>Ga0066376_10001296_pt1 | contig 24269 bp, 22 predicted proteins | sample Knorr_S15_td_Bot_FD_77009 | JGI IMG/M metagenome (GOLD analysis project Ga0066376, IMG submission 77009) | Marine microbial communities from Southern Atlantic Ocean transect - Knorr_S15_td_Bottom_ad_5009_LV_A | ecosystem: Environmental > Aquatic > Marine > Oceanic | place: Southern Atlantic...
CGCGAAGACGAGGGGATTGCAGCGCTGACCACCGCCACGGAAAAACAGCCCGGTGCCCATGGGGCCCTGCTGGCGCACCAGGTCCTTGCTGGGATTTATCGAATTCGTGGAGAAACGGACCTCTCCGAATACCACAAGGAACAGGGAGGAGCTGCGATAACGTTTGAGGAGTGATTTTTGGCACCGTCACATTCTTCTAATAAGTCACTCTCCAGGGACAACGTTTTGGGGGCGGTTTGAACTGGATAAGGGCAAATTGCGATGGACTACTACTACTTTACTTCCCAATTTCCAAAGTCAGAACAACCATCTCCCTCAGAGTCCGGACAACGAAATATCTCTCTAGCCGAAGCTATAGATAATTTCTATGAAGACGAACGGGCTCGAGGTCTGTTGCCGCTTACGGTCCCCTGCCTACAAAATCGCCTCGCCCTCGGTAACCGACATCCCGCTTCTCGAGAAAATCAGGAGCAAGGGCCGCCCCGTAATCATGTCGTCCGGCATGTCGACCATGGATGAAATTAGGACCGGCGCAAACACGCTCGGCCTCGACAATCTGCCTATCTGCCACTCGACGAGTGCATACCCATGTGATCCCACCGAGCTGAACCTGAATATGATCCATACTCTCGCAGCAGAGTTCGACGTGTCGATCGGCTACTCCGGCCACGAAACTGGTCTTTTAACCACCGTCGTGGCTGCGGCACTGGAGGCCTGTTTGATCGAGCGTCACATCACTGTAAACAGAGCAATGTGGGGCAGCGATCAGGCAGCATCGGTAGAACCAGCCGGTGTTGCACGGCTCGTCAGAGACATACGTGTTGTCGAATCCGCACTCGGTGACGGTGTTAAGCGTGTGTACGACAGCGAGATCGGTGTAATGCAAAAGCTTCGTCGGGCACCAAGCAACCAGGACGGCTGATTCCACGCGTTCGATCGTCCTGATCGGTTCAATTCGCTCAGATCGGAATCACGAGTAATCGGTCGGTGAACTTGACGCGGCGTCACTGGCACCGGAACGAGCAAACAATCGCCCACCAAGAACCCTGCTCTATCGCATTCCGTACCGGAGATTGAGTAAACTCTGGCTTCACTTCCGGGTATAACAAAAAGCAATGCAGGCTCGTTCAAGAAACCGAACAAAAAACGCACGTACCGTCACGTTAGACGAACGCATCGACCAGGCGATTTTCTGGCTCACCATCAGCGCCCTGGTCGTGGCTCCGCTTGCCTTTAGCTACTATCAAATCGTTTCCGTATTCAACGAGCTGAAAGTGGTAGGCGTTCACCTCACCACGGGCCTGATAGCAATCCTCTGGCTCTGGCAATTAGTTCTTAGAAGAGTGAACCAGAGATCGGCCCAAGACAACGAGTTCAAGTGGGACCTCATCAACTGGGCCGGGCGTAGTCCTGCACGCTGGGCGTTGGTCGGCGCGGCGATCTGGGTATTCGCCCAACTCGCATCAACCCTCCTCTCACCGCTGCCGGTCATCAGCTTTTACGGGGGTGATGAAGCCCGATCGGGCTACAACCTCTACGACAGCCTATCGATCACCGTCATCTTTTTATCGGTTGCACTCCGGTTCCGAACACTCCGCCACCTCGAACTACTCGCTTACACGCTGGTCATTACAGGTGCCATTGCCGCTGCGTACGCAATCGCGCAACACTTCGGCTGGGACGATATTGGCGGAAACGCCGGGCGCACCAGGCCTATAGCAAGTTTCGGAAACACGCTGAATTTCGCCGGTTACATGGTCATGTCGATACCCGCCACCCTGGCCCTCGCCTATAAGAAGTTCAATCGCGAATGGTTATCCGTGGTCATAATCACTGGGGTTTTGAGTCTTCAGGTGACCGGAATATGGATAGCTGCTGGTCGAGGCCCCTATGTGGCGGGCATCACATCGCTGGTCACGTTCTTTGCGATATCGCTGGCAATTGGGAACAAGAAACAGAATATCCGGTACCTGGGAGTCCTTCTGGCTGCTGCATTGATCACCGCATTTATCGTGGCCCTACCCTCGAATCTGGGAGACATCGGACTCAGTAGAGCAAGAAGCCTCGGCAGCGCATTCGAAGTCGGTAGCGCCTCCACCAACATCGAGGCTGGTCTCGCCGGTCGTCTAAATATCTGGAGTTCTACTCTCAGGCTCACAACCGGCTGGGATCTTCCGATCGATGAACCGATGGTCAACACGGCGCTGCGACCACTGTTCGGCATCGGTCAGGACATGTACGTCTACGCATTCCCGCTCATCGGGAACCCCCAATCACGGCTGGCCCTCGTTGATCACACTCACAACTACGAACTGATGGTGCTTGTGGAACAGGGATTCGTAGGCTTATTCGGATTCATGATGCTGACCGTTCTTCTCGGGGTGGCAACCTTTGCGATCGCTCGTCGGTTCAGAAGAGCTGGGCGAGGTCTCGACGCCACAGGGATCCTGCTGCTGGCAATACTCCCGGCCACGATCGGGAAACTAGCCGATCTGCAAACAGGTGTTGCCAGAATTTCCGACCTTGCGATGATGCTCGCACTTTTTGGTGCCACGATCGCCATATATGAGATAGCAAACAGGCAACTCCGAAGCAGTGAACCCGAGCCCGCGCCTGAAAAGGCCAAACCGGGATCGGCAACCGCCCTCACAGCATCGAACCAGATCGTGTTGGGAGCTGTATTAGTGGCCGCAGTCCTATTCACGGCTATCTTTGCCACGCTGTTCGTCGGTTGGGACGTACGCAGGCTGTCGGCAAGCAGGACCCTCGCCCTCGGATGGGACGCAGAGACAAAATTCGAACGCGCACAGGTTTGGGACGAAGTACAAAAGAAGGCCCCGGAGAGAGAATCGTTCACTTTCGGCCTGTTCGAACAATATCTAGAAGTTGCAAAACAACAGCACGATGGTGGGAATCCAGAAGAAGGCTTGCGTCTGTTGATGATCGGCCGCGAAATGCTGCTCGAATATGAGAGTCGTGATCCGTTTGAACTCGATACGCAGATCGGCCTGTCAAAAACCACGTCTACTCTCACGGCATGGGGTTACAACGAATACGCTCAGGAACTCGCCGACCGAGCCCTCAGAACTGCCGACTCGCATCCGGCTTATCCCACCATCGTCGGTACCAGCGCCACAGCCCTCACAAGCGTCGGGCTCCACGAGCTGGCAATCGAATACGCCGATAAGGCGATCGCCATGGAAGCAACCACTCAGCCGTGGTCGAAGGCCTGGTACGCAAAGGGCCGTGCACTGTACGAACTCGGTCGAGAAGAAGAAGCCATCCAAACGCTAATCACTGCAACCGAAAAGCAACCCGGAGCCGAAGGCGCGTTGCTCGCCCACCAGGTTCTCGCCCAGATTTACGAAGCCCGAGGCAACAATGAACTATTCGAATACCACAAGGAAAAGGGTGGCGGTAAAGTTGCATATCTGGAGTAGTGGTTAATCTTCTACCGGCAACCGCGTCACTTTTTGTCCCACATGTGGTCAAAACCACCAAAATTAGTGGTCGATGACGACCACTTTACTTCCAACACTCCAACTGTGGGGCCCGATCAATTGCGAACACAGCGATCTGTCGAATCTGAAGCGGACGGTACGCTCAATTCCCCACAGCTGGTGGACGCAGCATAACTTTCCGCGCCTCTCTCGATATCAAAGAGTGCGTCACACACAGCCCCACGCCCGGAGAATCAGCAGGTTTCGGAGGGTCAGAATCCCGGCCCATTCGACTTTTGCAGTCTCCCAGTCGCTCTCAAACTGTCCCCCACGACCAGTTGGGTTGCCATCCGCTGTCGTCTCCCTGCAACCCGATTTCGAAGTCGAGTTGGAGTTGTATCGAATCCCGTAGTTCTTCCGACAGCAGGCTGCCAGGCGCAGCAGCGAAATCCAGCGGTCGCCCGCCGTAGCTTTGCCAGTCGTCCGGTCCTTCACAAGTGAGCCGCTGGACACCGCGGCGCAGCCCGGCCAAGAGTTTTTCGGCAATGGGGCCCGGTGCCATTTCAGCAAGCCGCATAAAACACAACAATGCGTGGAAATCCATATCGTCCGGCAGGGCTGTAAACGCTTCCATGACCCCCACGATAGCTTGCTGCAGGAATGCATGATCGATCTGGCCGGAATATCGGTGCAGACAACCCACGATCTCGGCACCGGGGTTCGATTGCTTCAGCGGGCCGAGCCGACCGTCAATCGGTTCGTAGTTCCACCACACAGCACGTGGAAAGTCATTGCCGCGCGGCCCGACCGGATCCCACCCTCCAATCGAGTGATCGTAGGTGCGTTCGAAGTATTTGATCCCTTCAACGACGGCAGCGTGGTTGCCTGGCACATCCAGATCTCTGAATACCTGGAACGCGAGTGTGGTTGCAAAGGGCGAGGACAGCGGCATGTGCAGATCGGGTTCAATGCCATGCCCGAAGCCCCCACCATTGTTCTGGAAGGCTCTCAGTTGGGTTAAGACATCCGAAATCGATCCTGAAGCAAAATGGTAATCGAACCGTGCCCGTTCAAGGGGGCGGGCGTTCAGGGATATAAATTCGGCCGCCCTGTCAAATGCTTTTTGCGAAATTCGGACCATGGCAATTACTCGGCTTCACCCGGTGAACGACTAGACCGTTGAGTAACTCACCGCCAGTTGTGCACGGCAAGCCAGAAATTATGTTGACACTCGGGAAAACCGCATGCTAGCTTCACGACAATCCATTACATAGCGCGAATGTCACCGGACTGGGACGAGAATGCCGACTCTGACAAGCAGAAAACGAGAGATCCTCAAGTTCATCGTTTCTGAGCACGTCGAGACCGCGTCCCCGGTCGCTTCGAGCACGGTCGCCCGATCGTCAAATCTCAGAGCAAGTCCGGCGACTATCAGGAATGAAATGGTAGCCCTTGAAGAGGACGGTTATATTCACCGTCCCCACGTATCGGCCGGAGGAGTACCGCTCGACCGAGGATACCGGCAGTTCGTATCGTCCCTCGATCCTGAGGTTGAGCTTGACCCTGTCTCGGCCGCTCTTGTCGACAAAGAATTCGGCACTGTCCAGGCTTATGTTGAAGAATGGATGGACTCGGCATCAGCCCTGCTCGCAGGGCTGATGAGCACCCTGGCTTTCACGACGATACCCCGAACCGCACCCGCACCTGTGAAAAGCGTCGAGCTACTCCAGTTGCAGGAAATGCTCGTGATGGTGATTGTGGTGCTGCAGGAGGCGAGCGTGTACAAGCAGTTGATCAGGCTCGATACGTCCGTGACCAACTCCCAAATCGAGCACGCCAGGAATCGCCTGAGCGAGGCCATTGTTGGCGTACCGGCGAACAGTCTGGCTGCCCGTGCAGGCCGTGTGGGAGCCGGACTGGAGCAACGGGCCTTCGATTCGGCTGTAGCGGCTCTCCGCAAGCATGGTGCCCGTTCGAACATGGAAAAACGGTTCAGCGGGATAAGCAAACTGTTCCAACAGCCAGAACTGATCGCCGACCCTGCAATGGCGCAGGGTGCGACGTGGCTGATCGAAGACTCTTACGCGATGGCCGCGGTTGAAAACGAGATCAACCCGGATGGCAGCGTCAATGTGGTTATCGGAAAAGAAAATTCTGAAGAGTCGCTGAAGAACTTTTCAATTGTGTTCTGTCGATATGGAACACCTGAGACCGCCGAGGGCACGATCGGGGTGATGGCTCCCACTCGCATGCCGTACGGAGTGGCTATCCCCACGGTGCGCTACCTGGCGAATCAGCTGGATCAGATGACGATGACGGTGTACGGCGGCTAGCTGGTGAGCGGGCGTTAGGCTCAGGGCGCCGTTAGGCTCCTGGCGTGCGAGGCGCACTTGGTCGCGCGTCGCAAGCTCCGCGGGGCAGACCAGGGCTGATGGCTCCGGAATTGGCGTCGACGGTTGGGAGCACGAGAAAGCTCCGGAGTACACTACTCTGTCCCCCCTCCTTCGGGAGCGGGTGCCCCCTGGGCGCGGGCAGGGTAGATTGCCGCGGCGACTTGCTAGCGCCAGTCATCTGGCAAGCTCCGATTCTATCGGGACGCCCGGAATTAACGAACTTGGGCGAACGCGTAAGCTCCGCCGGACACACCAGAGCGTTTGTCGCCGGGTTTGGGTTTTCACCCTCATTCGGACTTGGCGTAATTCGGGCCTATAATTGATTGGTTCGATTAATTTTTATGGGCGGACCGGAATCCGAGCAGACCGCGGTCACACAATCTCCTGTCAATGACTACCAGTAAACGTGATTATTACGAGGTTCTCGCCGTTGAGCGCAATGCGACGCCTGAAGATCTAAAAAAGGCGTTCCGTAAGCAGGCGCTCAAATTCCACCCGGATCGCAACAAAGAGGCCGACGCCGGTACTCGATTCAAGCAAGTGAACGAGGCGTACCAGGTACTGAGCGATCCCCAGCGCAAGGCGCAGTACGATCAGTTCGGCCATGCTGGCATGAACGGCCAGGCTGGTCGCGGCTTTGACGGCTTCGAGGGATTCGGTGGGTTTGGCGATATTTTCGATTCGTTCTTTGGTGGTTCGACGAGGCAGGCGACTAACGCCAGTGCCGATCTCGAGTTCAGAGTAAACGTCTCATTCCGTGATGCAGCCTTTGGCGTGCCACGCGAACTCGAACTGACCCGACTGGAGCGGTGCGAGCGGTGCGAAGGCCGAAAAGCTGAGCCGGGTACCGATGTAGTCGAATGTCCGACATGCCACGGTGAAGGCAGGGTAAGGCGTACACAACGGACGTTTTTCGGTCAGTTCCAGCAGGTGACGAGTTGCCCGACTTGCCAGAGTCAAGGGCAGACGGTGAAAGTAGCCTGTAAGAATTGTTCCGGCCGTGGTACCGAACGCAAGACCCGCCGTATCGAAGTGCAAATACCAGCCGGCGTCGAACACGGAACCAAGCTGATTGTTCGTGGTGAGGGCGAAACTGGCGGCCGTAGCGAACGAAGCGGTGATCTTTACGTTCACGTAGGCGTGGACCGGGATGAAAAATTTACGCGCCGGGGCAATGACGTAACTATGGCAGCCGAAGTGAACATGACAATGGCGGCACTCGGCGGAGTGATCAGCGTTGAGACCCTTGATGGACCGCGAGACATTGAGATAAAACCAGGCACTCAGTCCGGTGCGATTTCACGGATAAAAGGTGCGGGAATACCCCACATGGGTGGCTCTGGAAGGCGCGGCGACCAACTTGTCGATCTGAAAGTTGTCACTCCGAACAAGCTGAGCGAGCACCAGATCGAGCTATTACATGAACTTGCGGAATCGTTCGGCATTGAAAAAATCGGGGACGGAGATGGCAGCAGCCAGGGGCTCTTCGACCGGTTCAAAGATGCGTTCAGAGGCGAGGACGACAAGTCCTGAAGGCGACTGGACCGGTGGATAACGAAGGCCAGGCGCGTACAAGACACTGGTTGCAACTGAGTATCGAAGCTCCGCCAGAATACGTTGAACCACTGACTCACCTGTTCAACCTGCACGGCGAAGGCACTGCTTCGGTCGAACGGCCCGGTGGGTTCAACCCCGATGAAGGTGAAGGGCCCGACCCTGCTGCGTGGGTAACCATTCGCGGTTGGCTGCCCATCGATCCCACCACCGATAGCCGGAGAACGGCCATCGATGTCGGGGTGCGCCTGATCAGGCATTTTGTCGATCTCTCCGAGCTTGAGGAACGGGAAGTAACTGACGACGAATGGCGCAACCAGAGGTTCGAGCCCATCAGGGTCGGGACGAATCTAGTGATAGTTCCCCGGTCGGCCGAATTCACCGGTCGTGACAGCGACATTGTGGTTGGACTGGAGCCCGGCCTTGCGTTCGGGACCGGGCACCACCCTACTACCCTGATGTGCCTCGAAGAGATCGAGGACACTGTGAAGTCGGGGTGCCGTTTTCTGGATGTCGGGTGCGGGTCGGGGGTCCTGTCTATCGCTGCCCTCGCTCTTGGAGCCGAGCATGCGATAGGTCTGGATATTGACAATGATGCTGTCGTTTCGTCAAAGGCGAATCTTGAAGTTGCCGGGTTCTCGGAGCGCTCGACCGTTTTGCAGGGGAGTGTCCCTCACAAGGGGATTCCGGACGGTGATTTCGACGTGGTGGCGGCGAACATTGCAGCGAACGTACTTATCAAACTGGCCGGGGCATTGCTTGCAGCGGTGTCCGAGGGCGGAGTGATCATCACATCGGGGGTTCTCGACACCCGGCTTGGTGACGTTGTGTCAGCTTTTGAATCGGCGGGTGGAGTGGTCCAGGCAAGCAGGCAGATTGAGGATTGGACTGCGACTCGATTTGTACGGGCGAAGTGACCGATTTCGGGTCCGGACCGGCGAGGTACGCAGGAAGCAGGCAGCCTGCTCGGTGACATTCGCTCTCACCCCAGCCCTCTCCCCGTGGAGAGGGAGCGAATCGAGCGAACATCCCTGAGTTCCTGCTCCGGGGATGGGGAGTTTTTGAGATATTCTCTATGCAATGCACCGATTCTACGTTCCCAACATTGCTTTCCCGGCGATAGACCCGACAGGGCCCGACAGCGCGAAACGTTCGCTCACGCTCGATGGCCAGCTGGCCCGACAGCTAAAGACGGTGTTGCGGGTCGGCATCGGGGACCGAATAGGCCTGTTCGATGGATCGGGTTTGGAATGGGAAGTGCAGATCGATCAGGTGGACAGGACAGAAGTCGCCGTTAGATTGATCTCGACTGTCGAGTCCGTGCCCGAGCCATTCGCTAGAGTCACTATGCTGCTGGGGCTGGCGCGACCGGAGCGGATCGAGCTGGCCATCCAGAAATGCACTGAGTTGGGCGCCGTCAGGTTCATACCGGTACTCAGCGAGCGCGTTCAGGGTGGGGTTACCGGTGCGCCATCGGCCAGCAGGCTCGACCGCTGGCGGAGGATCGCCATTGAGGCTGCGGAACAGTGCGGACGGGCCGTCGTCCCGCCGGTTGACGAACCGTTACCAGTCATGGACGCGGTGAATAGTCAGTTGGCCGCCCGGCAGCTATTTTGCATGTGGGAGGAAAGGACAGGTGACTCATCACCCCTGCGCGAAGCGTTGAAGAGCATCGAAACTCAGGCTCTGGAAAAAAACGATGGCCAGCGTGAAACAGGGACCGGGGGGTGTGAAATAGCCGTGTTGATCGGGCCTCCGGGGGGGGTCAGTCATGTCGAAGCCAGTGCGATACAGGAGGCCGGGGCGAGCCTGGTGACGCTCGGTCCGCGGGTATTGCGCAGCGAAACGGCTGCAATCGTCGTGATGTCGGCAATCCTGTACGAAATGGGCGATCTTGGCGGTTGAGGGCAGAACGGCCATGAATTTTCGATCATTCCATCGTGTCACTCCATCACCTGAAAGTTACTTTTGCCTGAAGTAAATTTCCCTCCGGAGTTCGCGCCTGCGATCTGGAGCACCCCACACTCTAGGTGCAAACCGAACGGTCAACGGACTTCCGGCTGAAGCGTGCGCGCCATGAGATCGCGGACAGCGTCGGTAGGTGAGGCACCTTCGAACAGCACTGTGTGTGTCGCCGTGGCGATCGGCATTTCGATCCCAAGCTCCCTGGCGAGTCGGGCGGTCGCCCTGGTAGTGGGAACACCCTCGGCGGTCTGTCCCAGGTCGGCAAGGACGGACTCAAGGTCTTTACCAGACGATATTCCCAACCCCAGCCGGTAGTTCCGGCTCAGGGTCGAGTAACAGGTGGCCACGAGGTCGCCCATCCCGCTGAGTCCGGCGAAGGTATCGGGACTTGCACCCATCGCAACTCCGAGTCGCGTGATCTCATGCAACCCTCGGGTGACGAAAGCCGCCTTGGCGTTATCGCCGAGACCAGCCCCATCGATAAATCCGGCACCGATAGCGATGACGTTCTTGAGTGCCCCGCCAAGTTCGACGCCCGTTACGTCTTCGCTTCGATAGACGCGAAACATGTCGGAACTGAGCAGAGTCTGGACCGATTCACCAACGGAATCGGTCGGAAACGCTACCGTCGCTGTAGCGACTTTGCCGTGGGCAATTTCTGGCGCGAGGTTCGGTCCGGAGAGCACTCCGATTCGCTCGATATCAAATCTGGGAAGTTCCTCTGAAATGACCTGGGACATCCTCTTACCGGTGCTAATTTCGATGCCTTTGGTAGCGCACACAACACTCGAACCGGTCGGCAGTGCATCCGCAATTGACCTGATATTTTCCCGAATAGTGATCGACGGCACCACTACGATTACAAGTTCGGAATCCGCAAACGATTCGTCAAGGGACGCAGTCACGCTCATCGAGTCTGGGAACTCGATTCCGGGTACCGAGCGGTCGTTGATGCGAGCGCCCGCCAACTCTTTCGCCCGCGACTCTGTGCGGGACCATAAAACAGTTTTATGGCCGGCGCGCGCAAGGAGGATTCCGAGAGTGGTCCCCCAGGCGCCGGTGCCGACTATTCCAATGTGTGTCACAGAGGCAGTTTAGGGGGTTCGGTGGGCTCTGCGCGGGTTTGGTTTGTTTTCCAGCCGCGATTCATCGCCTTTTGCCAGGCGGTCGATGTTGGGTTGGTGACGCCACAGGATCAACACGGCTACGGGAATTGCGAACAGCAAGTACCAGCGATCATGTTGTGTCCCGAGTACAGAAACTTCGAACAGGCTGAGAACGGCCAGCACGCCCAGACTCATGCCGCCGCCTATGATCGATCCGACCGAAACGTACCGCGTGAGCGCGGCGATCGCCACGCCAAGGAGCGCGATCGCCCCGGCAACCGGGGAAATAATAAATAGCGTTCCCAGACCGGTAGCAACACCCTTTCCGCCTTTGAATTTAATATAGACCGGGAACATGTGGCCGAGTACAGCAAAAGTCCCGGCTGCTGCAAGCAACCATGCCTCGTCCGAGAGCAGGAGGGCGATCACCGCAACGATGATGCCTTTCCCGACATCCATGGCGAGGACGACCCCGCCCGCCCTCGAGCCAAGTGTGCGAGCCACGTTTGTCGCCCCGGAACCACCGCTGCCGTAGCTGCGAATATCAACGCCGCGCCACAGTCGTCCAACGATGACGCCCGAAGGGATGGCACCTATGAAATAGGCGGGCACAAGCACGATAGCGGCTACTGCAGGATCACTCATCTTCCCGGCTTACGAATGACATTTTCAATGGCGAACCGATAAATCCAAAATTCTCTCGCAGGCGGTTCTCCAGATACCTGCGGTAGCTGAAGTGTATTAGTTCCGGGTTTCGAGCGGTAAATTCAAATGTAGGAGGAGAGGTCCGACTCTGAACACTGCGGAAGATTCTTGGCCGCCTGCTTCCGAACCCCGGCATGGGATTATCACCCATTGCATCAAATATTGCACGGCTAACCTCGGCACGGGGTATTTGTTTCGTAAATTCCCCGTACACGTTAATTATCGTCGGGAGCAATTTGTTGACTCCCCTGCCGGTGAGTGCAGATGTGAATACGACGGGAACGTCGGGAATGAATTTGAAGCGGTTCTTAACCTCCTCTTCGGCTTCGGCGCGGTCGAGTTTCAGGTCGTAGGCAAGGTCCCATTTATTAATAACTACAACGGCGGCACGAGAAGCGTCGTCGATGTAGCCGCCGATATGGGTATCTTGCGCGGTAACAAACTCAGTTGCATCGAGTACCAGTATCGAGACGTAGCTGCGTTCGATAGCACCTATTGTTCTGATCGCGCTGTATTTTTCGATTCCCGCCTCGGCTTTTCCGCGGCGACGAAGACCGGCGGTATCGAGGAACGTGATTCGGGTGCCTTCGAAGTCAAACTGGGAGTCAAGTGTGTCGCGGGTCGTTCCGGGTACAGGACTGACGATCGCACGGTCTTCCCCGGTCAGGGCGTTGAAGAGCGCCGATTTCCCGGCGTTTGGTCGTCCGGCGATCGCTACCCTGATCGAATGGGGACCCATGGACTCAGGCTCGAACGGCGGCATCGCAGCAAACATCGCCTCCATGAGATCACCAACGCCGGAGTCGTGGTAAGCGCTGATCGGGTGTGGTTCGCCAAGGCCGAGCGAGTAGAAGTCGTAGATGAGGTCCTCGCGGGCGAGTGAATCTGTCTTGTTCGCCGCAACTACAACGGGTCGGCACGCCCGCCTCACCATGTCGGCCGCATCCTCATCGGCATCGGTGACGCCTTCGTTTACATCCACGGTAAAAATGATGCCATCGGCCTGGTTGAGTGCGATCTCGACCTGCTTTTTTATGTCGTCCCACAAGAGAGCGTTGTGCGGGCGGTCTTCGACTCCGGCCGTATCGACAAGGAGATAGCGATGGCGGCCCCACTCTGCGTCGATCGACACGCGGTCGCGAGTCGTACCCGGTATATCGCTTACGATCGCGATGCGGCGGCCTGCCAGTCGGTTAAACAGGGTCGACTTGCCGACGTTCGGTCGGCCAATTATTGCAATTACGGGAAGGGCCATCAGGTTTCGGGGATCAGAGCGTAAATCGTGACTCAAGGGCGTGAATCAGGACGCCCCTATCGTTGCTATACATCTTCGCACGGTAGCCGACTGATTCCCGGCATCCGGGAGAAATTCGAGGTTACTGGATCAGTTTTTCCATCAGGGCAGCCTGTGCCCACAGGCGATTTTCTGCCTGATCGAAGACGACGGACCGCGGATCGTGAAGAAGACCGTCGGAAATCTCTTCGCCGGGGTGGGCGGGTAGGTCGTGCATGAATTTCACGTTCGGCGAAGCGATGTCGAGCATGGCCGGATTCACCTGGTAGCCGTCGAATGCGGCGAGTCGCCTGGCCGCCTCGTCTTCCTGTCCCATGCCAGTCCAGACGTCGGTGTACACGATATCGACACCAGATACGGCATCCTGCGGGTAGGTGGTCTGCTTTACCGACCCACCCGAGGAAGAACCGTAAGCATTGGCGCCTTCGAGTACCTTCGCTGATAGTTCGTATCCACCAGGGGATGCAAGAGTGAGGCGACCACCGAGCCCGGCGACTGCGTAGGCCAGGCTTGCGGCAGTGTTATTGCCGTCGCCTACAAACGCAACGCTTGCGCCTTCGACGCTCCCCAGTTGCTCGGTGACCGTCTGCACGTCAGCAAGGGCCTGGCAGGGGTGTTCGCCATCGGTAAGGGCGTTAATGACCGGAATTGTGGCTGCGCTGGCAAATTCTTCGATAGTCGACTGGGCGAACGTACGGACAACTGCGATATCGGCCATACGAGATATGACCTCCGCGACGTCTTGAACCGGCTCACGTTTACCCAGACCAACTTCTTCGGGGCCAAAATAGACCGGCATGCCGCCGAGTTTGCCGGTGCCGATCCAGAAGGAGAGCTTGGTGCGGAGCGAGGGTTTTTCGAATAACAGCACGACCGACGCACCGGCCAGAGCGTTGCTTGTTGTGCCCGATTTCAAATCGATGGAGCGATCAATGAGTGGCTGGATTTCGCCCGGCGCGATATCGCTGAATTTTAGAAAATGTTGAACCATTGGAGTGGCCTCGACGCGTATTAGGAAATTAGTTGGGCGTGCGCTGTTTCGGGGTGCTTATGCACCCCTGGTTCGGTAGCGTCGGATGCAGATCGAGTCGGTGTGCAGCGGTTGAGTCATCACGGGGATCAATGGTCGCTGTCGAATTTATTCGTAATAGTCGGTTTTTTCGGTCGACAGGCGATCAATTCTAACTCGCAGAAGCCCGAGACACTATGTCCGGTTGCAAACATACCCGTTCCGTTGCGATTCGTTGATCCCTTTGGAAAGAATGGCTGGATACGTTTTTGGGAGAATCGAGAACCTCCGCGAGTTGGATATCGCCTGGCGCGTTCGGCAGGATGTTACGGACAGGAGGCCAGTTACGCGGGGGTGAACATCAGGAGGGTGTGTCCGCGTTCGTGGTGTTTGAATACGGGTTTCAACTGCATGCCGATCTGGAGATTCTCCGGTTCGGGGTCGATACCGACAATGTTCGTTGGCACGATCACGTCTTCTTCCAGTTTCACGAGGGCCGTTATATATGGCACATCTCCTGCGAAACCGGGGTGCGGCGCGATATGTGCGATCGCGAATGTGAACAGCTCGGCGTTGCCCGTGGCCTGGACCCACTCGATCTCGCGGTTGCCATCGGCATCTTCGATCGCAAGTGCTCTCGGGTAAAACTGGAACTTCCCGGTGGCCACCGACCGCTGGAGCCAGATTTCTTCGTTTTTCAGGCCTTCCCAGTAACGGTCCGACTCGGGCTGTGGAACAGGTTGGGGTTTTGGTGTGTTGCCGGTCATATCGTTACTCCGCCCCCAATACTACTGTCCCGGTGGACGATAACAGGCCACCGGTGCCGTGGGCCAGCGCGAGGTCGCACTTATCCAGTTGGCGGTCTCCGGCCTGCCCGCGCAGCTGGCGTGCGGCTTCGACCACTGTGAAGATTCCGTACATGCCGGGGTGCGTGTAGGACAGCCCACCGCCGTTCGTGTTGAGGGGAAAATCTCCGCCCGGGGCGGTACGCTGCGACGCGACGAAGTCCGGACCTTCTCCGGGACCGCAAAAACCTAGGTTTTCGAGGGTGACCAGTACGGTGTAAGTGAACGAATCGTAGATCATCGCAAGGTCGAGGTCCGAGTGCGATACGCCGGCCATTTCGATCGCCTGGGGTCCCGTGTTTCGACCAAACGCACGTGTGAGATCGGGCATTTGGGAAATCATCGAGTGATCGTGGCCCTCGCCCGCCCCGAGTATCGTCACACTGCCGTTTTTTGCGTCGCGTGCACGTTCGGGCGTGGTGATCACGATCGCGGCACCGGCGTCTGTCACCAGGCAACAGTCGAGCAGGTGGAACGGCCAGGCCACCCACCGCGAGTCGTGATAGTCGTCGAAGCTTGTGGTCTTGTCGTAGAAGTAGGCCATCGGATTTAGATTGGCCCATTTGCGGGTCGATACGGCGATTTCGGCCATCGCCTGCCGGGTGCGGTCCTCGCCGTACTCGTGCATATAGCGGCGTGCAGCCATTGCGTACGAGATGGGAGGACCGATGATGCCGTAGGGGGTTTCGTACTGCGAAGCGGGAGCGCCAGGGTTCCGGGGGATGGGTGCGCGGTCGGACCGGCCCGACTGGCCGTGCGTAATTAGCGCAACTTCACAGTACCCGGCGGCGATCGCGGCAAGTGCATGGGCGACGTGGATCACAAACGACGCGCCGCCGACCGATGTGCTGTCGGTGTAGCGGGGGTGGATGCCCAGATACTCAGCGACATCGAGTGTCGACCAGCCGGCGGTGAAGAGTGCATCGACATCTGAGAGCTGTAATCCGGCGTCGTCCAGTGCATTTACCGCGGCCTCGGAGTGATGGGCGAGTGGAGATTTTTCTGGAACCTTGCCGAGTTTGTTTGACTCGCCCACGCCGACGATGTGGGCTTTCCCGGAAAGGTTTTTCAGTTTCTGGATGTTTGGCATTGTTGGGATTCCGCCGGTCTAGAGCATGTGGATCGGCTACCGGTTGAACGATAAGCGAGGGCTATTGCATGGGTGAGTATGGAGTTGGGACGAGGGTCTGGTTGCGAACGTTCTTGACGATGAGGCCATCGCGGTGTGAATCCTCGACCACTTTCGCCCATTCGGGGTCGTTTCGGAAGCTCTCCCATGCTTCCATGCGCTGATTCGCGTCCTCGAAAGCGACCATGTAGGTCAGTTCATGATTGCTTTCGCCGACATCGGTGGTCCAGTAGCCGATGTTTTTTATGCCGTGTTTTTCAAACAGTTTCATCGTGTGATTGGCGAACCGTGCGTTGATATTCGGTAATCGACCGGGGAGGCATTCGTAGACTCGGAGTTCGTACAGCATCGGGGTTGTTTCCTCTCGGGGATCGAATAATCGGCATGATCAAAAAAATCCGCTCTGCGAGATTTTGAATAGTAAGAGCCGACTCGTCAACCGATTACGCGGTTGGCAGCCGCGATCATCCGCTGGAGTCCGGGGTCGTCCTGATCGTGGACCAGTGTGTTTCCATCGAATGCTGAAAGGGCGACTCGGTTGCGGCTCAGAACTTCAACGTCGGTGCCCGGCATTAGTTTGAGACGGTCAATCCTCAACCGGAGTCCGGAGAAGAGTTCGAACCCGCCGATATTATTGGCTTCGAGTTTCATACGTAGCTCGGACGGCGCGGGCGCGCAACCTTCTGCGCCCAGGATTTCAGAGTATCGAAGCGGTGGAAAATTCACGTTGTAGAGGCCGTCCCGCGGGGTGTCCGAGCCGACCAGTTCGCGGGTGGTCGCAGTGATTATTCCGCCCACAAGTTGATCGTCCACGTCGTCCAGCGCGTCGATCGAGAACGCGCACGCCTTAACCCCGATTGCCGCGGCAATTATCACGGCTCCAAACGTACCGGAAATGAACACGTTGCGACTCGTGTTGTGGCCGGGGTTAATTCCTGCGACTACGGCGTCGACATCGTTGTTCAGGACGTGGTTCACCCCAAATGCAACGGAATCACCCGGTGTGCCGTCAACAGCAAAGCACGGCACGCCTTTAATCTGGCTCTCGTGCTCGCGAATTGTTACGGATTGCCGGAACGAAAGCCCGGCACCGACGCCCGACTGGTTATCGGCGGGAGCGACAACCGTTACTTCGCCGATGTCTTTCACGGCGCGGGCCAGTGCCCAGATACCGGGGTTATCGACGCCGTCGTCGTTGGTCACAAGAATATTCATGCGCTAAAGCGTAGCGATAGCCCACGCGATTAGCGTGGTTTGAGACCGTGATCCGACCTGCAAGATCAGGGATTCAACAGCTGGCCGAGCAGCACGTTATCGATGAGCCTGGTGTTGCCGATATTTACGGCGACCAGTGCGCGGACTGGTTCTGTAGCAACTTCGACTTCCTTGAAGGTATCGGCGTCGGCAATCGAAGCGTAATCGGTGACGGCGAGCGGTTCGCGGGCAAGCACACTGGCCATGGACTCCCGGAGCACAAAGCCATTGCGTTCGCCAGCGCCCCATGACTTTTGTGCGGCCAGGAGCGACCTGTGAAGCACCCTTGCTGCTTCGCGCTCGCCCGGCGAGAGCCGCACGTTGCGGCTACTGATCGCGAGGCCGTCGGGTTCGCGAACGGTCGGGATCGGAATGATATCGATGCCAAGCTTCAATGAAGTGTTCAGGTACTGGACGATTCGGAGCTGCTGTGCGTCTTTCTCGCCAAAGGTTGTCATGTTGGGTTCGATGATCGAAAAGAGACGTGTGACAACTGTCGCGACTCCGTTGAAATGACCTGGTCGATGGATACCTTCGAGGACGTTGGCTACGGGGCCGGGATCGACTTGTGGAATTCCAGTTCCGCCTGACTCACCTGACGTGTAGATCTCGTCGACCGACGGGGCGAAGACGATATCAAAGCCATGCGATTCGAATTCGGCCAGATCTGAAGCTTCATCGGCAGGATAAGTTGAAAGATCGTCGTCGGACGCGAACTGGGTCGGATTCAGGAAAAGCGAGCCGACCGCAACGTCGCAGAGTGGTCGTACCGTGTCCATGTGAGCGGTGTGACCGGCATGAATTCCGCCCAGGGTTGCCACCAGTGCGACTGAGCCCGATATTCCGCATCGAATCTTCCGCATTTCAGCGGCTGTTCTGATTACCTGCACCGGTTAGTCGCTCGCGGCCGCTGGATCGTTAACAGTCTCAGGGGGCGGGGCGGGAGTTGGCGTGCTGACACGAGTTTCATCGGAGAAGAACGACTGTGCATCGGTCGGGAACGTGCCTGCGCGTACATCGTCGCTGTATCGGATAAGTGCGTCCTTGATGATCGGAGCGAGTTCGGTGTACTTGCCAGAGTGGCGTGGCCTGAAATCGGGGTCGAGGCCCAGCATGTCGTGGAAAACCTGCACCTGGCCGTCGCAGTGGACACCAGCACCGATTCCAATGGTCGGTATCACAAGGGCTTCGGTGATTCTCTTCGCCAGTTCGACTGGAATTAGTTCAAGTACCACTGCGAACGCACCGGCGTCTTGCAGGGCGAGAGCGTCTTCGAGCACCTGGTTGGCCGTATCCTCGGTCTTACCCTGCACCCGGTAGCCACCGAGCTGATTGACGTGCTGAGGTGTCAGGCCGATATGGCCCATGACCGCGACGCCTGCGTCTACTAGCCGACTGACGATTGGTGCGACCGACTTACCGCCTTCCAGTTTGACCGCCTGTGCACCACCCTCCTGGATGAGGCGGGCAGCATTTCTCAGAGCCGTTTCGGCGTCGATCTGGTAGCTGAGGAAAGGCATATCAGCGACGATGAGCGGGTTACTGGTGCCCCGTACGACGGCTGCACACGCGCTGACGATGTCGTCGACGGTCACAGGGATCGTGGAGTCGTAACCAAGAACGACATGGCCCATGCTATCGCCGACGAGGATCATCGGAATCCCCGATGAATCGACGATGCGGGCTGCCGTGTAGTCGTATGCCGTCACCATTGGGATCGGCTCGCCACGGCGCTTCATCTGCTGAATCTTGTGCGTAGTGATTCGGCGAACTGCCATCGTGTACCTCCGCCCCGGTCGACTGCTACTTGCTAGCCGCCAGGCCTTAGTTCACTTGCGTCAGGTCATTATCGCCCATTTTTTACTTCCGGGTCGTCATCGGGGTACCGGAAGCGCGATCTACTGCCTATTTTCAGGTGAGAGGAGCGTTTTAATGCTCTCGTAGTCTTCGTCGGTTATCCCGCCCTGTTGCCGGGCAATGTGAAGTGAAGCCAGGGCCAGGGCCGCGTATGCCCTGCCCGTTTCGCCCGAGTTTGCGTCGGTGGCACCGAGATGGGATTTGACCGTTTCGACATCGCCGCGAACGAACGGTCCTGTGATTGCCAGAGGCAGGCCTTGTTGATCGAGGGAATCGACCGTGGAGCGTATTAGCGGGATCAGGCGTTTCAGCGCTTCGTCGCGGTCGATCCCGAGTGGTTCCCACATTTCTGCGGCCAACCCGACGAGGCCAGCCAACAGTCCGCAGGCCATCACCGCCGAGGCATGATAAGTAGGTCGCTGGCGGGATTCGATTTCTACTGACGAGCCGCCCAAATCGGTTACCAGTGTCTTGAGCCAGTCCAGCAGGTTTGGATTATCGGATTCGATAGCGAACGAAGTCTCTTTCAGCCGGTCTGAAGAATCGGGCGACGGGAACGTCTGGAGCGGGTGGATCCCCCCGATGGCTGCGCCCTGGCCTGCGGCGTTGCTGAGGGTCGAGACCGGCAGAACGCCAGCGCAGTGCAATACGGCCTGGCGTGAACGCCATTCGAGGGAATCGCAGATTTCGGCGATCATGGCGTCGGGACCGGTGACGAAAACGACGCTGGCGAGGTTGGCTGCGGATTGAGCAATTTCGGTGACGACCACCTCCTCCATACGTGAGGACAGCCATTCCCGGTGGTCCTGGCTTCGGCTCGATACTGCCACGACGTTGTATCCCGCATCGAGGAGGGCACGGGCAAGGCTTGAGCCAAGTCGACCTGCGGCTACGATCGCGATCGGCGTCGTTTTGTCGAGAACCGGGAGCGGACTCATTTGAAGGCCGCCCTTGCGTCGGCCGCCGACTTCACACCGCCCAGGGTCTCCGCCGAGTCGATGGCGTTCAGGATTGCCCCGGTGACCGCCTTTAGCGCAGCGGCGTGGAGCACGTCGCCTGGAACGGCTTCAGGGTGTTTGCCGGTGGAGAGTGCGAACATGGCGTCACCGTCGTTGGCGGTGTGTGATGGGCGCACGGCAAGTGCGATTCCGTCCTGCCCTGCCATGGCCAGCCGCGTCGCGCCGATCTTATCGAGCGGTGCGTCGGTTGCGACAATGCCAATCGTGGTATTGCGGAAGAAACCCCGATCTTTTGGGGGTGATTCGATCATCAGGTCGATCGAATTGGCAAACCCGTTCGGTAATTGCGGCCCAGCCACGATTTCGCCGGTTTCAGGATCAAAAATCCCGCCGATAGCGTTCACGACCATGAGTGCGCCTACAGTTGCGCCCCCGGGCAGGCGAATGGACGCTGTGCCGACGCCTCCCTTGATCGATTCGGCCTTGCCCAGCAGTTTCCCAACGGTCACCCCGGTCCCGGCACCGGCGTTTCCTGTTTCGAATTCGGTCGAAGCGCTGGCTGCGGCAGCGTAACCGTCGTCAGCGGTCGGTCGAACGGCGTGATTGATGAACCCGAGATCGAGAACCACGGCAGCCGGGATGAGCGGGATGCGGGTCCGTCCGAACCTGACTCCAACGCCGTGTTCTTCGAGATATTTCACGACCCCACCGGCCGAGTCGAGGCCGAACGCACTGCCTCCCGTTAGGACGATTCCATTAACCCACTGGGCACTTGCAAGTGGGTCGAGCAGGGCGACTTCCCTGCTTCCGGGTGCTGCTCCCCTTATCTCCATCCCGGCGACAGCAGGCTCTTCGCACAGGACCACGGTGCAGCCGGTGCCGTTCACGAGATCGGTATGGTGTCCGACTCTCAGGCCGGGGATATCGGTGATTTTTCCCGAGTAGTTCATTGTTGATTTTCTTTATCGATCAACGCGCCCGCCGCCACCTGCTATAGCCCTCTATTTGGTCTAAACCTAGCACAGGAATTCGCGGCCGTCAGACGGCTCAAACATCGGCCCGATTTTAGGGTGTACGCGGGCGTAAGTTGGGGGGTATACTGAGTCGAATTTACCTGCGGCGAAATTCGTAATAACCTCCGGATAATGTACTGCCGGAAGGGCGATTTTCAAGTAGGAAACAGTAAATTCGGCCAGTGACCGATGTGAGGAGTTCAGAAGGTGCCACGTAACTTCAAGGAACTGAAGCCCGCATACGGATTTGACGATGTAGCCATTGCCCCCGGCGACATCACGATTAACCCGGAAATGGCGGACCTGACGACGAATTTCGACGGGATTAAGCTCGAAGTCCCGTTTCTGGCCTCTGCGATGGACGCGGTGGTCGATCCGAAATTCGCAGTTGAGATGACTAAGGCGGGCGGCCTTGCCGTGATGAACATGGATGGTCTTCACACGCGTTACGAGGACACCGCCCCGTTATACGAAGAGATCGCTGCTGCGCCCCGCGAAGAGGCGACGGCGATCATGCAGCGAATCTACGCTGAGCCGCAAAAACCTGAGCTGGTGGCAACGCGGGTCGAAGAGATAAAAAGAGGCGGCGGAACGGCCGCCGTTTCTTTTGTACCGCAAAACGCCAAGCGAATGGCCCCGCTGGCGGTGGAAGCCGGCGCCGACATGATCGTGGTGCAGGCAACGGTAGTCACCGCCCGGCATTCGTCCAAGAGCCTTAAAGGGCTGATTTTCTCAGACCTGATCAAGGACATCGACGTTCCGATCCTGGTCGGCAACACGGTGTCGTACGAGGTAACGAAAGAGCTGATGCAGCAGGGCATCCACGGTGTGCTGGTCGGGGTTGGCCCGGGATCGGTATGTACGAGTCGTGAAGTGCTGGGAATTGGCATCCCTCAGGTCAGTGCCACGATCGAATGCGCGGCGGCACGCGATGATTTCTTAAAGGAGACGGGAAAGTACATTCCGATCATCACTGACGGTGGTATCCGCACGGGTGGTGATGTATGTAAGTCGTTCGCCGCCGGTGCAAACGCGGTCATGATCGGCAGTCCATTTGCCAAGTGCGAAGAGGCCCCGGCGAAGGGCTATCACTGGGGAATGGCGACCTGGCACGAGTCGCTGCCCCGGGGTACGCGAATCAAGATGGGGACCGAATACAGCCTGCATCAGCTTCTTTACGGGCCATCGTCACGGACCGACGGAACGCTGAACCTGGTTGGCGCCCTGCAGGTGTGCATGGGCTACGTTGGTGCCGAGAACCTTCGAGAAATGAATAATGCCCGAATGGTGTACGCCCCGGCGATGAAGACCGAGGGCAAGATTTACCAGGCTGCGGGGTTGGGGTTTTAAGCAGGGATTTTGTAATTCCCCGAGCGTTGCCGAGGAATCTCTGAATCTACGGTTGGTCAGTCGTCTCTATGAGGCCCCTCGACTTGGGTCGGGGAATCAGATGATTCTGATGGTCGATCCACCCATGGCTGTGTGGCAGGCCCACAACTTGTGATTCTGGCACTGGCGCGGTGGTGTGCCGGTGCCTTTGTTTAAGCGACAATTACCGTCATGAACTTCAAGCGTCCACGTGGTACCGCCGACATACTCCCTGAAGACCAGCCTTACTGGTCTCACGTGTACGCGGCAGCGCGCAAGATAGCTGCACAGTTCGGATATCAGAGGATCGACACACCGTCATTTGAGGACACGAAACTTTTCCAGCGCGGTGTTGGAGACGCAACTGACATCGTTCAGAAAGAGATGTATTCGTTCGAGGACCACGGCGGAGATTCGATCACGCTTCGGCCCGAGGGGACGGCGTCGGTTTGTCGTGCTTACATCGAGAACGGGCTTCACAACGGACCGCAGCCGGTGCGCATGTTCTACATGGCCCCGATGTTCCGCTACGAGCGCCCGCAGGCCGGACGTGTCCGTCAGCACCACCAGTTCGGTGTAGAGACAATCGGTGACGGGTCGCCCGAAGTCGATGCCGAAATCATCGAACTCGGCTGGAAGTACATTTCCGAGCTCGGAATCAAGGGTTTCAAGCTGCGTTTGAACAACCTCGGCGACCCGGAAGGCCGCGCCGACTACATTAGCGATCTCGACAGATATTTCACCGAGCGAATCGATCAGTTGCCGAAGATAGATCAAGATCGGCTGCAGCGAGCACCGCTCCGAGTTCTCGACTCGAAAGTCAAGGAGACGCAAACGCTGGCCGACGACGCTCCGAAGTCGGTCGACTACATCGGAGGCGAAACCAGAGACCACTGGGATGCTCTGCTGGCGCTTCTCGACAATTTGAAATCGGTCTATACGGAATTCTCTTACAGCGTCGATCATCGCCTTGTGCGTGGTCTCGATTACTACAACCGGACCGTATTCGAGTATGAACCGGCGGACGCTGGCAGTCAGGGGACGTTACTGGCGGGTGGCCGTTACGATCCGCTCATCGGCATTCTCGGTGGGCAGGAAACCCCGGGAATCGGCTTCGGATCGGGAATCGAGCGAATGATCCTCGAAATGAAAAAACAGGAAGTCAGGGTCGAGCAGCCTGAGGGTCCCGAAATCGTAGTCGTTGCGCTGGGCGATACGGGTAGTGTCGCAGCGGGCCTGGCAGCTGGTCTACGAGCGGCGGATGTTTCAACGGTTCTGGCACCGAAGCGTTCGATTAAGGCGCAAATGCGGTACGCCAATAACCTCGGAGCGGCGAACGTGGTGATCCTCGGCGACCGCGAGGTTAAGCAGGGTGTGGCGCAGGTAAAGAGCCTGGCTGAAGGCGGCGGACAGTCGGAAGTTTCTCTGAACGCCGAATCGATCTCTAGTTTTGTTCGCTCGGACGAAAACCAGTAGTAACTTTCACGCAGTTCGCACTTGTCTGAACCATTGTTCAGATCTCACGCTTTTTTAGAAGTTACTGGTAATCTCAAACTATGCAGCAATCGATGGAAGACCGCCTGAAGGAAATCGCCGACCGTCACAGCGAGGTTGAATGGTTGATGTCGCAGCCCGAAATCGCGTCGGACCCCAACGCCATTCGAAGGCTCGGTCGCGAATACAGCCAGCTCCAGCATGTCGTAGAACTCTGGAACGACATAATGCGCGCGCAGTCCGACATGGAAGGCGCGCGGGAAATGCTGACCGCTGAGGATGACGCTGAAGTTCTCGAAATGGCGAAGGTCGAAGTCGAGGAACTTCAGGAGAGACTCGACTCTCTTACCGCTGAAATCCGCCTGGAACTGTTGCCGAAAGACGAGACTGAACTCGCCGATGCCGTTGTCGAGGTGCGAGCCGGGGCCGGTGGCGACGAGGCAGGTCTGTTCGCAGCTGAGGTTTTTCGGATGTACCAGCGGTACGCAGAGGCCCGCAAGTGGAAATTGAAAATCCTGAGTCAGAACGACACCGGCGTTGGCGGGATAAAGGAAGTTACTTTCGAAATCGCGGGTGAGCGCGCCTACCAGCGGCTGCATCTTGAAAGCGGCGTTCATCGTGTTCAGCGGGTGCCCACGACCGAATCGCAGGGGAGAATCCATACTTCGACCGCTACTGTCGTCGTAATGCCAAAAGCAGAAGAAGTCGATATAGAGATTAGCGATAAAGACCTGAAGATCGATGTCTACCATTCGAGTGGAGCCGGGGGCCAGAGCGTGAACAAGCTGGCGACGGCGATTCGCATCACCCATTTGCCGACCGGACTTGTCGTCCAGTGCCAGAACGAACGGTCACAACTGCAGAACAAACAGCAGGCAATGGAA
>Ga0066376_10001297_pt1 | contig 24268 bp, 18 predicted proteins | sample Knorr_S15_td_Bot_FD_77009 | JGI IMG/M metagenome (GOLD analysis project Ga0066376, IMG submission 77009) | Marine microbial communities from Southern Atlantic Ocean transect - Knorr_S15_td_Bottom_ad_5009_LV_A | ecosystem: Environmental > Aquatic > Marine > Oceanic | place: Southern Atlantic...
CCCCCGCACTATTCGATGCGGCGACCGAGGCAGATCCGCAGTCCAAGGCAGATCGGGAGTCCGAGGCCGATTCGGTCAGGGAGGCCGATCCGGGGGAAAAGGGCAACTCAGTCCCGTACAGCAGCGCTTCGAGGGAGGTGCGGGAGCGATGGTGGTGGCGGTAGTTGTGTTCGAGCACCCAGGCGAAAGAGGGGTCACCGTACCAACCGAAGGCCACTTCGTAAAAGCTTGCCCCGTGGGGAACACCGTGGCAGACATCGCCGAGAAGGGAGGTGAAGAACCAACAGTCGTTGGTGGCCGGGAGCCGAAGATCGGATCCCAGGGCCAGATCTACCGGCGCGCTGAACATCCTGTGCAGCCGCTCGGAGCGCCACAAGGCGCTCTTTTCGGCCTCTTCCTCCTCCCCTCCTTCGCTCATCTGTGCCATGGTCATGAGGGCCGCCAGAGCATAGAAGTGATAGCTGGTGGAACCCTCCCACCACAAGCCGTCGTCTCGGACTCCCTCGGCCAGCTGGTGGTGGAAGCCGAATTCATCGTCGATGGCGATGCGAATGAGGTCTGGATCGTCGAGGCACAGACCGGCCGCCCCCACGGCGGTATTGTGCCAGCATTCGATATTGTGGAGGCGGTGATACTTTTCGCCGACCAGGTGCTCGGCGGCAGGGCGGATCAGATCGAGCTCGACCAGGCGCCGGTCCTTTGGGGACATCGACTCGCGGATGAGATCGTAGGCGCGGATCAGCGGGATCAGCCACACCGCTTCGTCAAGCGATTGGAAGGTGGCTCGGCCGCGCCCGAAGGGGCGTTCCGGGGAGGGCGGGTAGCGTGAATAGCACCGGGCATACCCCAGGAGTATGGCCTCGACGCGACGGCGACAGGCTTCGTTCCCGTTAAGGCGCCAGACCAGGGAGAGCTCGAAGGCAGCGGTGGAGAGGCGGTTATTGACGAACCAGCGCCAGGCAGAATCATACGGTTCGCCGGAGAATACCCGTCCATCGTCGGGGCATCGGTGCTGGTCCGGAGTTCGAGGGTCGAAGCTCAGCTCGACGGCGTGATCGGGGCAGAAATAGTCGTGGTAGAATCCCGCGGGCTGGTCGGGTGGTTCCATGGTAATCGGGGTAACCGGGGTAACCGGGGTAACCGGCGCAACGGGGGAAACCGACACATAAACCTGCGCGGACCGCACCAGGGCCTGGAGGGCGGCTCCAAACTCCGGAGATCCCCGCCGCTGCCCCAGGCGGGCCAGTCGGCTTGGCGACATGAGGCGGGATTCTAGATGTAGGCGAGGTCCGGATTCGGCCATGGTCTTCCTGCGTCGAGGCGGTGAATGTGCTAACTTAACAGCCCGTCATAGAGTCCATTCGCGCTGCGATGTGCCCTGGAGGCCGATGTCGGCGTTGCCTTCGCTGGGGCTGCAGCTGTGACTGCCAACCGTGGATGTGACGGCAAACTGAGGTGATTACATGGACCTTTACAAGAAGCACAGATTGACGAGGGTGATCAACGCCTGTGGCAAAATGACCCACCTGGCGGGCGCCTCAGTCCTGCCGGAGATCGCCGAGGAAGTAGCTGCGGCGCTGCCGTGTTTCTTCGACCTGGACGAGCTCCAGGCACGCGCTGGCGAGGCTATCGTCCGGGCCACTGGAGCCGAGGCCGGATGTGTCACCGCGTGCTCGGCGGCGGGCATTGCCTTGGGGGTGGCGGCAGCCATGACGGGCACCGATGCGGGGCGTATCGCCCAGCTGCCGGATACGGCCGGAATGGCTGACGAGGTGGTTATTCAGAAGGGGCACACGGTCAACTTCGGAGCCCCGATCGAGCAAGTAGTGCGTCTGGCAGGGGCCAGGGTCGTCGAGATCGGTACCGTGAACGGCGCCTCGGATTTTCATCTGGAGCACGCCATCGGCGACCATACCGCCGCCGTGCTGTTTGTCGTCTCCCACCACACCGTGCGCTATGGCTGTATCCCGCTGGACAGGGTCGTCGAGATCGCCCATGCCCGCGGCGTTCCCGTCATCGTCGATGCCGCCGCTCAGTCGTTTGTGATTCGGAGCATCGTCGCCGCGGGGGTTGACCTGGCTATTTGTAGCGGACACAAGTATCTCTCCGGCACGACCGCCGGCGTCGTGGCCGGCAGCCGCGATCTGGTGCGGGCGGTGAGCATGCAGAACAGGGGAATCGGCCGCCCCATGAAGGTGGGGAAGGAGGGTATCGTCGGGGTCATCGCCGCCCTCGAACACCGTATGGGCCTGGATGTGGAGGCGTGGCAGGCTCAGCAGGACCGCAAGATGAATCTCATCATCGAGCGCCTGAGCGGCATCGAGGGGATAGCGATGAAGGCCGAGCCCGACCCCAACGGCAACCCCTTCAGTCGTGCCCGGATGGACGTGGACGCCCCCACGACAGGCATCAGTGCCGCCGCTCTGTCCAGGGCGATGGCCGCTGGAGACCCCTCGATTCGGCTGCGCGCCCATCACGTGGATGAGGGTTATCTCATGATAGACGCCATGGAGATGACGGCTGACGAGGTCGATCTCACCTGCGAGCGCTTCAGGCAATTACTGACCGCATCCGTCCAGGACAGGGCTCGGACTCAGGAGCGCTATGGTGGTGGAGAGGCCGAGAGCGCGCAGCTGACCTGGCTGCGGACATCGCGGCAGGAGAGCCGGCATATTACCGGCGTATGAAAACTGATTTGACTTAAGGAGCAAAGTCATGAAAGGTGTGGTTTTGGCAGGCGGACTGGGGCAGCGACTGCAACCCCTGACACGGATCACCAACAAGCACCTGTTGCCGGTGTACGACAAGCCGCTGATCTACTACCCGATCCAGATGCTCGTCGATGCGGGGATCACGGACATCATGCTGGTTACCGGGGGGAATTACGCCGGTGACTTTCTGAGGCTGATAGGCAACGGAGAGGACTTTGGCCTGTCGAGGATCAACTACGCCTATCAGAAGGGGAATGGTGGGATAGCGGAAGCGCTCGGGCTCACCAGGGAGTTCGTCGGCAGCGACAAGCTCGTCGTCGTGCTGGGTGACAACATTCTGGAAAAAGGTATCGCCCCCGGTGTGGAGGCTTTCGCCCAACAGGAGGAGGGCAGTCGCATCTTCCTGAAGTCAGTAGATCATCCCTGGGAGTACGGCATCGCCGAGGTGGATGGCTCGCGCGTAAAGGGGATCGTCGAGAAGCCGAAGAATCCAACCAGCGATCTGGCGGTTATCGGGGTGTACATGTTTCCGCCTGAGGTCTTCGACATCGTCAATGGCCTGACCCCCTCGGCGCGTGGGGAGCTCGAGATCACCGATGTCAACAACGCCTACATCGAGCGGGGTCAGATGGAGTTTGAGATGGTCGACGGGTGGTGGCTCGATGCCGGCGAAAACTACGAGGCCCTCCTTCAGGCGAGCATCACCATTGCCCGTCAAGCGGGCGTCAAAATCTGATGCAATCCCTTCCTCTGCCGCTATCGGGAGCTGCTTTGGCTCCCCGTCGCGGGAACTGAGGCTCGCATGGCGGAGGACTCCGGACAGGCGGTGACCTGGCGCGCGGTCCTGACCGGGGCGGTCCTGGTGGCCGGCATCAGCATCTTCAGCCCCTGGGCGATTCTGGTCGTCAAGGGCTCGCAGCTTACCAGCAACGCGATTCCCATTATCGCCGTCCTCTTCTTTTTCGCCCTAGTCGCCGTCGTCATACCCGGACTCAGGCTCCTCGGCGCCGGATTCGTCTACTCCAGGGCGGAGCTGATCACCGTGTACGTCATGATGCTGGTCGGCTCCGTCGTCGTAACCACCGGCTTCACCGGGAGCTTTCTCTCCATCATTTCCGGCGCTGCCTACTACGCCACACCGGAGAACGACTGGGGTTCTCTCTTCGTACCCAACATCCACCCGTGGCTGGCGCCGAGCGAGACCGACGCGGTGCGTCTGTTCTACGAAGGTCTACCGGAGGGGATGGAGATCCCATGGTCCGCCTGGGCGAAGCCGCTGGTGGCGTGGACGGGCTTCATGCTGCTGTTCTACTGGGTCATCTTCTGCGTTGGCGCCCTGCTGCGCGGTCAGTGGGTGGACAACGAGCGTCTGGTCTATCCGCTGACGCGTCTGCCCCTGGCGATGATGGAAGACCTCGACGACCCGACGCGGAAAATCAGCGGGATATTCACCAGCAAGCTTATGTGGGTGGGCTTTGCCATCCCCCTGCTGCTGCACTCGTGGAACTCGATGAACGACTTCCACGCCGCCTTTCAGGAGATTGCCCTGACCGGCTCGGTACCCCTGCTGCCGGGTCTGGTGAACCTGCCTATCCGTCTGAATCTGCCGGTGATGGGTCTGGCCTATCTGATGCCGCTCAACGTCGCCTTCAGCGTCTGGTTCTTCTTCCTTCTGGGCATGGTACAACGGCTGATTTTCACCCGGATTGGCATCCAGATCGGCACCTCCGACATCTGGGACTCAGGCGGTGGCGGACCGGCCCTGCAGTATCAGCAGGCTGGAGGGATCATCGTGCTCGCCGTCTTCGTGGTGTGGTCGGCCAGGGGGCACTTGCGGCGACTCTGGCGCCACGCCTTTCGCGGCGAGAGAGGGGGGATGGACCAGGAGGTGCTCGCCCCGGCCGTGGCCATCGTCGGTCTGGCAGTGGGTTCGGTGCTCGTCGTCGCCTGGTTGGTGGCGACCGGTCTTTCGGTGTACGTGGCGGTGTTGTTGCTGATAGGAGCGCTTGTCGTCTTCATCTCCCTGTCGCGCATCGTCTGCGAAGCGGGGCTGCCCGGATGTCAGACACCCAAGGTGCCTCAGGCCTTCATCACCCGCGGATTCGGGCCCGAGATCCTGGGACTGAGGAATCTCACCGGTCTGGGGCTGAGCACGGTGTGGATCGGGGAGACGGCGGCCAATATGATGAACGCCGTCGTCCATGCTCTCAAGCTGACGTCAACGGAGAAGCGGGCGGATCGGCGTCTGCCCCTGGCCATGCTCCTGGCAGTGCTGGTGGGGCTGGTGGGATCGATCTGGGTCACCATGAGTCTCGCCCACCAGTACGGTGGCATCAACCTGCACAGTTGGTATTTCAGTGGCGCCCCGCGCTGGCCCTTCCGCTATCTGGCCTCGGTCTACAACGCGCCCGAACCGTTTCTGCCACGACTGACATTCACCGGCATTGGCGCCGGTGTGATGGCGGCGCTTCTCTATCTGCGGCACCGTTTCTTGTGGTGGCCGCTGCACCCCATCGGTTTTCCCATTGCCGGTACCTACACCATCGTCTCGTACGGGTGGTTCGCCATCTTCACCGCCTGGTTGTGCAAGACGATCATCCTGCGCTATGGCGGCGTCCAGTTATACCGCACCATGCTGCCGTTCTTTCTCGGACTGATACTGGGCGAGTTCACCACGGCCGGTGTCTGGGTCTTCATCGACGGTGCGTACGGTATCGAGGGCAACATGATATTCAATTTCTGAAGTACTGGCCGCAGGCGCGACGCCCTGGGTGCGCTCGGCGTCCGTCAAATGGTGTGTCATGGATGGAAGGAGTAGGTGTTGTGATGATGAAAATCGAGCAGGTGGAAGTCATCCTGATCGAGACGCCGAGGTACTACGGGCATGTCTCGGGTCATGTCCTGGTGAAGGTGCACCTCGACGACGGCCCGGTGGGTTTGGGAGAGGCCTCAGACAGCCGTTGTGGCGACGTGCCAGCCCTGGCGGCAAAGTACAACGATCTGCTGAAAGGTGAAGATGCTACCCGCATTACGGCGATCAACCAGATGCTCGGCAAGCAGGATTTCGGACCCACCGTGTCGAATCCACACATGGTCTCAGCCATCGACCTGGCGCTCTACGATCTCAACGGCAAGGCGCAGGGCGTACCGGCGTACCAGCTTCTGGGAGGGAAGGTGCGCGACCGGGTGTACTGCTGCTATCCGATCTTCGGCTGGCAAGTTCAGGAGGATTTCGAGCAGGCGGCCGGGTACCTGCAGCGGCTGGTCGATCTGGGCCATCACCTGTTTCGCTACTACGTGTCGGGCGACAGCGCACTCGACGATCGCTTCCTCGGCGAGATGAAGAGCCGCTTTGCCGATCGAGTTCGGCTCAAGTCGCTGGATTTTTCCGGGCGCTTCACGGATTGGGAGACCGCGGTGCGCTACGCCGACGCGATACGGCACCACGATCCCATCCATTTCGAACAGCCCTCGGCCAGCATGCGCGTCAGCGCCGAGTTCGTGAAACGCATCGATCTGCCAGTCTCCCGACATATCCACACGTTGGAGGACGGCTACGAAGCCGTCGATCTGGGCGCCTGCACCGCCTTCAATGTCGCCTGCGTGTCGCGCGGTCCTACCTACATCCGCCGGCTCATCGCGTTGGCGGAGTCGGCGGGTCTGCGTTGCCTTATCGGCACCGATCAGGAGTCGACACTGGGCACGTCGGCCCAGGTGACGGTGGCGGTCACCATGCCCGAGCTCAGCCTTCCCTGCGACCCCATGGGTCCGGTTCTGTACACCACCTCACCGGCGAGGGAGCGCGTGCGGGCGGAGGCGAGCTATCTGTATCCCTTCGATCTGCCCGGGCTCGGGGTGGAGCTGGACGAGGAGAAACTGAGCGAGATGACGGTGGCCTCGGCGTGATAATATCCGACGCACAGGTGGCGCATTTCAGGCGATGCGGGTTTTTTCTCCTCCCCAATCCCCACGGTCAACAAGCCATGCGGGAGGTGGACAGGCGCCAGCGGGACCGGGCCACTCAATGGCAGCAGACGCAGTGGCCGGAGGGCTTTAACCGATTGGCGTGCCAGTTCCTGATGCTGGGGGAGACGGCTCTGCAGCTGGTGGAGAAGCCGGAGCTGGTAGAGGCGGCCTGCCACCTCCTGGAGTGCGACCGGGTGCACGTGGGCGCTTGCGGTCTTGGGGACGCCTCCAGCGCCATCTCCGAAGACGGCCGCCCCTGGCGCCAGGTGCACTGGCACGCCGATGGCGGGCCGGAGGTGAGGCAGGTCTCGCTGCGCACCGCCCTGGACCGGCACGATGCGGGCAATGCCCCGCTCCGGGTGCTGCCCGGCACTCACCTGCGACCGAAAGCGGAAGTGGCTCAGGAGCTGATGGAGATCGAGCTGGCCAGTGGCCAGCACCAGGATATACCAGGGCTCTGCTTCGCTCGCCATCCCTCCGAGGTAGAGGTGGTGCTGGATCCCAGATGGACGCTGGTGTGGACCCCGAGCTGCTGGCACGCGACGGGTGTGAAGACCACGGCGGATTCGCGTCGAGCGATGTCGTGGAATTACTACCCGGCAGGTGGCCGGACGCGTGACCTGGAGGCGCTGAAGCACATCTTCGCCCACACCTGGGAGGCGTGGCCCGATAGCCGCAAGCAGTTGTGGGGGCTGGCGTCGTGACAGATAGATAGATTAGGGGGAGTCCGCTGGTATGAGAGAGGGAGGATGTAGCGACAGTATCGACCTGGAGGAGGTGCGCGCGCTCTTCCCGGCCCTCGACCATTACGTCTGGTTTCAAAACGGCGGCGTCAGTATCACCCCCAGGCCGGTGGCCCAGGAGCATGCCCGTCTCATGGCCGAGCTGCTGGAGCGGGGTCCCATGCACATCGTCTACCCGGATGAGGAGTATCCGCGACGACGCGACACCATGCAGCGTCTTGCCCGCTTCTTTGGCGTAGAACCCGACGAGCTGGCGCTGATGCGGGGTGTAAGCGAGGGCTTCCAGACCGTCCTGCGCGGCATCGAGTGGAAGGCGGGCGATCGGATTGTGATATCGGCGGATGAGGAGGCGGCCCTGCTGCTGCCCTGTCTGCACCTGCGCGATCGCTTCGGGGTGGAGGTGGTCAAGCTGCCGCTTATCGACGACCTCGGTGATCTGCTGCAGGCGCTCGACGAGCGGTTGAGCTCGAGGACCCGACTGGTAGCCATCAGCCACGTGACCACCGACCTGGGATTTTGCTATCCGGTTGAGGAGATCTGCGAACTGGCACGCAGCAGGGGCGTCTGGTCATTTCTGGACCTCGCTCACTCCAGCGGTGTCGTTCCTGGCGGTCTTTGCCAGATGGGTTGTGATTTCGCCGGTACACTCTCCTACAAGTGGATGTTCTCTCCCTATGCATCCGGGCTGCTCTACATCCGCAAGGAACTGATCGACGAGTTGCCCGTCACCTATGCGGGGGGACGTTCGGAGAAATGGCTGGATTTCGAGACCGATCAGTACCAGTTGCTGGATACGGCGGGGCGCTTTCAGTTCGGGCCCTGGTCGTGGCCCCTGGTGCACGCCTGGGCGATGTCGGCGGATTGGCTCAGCGGCATAGGCGCAGCGGCTATCTGGGGACGGACTCAGTCGCTGACAGACCGGCTCAAACGCGGCTTGGCGGACATTCCCGCCGCCGAACTTTTCACCCCGGAGGCCGGCGCGTTCTCGGCGGCCCTGGTCAGCTTCGGGATGCGAGGGTGGACAGGGCGAGAGCTCTCGGAGGCGCTGCGGCGCGACTGCAACATCATCATAAAACCCCTTCCCCATACCCGCGAGGGGCTTCGGGCCAGCCTGCCATTCTTTATGCTCGAGGGTGAAGTCGATGTTCTCCTCGAGGGGCTGAGGCAGTTGCCGCCGCCGCGATCACCACCACCGTAAACCGATGAGTGGAAGTGCTTGTAAGTATTGAGTGTTAGGCCTGGACTTATAGCTTCGTAGAGCGTAATTTCCCAGACTCATGGCGTATCGGCTTAAAATCGGAGAACAGGTCCAGGAGGGGGTGCGCCGCATCGCCGGCGAACAGATCGACAAGGCCACCCGGCATCTGGCCGCCGGTGAGCGCGACAGGGACACCCACGTTCACGAGGCGCGTAAATGCATGAAGCGGCTCCGCGGTCTCCTGCGGATGGCTCGCGGCCAGTTGCCCGCCGAGGTATACAGTCGGGAGAACACCTGTTTCAGGGATGCTGCCCGTGGTCTGGGTGGATTGAGGGACGCCCAGGCGCTGGTGGAGTCTCTCGACGATCTGGTGGCCGGGCTCGGCAGCCGGGCGCCACGCAGTCGCTTCGCGCCTATCAGAAGCTGGCTCGTGGCGCGACGGGGTTCGGCCTACGCCGATGACGGGACGGCGAGTGAGGTACTGGCGGGGCTTCTGGGAGAGTTGGAGGCGGCTGGGGAGAGAGTAGACTCGTGGCCACTGGAGCAAGATGGGTGGGAGGGCCTGAGCCGAGGCGTGCGGCGCGTCTATGCCCGTGGGCGCGCCGAGAGGGATTGGGCCTCATGGCGCCCCTCCGCGGAGGCGTTTCACGCGTGGCGAAAACGGGTGAAATACCTATGGTACCAGACCCAGCTTCTGGGGGAGGTATGGCCGGTGCTCATGGCGGCGTCGGCAGCTGAGCTCGATCTGCTCGGCGACCTTCTGGGTAAGGATCACGACCTGGCGTTGCTCATCGAAACCGTGAGAGTCGGTTTTTCGAGATCGGGTGCCGCCTCCACGGCGGATGCGCTGGAGCGGCGCATCGGGGAGCGGCGAACCAAGCTACAGGCGCAGGCGCAGGTATTGGGCATCAGGGCGTACTCCGAGCTGCCCGGAGCCTTCGAGCGTCGGCTTGGCGGTTACTGGCAAGCGTGGGAGGAAGAGCAGATCCAAAGCGCCATCCCCGCCCCCAGGTCTAATGGCACTGACAGGTCGACGGAGATCTCGGGTCGATGAACGCGGTAGCGGAAGAGGGGCAGTCCCGCTCCGCCCCCAGATCTTCGGGCACCCGTGGACGCATCGGCCGCAAGCTGGTCCTGAGCTTTGTCGCCCTGGTCATGCTGGTGGTGGGGGGGAGCGGCTGGGTGCTGTACCAACAGGCGGTGGACAGTCTCGAGCAGCAGATGAGCCATCATCTCGAGGCCGAGGCGAGGCTGCTGGCCAATGGGCAGTCGGGCGATGTGCTCATCGCGCTGCGCCAGGGATTCGAGCAATTTCCCCTGTACAGGAGGCTCACCGATCGTCTCAGGCGTTCGCAGCAGATGGTGGGGGCCAAGCGCATATACGTCTTTGACCGGAATTGCCGCAGTCTTCTGGACACCAAGCCCCGCATCCCCATCGGTCGCGAGTATCCCCACCTGAAGTATCGCGACCGCATGGAGCTGGAGGATCTGTGGCAGGGCCGGTCGACCCACTCCACTCGCTTTTCGGACGAGGGCGGGGTTGACTTCATGACCGGATATGCGCCCATATTCTTCGGCGGAGTCGTGGTAGCCGGAGTCGGTTTGGATATCGGACCTCCGTACGGGAAGGCGATTCGGGGGTTCAAGCGCTCGATCTTCCTTTTCGCCGGTATCAGCGCCCTGCTCACCCTGGCTGTGGCCCTGGGACTGGCCCGCAACATCACCCGGCCGATCCGGCGCCTGGTCACGGCGGCGCGCGAGATCGGTCGCGGGAATCTGGACCGACGCGTAGACACGCCCGCCGACGACGAGATCGGCTACCTGGGCGAGACGATGGAGGAAATGCGCCGCAATATCTTGGCTCGCGACGTCCAGCTCAGACAGATGCTGGGTGGCGTCGCCCACGAGATCCGCAATCCTCTTGGAGGAATCGAGATCTACGCCGGGCTCATCGCCGAGGATCTACCCGACAACGATCCGCGCAAGCAGCACATACAGAAGGTCATCGCCGAGGTGCGGACCTTGGATACGGTGATTTCCGAATTCCTTGACTTCGCCAGGCCCTCCCCACCAGATCCGGAGAGGACGAGTGTCAGCCAGATGGTGGAGGAAACCGCTTTTCTGCTGTCGCCGGAGATGGAGCGAGCGCAGGTGGCCTACACACAGGAGGTGGCGCCCGATCTCGAGGCCTACGTCGATGCGGAGCAGATCAAGCGAGCTCTCTTCAACCTCATGAAGAACGCGGTGCAGGCGATGGAGCCCGGTGGTACCCTTACCGTCCGTGCCAAGGCAGTGGAGGAGGAGGAGGCGATCGAGGTGGAGGTGGTCGACAACGGCCCCGGTATCCCCGCACCCGTGCGGGCTCGACTCTTCGAGCCCTTTTTTACCACGAGGGAAAAAGGCTCCGGACTGGGTCTGGCCATCGTGCGTCAGTCACTGGAGAAGAATGGCGGCTGGGTTCGCCTCGAGTCGATCGAGGGAGAGGGCACGACCGTGCGGGTCTTCCTGCCCGCGGGCCGCATACCAATTGCCGAGATGGAAAGCACATGAGCAGAGTCCTTATCGTAGACGACAACGAGACCATGCGTTCGGGCGTGGCGCTGGTGGTGGAGCGCATGTCGCACGATGCCGTCAGCGCCGCCAGCGGAGCCGAGGCTCTCCAGCGCTTGAGCGAAGAGCCCTGCGATCTGGTTATCACCGATTACCGCATGCGTGAGATGGATGGTCTGCAGGTACTCGAGGCGGTCAAGAGCGACCACCCGGACACCGACGTCATCATCATCACCGCCTACGGGACGATCGAAATCGCCGTGGAGGCGATGAAGCGGGGGGCGGTGGACTTTATCACCAAGCCCTTTCCCCCCGAGGCGCTGGAACTGAAGGTGGACAGGATCCTAGGGCACCGCGCCGACCGTCTCGAGCGACGGCGGCTGGACGAGGAGAATCGCTATCTCCGAGAGGAGATTGGCGTTCGCTATGGCGCGATCGTAGGCGAGTCGCAAAAAATGACCGAAATTCTGGCCACCGTGAAGAAGGTCGCCAGCACCGATTCCTCCGTGCTCATCTACGGCGAGAGCGGTACGGGCAAGGAACTGGTGGCCCGGGCGGTGCACGAGTTCAGCAGCCGGCGGGCGGGACCCTTCGTCAAGGTCAACTCCGGCGCCTTGCCGCGGGATCTGGTGGAGAGCGAGCTGTTCGGCCACGAGAAGGGCGCTTTCACCGGGGCCATCCGGCAAAAAAAGGGGAGGTTCGAGCTGGCCGAGAAGGGGACGATTTTCCTCGATGAATTGGGGGACATACCTCCCGAAACCCAGGTCAGCCTGCTGCGGGTTCTGCAGGAGAAGGAATTCGACCGGGTCGGTGGGGAGCGCACCCTGAAGGCCGATGTCCGGGTCGTGGCCGCGACCAATCGGAACCTTGTGGAGATGGTGGCCGCTGGCAGCTTTCGAGAGGACCTCTTTTACCGGCTGGAAGTAATCCCCGTTCACCTGCCCCCCCTCCGGGAGAGGAAGGGGGATATTCCCCTGCTAGTCGAGCATTTCCTGGCGAAAAAAAGCCGGGAAATGAATCTGCCCTTCAGGCGTCTAACCGAAGACGCGCTGCAGATTCTCTGCGATTATTCCTGGCCCGGCAACGTCAGGGAACTGGAAAACGTGATCGAGCGAACGATCGTGCTGGCCGATGGTGACCACGACCTGGGACCCACCGATATTCCACAACTCTCCAGAGACAGTGATGATTCCGATATCGACAATGGCAGCGCCCAGATGCCCATGACCGAGCGTTTGGAACGGCTGGAGAAAGAGCTGATTTCCCAGGCCATGAAGGACTCGGTCGGCGTCAAGACACAAGCCGCGGACCTTCTTGGCATCAAGGCCAGCGCGCTGTACTACAAACTCGACAAGTACGGCCTAGGGGATGGAGGCCGAGTGGAAATGGCGAGCGAAAATGGCGAGTGACCTGACCAGGCCAGCCAAGAGGCCAGACTGGGGTCCAGCCAGGAGAGCGACAACCCTTTATCTCATGACCGTTCTGTCGGTTCTTGGCAGCAGCCCTGCCGCTGACGCGACCGTGGCGGACCTGCAGGCGTTGAAGTCGGCCCGGCTGGCCTTGACGGTCAAGCTCGACTCGCTCGCTCCGCAACGGGCTGCCATCGAGACAGAGCTGGACAGTCTCTCCACCGTCATCGGAAGTTTGAAGCTGTCCGCTCCCGAATCCGAGCAGCTGAACCAGGCCCTGCTCTCGCTTATGACGCCGATGACCAAAGTGATCAGGATCGACCATGAGATGGAGAGAATTACCGCCCGTAGGGACTCTGTCACGGATGGCCTGCGCTCGGCCTACGACTGGGAAATCAGCAGGCTTTTCAAGGAACTTTCAGAGGAGCCGGACGAGTATCTATACCAACAGCTGATCATCTTCCAGGACGAGCGCGAGGCTCTGGGAGTCCAGGTTGTGTTCTCGAGCTATCCCGAAGACATGGTCGTGGGCGACGCTGACGGTCCCGACGAGATCCGCCAGAAGATCCAGCTTCTGGAGGGGAGAAAGGGACTCCTGCAGTCCGAACAGCGGGGCGTCGAGGCCAGGATAGAGCGGCTGGAAGTCGAGCGCCAGCTGGAGATGAGGATGTGGGTCCTGGCGGAGAAGTGGTGGGCTCTGGAGCGACACGCCTTCAAGAGGCGTTCGCAGTTTGAGCCACAAACCCGGCTCAGGACCGCCGAGATCGCCGTTTTGCCGACCGCCTCTGCGTCTCAGGGCGCACCCCGGATCAGGGCCAAGGGCGATTCCGGCGTCCCCATACCAAACTACATCGTCCTGGAAATCAGGAAGCTGCACTCCAAGCAGGAGGAATTGCGTCAGTTTGTGGCCGTGTTGGAGGAGCGCATTGGCTCCTTCCGCCTGCACCTGCGCGACTTGCTGGGCGGCGGTGAGTAGGTCAGCGGCGGTCAGGTGGCTTTAGCTCATTTATCGATGGCGGTTCAGGCTTTCACCAGGGTAATGTGAGTGATCTCCGAGGGAGCCCCAAGCCGCACCGGGGGCCCCCAGTACCCCGCTCCCCTCGACACATACACCCACGACCGCTGAAGCCGATGGAGACCGGAGACAAAGGTCTGTTGCAGGGCGACGACGGCATGCCAGGGAAGGAGCTGGCCGCCGTGGGTATGGCCGCACAGCATGAGGTCGAAGCCCACCTGGGCCGCTGCCAGGGCGCTGCGCGGCTGATGGGCGAGGAGGAGGCGCACCGTGCCATCGGGGGCGTCCATCAGCGCCGACTCCGGATCTGAGGCATGGTCGGGCAGCTGGGGGACTACCCCGGCCGCGGCGTAATCGGTGACTCCAGCGATGGTCAGCTCGGCCTCTCCGTGTCGCACGATACAGTGCTCGTTGAGAAGAACCTCCATCCCCAGGCGCCGCGCCTCATCCACCCACTCCTCTACACCGGAGTAGTACTCGTGGTTGCCAGTGACGAAGTAGCAGCCGTGGACGGCTCGGAGTAGAGCCAGAGGCGCTACATCGGATCGGTGGCGCTGGACCGACCCATCGGCGAGATCGCCGGTGAAGGCGATGAGATCTACGTGCAGATCGTTGACGGTTTCGACAACGGCGGCGACGAAGTCTCCCTTGATCGTGGGGCCTACGTGAAGGTCGGTTATCTGAGCGATTCGAAACCCCTGCAGGGAGGGCGGGAGGCCGTCGATGGGCACCGTCACGTCGACCACGCGCGGGTTTCGTCTGGCCGCGTACAGCCCGCGTGCGGTAAGGAGGGCAGCAAGACCGATCACCCCTACATTGGCTCGCGAGAGCACCCGAGCAGGATCGATAAGATCGGTGACAAGGAAGCGATAAAGTTGCGGGAGAGCGGCTTCTACACCAAACCACATAATTCGGACTAGGTCGGATACGACCAGCAGGCTGAAGGTGATGGTGACCCAGCCGAGGCCCAGATAGGCGGCCCATGCCAACCAGTCCTTCAGCCGCTCAGGGGCATTCGATCGGCGTACATAGCCGAGGTAAAGGTGTGGCAGCAGCGCCAGGACGGTCAGGCACAACCAGCTGGCAAGGGCGAGATGGGAGGGGAGCTCCAGGGGAACGAGCAGGCGCCATCCGCAGTAGCCGTATATTACGCCTACCATGATGACAGAGACGATGAGGAAAATCAATCCGAATGAACCTCCCGAAGCGACGATGGCCTCGGTAGTCTACAGGCGGAAGGGGAGGATGGCAAGGCGATTCCGCGGGGTGATGATATCAGCTGGTCACCAGGTGGGTGGTGGTTGACGACGGGGTCCCTCAGCGGTAACGTCAAGCCGGGAGGATCGAACATGATGCAGTTCAGTCGCGTCAGGGCTACAGTTGCACGACACTGATCTCCACCACCTGCCGGTGATGCCGGGCAACATGCACCGGGACTCCGTGAGGAGGGGAGAAGTGATGAGATGGCACTCCGCCTCATAGGCAGGAAATTCGTCGGCTTCGAGCGGGCCCTGGCGCGGCAGTCACAGGCCTTTGCCGAGCTCGGAGGAACGGAAATCGAGCTTCACTTCCTCGAGGTCGAGGACCTGTACGAGCGCATGGTGGCCGGCGACGGCTGCAGCTCTGGCGACTACGACCTGTTCCTGACGGTGACGGATTGGTATCCAGCCCTCATTGCCGACCGGGCGGTGCAGGGGCTGAACGCCTTTATCGATCAAGAACCGCCCCAGGATTGGGGGAGCGGCTGGCCGCCCAGCCTGCTCGGTCTACAGCGGGATGAAGCGGGAGAGCTCTTTGGACTGCCCTACCATGACGGCCCCGAGATGCTCATCTACCGTCGCGATCTGTTCGAGAGCGAAGCGGAAAGGCAGCTGTTCTCCGAGACTGTGGGAGGACCGCTGAAGCCGCCCCGAACGTGGCGCCAGTTTCTGCAGGTGGCGCGTTTCTTCACTCGCCCGAAGGACGACCTGTATGGCACGGTCCTGGCCAGTTTCCCAGACGGGCACAACATTATCTACGATTTCGCCCTGCAGCTCTTCACCCGCGGCGGGCAGCTGATGGACGACCGGGGAAATCCCTGTTTTCAGGGGAAAACGGGGGTGACATCGCTGAGCTACTTGAGAGATCTCAGCCACCGCTACAAGGTCACTCCCCCCGGCTGTGATCAGGTAGATAGCGTAAAGTCGGGAGAGATCTTCGCGGCTGGAAAGGTGGCGATGATGGTGAACTGGCTCGGCTTCGCGTCCTTCGCTGACGTCCATGAGAGCAGCGTCGTGCGGGGGAAAGTGGCGGGCGGGCTGGTGCCGGCAGGGGACGGCCCCGGGGCACAGGCGGTGAGTCTGAACATATACTGGTGCCTGGCTATCCCCACAGGGTCCGCCCAGGCTGAGGAGGCCTACCGTTTCATCAGGCATTGTGCCACGCCAGAGATGGATCTGATCACCTCGGACGAAGGCGGCATCGGCACCAGGCGAGCCACCTGGTCGGAGTATGCGCGTCGCGGGGTGGCCGGCTTCGATGTCATGGAAGAACTGCACGCCGGAGCTCGGCACATGCCCCGGATCCGGAACTTCGGCCAGGTGAGTGAAATCCTCAACGAGCACCTGGACCGCGCCCTCAACAAGGGGGCGGACATCGAGAAGGAGCTGGAAAGCGCGGCCAAGCGATGCGCGGAGGCGAGAGAGCGGTGAGGGTGGGTGAGGTGAGGTGAGAAGGCAATCGGTCAGATGGCCACTCTGAGCGAGTTGAGGGCTAAGCTCCTGCCCCCCTGTCCCGTCCTCGATATCCACGTCCATCCCCTGATCTGTTTTGGGCCTTACGGCATCGAGTCCGTAAGGCAGGACGTGAGGCGTCTCAGGGAGGCCTCCCAGCACTCGGGAGTGACCAAGGTCTGTGTTTTTTCGCTCCATCCCAGCTGTCCGCGCGAGCCCACGGTAGATCAATGCCGTGAAGCGAATGACTATGCCCTCGGCATGCGCGACCTGGCCCCCGACTTCTTCCTGCCTTTTTGCTACGTAAATCCGATGTTTCCCGACGAATCCGTGGCCGAGATTCGCCGCTGTGTAGCAGGGGAGGGGATGGTGGGCGTGAAGCTGTGGGTCGCCCGCAGGGCGACGGATCCCGGGCTCGACCCGATCGCCGAGGAGTCAGTGGCACAGGATGTCCCAATACTCCAGCACGCGTGGAGGAAGACGACGGGTAATCTGGTGGGTGAATCCACTCCAGCCGATGTCGCGCACCTGGCGAAGCGACACCCCCGAGCCCGCATCATCATGGCCCATCTCAACGGCTGCAATCCACGGGGCATCGAGGATGTAGTCGACTGTCCCAACATCTTTGTCGATACGGCCGGCGGCGACCCCGAGCGAGGCCTGGTGGAGCTGGCGGTGGCGCGCCTGGGCGCACACCGGGTTTTGTATGGCTCAGACGCTCCCATTCGCCACTTCGGCGTGAGTGTAGCTAAGATTCTGGGGGCACAGCTCACGGATTCGGTGCGGCGGGAGTTGTTGTGGAACAACGCCGCCCGGCTGCTGCCGGTTCGAGCCGGTGTCGAGGTCATCTGATGGCCGTGGTAGACGTCAATGCCTGGGCGGGGAGTTGGGCGAGCCAGTCGGTGAATTCCGGGCCCGCCGAAGTACGGGGCATGCTGAAGAGCGCGGGCGTGGAGCGGATTTTCATGTCTGTGCTGGATGCGGCGTGGGCGCAGAATCCACATCAGGCCAACGAGCTCGTCTACGAGGCGGCCCAGCAGTGGTCGGACGTGCATCCCGTGCCCATCATAGATCCCACTATCGCTACCTGGGCACAGGAGGTCAGTCGAGCCCAGCGGCACGCCGGGGTCCGCCTGGTGAAGTGGCTGCCCGCGTACGGCGGTTACGAGCTCGGCGCGGCCGATGCGTGCGCCCAGGCGCTGGTCGAGACCGATCTGAGTCTGATGATCCAAACGCGGATCGAGGACCCCAGGCGCCAGCATCCTCTGGCTCAGGTTCCCGATGTTCCGGCTCGAGAGGTCGCCGACCTCGCCGGTCGTCATCCCAAACTGACCGTCGTCATCGGTGGCGCTGCGTGGTCGGCAATTGCTGACCTGGCGGGCGCTTGCGAAGAATTGGGCAATCTATACTTCGATGTCTCGCAAGTAGATGGGATGGACAGCCTAACGGTCCTGATTAAACGCGGGATGCGCGACCGACTTCTCTTTGGCAGCCACGCACCCCTCTTCGTTCCACTGGCCGGTATCGCTCGCATCGTCGCCGACCTGGAGGATGCGGACGCTGCGGCAATTCTGGGCGGCAATGCCGAGAGCCTTCTGGGGCTGACCGCGTGATCGTTGACCGATGCCGATAAGCGCCGATGCCATGATGCAAACCGCAAGAGCGACCCATCGCAGAGCACCTGTCGCATGTATGGATGGACAAGCGAACTCATGAACACTCTATCGGCTGGAGGGCGACCGCATGTCTGACGGGGTCGAGAGGACGGCCAGACCGGCGTTTGAGAGGTTTCCGGAGAATCCCCTTATCGGGCCCGACATGGACACCCGCATGGGCCGCAATATCAACGGCGCGTCACTCCTTCGTGTCCCCGAGTGGCTCGAGGGCCGCCTGGGTACCTACTACCTGTATTTTGCCCACCACCAGGGGTCGTACATCCGCCTCGCCTACGCCGATGACCTCGCCGGCCCCTGGCAGATATACGAGCCGGGCGTGCTGGATCTGGCTGATTCGCACTTCCAGCGGCATATCGCCTCGCCTGACGTGCACGTGGATGCGGCCCAGAGGCAAATCCGCATGTATTACCACGGCGTGCTCGAGCAGGGGCAGCGGTCGCGGTTGGCTAGGTCTACTGACGGGCTGCAGTTCACGGCGGGACCCGAAATTCTGGGCCCCTCCTACTTTAGGGTCTTCAAGTGGCGTGGGTGGCACTACGCTCTGGCCATGCCGGGCGAGTTCTACCGTTCGAGAGATGGAGTGGGCGACTTCGAGGCAGGCCCAACCCTGTTTTCGGAACATATGCGCCACAGCGCCTTGCGGCTGGCGGGGGACACCCTGTATGTGTATTACTCCAATGCTTTCGACTGCCCTGAGCGAATCCTCCTGTCCAGGATCGAGCTAACCGATAACTGGAGGGACTGGCGGGAATCAGAACCCGAGCTCGTACTGCAACCGGAGTTGGGATACGAAGGTGCCGACCTCACCCTGGAGCCTTCGAGGCGGGGCAGCGTCAAACAGCCGGTGCGCCAGCTGCGGGACCCGTGTATCTACGAAGAAGGGGGGCGGATCTACCTCTTTTACTCAGTGGCGGGCGAGAGCGGAATCGCCGGCGCCGTCGTCGATGCCACTGCCGAGTCGGACAACGTATTGAGATCAGTGGCAGTAGATAGGTAGATAGGAGATAGATAGATAGAGATGAGAATTCGCGGCAGTGTTATGGATTCTTCCTCCCCGCGAGGAGGACTGCCAGGTGTTTCGGTTTCCAACGGCGAGCACGTGGTGGTCACGGACGGCCGGGGTCGGTACGAGCTCGATCTGGAGCCGGGGAGCCATGCCTTTGTCTGGGTGACCGTGCCGGCGGGGATGCGGCCGGTCTCCGAGTTCTACCGGCGTGCAGGTGAGCTTAAAGGGTCCGCCGGTGATGAAGTCGACTTTCAACTGACGCCGGCCTTGGAAAGGGGCGCAAGCTCCTTCCGGCTGGCGCAAATCACCGATACCCATGTCGTCGCAAAGGAGGGCCGGCTCAGTCAGAGGGAGGTGCTGGCTCGCTCCCTCGCAGAACTGGAGGCCGCGGGCCGCCCCGATTTCATCATCGCCAGTGGCGATCTCACCAACCGCGGCCAGCTAGATGAGCTTAGGGAGTTTCGGGGGGCGTTGGCGGCTGTCGGGGCACCGGTTTTTCTCCTCTTCGGCGGACATGACGGCAACCAGGAGCGCCACGGCAGCGTGGCGGGCGCGAAGTCGACCTTCACGCGAAACTACGAGGCCGTGCTGGGACCAACCTACTACAGCTTCGACTGGGGGGAGGGGTGGCACTTCGTCATCTACCCAAATGAGGAGTATTTCTTCTCCGAGCAGGACCAGCGCCGCAAGGCCGCCTGGCTCGAGGCGGATCTGGCGAGCCAGCCTCCCGGGCGCCAAACCGTCATGGCCGTGCACACGCCGCCTCCGACGGCCTTTCTGGAGGGGCTGGCCGCGCGCGGTGTGGTGCTGGTGGTTCACGGCCACTGGCACTCGAGCAAGACGTTCTCCCACGCGGGCGTCGGGGTAGCGGCGACGCCGCCGCTCTGCTTTGGCGGGATCGACACCAGGCCAAGGTCCTACCGCATCATCGACTTCCGCTCAAGTGAGCGAGGTGTGGTGACCTCTCTTCGGGCGCTGGGAGCCGATTCGACGACACCGCACCGCCCACCCGAGCGCGTGGGTTCGTTCGAGCTCGACTGGGAGCGGCCCGTTCCCGGCGGTATCCACCGAGCCGGGGTGGTCGTGCGGGATGGTGACTTGCTGGTCAGCTTGTGCGACGAGGACCTGGATGGCGGACCGGGCGTGCTCTGCCTGTCCGCCCAGGACGGCCAGGAGATATGGCGGACCCGGACCGATGCGTCGATTAAGAATCGGGTGGCTCTGAATGAGCCGTCTCGCTCCCGCGCCGCGGCCCTGTCGGTCTGCGGACGGCTGCACTGGCTGGACACGACCAACGGCACCGTGTTGTGGGCCCAGGACCTCCCCGGTTATCCGCACCGCTGGCTTTACACCTCACCGGTCAGCGTCGGCGACACGGTGTACGCCGGGGGGAAGGCCGGACTCGGGGCGTTCCAGGCGGATTCAGGTCAAGTCATATGGTACAACTCGTTGGAAGACAGCGACAACTGGTCTTGCTACGCCAGTCCAATCAGCTTCGATCATCTGCTGATAATCCTAGTTCAGAGGCGTGGAATTCTCGCCCTTGACAGGACTTCCGGAGAGATCGTCTGGGAGCTGGCAGTGGGGGTGGAATACCAGTACGCCGCGCCGGTGCTCGTCGGGGATCTGATCGTCAGTGGCGGCGATAGCGGTGAGCTGCTGGTCCTACGCGCGGCGACCGGAGAGGTGGTGGTTCGGTGCAAGACGCTGTCGGCGTCCTACCCAAGCGGGCTGACCGCGGCTGGTGACCGTCTCTTCGCGACCACCCCTGACGGACAGGTGCGCTGCCACGATCTCGAGTCGCTGGAGCCGCGGTGGACATTCGATACCGGGCCGGATCTGCTTGACATGACCCCGTATCAACGGGGTATCAGCTCGGTACTGGCATCGGCCGTGCTCGTGGGGGAGGAGCGTGTGGTCGTGGGCGGTAACGACGGCGTGCTCTACATCCTCGACGCCGGCCGTGGCGCCTGCGAGGCACAGGCAGCGTTCGGGGCTCCCATCACCGCGCCGATCGCGGTCGTCGACGGGGGGTTCTGTGTCGGCACCTTGGACGGTCGCTTATGCCGCTATGTAGCCGGATCGCCGTCGGCCGCTGATCATGACCGGGTGGCGTCTGCCTGGAGCCGCCGAACTCTCGCGGGCTGACCGTCCTGGCTGATCTCGGAAGACTGGATACCGAGACTGCGGTCCTCCAGGGGCAGGTGCACCTTGGTGCCGCCCCGCCGATGGGACTCCCGGAGGGCGAGGGCGGTCTCCAGGGCCGCGCGACCGTCCTCCCCGGAGCACAGGGGCTGTCGTCCCTCCTCGGCGGCGTCGATGAGATCGCTGATAATGCTCAATCCCATGCCCTGAATGCGGGCCGGCAGGGGAAAGGGCAGTTTTGCGGCGATGCGCCGGTTCCGCGGGCCGCCGTCGCACAGCTTCCAGTATTCGACCTCCATGCCGCCGGACAGGGACCGGATACGGCCCTCGGTGCCGATTGCGTCTATCTCCCAGGAGGCGGCGCCGCAGGGCATGGATCGCAGATAGGCGCGGACGCCGTTGTCGAAGGCCAGATAGCCGTTGCCTCGAGGGTCACTCTCACCCTCAGCTACTTCGTCCGACTCGAGCTCACCGAAGACCCACTCGATTTCGCCACCGGCAAGAAAGCGGATGGTGTCAATGGCGTGACTGCCGTTGTGCGACAGACCACACTCGGCATAGACCGTGATCTGCAGCAGATCTCCGAGCTCGCCACGGTCGATCAGACGGCGGGCTTCGGCGAAGTGGGGGGTCCAGCGGCGAGCGCAGTTTACCGCCAGGGCCACCGAATGCTCGCGGCACACCTCGATCATGGCGTCGGCCTCGGCCAGCGTCAGAGACAGCGGCTTCTCCGCCCAGATCCCCTTGACGCCGGCGCGGGCGACATCCTGGACGATCTGCGAGCGCATCCTGGCGGTCGTGCAGATGCTGACCAGGTCGAGCTGCTCGGCGACCAGCATGTCGCGATAGTCTTCGTACAGATGCTCGCCAGTGATGTCCCAACGCTCGCCAAAGATGCGTCTCTGCTCGTCGTGGACGTCGGCACCAGCCACGAGCTCGACTCCGGGAGCGGCGTGATAGCTGGGCGCGTGGCAGTAGGGCAGAAAGATGGTGCCCCCTCGGTCGATCTCGTCGTCGAAGGTGCTTCCCATTCGGCCCAGACCGATGACCGCGGCGCGATAAGGGGGTGGCATGGTCGTCTCCGTTCAGATCGAGTGACGTCGAGCAGGCGATCGTCGCGAGCGGGCGACGGGCGGATTGGAGGTCTTACTCGTAGCGCAGGGCGTCTATGGGATTGAGCATCGCCGCCTGGCGGGCGGGGTAGTAGCCGAAGCCGATCCCCACCGCGGCCGCCACCCCGAAGGAGAGCGCGATGGTCCAGAATTCGACGATCGTCTTCCAGTGGGCGTACAGGGTGATGACCTTGGTCAAGGAGTACCCGATCAAGACCCCGATGATGCCGCCGATGAGGCTGACCATGACCGCCTCGACCAGGAATTGGGCCAGCACATCGCTACGTCGAGCCCCCAGGGCCCGTCGGATGCCGATTTCCCGCGTGCGCTCCAAGACCGAGGCGAGCATGATGTTCATGATGCCAATACCGCCCACGACGAGTGAAATGCCGGCGATGCAGCCCATGACGATGTTGAATATCTGCTGCGTCTTCTGGCTCTGGCGCATGAGCTCTTCAGGAATGGCGATCTTGAAATCCTCCACCCCCCGATGGCGCCGCATGACGATAGCCCGAATGATATTGGCGGCTTCCTGCAGGCGATCGGCGTCCTTTACCTTGACCGTGATCTGGCTGAGCTCGGCGTCATCGGGCTCCCATTTGAAGCGTTTCCCCAGGGTAGTGAGCGGTATGTAGATATCCTCGTCGGTATTGCGCACCTCAAGCACGCCACCAATCTTGCCGCCGGCAGCTCCCTTGTCGGCCAGAATCCCCACGACGGTGAACCACTGGTTGCGGATCTTCACCTGGCGGTCCAGCGCTTCTTCGAAGAAGAAAAGCTTGCGCTTGGCGTCGGCGCCCAGGACGCAGATCCTTCTTGCCTCTATCAGGTCATTATCGGTGAGGAAGACGCCTTCCGTCAGGCCGGCATTCAACACCGATATATATTCCGGGGTGGTGCCCACCACCATGGTGTGAAAGGAGACCGAGCCCACGTGTGCTCTCGTTTTCAGTTCCCGCTGTGGCGTCACGGTTTCGGCCAGAGGACAGATCTCGGCAATGGCCAGGGCGTCTTCTCGAGTCAGGCCCGCTGACAGGTTCTGTCCGCCCTTGACCTCCTCACCATCCTCCTCTTCTTCGGGGTCCCAGTGCTGGACGATGATATTGTGAATCCCCATCTGACTGATCTGATCGAGGGCTTCCTGCTTGGCCCCCTCGCCAATGGAGAGCATGGCGATGACGGCCGCCACGCCGAAGATGATGCCCAGCATGGTGAGAAAGGTCCGGAGCTTGTGGGAGGTGAGTCCCGTAATACTCAGACCAAATGTTTCCTGAAGATCCACTCTCTCTCTCTCCCCCTCTCTCTCCCTCTACTCTCCCATACTGACTGACTGCTCCGCATCGTCTTCTTCCTCCGCCATACCCCCGAGGTTCTCAAGCACCAGGGTGGGATCCCTGAGGGCGACCCGGTCATCTGGGCCGAGCCCCTCCTCGACGATGACGAAGTTCTCGTTGCGCTTGCTCAAGACGACTTCCTGTTGGACCGGCTTTCCGTTAACCATGCGGTAGACGAGGGTTTTTCCCCCTTTTTCGAAGACGGCGTCGATGGGGATGTAGAGGGGGAATCCGGTGAATTCCTCCTCCGACGACGCCGGGGCCACCTCGTCGGCGTTGAGCGTGTCCGCCGACTGCGGCACGGTCTCGATGACGACTTCGGAGGTCGCCGACATCCCGGGCTTGAGGCGCTTGTCGACCTCTTCGAGCTCGATCTCGATATCGAAGACCTTGACGTTCTTGTCCCCTTCCTTCTCGTGTCCGAGCGCGGCGATCCTGGTAATGGCTCCGTGGAAGACGGGCTTGGGCAGGGCATCAAGCTTGATACGCACCTTCTGACCGATCTTCAGCTTGTCGACGTCGACTTCATTCACGTACGTCTTGACCTCCATCTTGGACAGGTCGGGCAGCGTGACCAGGGTGGCGCCGCCCCAGGGCTCGTCGCCGACGCGTATCTTCTCGGGGCGAGAGCCCTTCCATATCTTCTCGTACACCACCAGCCCCGGGCTTTCGGCAAAGACCGAGAGGCTCTC
>Ga0066376_10001298_pt1 | contig 24240 bp, 19 predicted proteins | sample Knorr_S15_td_Bot_FD_77009 | JGI IMG/M metagenome (GOLD analysis project Ga0066376, IMG submission 77009) | Marine microbial communities from Southern Atlantic Ocean transect - Knorr_S15_td_Bottom_ad_5009_LV_A | ecosystem: Environmental > Aquatic > Marine > Oceanic | place: Southern Atlantic...
AGATCTTGACCCTTATCTCGATCAGGCTGTTTCCATCCAATTAAATCCTGGCGATGTTGCCTTTTTTCATAATATGCTTTATCATCAGGGCTTACCAAATCGATCCCGAGCGGTCCGTTGGAGTATGGATTGGAGATATCAGGATGCGACCCAATCGACCCTGAGAAAAGAGCATGGCCACCTCGCCCGCAGTAAATTACACCCCGATCAGGTGGTTAAATCCTCCGATCACTGGGCTCGTCTTTCATTCGGTTAAATATCACATTGGTTGATCCCTACAGGCTCCGGCGACCCATCATTCATAATTCACCATTTATAATTCACCATTTATAATTCACCATTCATAACTCATATCTCATAAAATGGCCTCCCTAGCCGACATCCGTCTCATCTACGTCCGTGAAATTCGTATGGCTCTTAGGGAGAGACATATTGTATATTATGTCGTTTTATTACCTATATTCATGTACCCGATCATGATCTGGTTGATGTATACCGGTATGTCTTTTGTCATCGGACAGACAGAGGGTTTTTCCTCAAGAATCATGATGCAGCAAACCGCCGAGGCTGGAAGGGAAATCGAAACCCGGATACGTGCTGAAACACGGATAAAGCTCCTGGTGGTTGAAGATCCATTATCTGCAATAAAAAGTGGCGATTTAGACCTCTTTATTGAAATAGAACCCAATCCGAATTTCAAAGACAACGTCCGGTTAAAATTTGCTTACGATTCATCGAAAGACAGGAGTCGGCTGGCGAAGGATCGTTTGGACAATCTGATTACCACTTTTCGGTCTGGGTATCTGGAAAGTGTGGGTATAGACCACGGCTTGACTCATGCGGCTTACCAGAAGATATGGGTTTTACAAAAAAACGTTGCCTCCCAGAGAGATATGGGGCGTTTTATACTCGGTCTGATGGTCCCGATGTTGTTGATTGTGATGGTAGCGATGGGCGGGATGTTTCCCGCGTTAGATGCCACAGCAGGGGAACGAGAACGATCCACATGGGAAACCATGCTTTCTACAGCTACACATAGAATTAATATTCTCACTGCAAAATATGCGTATGTTGTGACCCTATCCGCTATGGCAGGTATGTTGAATTTTTTGGCCGTCACAATCTCAATGCGCTCAGTGATGGCCCCATTACTTGGCGACAGGGTCGATGACATTTCGTTTTCCATCCCATTTAGTGCGATCCCATTAATCCTGTTGGTTACCATATTGCTGGCCATGATGGTCAGCGCTTTTATGATGATTATGGCAGCCTTTGCCAAGACCTTCAAAGAAGCTCAATCCATGGTCAGCCCCTTTGTAGCTTTAATGGTCCTTCCTGGTGGCGTCTTAACGGCCTTTCCCGGCATTGAATTTACTACGGGTTTGGCTGCCATCCCCATCGTTAATATATGTCTGCTGTTTCGTGAGAGTATTGCGGGTATTTACCACTGGCCGCAAATTGGAATTACCGTGTTTACGGAATTCATCGGTATAGGACTGATGCTCTGGCTGGCTACCACCATCTTAAAGTATGAGGATGTGATGGCAGGAAGTTTCGAAGGAAGTTTCGGGAAATTTCTTAAACAACGGGTGATTCGTAAGGGTGTGAGAAAGGATATGGATAAATGACAGAGACCGTGAGTGTAGAGGATCTGACCAAAACCTATTATGACGAATCTCGCGGTGAGGTCCAAGCAGTGCAACAAGTCAATTTTTCGTGTGAAGCGGGGGAAGTTTTCGGGTTACTTGGCGCCAACGGTGCGGGAAAAACGACGACGCTGCGCATGCTGGCAACCATATTGGCGCCCACATCAGGGGTTGCCCGTATTATGGGGTATGATGTGATAACCGAGGCCATACACGTGCGTCAGAGCCTCGGATTTTATTCCGCAACAACAGCACTATATCCAAGACTTACCGCGAAGGAAACGATTGAATTTTTCATGCGCATTAATAAATATCCGGCAGATAAAGTCAGTGAAAGATTGGACCTGCTGATTGAACGGTTTAATATCGGTGATTATGCCGATGCGAGAGTGGATAAATTATCATCGGGCATGAAACAGAAAGTCGCCATTGCCAGGACGATCGCCCATGATCCCCCTATATTGATTTTCGACGAGCCGACGGTCGGCCTGGATGTTCTTAATGCCCTGGAAATGCAGGACATCATAAAAGAACTCAAAGAGCAGGGCAAAACGATCTTATTTTCAACACATATCATGAGTGAAGCGGAGAGGTTGTGTGATCGTATTGCTATTATCCATAATGGTCAAATTCTGACCTGTAATACGCTCGATATTTTAAGGCAGGAAACCGGGGAACATTATTTGGAAGATATATTTCTTTACTACGTGAAAGGCTTGTCATGAACTGGCCTGCTGTAATGCTTCTCATCAAACATGAATTCCGTATGTTGCTGCGTGATCGCAGGACCGTGGTCCTTGCCTTTTTATTGCCTCTGATTATGGCGCCGGTCATTCTATTCGGAATTAAGTTTATGGGAGAATGGCGTAAGGAAAAGTTAGACGAAACCGTCTACACATATTCGATCGTCGGGAGCTATGCTGACTCTGTAAGAGCCATGATCCACCGCGCCTGCATGTTACAGGAGACAGATAATGCAGGTACAGAGAAACGACTATTCTCCTTCAAAGAAATGACGACGGTCGATCCGGATTCCAGCCTTGCAACAGGCGACCTCCATTTTTTTCTACGGGCTGATGACGGCGTAAAGGCAGATTCAATACAGGCTGAGGAAATTAGTCGGGAGGAAAAAACAGGCTCAGAAGATTCGGCGGATTCGGTAAAAAATGTCGTAACAGTGAGATATCCCGGTGTGCCTATTGTAACTATATATTTTATGGGCAATAGAGATGGATCGAGGACAGGTAGATCGCGTATACAGAACCTGATTATAGATTCCCGTACGATCGACCGCCAGGGCCTATTACAACAGCATGGGTTTACAATTGAACCCACAAATATCATTACATTATCCACCCTGGATCTGGCGACCAGGGAGCAGGTGGCTGGATCGAATTTTGGTAGATTTATAACTTTGTTTCTTATGATCCTTACACTTTCCGGTGCGACCGTCGTGGCCATGGATAGTATCGCCGGTGAAAAAGAACGGGGTTCCCTGGAGACCCTACTGACAACCGCCGTCGGTCATATGGATATTATATCTGCTAAGCAGATGACCATCCTTATTGTCGCTCTGGGGATTGTTCTGATTCAGGTGGTAAACCTGTTAATCTATGTAACCCTCGGATATATAAATTTGCCGAATGATATCATCGGGGCATTACCTCCACAAGCCCTGGTTACCCTTTTGTTCCTATATATTCCCGTGGCGATCGTCATCTCGTCCCTTTTACTGATGGTGTCCGCCTTTGCAAAATCATACAAGGAAACTCAATTCTACTATCTTCCGGTGTTTTTCACCCTCTGTATTCTCTCTGCCGCGGCCTTTTTGCCGTCGATCTCGTTAGGCTCGTTTATTGTCCTGGTACCCATCGCTAATGTCAGCGTGGCCATTCGTGAGGTGATGGTCGGTATGTATAATTGGCCGATGCTTTTCATCACTTGCTTCGTGATGATCGCCACAGCCATGTATTTACTTCATCTTTCTTCTCGAATGCTATCGATGGAGAAGTTGATTACCACACAGGATACCGATGAAGCGGATTTGCTGGGTGGCGCGGCATTGTTTCCCAAACGGGTTCTGATCTGGTTCGTCGGGATGTGGGTCCTTCTTTTTACGATACCCGCCAATATTCCAGCATTAGCCAACCTGGAAGGGCAGTATTTATTTAATATGTTCGGTGTGTTTTTAGGTGTCTCGATTCTTATGATTCGCGTCTACCGATTGGACTGGCGCCAGGCTTTGGCTATCAGACCGGTAAGGCCCGTCGTTTGGATAGTTATCCTGGTCTTGATCCCCGTATCCCAAATTACAGGAACTGGTGTTATAACTCTTGCCAATGAAATCTTTCCATTTCCGGAAGAATTGCTCGAAGAATTTGTGCGCCAGATCATTCCGGAAGAGTTTCCGCTTTGGAAGGTGTTACTGATGATTTCCATCACACCGGGCATCGTAGAGGAAATGGCATTTCGAGGGGTGCTGTTGCATGGCCTGCATCGTCGGTTACGTCCCATTTTGCTCGTTCTGGTGATAGGTGGGATATTCGGTTTATTTCACACGTCTTTATTCAGGATTATCCCGACAGGATACCTTGGAATGATCCTAACCAGCGTGGCTGTTCTAACGGGTTCTATTTTTCCCTGTATGTTGTTGCACGCCGGCAATAATGCCTTTGCAATAATTTTATATCATTACGGGATACAGATGGATCAACTAACCTGGCATTATTACGTAATGAGTGTCCTCCTTTTCGCTGGATCATTTTATATGTTATATCGATTCAGGACACCGTATCCGAATCTCCTTCCGATGAAAAAACGACAGATAAATTCTGAATAGGTGAAATTTATTGTTGTTTTTCAATGCACTACATCCTATAATAAACAAACCTTTTCAATATGCGACTCGGAATATAGAGTTGAAACTTGATCTCTCCCGGTTAGAAACCATATGCTCAATTTTCAAATTCTCTTCTCATTTAATCCGAAATCTATCATCCGTAATCCGTAATCCATGCACCGTCTCACACAACATCCCTTAGTCCTGTTTTTCCGCGTCCTGTTCAGGAACCCACGTGGCGTCTCCGCTCTGGTGCCCAGTTCAAGAAAATTAGCGCAGGCCATGACCGCCGGGCTTGATCTTGATCATGACGATGTCATCTTGGAGCTAGGCCCTGGCACCGGCGCATTAACGTCTCACATACGAGATATCCTTCCTCATGCCGGCGCCTATCTCGGGATCGAGCTCGAACAAAAATTCGTACGATTGCTTCAATCCCAATTCCCTGATTTGCATTTCGTTCAAGACACCGTAGCTCATGCCCATAAGGTCCATTCCCAATCCGGTAAATCCTCCGTGAAAGTTATTATTTCAGGCCTGTCCATGTCCACCCTGTCCGAACACGTCCAGGACATATTTATAGATAACCTTGATCGATTAAGCCCCTCCGGATCCAAGTTCCGCATGTTTCAATACGTCCACGCCTATCATTTGCCCCCGGCCATCCGATTCAGGCAACGCATGGCCGAATTGTTCGACGAGTATCACCGAAGTCGTGTCGTATTTAAAAACATACCTCCTGCATTTGTCCTGACCTGGACGCGATAAAAAAATACAAGCATTTTTCCATCTATTTGTATAGTAGTGTTCAACCGGATCATATAGGTTTGAACCGGCACCTTAATATTATGTGATCAGATTCTGAAGGATCATTTTTAACCCCATCTGAAGGAACCCATGAAATATACGCTTATTCCACTATTCAGTTTTATTATTCTGATCAATACATCAAATGCCCAGAGTGGGGCAAACTTATCACTACCGGTTGTTGAGGCTGCCAAACGCATTGATGAAATAACAATTGACGGTCGGTTGGAAGAATCCGCCTGGAATGCGGCCGTACCAACGACGGAATTTGTCCAGCGAGAGCCGGTGGAAGGGGCTGAGCCGGAAGAGAAAACAGAAGTTCGAATTCTATATGACAGCGAGGCTATATACATTGGTGCGCGGATGTACGATAGCGATCCCAGCAGGATTGGAAGGCAGTTGGTTCGTCGAGATGAATGGGGACAATTTGATCATTTCACGTTCTCCGTGGATCCCAATAATGACAAACGAACGGGCTATCGATTTCGTATCAGCGCCGCCGGCGCCCAGCGGGATGCCTATCTCTATAATGATGACGATCAAGATGATGCTTGGAATGCCGTATGGGAATCAGGCGTTCAGATTGATGCCCTGGGATGGACGGCGGAAATGAGAATCCCTCTGTCTCAAATCAGGTACGATACTTCCGAGGGGCCTCAATCCTGGGGGGTGAATTTATCGCGAAAGCGACTGGGCAATAACGAAACGACAGATTTTGCGCTTGAATCCCGTGTTCGCCGTGGCAGAGTGAGCGTCTACGGGAGATTAAATGGTTTGGAATTACCGACCGGAGCGAAACGATTGGAGATACGCCCCTATGCGTTGACCAGTGCAAAAACCGCGCCTTCGACACCCGGTAATCCATTTTTCGATGGATCCGAATTGGATCCCCGGACAGGTCTTGATTTACGGTATGGTCTGGGTTCGGCCTATACCCTGGATTTGACTGTTAATCCGGACTTCGGACAGGTAGAGGTTGATCCTGCTGTAGTTAATCTCTCTGCCTTTGAAGTGTTTTTCAGAGAAAGAAGACCTTTTTTCGTTGAAGATGCTCAGATCTTTGATTTTAGTTTATCCGGTCGTAGTCAGCTTTTTTACAGCCGTAGAATTGGCCGCCAACCTCGGGGAGATGCGCCGAGCGGTACCGATTTCGACGAAATTCCTACACAGACCAATATTTTAGGCGCAGCCAAGGTCACCGGTCGATCCGCCAATGGGTTCTCCTTCGGCGCTCTGGGGGCTTTAACCGGCCGGGAGAACGGCAAAGCATTCACACAGAGTACCAATTCGTTCCAGAATTTCATAGTTGAACCCCGAACACAATATGGGGTGCTTAGTATGAAACAGGATTTCAGGACCGGGGCGACGCAGGTTGGCGCCATCAGTACCCTGACGCACAGGGATCTTCCAACAGACGGTTCATTCGAGTACCTTACTTCGAGCGCCGTATCCTTGGGCATAGATTTTGACCATAATTGGGGGGGGAGTCGGTCCAGAGATTGGAATTTGCACGGCTTCTTTTCTGGAAGTCATGTCCGCGGCTCCACAGATGCGCTTCTCGAAATACAAACCGCCAGCAATCATTTCTTCCAACGGCCGGATGCCACCCGCTTTTCTGTGGACTCTACGGCTACCTCAATGAATGGTTATAACTGGCGGTTACAGTTTGAACGACAGAGTGCAAGTAAGTTAACATATGGGGTATGGCTTGCCGAAGTATCCCCCGGATTTGAAGTAAACGATGTCGGTTTTTCCACCTCCGGCGAGCGAATTGACGGTGGGTTCAAGGCACAATATCGTGAAATTACACCGGGGCGTTTCTTCAGGTCATATCGTCTGAGCGGATTTACTTATTACAACTTCCGGCATGCTGCTCTGGATGATCCGTTTACCTGGTCTTCCTGGCGGGAATCCTATAAAAGCGGCACATTTTCATTGGGCGCCGATATGGAATTCAACAATCTCTGGGAATTGAAGCTGGATACGAAAGTTACACCAACCCGGTACAGCGATACAGCCACCCGTGGCGGCCCGATAATGCAGAACCCGGGGTCTTATTCACTGGGGATTGAATTACGCACAGACCGGAGAAAACGGTTGTCATTCAGACCCGGTCTGGACTATGAGAACGGTCAAAAAGGTGGTTATGAATGGGAAACGGAGATGGAGATCAATTTCCGTCCTTCCCCCAGCTGGGAAATCGAAATATCACCGAACTTCCAGTGGCGCCAGGATTCGGCGCAATATGTTACCCGTACAGATGCCCTGTCATATAGCCCTACTTTTGGACGCCGTTATATATTTTCTGATTTGAAACGTCGTTCCTTCTCTCTTGAAACCCGTTTCAATGTAGCGTTTACACCGAACCTGACCTTACAACTGTATGCCCAACCCCTCCTGTCATCTGGCGATTATATGAATTACAAACAACTCCTGCAACCCAAAAGCTTTGATTTTGATGTTCTGGATGAGGGCACCAGATCCTTTATTGATCCCACGGATGGAGATCGACATCTCGATTTTGATGGGGATGGCATGTCGGATGTTTCTTTCTCTGATAGAGATTTTAATATCCGATCTTTGCGTATGAATATGGTCATGCGATGGGAATATCGGCCTGGATCGAGGGTGTTTTTTGTCTGGCAGCAAAGACGCCGTGAGAGGGAAGATACAGGATCATTCAGCCTTGCTCGTGATTTCGGTAATTTATTCGGCGGGGATGCAGAAAATATATTCATTGTCAAATTTAACTATTGGTTCGGTATATGATAAAGATTCAATTCAGATGGAATGCTTGACAGAATGGGGTCTTCTTGCTAACATTACAGGAACATTTCGTTGAAAATTAATGTTATACCAATTGATGAATTATAAATTATGAATTATGATTGAAAACCTTATTATTTTCATACAATTGTAAACATTTACATGGTCTTTAATCTGGCAACTGGTATTATATATTCCAAATGATCGTAAGTGACTCGTACTATTAGACCAACCATAGGATTTCAAACCATGAACCGTTTAGCTGTCTGGTTGTCGATGTTTGTTCTCACACTATGTATCGTGCCGCCTTCTGGGCAAGCCCAGGTTGTGAGAACGGATTACATGGATACCGAATTCATTGCTGAAATGACCTCCATTCAGCCGGGTCAACCATTCTGGGTCGCCCTGCGCATGAAAATGGATGAACATTGGCATACATACTGGAGAAATCCAGGAGACTCCGGGCTACCTACAGAAATCGAATGGACATTGCCGGAAGGATTTAAAGCCGGCGAAATTCAATGGCCCTATCCCCAGAAAATCGTCCTTGAAATGCTGGCTACATACGGTCATGAAGGTGAAATCTTCTTAATGACCGAAATTACACCACCGGCCACATTGAGCATACATCAACAAATTGATATTCACGCCTATGCCACCTGGCTCGTCTGCGATGAGATTTGTTTACCAGGTGAATCGAATTATACGATTACACTACCGGTAAAAAATGAATCATCCGAAGCCGATAAAAAATGGACCGATGCCTTCGCCGAGGCCCGTGAAAAACTGCCCGTGTCGATCGATGAATGGAAAATAGCCTTTTCTTTAACCGATTCAACGGTCTTACTCCATGCAACGCCGCCTGTTTGGTTTACCGGTTCACTTTCAGAGGTGGCGTTTTATCCCTTCGAAGAAAGCCTGATTGACTATGTTTCGCCCCAACAGTTGCACCATACGGCCGAAGGATATCTCTTGACCATGGAGCGGTCAATTTATATGCCAAGTAGTCCGGAAAAAGTGGAAGGGGTGCTGATGTCCGGTGATGGTTGGCGTGGCGAGAGCTCTGAAAAGGCCATGGTGATCATGGCCGCCAGGGAGGAGTCTCTGCCCGCTCCAATAGCCGCTGCGATCAAAATAGATGGTGAAATGACCAGTATCTGGCTGGCGCTGGCATTTGCATTTATAGGTGGCCTGATTTTAAATTTAATGCCCTGCGTCTTACCGGTACTGTCTATTAAAATTCTTGGGTTTGTCCATCAAGCCAGGGATACAAATAGAAAAAGCTGGCAGCACGGTTTGATGTTTACAGGCGGTGTTTTGTTGTCTTTTCTTTCACTTGCCGGTGCTCTTATTGCGTTCCGGGCGGGTGGCGAGCAATTAGGATGGGGATTTCAATTACAATCGCCTTTATTTCTGGTCATCGTATCTTCCTTCATTTTCCTGTTTGGTTTAAGTCTGTTCGGGGTATTTGAAATTGGGACCTCTATGACCGGTATAGGCGGAAAAGTAGATAATAAAAGTGGGTTGGGGGGTTCTTTTTTAACCGGCATCATGGCTACGCTGGTGGCGACGCCCTGTACTGCGCCGTTCATGGGGCCAGCACTTGGTTTCGCCCTGACTCAGTCCGACGGACAGTCGTTGCTTATCTTTGCTTTCCTCGGACTGGGAATGGCTGCCCCCTATATGATCCTGGCATCGGTCCCATCTCTCTTGAAATTCGTCCCCAAACCGGGTGCCTGGATGGAATCCTTCAAGCAGTTCATGGGCTTTATGATGATGGCAACCGTCGTCTGGCTGGTGTGGGTTTTGAGTCTGCAGACCGATCCCAATCTGGTAGCAATTGTCCTTTGCCTTTTTGTTTTGCTGGGGTTGGGTGGTTGGATTTTCGGACGCTGGGGCGGGATTGCCGCCAGTAACCGTAGCCGCCTGATTGCCAGGGCCTGTGCCGTTATTATCATGGCAGGCAGCCTGACCGTCACACTGAGTATCATGCCGGCCTCTTCTTCCCAGGTAGCTCGCGTGTCGTCTGACAGCTCCGGTCTCGAATGGGAGCCGTTTTCACAACAGCGGGTAGACGAATTAAGGACGGCAGGCCAGCCGGTCTTTATAGACTTTACAGCAGCCTGGTGTCTGAGCTGCCAGGTGAATAAACGGATCGCATTGCACAACAGCCAGGTCGTTGAAAAATTTGAATCTCTGGGCGTAACAGTAATTAAAGCTGATTGGACATCACGGGACCCAGCCATAACACAGGCTCTGGCGCGCTTTGGTCGTAATAGCGTCCCCTTGTATGTTTTATACACGGGTGATCCCGACGCCCAGCCTGAAATTTTACCCGAGATACTCACCCCGGGCATCGTGCTCGAAGCTCTGGAAAAGGTTGTATCGGGTACAACGGCCCAAAGATAATCCATATTTGTACGTTTTTTTTACTTTGATTTCACCTCACCTGCTCAACCATATGTCCTGGCGGATTCATGATGAAAAAGATCCGTTTACCATGGGGCGCAATGCTCCTTGCTGCTGCGTTGATATTCGGTCTATATTCCACGCAGTCAGTGCATATCTGCTCGATGGGAGTGGAGATACAGGTAGATTATATGGCGCTGCCAATACCCCGCATATGTATATAATCAATCCGGAAGGCACGCTGGTTTATATGGGTGCCATTGACAGTATACGGTCAGCCAATCAGGCCGATATTGCCAAAGCGGATAATTATGTTTCCCTCGCATTGGACGCTGTCATGGCAGGTGAAAAAATCGAGGTCACATGACCAGAGCGTATGGATGTGATGTGAAATATTAATCCAGAATACAAAATAGTAGGATCGATGGTTCCCATTGTAGATTCGAGCGCGTTAGTAAAAAAGAGGCTTGCCAGGAGTGAGCCTCTTTTTTTATTATATCTTGATATAACCTTCAACCGTTACCCTGTATCTTGTTCCTACTATGAATGATGCCAACCCAATTAAGACCATCAGTTCCAAAGAATTATATGAAAATCCATGGATAAGACTCGTAGAAGATCAAATTCTCAAACCTAATGGTGAGCCCGGAATCTATGGAAAACTACACTTTAATAATTATGCGCTCGGTATTGTGGCCGTCTCTGAGAATATGGACATCTGGCTCCTTGGGCAATATCGGTATGTTTTAAAATCCTACTCCTGGGAAATCCCGACCGGCGGCGGTTCACGGGAGGCGCCGCCATTGGAAGGCGCTAAAGGTGAACTGAGAGAGGAGACGGGGCTTACCGCCAATCGATGGGAAGCATTAATCCGTATCCATCTATCCAATTCTGTAACAGATGAATATGGGATGGTGTTTCTTGCGGAAGAACTTACGATAGGGCCAACGGAGTTCGATGACACGGAAATCCTTGAAATCAAGAGAATGCCCTTTGCCGATGGGCTTAAGATGGTCATGAATGGTGAAATTACGGATTCCATGAGTGTAACCGGGATACTGGCTGCGGCCAATAAATGGGGTATTTTAAATCAAAGATAAAACGTCTGAGAATCTAAGGAGATAGCCTTAAATGGCCGACAATCGACCGAATATTCTGGTCATCATGACCGACCAACAACGCATGGACACGGTGAGCGCATACGGCTTGAATGACCTATGCCGGACACCGAATATTGACCGACTGGCAGATCGTGGTGTTCTGTTCACGCATGCTTTTACCCCCACAGCTATTTGTTCTCCTGCCAGAGCATCATTTTATACTGGTCTTTACCCCCACAAAAATGGGGTTACAGCCAATGGACGTACGATCAACGAAGGCGTGAAAGGGATAAACCACTATCTGGATGAAGCAGGATATCGCTGCGGTTATGCAGGAAAATGGCATGTCGATCAGGAACGCGGTCCCAGTGAGATGGGGTTCACAGGAAAAGATTTCATGGGGTATGGATTCCCCGGGGGGAATTTGTTACCGGGACTTCAATTCGGGGCCAGGCCGATGAAAGGCCCCAATCATTATGAAGCCTATCTAAAAGAAAATGGATTCGAAATCCCCACCGTATCCCACCGCTATGTTGGGACCAATCCGACCAATCAATCGCAGGAGATGTTTGCCCTGCACGAGGGCCCGGTAGAATCCTCCATCGAATATTTTGTTGCAGAAGAGGCGATTCGGGTCATGCATGAGATGAAGGAGGACGACGCTCCTTTTTTTCTATGGACGAATTTCTGGGGACCCCATACCCCCTGTCTTGTACCGGAGCCCTACTTTTCCATGTACAATCCTGCGGATATCCCCGAACATCCAAGTTATTGCGAGACGTTTGATCGTAAACCGTATGTCCAGCGCATGATAGAAGAACTATGGGGGTTGGGGGATTATGGTTGGCAGGGTTTTCAGGAGATATCAGCCAGATATTACGGACACTGTACGCAAATTGATGATATGGTCGGCCGGATGGTTCAGGCGCTAGATATGATGGGGGAACTGGAGAATACGGTCATCGTTTTCACTGCGGATCATGGAGATTGTCTGGGCGCGCATAGATTGATAGAAAAGGGCGAGTTCATGTACGACGAAATTTACAGGATTCCGCTGGTGGTCGCCCATCCTTCCTGTAGGCTGCCCGGCGGCACAAATGAAAATTTCTATTACCTTCAGGAAATTATGTGTTCCATACTTGATATTGCCGGTGTAGAAGTGCCCGACCAGTTAGATGGTCAATCATTCCTCCCGGCTATGCTGGGCAATCAGGAGCCCAATGGCAGAGAGGAAGTATACTGCGTCTTTGACAGGCATTTTACTGTGGCCAACCAGCGTATGGTCCGAACCAGATCACATCAGTTCACCTTTAATTCCAGTGATACAGCAGAGCTCTACGATCTGATTGAAGATCCATATCAGCTGAATAATCTCATAAGAGATCCAGCCTATCAGGCGGTTAAAATGGATCTCAAACAAAGAATGAGCCGATATATGAATGATTTGAACGATCCTGTGAAAGGGTGGTTTAATCGTATCTCAGGGGCATTATAACAATACATCGTTGAGCCTCTGGATCATATTATATGACCTCAAAGACTGGAACCGGAGTTATAGGTATCGCGTATTACACTAGAGACGACCTTTGCTGCATGGTCCTTAAGCGTTGTGACATCATCTGGTATTCATAGATTCTGTCATCAGTGCCCGGGGATCAACTCCTTGGTGTGGATGTAGCTGAATCATCAGCCGCAGCATTGTTGACCGTCATCGGTGTAATAGATCTGTTCCTGGCCGCACAGATTGTGTTATGCCGAAGGCGGTAGGTCGTCTTTTATATGGGCTTGTGGACCTGACGAAAACTACCGGTCGAATGATCCGCTCTGGCATAACTGCCTGGTTTGAAGTGGTGCTTCGGATGGTACGTGTCGGTGTTCCACAGGCCTTTTGTTATTATAAGGAAGATATCATGAAAATAAAGATCGGGTTATATGGTATTGGGTTGGATACCTATTGGAATCAGTTCGACGGTCTGCTTGATCGTTTACAGGGATGGCAGCAGACCATTGCCGATAAGATCATAGAGGATCATCCTGATGTCGAGGTCGTTAACACAGGTATTGTAGACAATCCAACGAAGGCAAGAGAAGTCGGCCAGATATTGGCGCAGAGCAACATTGAATTGATATTACTCTATGTATCGACCTATGCCTTGAGTTCCACGGTTCTACCCGTAGTACAGAGAGCCAGAGTGCCGGTGATTGTGCTTAACTTACAGGCTACAAATGCTATTGATTACGATAAACTGAACCAGATGAGCGATCGCGGAAAAATGACGGGTGAATGGCTTTCTTACTGTCAGGCGTGTTCCGCTCCAGAGATTGCATCGGTCTTTGCCCGGGCGAACATTCCCTACCACATGGTAACCGGTACCTTGAAAGATCCTGAAGCATGGAAAGAGATCTCCCAATGGATACAGGCTATACAAGTGACGGCGGCCTTGCGTGAATCACGCGTCGGCGCTATGGGTCATTATTATTGCGGTATGCTGGATGTGTATAGCGATCTTCAGCAGCTCTCCGTCGTATTCGGTGTTCACTTTGAGTTGCTTGAAATGTGTGAGTTGGTCCAATATCGCCAGGACGTGACCCCAGAAGAAGAAACGGAGAAATTACAACAATTCCGCACCGATTTTATCGTAGATGACGATTGTGATCAACAAGAAATCTCCAGAGCGGCGGTAACTTCAGTCGCATTGGATAAGATGGTAGCACACAATAAACTGGATTCTTTAGCCTACTACTACGAAGGGCAGCCTGGGAATGAGTATGAAAATATAGTCACTTCGATTATACCTGGTAATACCCTGCTAACCATGCATCATGTGCCGGTCGCCGGGGAGTACGAAATAAAAAATGTTATCGCCATGAAAATCATGGATTTGATGGGATGTGGAGGGAGTTTTTCAGAGTTTTATGCCATGGATTTTAACGATGACGTCATTCTACTGGGGCATGATGGTCCCGCCCATGCCGCCATCGCCGAGGGCAAGGTGCGGCTTGTCCCTCTGCCGGTATTCCATGGAAAACCGGGTCAGGGGTTATCGATTCAAATGTCAGTAAAACATGGCCCGATCACCATTTTATCTGTCGTTCAGGATCGGGATGGGCAGGTGAAATTATCGTTTGCCGAAGGGGCGTGCGTGCCGGGGCCGATAATGGAAATCGGAAATACGAATAGCCGATACCGTTTTGCCCCTGGTATTAAAGGATTCATGGAGGCCTGGTCCAGACAGGGCCCTTCGCATCACATGGCCATTGGAATAGGCCATGTGGGCGGCACCCTTGAGAAAATAGGCCATGCCCTGAGCATTGAAGCGATTCGAGTATGCTAAACCTGATTAAGGGAAGAATTTCTTAAGGACCGTAAGAATAAACCCAGGCCGCCTACGAAGAGAACCAGAATTATCAGAAGTTCAAATGCAGACATCTGGCGCATGCGAAAATCAATACTGCTGATGACCCCGAAAGCGAGCATGACCAAGCCGCCCATGAAGAGGAGCCATCCAATGGGATTCCTGCCATTATAAAAGATAATACCGATGCCGAAAATAGTCGGAATCAATACCAGACCGCTTGTAAGTGGAATTCCGCCGACATTAAACATTCTGTATCCAAATGAGAAGTGGTTTACGATCTGGATGGCATCTAAAAACAGATATCCGCCACCAGTCATCATGATCAAACTAAGAAAAACTGCCTGTCCCTCCGTCGGTTCCACCGGCCGCCTCGCATGGGTTGCTCCTTGAGTACAAAGTGCAGAGATAAAAAAGTGTCGAGTCCTGAGTTTCAAGTGCAAGCGGACGGCGCGCTGTGCACGTAAAGAGTATAGACGTTTATAAACATATATTGGTTGAATGAAATATCAAGTCTAATAAATGGGAAGATTGAAGTGGATATGAATTATGGAAAAACCCTCGCCCATGCCCTATCGGAACGACCGCCAAAGTTGATACAACCAGAAGCCGATGCACGCCCAGCCGCGGTGGCTATACCAATTTGGGACGACGGTAACACATTAAATCTTTTATATCTGATCAGATCAAAAAAAGATGGAGACCCCTGGTCCGGCCATATTGCCTTTCCGGGTGGTCGAATTGAATCTTATGACGATGGACCCCAAGCGGCGGCCGAACGGGAAACAGAAGAAGAAGTGGGGCTGCATCTTTCCAATAAGCATTCTGTAGGACGACTCGATGACCTTACAACTCAGTTCCATAAAGTCCATGTGGCAGGATTTGTGTATTTGTTAGCGGGTAAACCTGATCTTTGTTTGAATAGCGAGATACATAAAGCATATTGGATTACGCTCGGTGATTTATTAGATTCCACCAGGTATCGCACAGCAAATATCTCCGGGGTATGGGGTAACAGGCAGGTGCCGGCAATAGATTTACTGGGTGATAAGTATCCAGTCTTATGGGGCCTCACCTATCGATTCACGGCCCAAATCATGGAATGTTTGGGATATCATCTTCCTGGTGGGGCAGATTTGCAAATCATGGGCACAAGTCGATCATAAGGAACTAGTAATACATGAAATTATCATTATCCGTTCGTGTAGCTGAAAGTGTATTGAAAAAAGAAGAAGCGAATCGTTCGATGGAACAGCTAGCAAGTCTGGCTGTAGAACTCGGGTATCCAGCCGTATGCATGCGGGCGTCCCAGGCCGGTATTCAAACCCCATTAAAGGATATTACCTCGGTTAAAAAAGTCGTGAATGATCGTAAGTTAAAAATCTCCATGGTCACAGGAGATATTCCGATTCCCGCAAATAATGACCACGCGCCAGATGCCCTGCGTAATATTACACCTTATCTGGATTTAACAGCCCTTTTAGGAACGGATTTAATCCGAATCGGTATGAAGAAAGAGGAAGATATCATCTGGGCGCAACGAGCGGCTGATGAAGCTCATGAACGCAATATAAGGCTTGCGCACCAATCCCACACACGCAGTCTGTTCGAAACGGTAGACGAATCTGTGGAGGTGTTGAAACGTGTGGGACGTCCTAATTTCGGCATCATATATGAACCGGCCAACCTGGATTTATGCGGTCAGGACTATGGAGCCGAGACCATCAAACATTTCCAACCCTGGCTGTTCAACGTTTATCTACAGAATCACATCAAAAATCCGGACGGAGAAATTGTATTAAACACCTGGATACAAGGACCGGCGCCTTACGATCCTATTTCATTGCAGGATCCGGGGGGGATAGACTTTCCCGTGATAATAGAAACCCTCGATGAAATTGGTTATGGTGGATATGTCACCGTGCACCAGGCTTTTGCAGGGCTGATGGAGCCGGAAGACGCCGCCCGGCAGAGTTATGAATATTTAGTTGGAATCGGACCTTTCAGCACCTGATTCATGTTCCCATTTGATATTAAGCTCTGATTCTTGATCGATGTGGCACATATAACTCATATCAAATAAACCAGACCATACAATACCGGCCAGATGAGCACGACAAATAACCAGAACATATAACCGAGTACAATCCCCGTGTGCTTATCCGCCGTATAGAAGCCTGATGAAGACCGTGCCCAGAGATAAAGCAGGAGCATGATGGTAATAAACACATGACCGGCATGAAGGCCGATAACCAGGTAAAACATGGTGCCGTATAAGCTGGAAGTCATGCTCAACCCAAACCCGATTAATCGGATCCATTCAAAACCCTGAACCGTTAAAAAAACAACGCCCAGAATACAGGTGGTCATGAGCCATCTGGTCAGTTGTGGTTTTAAATCTTGTTTTATATATCGATAAGCACGGAACATGGTAAATCCACTACAAAGTAGAATAATGGTGTTGATTCCTGTAATCCCGAGCGGTAAACGGGGTTGTCCCGGCGGCGGCCAATCAGATAAATGACCGGATCGTGTCCAGAAAAGAATAACGAGGAGAGTAATGAAGAGGATAAGTTCACTTGCAATAAAAAGGTACATACCCAGAATTTCCATGGACATGCCCTTTTGGGTTTCATCAGTCTGTGGTTGGCTCATAAGTATAATAATAAAATAGTAAAATACATCAGGTACAGAAAAAATGGGGGGAGCGTGTGGGAATCGAACCCACCACGGACCTGTTTAGGGCCCGCCATCGGATTTGAAGTCCGGGAGGCACACCAGTGACCCATCCGCCCCCATCTAAGATAGATGCTGAAACACATTTACATACACGAATAAAGCTTGTTAAAGATATATCAAGCTCATCGATTTGCAATCCATTTCTAATGATCTCCTACGGTCTCCTTGGCAAGGCGATGCGTACCGGACTCGCGGTGTGTGATCCCCAGATCGCAGAAATAATCCAGCAGAGCTGTGGCATGGGAGCGCGAGATGTCGAGGTACGCTCTATACTCGGTTGCTCGCACAGTACCATGGCGTGTTAAATAGTCGATCAACTTGTTTTTTGCTGATTCCAAACCCTGCTGATGCATGATCATCTTATCTGCAAATTCGATAAGTATCCCTTGATCGAAAGCGTATGACACCATGTTTTTCATCATATCGGGACGGGAATCCGGATTAAGATCAAGTATATCGTTCATATTGACGATGTGTACCGGTTTATCTTTGAGCGTATGAATGCATTCTAATATACCTTGCTCTTGAGCCGATAACGAAACGCTATGGGAAGCCAGTTTAATCTCACTACCCTGTTGGGAGACTCTGCCCTCTTCAACCAATTTGGTCAATAGCATATTATACACCGTATCCTGAATCGGAGAGGATATCTGAGATCTAAGGGCATCCTTAGATACACGTTCTTTTAAATGATGCTCATCATGCATGCGCTGCAATTCATTAACCATGTCATCTTTCAAACGCTCATACCAGGATGCATGCATGACCCCCCGGTTCATTATCTCAATCAGAGTGCCTTCTTCAATAAGGGATTCGACCTCTGTGTGGATCGTCTCAGGGCTCAAATTGGTCAAAGTCAGTAGATCCACTTCTGTTTTCAGTCGCCGCAATCCATACGTACGCTGCATGACCTGATCAATCAGGTCACGTGGTGTAGCATCCGTAATATGCTTTAAATAATCGAGGACAGGATCTCGGAATCGTTTATGCTTTTGGGGATATACCTCGAGGATGACTCCGCCGCCTAGTAATCTCATGGATGAAAAACCACGGATGATAAACCGTTCCTTCCGTTCGGCGACAATCGGACTTTCTAATCTGAATTGTACATAACAGACTTCTCCCGGCCCTAATTCTTCCATATCAAGTAATACCAACCGACCAATAGTCTCGGCGGTTCCTTTATGCAAGCGGATACGTAACCGATTTTTAATCGCCTCTTCATTCGACTCAAGCGCATGCAATCGGGCATCAATCATCATGGTTGGTTTCAGATATCCAGGTATACTGACTTCCTGGCCGCGTTCAAGTTCCGATATTTTGAGGTTGGCTACATTTAAGGCGGTTCGCTGACCCGTCTCCGCACATTCCATATCCTGATTGTGGGTCTGCATGCCCCTGAGACGTATGGGAATCTGGGCTGGTAAGACTTCCAGCGGATCATTGATGGAAATTTTCCCGGATAACACGGTCCCTGCCATAATAGTCCCGAATCCTTTCATTGAAAAGACCCGATCAATCGGCATGCGAAACAGGCCATGGTCAGATTTTACCGGAATATCATTTAATGTATCCTCGATGGTCTTCTTTAATTCATCAATCCCTTCACCGGATATCGACGAAACATGTCTGATCGGCGCCTCAGCCAGAAAAGATCCCTTCACAAGAGATTGCACCTCTTCTTCTACAAGCATCAACCATTCTTCATCGACAAGGTCACATTTTGTCAGGACAATGATACCCCGTTCAACCCCCATATACCTGACCGTACCAAAATGTTCTTTGGTCTGGGGCATCACCCCCTCATCGGCAGCGATGATAAACAGGACCAGATGGATTCCACTTACGCCTGATACCATCGTCTTAAGGAACCGTTCATGCCCCGGTACATCAATTATAGGCACTTCCTGATGATTGCTCAGTTGCATAAATGCAAACCCCAGGTCGATCGTCATGCCGCGTTCCTGTTCTTCTTCCAACCGGTCCGGATGGGTACCGGTCAAAGCCTCAACAAGCGCGCTTTTTCCATGATCTACGTGGCCTGCAGTGCCGATGGTAAGGTGGTGAGACATGGTGATTGGTGAATGGTTGTTCAATTAATTGGTGATGACGATGACCTTGTTTTTTTTGCCTTGTAAAATCTGGCGGTTGTCGATGTTTACCTCAGGGCCTATTATCGCATAGGATAAATTTACGCCATCGCCGATATCGGCGCCGGGTAAAATAACACTATGATCAATGGATGTGCTGTGTCCGATCCGAACGCCGTCCCCGATACAGACCCCGGGACCAAGTCGGCATCGTTCACATTCTGCCTGATCGGACAGCGCAACCGGTTGAGTGAGGACCAGATTCGGCGAAGCGAAGTTATCGGAAATGATATCCGGCGAATCCGTTGACTCAGAAAAGAGATGTATTAGGGAGATATTTGATTCGAGATAAGCCTCCGGCGTACCGATGTCGTATTGCACGCCGTCGATGATATGTGCTGACATATTTTTGTTTTCAGATAGGCTCAATTGAATCGCTTCGGTTAATTCATACTCCCCTCGTTTTGATTTCGGCGTGCGATCGATCGCATCAAAGAGATCGGGGGTAAAAATAAATAATCCTGCATTATTCAGATTGGTTCCCGCCGTCTCTCTTTGCGGCTTTTCAACGACACGGATGATGCGCTGCCCATCCAGATAAACAGCGGACCCAATCGATATATCTTCAAGGCGGTTCAAAGCGGACACGGCGCCATGATCACTCGAATTAAAAAGGTTAAACACCGCCTGGTACTCTTTGTGTTCAAGCAGGATGTCTCCATAGGTCAACATAAATGGCGTATCACGTGTAAATTCTGCTGCCAACCTTGCAGCGCTTCCTGTCCCGCTGACTTCGGTCTGACGGATATAGGAGATGTTCATTTCCCATTGGCGCCCATCATGACAATAGGACTCGATAGCTTCCGCTTTATACCCCGTAATAATCAGTACGTCTGTAATACCCACATCCCGGTAGGAGAGTATGATTCGCTCTAAAGCGGGGATATTCACGATCGGTAGAAGAGGTTTGGGGTAGTTTTGCGTTAATCTGGCCATCCGCTTTCCAAAACCTGCTGCAAGGATCACGCCTTTAAGCGATGTTCCGGATGTCATGCGATATGAGCTCCTCTGACAATATTCACTTTCTCTGCCTTGCCACCCGCGTCATTAATGGCTTCGACCACTTCTTCTTCACGGCCGGGGGCATAGGCAATCATACAACCGCCGCCACCGGATCCGTTTACCTTAGCGCCTAAAGCGCCGGCGTTATGGGCGGCAGAAATCATTTTCTCGATCTGTGGTGTCGATACCCCTATGCCGTCCCTGAGCATGGCATGATGTTGGTTGATCAACGAGCCCAGCCTGTTCGAATCAAATACATGATCTGTTAATAAGTTTTTTGCCTGGCAGGTAATATCCCAATTTACCAGGTTGGCATACACTTTATCACGCTCATATTTCGGCAAGTCATCCAGAAATGGTTCCGCCTTTTCGAGCGTAACAGTTCGAAAATCGAAATGTTCAATATGGTCTTTCATGAGTTTCCAGCCTGACAGGGCATCTGCCTTGGATTGCTTGAGTATGCCCATCGTGTCTTTAGGCTCGAGTGAATCACCCAGAACAAATCCGTGTAAATCAATCGACAGGCGATCAATAGTGATATCCCCATGGCAATCAATATATACGATCCCACCAAGACTGGACGTATAATGGTCCATCATGCCACCCGGTTCATTGAATTCAAGGACTTCCGATGCATGTCCGATTCTGGCTATCTCTACAGAATCCGGCGTTTTGGATCGGTCTGATGCGGCAAGGAGAAAGAGCGTCCAGGCAATGACCAGCGCAGATGAGCTGGATACACCCGCATTGATAGGTATTGTTCCCCGAATTGTACAATCAAAGCCGTGGGGCCAGCATATATCCTGGCGGCGTAACACGTTGACCACCGATCTGAGATAATCCCTCTGACCTCGATAGGGAATCGTATCCTGCAAATTGAAAGAATCTGAATCATCAATGTCCGGCATTTCAATATGGATAACCTGATCGTCTCGCGGCGTGCCTTTGATAGTAATTTGTCGATCAATCGCGGCGGCTATGACCGCCAATCCAAGGAAATCCTGATGGTCACCAAACAAACATATTCTGCCTGGGGCGCTTACGGTTAATTCCCTACCTGTAGACATATTGATTCCTTCCGACGTCTGAATAACTTTTCATACAGGATATAAGCCATCACGTCTCGTTTCTCCATCATTGGTCGTAACGTAAGATCACACGGATGCTTCGTCAAGAGTTAATCGATACATTTTCAAGGAGGCTTTTCGCTTGACATTGTATAGTATTACATCTTTATTACCGCCGCAATAAGTCCACCTGGAAATCTATCCGAGAGTACATCGAATGTCCGCAGAAAAACCCGCCGGCGAAATGACCTTCTTGCATCATCTTGAGGAACTCCGGTGGGCGATTTTAAAATCCGTCCTTGCCATCCTCGGGGGGATGATCCTCTGCTTTGTGGTCTCGACTCCAATCCTCAATTTCTTAATTGAACCGACTCGCCTCGAAAGCCTGGGGATTGAGTTGCAATCATTCAAGCCTGCCGGGATGTTTACGATCCGGATTAATGTGTCCCTTGTTGTAGGTTTTGCCCTCGCCCTGCCTTTTATATTATTTCAACTATGGCATTTTGTATCGCCGGGATTAATGGAAACTGAGAAGAAATATGTCCCGTTGGTCATCTTTTTTTCCTGTATTCTTTTTCTCCTCGGGGCTGCATTTGCTTTCTATCTCCTTATTCCTGTTATGGTGGGCTTTTTTATTGAGATTTATATTCCGGGTGTGAAAGCGATATGGGATATCGGATTTTATATCGGTCTGGTCAACAAAATGGTTTTGATTATGGGTATCGTATTCCAAATGCCTATGATCGTTGGGTTTTTAACATGGATCAGGATCCTTACTTATGAATTTTTAAGAAACAGTTGGCGTTATGCCCTGGTGATTATATTTATCGCCGCCGCCGTCATCACCCCAACGGGAGATCCTTATACACAGACCCTGGTCGCCATTCCGCTGGTCATCCTGTTTTTTATCAGTATGGGGGTATCCTGGTTGATCGGTCGGGGACGGGAGAAAAAATCGGAAGACGATAAGGAAGACGATGAGGAAGACGATGACCCTACTGATGCGCCGGCCTTTGAACAGCCGACCTCCCCGGATACGCCTACGATCTCCAGAGGACATATGCAATACATGGGGCCGGAGGATGATGAGTTTATATATGATTATGAAGATGAGTATGAAGAAATGGAATCTGCTCCAGCACCGGCAGAGGATTCCGGAGATCAAGGGGAGGATGACTCCGGAGATAGTGATTCCGTAGGATCTCAGGAGACCTCATCAGAAATAAACCTCAATGAATCCACTCTGAAATCCGAAGAGGAGAAATCAAAAGATCCGCCCGCCGAAGGAAAAGAACTGGAAGAAAAGGACAAAGAGGATGATGGAGAGACCTCTTCCGATCTGCGGAAATGATTGTTCTTCCAGATTGTTTCTATTAGTGACCAATTTCTCTTTTCCTGTATGGTCCGTTGCTTATCTACCCCTTAAGATAGAATATAAAACGGGATGTAACCTATGATACGGACTCGACAGTATGTATACCTGGGTATGATCTGCTGTTGGGTTCATTTACAATGTAATTATCCTACCGAAGCGCCTGCCCAATCGAACATCCCGGACTCCTTTAAAAACGGGCCTATTTTAAACGCGTTTTCTCAGGCAGACTCCCTTACCTCACATAGCGAATTTTCTGAGGCCCTTCAAGCCTATCAAGCCATAGAAGATAGATTAACCAGCCAACGTGCCCGAGGATGATCTATCCTGGTTGAGATTGAAGATGGCCAGAATTATGATGCAAAAGGACCGCCCAGCCGATGCGGAAGCCTTACTTGATACCATGATCCGTAGAACGCCCGAGAGTCTGTGGGCAACAGAGGCTCGCATAGAAAAAGGGCGCAGCATTCAATCTGCGCACCAGTATATTAAGGCGTTAAACTATTATATCGCCAGGTTATTGACCAGTATCCCAGTTCGTATTATGCTTACAAAGCCATGGAACATTTAAATGCGAAACATACAACCCGGCTCACAGCCTGGCAACGACCGATTGATTTTTCCTATGCCCCGCCGGCTGTAGACCTCATTGAGTTAAATGATAGGAGGACCGAACCGTGTCAGTCGTTGGATGCGGCAACGGGGTACATCGGATATAGATGAATTTGTAGAAGAAATCAGCCTTGATGAAACCAGGTTGTTCGTCAAACTCGTGATGAATAATTATGCAGAATATGTAACTTACTACAGCAATCAATCTAATAAGCCCCAATAATCATTTACCCGAGCGGCGCTGACAAGGCAGAAGACAGGCCAGAATCTCATTGACATAAAGCCGTCTCTACTGTATGTTTATGCCTCGTAATACTGTCTCGAAGATCTTTTTATCGGGAATAGGAGTTCACCTATGGCCGATCGTTCAAATCG
>Ga0066376_10001300_pt1 | contig 24222 bp, 22 predicted proteins | sample Knorr_S15_td_Bot_FD_77009 | JGI IMG/M metagenome (GOLD analysis project Ga0066376, IMG submission 77009) | Marine microbial communities from Southern Atlantic Ocean transect - Knorr_S15_td_Bottom_ad_5009_LV_A | ecosystem: Environmental > Aquatic > Marine > Oceanic | place: Southern Atlantic...
GCGGGCATCGGCACCCCATCGACCAGGAAGCCGATGGTCGCCCGTGCCCCCTTGGGGTCGATCCGAATCGTCTCGGCTCCCCGGGAGACCGCGTCGGTGACGCGGTGCTTGATCGGCTCGAAGGCGATCCGGACCAGCTTCTGGTTGGCCTCGACATCAAGCGGAACGCCGTTGGTCGCTCCCTGGAACCGGATCAGCTCGACCTCGACCTCTTCGTCATTCCCGGCGGCGTTGCCTGCACCCTTCCTGCCGAACTTGAAGATCACCGCCAGCCTCCAGGACACTTGGCTCGTTGAGTCATCGATTCTGTCATGTCAGCCGCCCGTCGACAACAGCCCGTAGCCGGCAAGAGTCGACTCGAGGTCGGCCAACTCATCGTCTGCCAGCGGAGTCATCGGCAGGCGGACTTCGCCGGTGTCTCGTCCGAGCAGCCCCATGGCGGCCTTGATCGGGATCGGGTTGGTGGCCAGCCCCAGCAGGTCGCGGCACAGCGGGAACAATCGAGCGTGCCACTGCATGGCTCCGGCCAGGTCCCCGCTCTCAAACGCCACCAGCATCGCCTTGACGTCATCGGGAATGATGTTGGCCACGACCGAGACCACCCCGTGGCCACCGATCGCCAGCAGCGGCAGCGTCAGGCTGTCGTCGCCCGAGAGTACGGTGAGGTCGGTGAGGGCCAGGACCTGCGAGGCCTGGTCCATCGAGCCGGTCGATTCCTTGACCGCGACCACCGTCTCGAGTTCCCCGATCCGGGCGATCGTCTCCGGCTCCATGTTCTTGGCCGTCCGGCCGGGGATGTTGTAGAGCACGATCGGCAGGGCGACCGCTTCGGAGATCGCACGGTAGTGCTGGTAGAACCCCTCCTGGGTCGGCTTGTTGTAGTAGGGAGCCACCAGCAACGCCCCGTCGGCTCCGACCGACTCGGCAAACTGAGTCAACCGGATCGCCTCGGTCGTGCTGTTGGACCCGGTGCCGGCCATCACCTGCACCCGTCCGGCGGCCTGTTCGCAGACGATCCCGATCACCTGCTCGTGCTCGTCGTGCGACAGCGTGGGACTCTCGCCTGTGGTCCCCACCGGGCTGATGCAGTCGGTCCCGCTGGCGACGTGGAAATCAACCAGGTCCCGCAGCGCCGCCTCGTCGATTGCTCCATCGGCGAACGGAGTCACCAGTGCCACGGTCAGGCCGGCGAATTGGTCGCCCTTGCTCCCCATTGTCTTTCCCTCTCACCTCTTCACTCGGCGTCCCGGCTGATGGCCGCTGGAGCGCCGTTGGCAGGAATGCCTCGAGTCGATCTCGTCGGATCCCTAGCGGTTCTTCCAGTCGACGCCACTTCCGGCCGCCAGCGACAGCTCCAGGGCATGGGTCCCGTCGCGGCCGTGTCCCTGGGCCTGCAGGCCGAGGTAGAGCTGGTGCGAGAGTGCCAGTCCCGGCAGCGAGAGTCCCAGGGACTTGCCTTCGGCCAGCGCGATACTCATGTCCTTGATGAAGTGCTCGACGAAGAAGCCCGGATCGAAGTTGTTGTCCATGATCCGCGGTCCGAGATTCGACAGCGACCAGCTGCCCGCGGCTCCGCTGCCGACCGACTGCAGCACGGTGGGCAGATCGAGCCCCGCCTGTTGGCCGTACAGCAGAGCCTCGCAGACGCCGATCATGTTGGTGGCGATCAGGATCTGGTTGACCATCTTGGTGTGCTGACCGGATCCGGCTTTGCCCTGGTGCACGATCGTGCCGCCCATCGCGTCCCAGCAGGGTCCCAGCGCCTCGACCACGTCGTCGTCGCCGCCGATCATGATCGAGAGTGTTCCGTTGGTGGCTCCGACATCGCCGCCTGAGACCGGAGCATCGACACTGCCCACGCCCTTCGCCGCGGCCGCCTCGTAGATCTCCACCGCCAACGACGGCTCGCTGGTGGTCATGTCGACCAACACGTTGCCCGCCTTCGAACCGGCCAACGCTCCCTCCTCACCCAGCATCACCTCCCGAACATCAGCCGGGAAACCGACGATCGAAAAGATCACGTCGGACGCTTCGGCGACGGCACGAGGGGAATCGGCCCAGCGGGCACCCTTGTCGAGCACGCCCTGGGCCTTGTCGCGGGTCCGAGAATAGACGGTGGCATCGAATCCGGCGTCGATCAGGTGGCCGAGCATGCTGCCACCCATCACGCCGGTGCCGATCCAGCCGATCCGGGTCTCGCCGGGGACAATCGAAGGAGCTGCCATGATGCGGGTTCCGTGGTGAGTGTATCAGGAGCAGTCAGGAGCAGTCAGGAGCCTTCAGGACAAGTCGATCGGGCGCGAAGAGCCAGTCTAGCAGAGCCCTTGGGCAAATTCACTCGTCGTACCGCAGGTCAAATCGCTCACGCAATTCCGGCGGTAACAGCGGACACGCAGCCGATGTTCGGCCGAAGATCCGGAAGCGGATCGCCGCCACCAGCCGGTATCCGACGTCGATCAGGGGGCGGGGAACCGCTCGAGAGGCCGCAGACAGCAGTCTCCACCAACCGCCCAGCAATCGAGCAATCTCGAATACCGCGGCCGAGCGGCACAGTACGTCACCAGCGGGTGTCACCACCACGATGCTCTCGGGTAAACCCTCACGCACCTCCGCTTCAATCGCCTCGGTGAACGCCGTTCCTCCCAGCGGAGCCAACCGCATCGGGTCCTCGCGGCGGTCCTCGGCCAGGACCAGCCGCACGCAGCGGTGGCACAACCCGCAGCCGCCGTCGTAGAACAGCCAGGCCCCGGCGGAACTGGTCCCGTCTTTGGCCCCATCTTCGGCCCCGGTTCCCTTCGGTTCGAGGTGGCCGCCGGCGGGGATCCAGCCGGGATCGGCGGCGAGGAACCAAACCGGGACCAGGCCCACCAGCCACCAGAGTGGCGTACCGGCCAGGATCACCGCCACCCAGGTCAACCCGGCCAGCAGCCACGCCAGGTGGCGAGTTCGCGGCGAGGCGGCGAGCAGGGTCGTGACCACCACCCCGCCGCGGGCGGCCAGGCTCGTCCAACTCGACCCGTCCAGTGCGGGGTCGAATGCGGTCAAGACCGTGGCAACCAGCAGCACCATCCATCCGCCCAGGTACAGCCCGCCCGGCAGCCGCCAGCCGCCGTCGGGATCGACCCGGCCACGGGACATGGCGGATCCGAACGGAGCCGCCGGGGCGAGCGCGTGCAGGAGCAGAGCGGCGATCAGCGGCCAGAGGCTGGCCGGGAGATCCGAGTCCAGGACGACCAGGCCCGCGGTCACCGGCGCCAGCAGAGCCGCGGCGGGGCCGTCGAACCAGCCTGAAAGAAGTGGGATCGACAGCAGAAGCGCAGTAGCGGCCAGGGCGAGGGTGCTGATGTCGCCGCCGGAGTTGGCGAGTTGGCGGATCGAGAGAGCCAGCACGAGCACGCTCAGCAGCACCCGCCACAGGCTGTACTGACCGCCGGTCCAACCGTTGTCTCGCCATCCGCTCATCGGCCGAGATTAGAGCAGCGGATTGGTGAAGCGGCAAGTTGTGTCGGGCCCGGGACTGGCTCCGAAGCCCTTGGCGGAGGTGCCTGTCCCCTCTTCAACCGCCGCCGGGGTCAGCCGCCCGCCTGCGGGCCGTGGTGGGTGGGTCAAGACTTTCGGTGGGCGGCGTCTGACCCCGATGCAGCGGCCGTCCCCGCGAGATGCTGGACCCAGGCGGGTGGCAGATTCACAAAGACCCAACTGGTCGACGCCTGCCGAGAATCGCAGTGACCGCTCATGATCTCACCGATCCGATCCACACGCTCCCGATCGTCGCGGCCGGAGACCAGTTTCCGCAACGGACGCATGTACATGTATTCGAAGTACGACAAAGTCCCCTCGGGGGACAGCAATCGGAAGTAGGCCTCGAAGAGCTCCTCGACCAGTGCCGAAGAGAAGTTGTTCATGGGCAGGCCCGAGATGATCACGTCGTATGGAGTCTCGCGGTGGAATTCCTGAAGCGGCACCGCGTGCACCCGGGCCGATTCGGACAGCCGAGAAAAAGACGGATCGTCAGTGAATCTCCGCCCGAGCAGGTCGGCGAACTCCTGGTTGATCTCGACCAGGTCAAACACGTCCCCCGGCTCGAGCAGACTCACGATGCGACGCGTCACCGCACCGGTCCCCGGTCCCACTTCGAGCACCCGGGCCGGCCGATCGAGTTGCGACTTGAGTGCGGCCAGGGGTCGGGTCTGGGCCCGGGCCAGAAACCGGCTCGACGGGGCGATCGCACCGGTGGTGTGGTAGTGCTCACGCGCCTGGCGAAAAAACGCCAGGCGATCTCGCCACGACCGACTCATCCTGCCTCACCCTGCCCAACCCCGCCAGGCGCGATGTGCCCGTCCATCTTGTCGCACGCCCTCTGGCTAGGTCCCGTCCCGAGGCCGCTCGCGAGGCTCGGCTCGGGGACGTTCACGGGTTGGCCGACGCGAGGGCAGCGGAGGCCGCTCCCTCAACTGCTGGTTGCCCGCTTTCAGCCCTCGAGAGAACTCTTCGGGCGTGATCTTGCCGTCGCCGTTGGAGTCGACTCGCTTGAGTCTCTCGCGGAGCAGAGTGGGCACCTCGGACGCCTCGATCACACCGTCCTGGTCCCGATCGAGTCTATTAAAGAGTCGCGTGTCGGGCGAGGCGGCCCCCTGGGGTCGCGACGCCGCGGGGCGGTCCGGCCGCTGTGGCAAAGCGGAGGGTCGTCCTTCGGGTCGTCCTTCGGGTCGCTGGCCGGGTCGGGCATCAGGTCGGCTACCGGGTCGGGACCCGGAACGGTCACCGGGTCCCCGGCCACCGAAGAATTCTCTGGGTTCGAGTTGTCCGTCGCCGTTGGCATCGAGCTTTGAAAACTGCTCGACCGCCTTGGCCAGTTCTTCGCGGCTGACGCGGCCGTCGCGGTTGAGATCGAGCAGCCGGAAAATGGCGGGGCCACGTCCGGACTCGCGAGGCCCGTCGGGTCGAGGCCGTTGGTCGGGCTGGCCCGGTCGAGGTCTCTCGGTCCGCCGCTGCTCGGGCCGGGCCGTTGCGGTCCGTTCCGAGGGCAATGCCTCGATGAACTCCGCCTTGCTGATCGAATCGCCGGGCTTCTTTTCGAGTCGTCGAGCGAGGAACGTGAACAGCCGACGCGAAGCCTCGGGGAATTCCTGCTCGGTCAGCTTCCCGTCCTTGTTTCGATCGAGCCGATTGAAGAACTGTTCGCGGCGGGACCGGTCGTTGGCGGCCGTTTCGCCTCGAGGCGACTCGGGCCTCTTACGCGTCTCGGACCCCTTACGCGTCGCGGGCCTCTTGCGGGACGTGCTGCCCTTGCTCGACTTGTTTCCCTTGTTCCCATCCGTTCGCGACCGGAACAGCTTGGCGAATTCCTCGCGGTTGAAGCTCTTCTTGCCGGACTCCTTGAACAGCCCGGCGATCCGCTGGCGGATTCCTTCGGGGAACTCCTCGAGTGTCAGCTTGCCGTCCTTGTTTCGATCGAACCGGGTGAAGACCTGTGCCGGATCGGAACCTCGACCGGCTGAGGGCGTTCCCGGTCGGCGTCGTGGGCGGTCCGACGTGGCCGGCCGGTCCTTCGCAGCGGGCCGGTCGCTGTCGGAATCCAGTGACGAGAGGAATTCCTGTCGAGTCAGTCGGCCGTCCTTGTTGCGGTCACCGATCCGGATCATTCGAGCAAACGCCTTGGCCTGTGCTGCGGGAACCTCCGTGGCCACCAACACCCCGTCCTTGTTCCGATCGAGTCGATCGAAGATCGCGGTCTGGCTTGCGGTGGACTGAGCACTCTTGCGAGCACCCTTCTCGGTCGGTTTGTCCGCCGCCTTGTCTCGTTCCTGGGCGGACAGGGACACAGGTGCGATCAACGATGCGGCCAACAGGACGATCAGCAGTCTTCTGTTTCGGCACAGGACTCGGTCGAGCATGATGGGCTCCTGGACGGAATGGACCGGTGGTGTCGAGAATCAAACACCGGGCCGGCGGTAAAGTTCCGCGGCCCGGCGAGAGATGGTCTTTGGGTGGGTATGACGAAACGAGTCGAGACTATTTCGAGGCTTTCTTGGGTGTGAAGCTGACCAGCACGGCTCCGTTCTTGTCGGGAATGATGTAGCTGCCCGAGGGGAGCAGGTACTTCTGGACGACAGAGAAGGGCGGCAGCTTCTTCAGGTCGACCGGAAATCCTCCGCCGCCGGCTCCCGGGAACCCGGCTCCCGGGGAGGCTCCGGGAAAGCCGTCCTTGCGGAACAACTCGTAGATCGTGCGGAGTTGCATATTCTGCCGGGAGTATCCGATCGAGGAGGCCTGGGCGGGGAAGCTGGCGGCGAGCCGCTTGTAGTCGGCGCTGGCCGAGAGCGGTTCGACATCGCCTCGAAGTGCCTGCTCGAGCAGTGTCACGGGGACACCGACCATCAGGTTGCCCTTTGCGATCGAGATCCCGATCTTGCCACCCGCGGCGTTGCCCAGTTGAGCCGGTGAGGGCAGCTCGTAGATCGTTTCACCCTGGAACTGCCGGGTGGTGACGGGAGATCCGGGCGTGTTGACCAGCTTGGTGATTGTGACCTTGAGCCCATCGGCGTTCTTGACCCCCAGCGCGAACAGCATGCGTTGGCCCGGCAAGTCGCCGGCCTGCTCCGGTTCGGTCGAATCGGTGACGAACTGGATGCGTCCGCTGAGGTGATCGAGGAAGTCCTTCTTGGGGTGGATCATCGGGCCCCCTGGCTGCATGGCAAATCCGTTCATCAGGTTCTCAAACGTGCCGGGTCCCTGGGGATTGAACGAATCGACCAGGGTGGCGATACCGCGCCAGGCGGCCTGCAGGTCCCAGTTCAGCGACATGTAGGAACCGGCGTTGGCGGGCACCCACTTGGGAGGCGACTGGCTGGTGGCGGGGAACTTGAGCAGGTCGAGCGCTCCGGTGCGGGGCGGGTCGACGTAGATCACCGTGCGGCTGATCTCCTCGTACTTCGGCGTACCGAGGTTCACCGTGCCGCCGATCGCCTTGATCTTGTCGAGTCCGAGTGTGGGGAGGAATCCGAGGATCAGCTGGGCCTGGAAGTTGTTGGGGTCGATCCCGTTGATCATGCCGGTGACCGCGGCGATCGGATCGATGTACCACTCGGCGATCGGGGCTGCCCCATCGCCGGCGCCCTTTTCGGCGATGTAGCGGTAGAACGGGTTGTCGGCGAATGTCGAGGAGTTCTTGCCGTCCCAGCGGGCGATGACCTTCTTGAGCGTATCGGTTCCGTTGCCCAGGACCAGGGTGTTGCCACTGATGAACCAGCCCAGGTTCGTCAACGACTTGGGCGGCTGTGATGCACCGGGTGCGTCGGGGTCCGCCTTTGGCACGGACAGTTTGAAGTTGGTGATCGAGAAGTCACCGACCTCGACTTGCGTCTTCGTGGCCCCCTCGTTGGCAAGCCCCTCGGACACCTTCGCGATCAGCTTGTCGACGGTTGAGCGGCTGGTGCCGAAGTCGAGCATCACCACGTAGCCCAGTCCCTTGGGTCCACCGGCCAACCCGGCGATCGTGATGTTGCCTCTGGGGATTGCCAGCAGGCTCTCGATGTTGACTCCGCCCTGGGCTTCGTTCTGTTTGGAAGCCTCAACGATGGCCGCCTTGACGTCGGCGACGAAGTCGGCCATGGCCGGGTCGGCGATCAGCAGCCCCATCTGCGACGCGTTGAACCGCTTCTTGAGTTCGCTGACGTCAGGCACCGAGAGGTAGGCCACCACGTCCGGCGGCAGTCTCTTGGGAGCAGGTACTCTGGTGGTCTGGGCCGGGCACGATGCCGCCAGGGTGGCCAGTACGAGCAGTGCGGCGAACGCCTGCCGAGGAAGCGAACGGATCATGGTGAGTTGTCCCGAAGAAAGGGGAGTTCGTGTGTGAAGGAGACGTGAGTTGTTGGAGGATGCCGGTGACAATCCCGACCTCCCCGCCCGCCATTCTCGGCGATTGCTCACCGTTACGGCAAGCGTCATGCCGTCCCAATTTTCGGGTGCGGATGACCGAGGCCTACTTGTCGGTGGCTCCGGTCGGCGGAGGGTTGGGGTTCTTGCGGCGGGGAGCGTCCTGGTAGCGGTACCCGGTGTTGGGGTTGTCCTTGTCGAAGGCCCAGGCGTCGTTGTTGTCCAGGAAGTGCTTGACGTAGACCGAGGGAATCGCGAACCCCAGTCCCTCGCCGGCGGGGATCCCCATGTTGGTGACCCCGATCACCTCGCCCCGGCTGTTGAACAGCGGTCCGCCGCTGTTGCCCGGGTTGATCTGGGCGGTCATCTGGATGTAGGCCAGCCCGCCGAAGTTGCGGTTCCGCGTGCTGACGATGCCTCGCGAAACGCTCCGCTCCAAACCCAGCGGGTTCCCGATCGCAAACACCTCGTCCCCCTCACGGTGATCGTGAGCCCCGGTGATCACGACCGTCTTGAAGACCTGGTCCTTCTTCCTGGGGATTTCCAGCAGGGCGAGGTCGAAGAAGGGGTTCAGGGCCAGGATCTTGACCTTGTCGATCCGCGTGCGGGTGAATTTGCCGTCGGCATCGCGGTCGAAGATCACCACCGCGATCCGAGTCTCCTTCTCGACCACGTGGTAGTTGGTCACACACAGGCCCTTTTTGTTGACGATGAACCCCGAGCCCAGTCCGCTGGGCGTCTGCACCAGCACGACCGCGGCACCGAATTCGCGAGCCAGCTCCTTGATCGGCTTGACCGGCATCTTGCCGGTGGCATAGATGCGGTTCTGCTTGACCCGGGCCTTGGCTGCTGCTGCCGCGGCGGGGTTCTTGGCCCGAGAGGCAATATTCTGCAGAGGCACCCTGAGCACGTCGACGCCGACGTCCAGGAACAGCGCGGTGTCGGTTTCCTTGAGCACCGGGGCATCGATCTTCTGACCCGACTTCAAGGTGATCACGTCGCCGTGTGTGACCAGGGCCAGCCCGGACACCAGCCCCACGACCAGCAACCCGCACCAGCGACCCAGTCTCGGTGATTCCCGCATCGTCTATCTCCGTCCCATGTGGCATTGCGTGCAGAGCTGGTCGATCTTGGTGATCGCCTTGTCGTAGTCGGCGAACGCCTCGGAACTGACCGCCTTTTCGACACTCAGGCAGGCGTCGAGCATCGCATCGGCGTGCTTGACGAAGTCCTCGTCGTCATTCCACCCATAGCCCTCTTCCTTGATCACCCGGGCCAGCACCCCCATCACCGCCGCCTCGTGCCGAATCTTCACAGCGTGTTCCTTGTACGACTCCTCGTCCCGGGCATTGCCCTGGATCCACTTGAAGCCTCGGTCCATCCGCTGCATCAGGTATCCGAACTCGGCGACATCCGAAAACGCCGCCTGGTCCTTCGATGCGGGCAACTCGGCCGGGTTGCCTCCGTCGAGAATCTCCACGATGGTCTCAAACGGAGTCTTGACCTGTTCGAACGACTTGCGTCCTCGTGCGAGTTTCTCGGTGAGCATCTGGCCGGCGAGGTCGCGGATGAACTTGGCGTTCTTCTTCCAACTGACCTCCCCGGAATGCGACGCGGCCACCGAGGCCAGCACCGCCAGGGTGGCTCCCTCCGAGGGGATCGCCTTCAGGCCCGAGTTGAACTTGCCGACGTTCTGCAGGTGGCCGGTCAGGCTGTTGCGGATCGCCTTCACCTCGGTCTTCAACGGCTCGATCCCGATCACCGTCTTCCAGTCACCCGCCGACGCGGTGGCCGGCGGCGTGTCCGGCTCGGTCGACTTGCCGGCACTCTTGCCGGCAGCCGGATCGGTCGTCGTGGTCCCGGCCACCGCAGCACCCGCAGCAGCCCCCACCGGCCGCTTATCCGCCGCCACCGACAGCGGATCATCGAAGTAGATGTCCCGGGGAACTTCACCGATCCACTGCTTGCCGCCGATCGTGCGGATGATCGGTTGGGCTCCGACGGGAACCCCCGCCGCAGCGCCGCCTCCGGCCGCCTGCCCGCCTCCACCCCCGCCGGTTGCCGGATCGCTGCCCCCGCAGCCGGGCAGAGACCAGGCAGCAGCCAGCACGAGACTCAGGACCAGGCAGGCTCGGCTTTGCATCGGGATCGGGTCGTCCTGGGGCGTGAGTGGTGAGGCGGCGGTCGGGACCTCCGACGGCTTCAGTTCCGATTATGTGGGGCGAAGCCGAGTGAGGCAACAGGGGGTGAGGGGGCTTTGGTCCTAGAATCGCTACAACCCACACCCACCCTCGCCCATGACGCGGTTTCCCCGACGGACACACCTCCCGCCGTCTCCCCAACCGGCTGTAAAATGGCAGCCAGTCCACACGTAAAGCCTGATCCGACAGCCGAATCACTACTCAGGACTCGACGCGACGTACAACACAGTGACCCGGGTTGACCGGGGACGGGAGAAAAAACCATGAGCGAGTTTGCCAGCTTCGAATCGACTTACCGACTCGTGACCCGAGGCCTGTGCCTGGTTGCGATGGCGGCGTTGGGAGTCTCGAGTGCCGCCAGTTCCGCCTCTGCGGCCGACGGTGTAAGGTCTCCGCAGATTCCTCGGGTCCTGGCCCGACCGCTCTTCGTGCCGCCCGGGGCACCACCGGCGACGTTCACGCTCGGGCAGGCTCCCACCCCCAAGCCCAAGGCTCAACCCGATCCCAAGCCCAAGGTCCAGCCCGCCCCGGCTCCACCACCCAAGTCGATCCCCGCCCCCGCGGCGAAGCCTGCCCCGAGAACCGCTCCGCGGGCGCCCGGCTGGGTGCCTCGTGGCAGTGCAATTCCAGCCGCCACCGTGAGGCTGTACGGCTGCGTGAAGTACAAGGACACCGACGAGATTCCCGAGGACGCGATCCCGCTGGTGATCCAGGTCCCCGATCCTCGCGAAATGCCCTCCCTGATCGACTCGCTGAGTCTCTCATCGATCTTCGGCTCTGCCTATCCGCGAGGCAGTGCGTATCCGAGTGGATGTCCGTATCCGCGAGGCAGTGCGTATCCGAGTGGATGTCCCTATCCGCGTGGATGTCCCTATCCGCGAGGCTGTGCTCGTCCGCAGGGGCCTCGGATGGTCAACATCAAGATCTGTGTTCCGCGGTGTGGCATCGAGTGTTTGAGGGTGGGACGGCACGTCTTGAGCAGCCGTCGGATCCGCTACGACTTCGGCGACTTCAAGGTCGACATCCACCTGGGCAGCGACGGCTGGATCAAGGTGAAATACGACAGTTGAGGCCACACGTAGGTCAGGCTGTGCCTGACTCGCTACCCACTGGCACCTGGTCCGCGGGTCATCGCGATGGTCGGTGCCCTGTCCGGGCCCTGGGCTTGCCATGTCAGGCACAGCCTGACCTACTAAAACGGTGCCTGGCTGCAGTGCACCGCACCCTCGAGGACCCTGGCTCTCAGGTCGGCCCAGTCGGCCGAGCCGTCGTTGGGGATGTGTTCGAGATTCACGCCTCGTGGGAAGAACGGCAGTCGGCCGCGGTGCCAGTCTTCCCAGTACTGTTGGCAGTGAGCGTAGTAGGTCGTGGTCCCCGACGGCCATCGCAGTGCGATCACCAGGTCCGGGTGCGGGTAGGGCTTCTCCTTCGGCTCGCAGCCGTACAACTCGATCGCCTCGGGGTCCAGCTCGATCCCCAGCCCCGGCCCCTCGGGCACACGGCAGAGTCCATTGGAGACTTCCAGCGGAGTCGCCACGCAGTCCCGCTCGAATAACTGGAAGCAGTTGACCGACGGCCAGCGTGCGTGCTCGAGCACGGCGCCCAGGTGCAATCCGAAGGCGGCGGCGATCTTCGAGCCGACCACCTGCAGGAAGAACGACTTGTTGAACTCGCGGCAGACAGTCGCGTCCTGCCCGATCTTGGTTGCGCCTCCGGTCACCACGAACCCGTCAACCATCTCCTCGCGGATCGCCGTCTCCAGCGAGGGTTCCTCGGGGTGGTTCTGAGTGTGCATGGAGATCGGGACGTGAGTGTGTTGTCGGAGGAAGGTGTAGCCGGCCACGTCGTTGTGCGGGATCGGGCTCTCGAACATCACCACGTTGTGGAACGCTTCGAGTTCCTTCAGCAGGCGGGTGCAGTGTGCGGTGTCGATGCCGAATCCGTTGAAGTCCATGTCGACTTCGAAGTGTTGCGGCAGGCTGGCACACAGTTCGCGGGTATTGGCGATCAGGTCCCACCAGGGCCGGCCCTTGGTCTTGAAGGCGGTGTAGCCGCTTGCGGCGGCGAGCCGCGCTTCGCTGATCCAGTCGTCGACCGAGAGATCGATGTCCCACCAGCTGATGTGGCAGCGGTCTCGGACCTGCTGACCCAGCAGCTGCCACAGCGGGCAGTCGGCAGCCTTGGCGGCGGCGTCCATCAGAGCGATCTGCAGCCCCGCACCCAGCTCGTCGTCCCACATGTTCTCGGCCGGGTGCTTGCCGATCACCTGGGCCTTCGACGCGTCGCTGGTCGTCTCGTCTCCCCAGGTGTAGTAGACCATCGTCTCGCCGAAACCGACGACTCCCGAGTCGAGTGTGACCTGGACGATCTCGAAGAGGTTCCAGTGAGGAATCTCGCGAACCATGTGCCGGGCAGGCACCTCGCGGATCGGCAACTCGACCCAGAACGTCTCGATGTCGGTGACGTTGTGTGACATGGATGTCTCCCAGGGACTGGGTTTCAGCTTCCGATCGTCGCCATCCAGAATGCGATGCCGATGATTCCGAAGCAGACGACCACCGAGATCACAAAGCCGACAATGTCCTCGGTGGTCGGTTTCTGGAATTCCAGCGAACTGCCCGGCAGCAGCTTGACCCTCTCGCACGTCGACGGATCGGCGTAGGCGGCCTCGAGCTTCCTGGCGTCGGCTTCGGGGTCGGGATCGACGGGGGTCTTCATCTTGGCGTAGTAGCGATCGAGTGCTTCGTCGGAGTTCCTGGTGGTGAACAGGCTGGCGATGATCATGACCAGAAACGGCATCACGATCTTGGGGACCAGTTCCAGGGCGTTCAGCGACGAGGTCGGCTGTTTTGACAGGTCGATGCCGACCGGCTTGTAGAACAGCAGGTTCAGCTTCAGGCTGCCCTCGCCAACGAACTCGGTCCCGGCAGGGTATTCGAGCGTTTCACGGATGGTGAATTCGTCGACCCGTTCGCTGGCGACGACTTTCGGCGTGGTGGCCTCGTCACGCGGGACCACCTTGTCCCAGAAGATGCTGCTGGACTTCGACTCGCTGGTCCTGGGCAGCCGGGTCACCCCCGCCTCGATCTCCTGCATCCCATCGGGCGTTTCGATCAGGATCGTTTCAGCCGAGATCCTGCGAGGTTTCCACTGATTGTGATCGTCCAGTTCACTGCCGGTCAGCCCCGCCGCCTTCGAGTTCCACTCGGCAGTCGCCTCGGCCAGGTTCCGCCTCAGCATCGACTTGGAGACGACTTTCTGGCTGATGGTCCGGGTATGAACGGTCTGGGTCATCAGGTCCTGGTTGCTGCGCCAGTTGCTGAAGACACGAGGCCCGAAGTAGGGGATCACGAAGAAGAAGACCAGGCAGTAGACGACGGTGATCCAGGCGGCTTTCCCGGTGGCCTTTCGCCAGTACATGCCGATCCAGAACGGAGCGGCGAAGACCAGGGGGAACCAGAATGTGAGTTTGAGTTGTCCGAGCATGTCGTAGATGGTCAGCGAGAAGATGACCGATCCGGCGACGACGATCACCCCGGTCAGCCGTCCCGCCCACAGGCACTCGCGTTCACTGGCGTGGGGCCTTATGAAGGGCACATAGAGATTGCGGACGATCAGCCCGGCTCCGACAACCATCTGGGCATCCACGCTGCTCATCAGAGCCGCCAGCAGGCAGGCCAGCATCAGCCCGCGGAAGCCCGGTCCCAGCAATTGCATCGAGGCGTAGCCCCAGGTCAGGTCCGGATCCTCGACCAGCGCCGGCACGTCGGCATAAAGCGTCGCTGCGATCAGCGCGGTCAGCACCCAGCCCAGGGTGCAGAACCGTTTCAGGAAGTTGCCGACCACCAGGCCGACCCGGGCGTTGAACTCGGTCTTGGCCGAACCGCCACCGGTGGCGATGAAGTGAGGCTGGACGACGACACCGATCAGGTTGGCCAGCACGATCGCGATCACGTAGTACAGCGAGAACTCGGCGGTGCTCGACCCGATGATCTCGAAGTACGAGTCGGGCAACTGGTCGTGCATCACCTCGAAACCGCTCTTGTCTCCACCGGGGTTCAGATCGGGGTTCTCGCTGAGCGCACTCAGCCCGATCGGGATCAGCATCACCGAGAGTCCTATGATGCACAGGCCCTGGATCAGGTCGGTGTAGTAGGCCGCGGCCAGCCCGCCGGCGATGCCGTAGACCACCACCACCACGGCGATCAACGGGATCAGCACGAACTGCAGTTTCAGCTTCCTGCCGAACACGGTCACCTTCTTGGCCTCCTCGGCAGCCGCCTCCGTCTCCTGGGGCGTGGCCCCCTCGGATGCGACGACCGCCACGGCCGTCGGCGGGATGATCATCGGCTCGGCCACCTTGGCGATGGCCGAGAAGAACATCGAGCCGTAGATCATGAAGAAGAAGACGCCGAAGATGCTGTAGGCGGCACCCAGCCAACGCGACTCGTATCGCTCGACGTACCAGTCCCCCAGGGTCAGGTGCCGCATCCGCCGGTACCAGACTCCGGCGATCCAGTAAAACGGCGTCACGAACAGCCAGAACATGACGCTCCACATGCCGCTCATCCCGCCGGTGAACGTCGTGCGACCGGTGTTGACCGGATCGCTGGACCCGGTGCCGGCTCCGAATGCGGCAAACGTCTGCAGCAGCTTGCCGAAGGATCGCCCGCCCAGGAAGTAGTCCTCCTGCTTCTTGATCCGCCTGGCGCAGTACACGCCGATGCTGATCATCATCACGAAGTAGCCGCCCAGGACGAGGTAGTCGGCGAGAGTCAGAGTCATTTCGGAGAGGTCCTTGGGCTTGGGGTCGAAGCCGAGACGCGGCGTGCGGCCCGGCGTGATCCGAGCAAGGTAACCGCGGCCCGGTCCGGTTGCAATCGGGCCGCCGTCACCGTTTCCTCTTCCGCGCCGACCCCGAAACGGGTATCTCAGCCGTCGTGAACCCCAGCAGCCTCATCACAGACCTCCACGGACTCCCCGTCACCGTGATGGGCCTGGGCACCTTCGGCGGTGCCGCCGGTGCCGTCGAGTTCCTCTGCCGACACCAGGCCCGGGTCACCGTCACCGATCTGAAGGATGCCGACGAACTGGCCGACCAGGTCGCAGAACTCGATCGGCTGACCGCCGGGGCCATCTGCTGGCGGCTGGGTGAGCATCGGGCCAGCGACTTCGGCGGGGCCGGACTGGTCGTGGCCAACCCGGCGGTGCCGCTGGCGAGTGAGTGGCTCGAGTTGGCTGAGGCGAGTGGTGCACGGGTGACGACGGAGATGGGCCTGTTCTGGGAACTGTGCCCGGCGCGTACGATCGCCGTCACCGGCAGCAACGGCAAGTCGACCACCTCGGCGATGATCCACTCGATCCTGGAAGCCTCGGGGCAGAAGGCCTGGCTGGGTGGGAACATCGGAGGCAGTTTGCTGGGCCAACTCGAAACGATCGGCCCCGACGACTGGGTCGTGCTCGAACTCAGCAGCTTCCAACTCGAACACCTCAACCGACAACACGCCGCTCCCGACATCGCCGTGGTCACCAATTTCACGCCCAATCACCTCGACCGACACGGCACGCTCGACGCCTACCGCCACGCCAAGCAGGCGATCCTCCGCTGGCAGTCCCCCGATGCGGTCTGCGTGCTCAGCGAACTCGACCCCGACGTCTCGACCTGGACAGTCGCGGCCAACAGGCTGGGGTTCGGGATCGACCGCGGGGTTGGTGCGGGAGTCTTCCTGCGAGACGAGGATCTTGAGACGGCTGTGGTACGGATCGGAGATTCCGAGGTGGAGATCCCGCTGGGTCACTGGGTCGAAGGCCCCGGTGTACACAATCGGCTCAACGCCGCCGCCGCAACCGCCGCGGCGATCGTGGCCGGTGTCGAGATCGCCGATGTCCGCAGCGGGTTGCAGAGGTTCCACGGGCTGCCGCACCGGTTGCAGCTGGTCGCACGGCGAGACGGCAGAAGTTTCTATAACGACTCGCTGGCGACGACTCCCGAATCGGTCGAGGTGGCTTTGGCGTCGTTCGATTCGCCGGTGGTGCTGCTGGCTGGAGGCTATGACAAGCGGGTCCCGCTGGAGGGCCTGGCGGGGACGATTGCCCGGGGGACCCGGGCGGTGGCACTGATGGGGCAGACGGCCGAGGAGGTGGATCGGTTGCTCGACGAGATGGGCTTTGCAGGATTGCGTCGGGTGTGTGGTTCGCTGGATGAGGCTTTTGACTGGGCGGTTGAGCAGTCCGAGACCGGAGACAACGTGGTGCTTTCGCCTGGTTGCGCCAGTTACGACTGGTTCACCAGTTTCCGCGAGCGGGGGGATGAATTCACTCGATTGGCCTCGCACCAGGGACTGGCTCCGTAGCCTTTGGTCCGCCGCGGGCGGATGCCGGTCCCGATTGGAAACAGCACTGCGCTGCCGATTGGGGACAGGCACCCGCCAGCGGCGGACCACGAGCGGGAGAGCCAGTCCCCGGGTTCACAGCCGCACCTTGCCGGCGGCTCCGGGGATCTCCTGCACGTACCGCGGCACAGCGTACCCCGGCAGCCTCTGGGCCAATTCCGCAACCAACCGCCGACCCACCGACTCGGGCACCTCGAAATGCAGCGTGCCGACGACGCGGTCGAGCTGGTGCAGGTAGTAGGGCACGACTCCGAGGTTGGCCAGTCGAGTGCACAACCGGGCCAGCGTGTCGGTGTTGTCGTTGATGCCGGCCAGCAACACCGACTGGTTGAGCACGGTGAGTCCGGCGCGGACCAGCTGTTGCAGTGCCGCGGCACAATCGTCGACCACTTCGGCGGGGTGATTGGCGTGCACGACCACCACCGACGTCAGCCGCCCTTCGCGCAGCCGATGGCACAGTCCGCTGGTGACCCGGCTGGGCAGCACCACGGGCAGCCGAGTGTGCAGTCTCAGCCGTGCCAGGTGCGGGATCGATTCGAGTCGGCTGATGAGTTGATCGAGCCGGGTGTCGGTCAGCATCAGCGGGTCGCCGCCACTGAGGATCACCTCGTCGATCGACTCGTCGCTTTGCAGCAGTTCGATCGCCGGGTCCCACTCGTCGAGCCGCCGAGGCTCCTGGCCATAGGGGTAGTGTCGTCGGAAGCAGTAACGGCAATGCACGGCGCAGCTCCCGGTGGCGATCAGCAGCGCCCGGCCCTGGTACTTGTGGATCAATCCCGGTGCGCGTCGCGAGTCGAGATCTCCGACCGCGTCCCGGGTCACTCCGGGCCCCGCTGACTCGGCCAGGTCCCTCGATTCCGCCTCGATCGGCAGCACCTGCTTCAGCAGCGGGTCATCGGGGTCGCCAGGCCGCATCCGTGCCAGAAAACTCTCGGGGACCATCACTGCGAACTGTCGTGCCGCCTGGCGAGCAGCGGGTGCCAGCGAACTGTCCAGCCCCAGTCGACTCAGCAGGACCTCGGGATCCCGGATCGCTCGGGCCAGGTCGTCGTGCCAATCGCCGATGGTGAGATCGGACGGCGAAACGGGGGGTGAGGGCTGCGGTGTCGGCTGCGGTGTGGGCGGGGCGGGGGTCACGTGGACCTCGGTTCCGTCGTTAATCCGGATGTGCTAGTGTGGTTCCTGTTGGCCCGCAGAGGGGCTCGGACAGGGAAAACAGCGGCCGCGGTCGGCAAATTCTTCGCCGCCGGACGGCTCAGCATAGCCAGTGCAATCGGAATCGACCAATGCCTCAAGTCAGCACCGGCGACTTCCGCAAGGGCATCAAGGTGACGCTCGACGACGAGCCGTACGAGATGATCGAGTGCAACTTCGTGAAGCCCGGCAAAGGACAGGCTCTCTACAAGACCAAGCTCCGCAACCTGCTCAAGGGCACGATTCTCGATCGGACCTACAAGAGCGGCGACAGTCTCGAGGGAGCCGACGTCCACCGCGGTGACGGTCAGTACCTCTACCGAGACTCCAGCGGCTACGTGTTCATGGACAACGAGAGTTTCGAGCAGTACACGCTCGAGGCGGCTGTCTGCGGCGACCAGGTGGCATTTCTGCTCGAAGGGGCCCCCGTCGGGATGCTCTACTGGAACGGCCAGCTGATCTCGATGACCCCGCCCCAGCACGTGGTGCTCGAGGTGAAACAAACCGAGCCGGCTGCCAAGGGGAACACGGCGACCAATGTCACGAAGGCGGCGACGGTCGAGACGGGTGCCGAGGTGCAGGTGCCGGCCTTCATCAAGGAAGGCGACAGGCTGAAGATCGACACCGAGGCGGGTACCTACATCGAACGCGTTCGCGACTAGACTTGGGACTGGCTCATCCGCCCGTGGCGGGGTGCCTGTCCCGATTGGAAACAGCACTGCACTGAGGATTGGGGACAGGCATCCCGCCACGGGTGAGTGAGCCAGTCCCTGGAGAATCTCTGATGTCGGAGAGCCACAACCGACTGCTGTTCATCGAGACGGTCGGTTGCCAGATGAATGTGCTCGACAGCGAACTGGTCGTGGCGGCGTTGCGTGAACAGGGGTACGAGTTGACCGATCGGGTCAGCGATGCGGACACCGTGCTGTTCAACACCTGCAGCGTCCGTGAGCATGCCGAGCACAAGATCTACAGCCAGTTGGGACGGCTGAAGTACAGCAAAAGGAAACGACCCGACCAGGTGATCGGTGTCTTTGGCTGCATGGCTCAGAAGGACCAGGAGCTGATCTTCCAGAGAGCTCCTCATGTGGACATGGTTGTCGGGACCGGTCAGCTGGCCGAGATTCCTCGATTGGTTTCCGAGGCGCGACGGGACCGAACCAGGGCCCTGGCCGTCAGTCTCGACCGCCGTGGCGGCAGCCGCGACGAGGTGGCTTCGAGTTTCGAGAGCTACGATCCGCTGCGTGACCCGACGATGCGGCCCAGCCCATACCAGGCCTTCGTCAGGATCATGATCGGCTGCGACAAGTTCTGTACCTACTGCGTGGTGCCGACCACGCGAGGTCCCGAGCAAAGCCGCCCGCCGTCGCAGATTGCCAGCGAGGTGCGGATGCTGGCCGGACAGGGGGTCCGGGAAGTCACGCTGATCGGCCAGACCGTCAACAGCTACTCGCACGTCGAGGACGGCCGCACCTGGAGGCTGGCGGACCTGCTGGAGTTGATTCACGACACCGAGGGGATCGATCGGATCAAGTTCGTGACCAACTTCCCTCGTGACATGGACACCCCGCTGCTCGAAGCGGTCAACGACCTGTCCAAGGTCTGCCGGTACCTGCATGTCCCGGCCCAGTCGGGCTCGGACGCGGTACTCGAACGGATGAAGCGGGGGTACACCGTAGATGAGTACCGGGAGATGATCGGCCGGATCAACGAGATCGTGCCCGGGTGTGCGGTGTCCAGCGACTTCATCGTCGGGTTCTGCGGCGAGAGTGACCAGGAATTCGAGGCGAGCGTGCGGCTGGTCGAGGAGTGCCGTTTCAAGAACAGCTTCATCTTCAAGTACAGCCCTCGCTCGGGGACCAAGGCTGACGACCGGCTCGACGACGACGTGCCCGAGGCCCAAAAGCGTGAACGCAACGCGCGGTTGCTGGAGGTGCAGACGGCGATCTGCGAAGAGGATAACGCGCTGTTCATCGGCCGGTCGGTCGAGGTGCTGGTCGAGGGTCTCAGCAAGATGACGCTCAAGCAACAGAAGCGACAGCACCGGGGGACCCCGCATCCGATGCCCGGTGTCGAACTCTCTGAGGAGAGCGATGTGGACCTGGTGTCACTGGAGCCAGGTCCGGTGCCCGAGAACGCCGAGGGGTCCGATCCTCTCGCCGGCCCGATCCAACTGGTCGGCCGCACCGACTGCGACCGGATCGTGGTCTTCAACGGCAACCCGCGTCTGGCCGGGTCGCTGGCATCGATCTCGGTCGAGGACTGCACGGCGACGACGTTGATCGGTCGGATCATGACCCGCGAAATCCAGCACGCCCCCATGATCGAACTCCCAGTTCTCTGACCAGTTCTCTGAATTGGGGTCAGAGCTTGAATAGTGAATAGTGGCTTGCCCAGTCCCCGTGGCTTGTCTCGATGCGGGGCCATTTGCACTAGTCCACTCTGGTCAATCTGAGTGGCGAGGAGGTGTGATGAAGTACGGACTGTTCACCGACAACCTGTCGGACATGAAGATCGAGCAGGTGTGCAGGGAGGTGAAGAAGCGGGGGTTTGACGGGTTGGACCTGACGCTGCGGCCCGGTGGTCACGTGTTGCCGAAAGACGCCGAGATGGGGTTGGCTCACGCTCACCAGGTGGCGATGAAGGAGAAGGTCGAGATTCTGATGGCGTCGACGGCGATCACCGGGACCGACAGTCCGTTCGCCGGGGACATCGTCGCGTCGTGTGCTCATTACGGCGTCCGCCAGATCAAGCTGGGGTACTGGCGTTACCAGCCATTCGGTTCGCTGCTCAAGCAGATCGACACCGCCCGCCGGAAGCTCGAGGGGCTGATCAAGCTCACCTCGCGGTTCGGCATCCAGCCGTGCGTGCATGTCCACTCGGGCGAGATCCTGGCCAACGGGGGCTCGATCCTGTACCTGATCCTCAAGGACTTCGATCCCGAGACCGTCGGTGCCTACGCCGATCCGATGCACATGACGGTCGAGGGGGGCCTGTCGGGTTGGGAGATGGGCCTGGACCTGATCGCACCGTGGGTGAGCCTGGTGGGGGTGAAGAACTTCGTCTGGAAGCCCAACGGTCGCGACGGACACGGCCAGGCCCGCTTCCGCACAATCTACGTCCCGCTGGCCGACGGCCAGGCGCCCTTGCCGAGATTCGTGTCTCGGTTGAAGGAACTGAAGTACGACGCGACGGTGTCGTTGCACAGCGAGTACAAGGGCGGTTCGAGTTTTCGGAGCCTCAGCAGCGTCGAGCTACTTGACCAGTCGGCCGTCGATCTGAAGTACTTCAAGGGGCTGGTGAAGTGAACCTCGCTCAGTGGATCTGACGTCTCAGGTGGGCAATGCGTCCGGCAGCATTTCGAGCCGAGCGACATCAAGACCGGCGGCTTCGATTTCGCTGATGGCCGAGCGGATTGCCTCTTCCAGCGATTCGGCTTCGCGATGAAAGTGAACCTGTGAGACTCCGGAAATGGTCGCAATCGTACCGTCATTGAACGACTCGTACAGCCGGTCGGCGTCTGCTTCGCCCGGCTCGGATGTCAGCACCAGCGTGAATTCGTGCAAGCTCATTCGATTCTCTTGGCCCAACTGTATCGGGCGTTACCGCAGACAATCCACGTGAGGGCACAAACCAACGATTCGGCGAATATCGCGAGCGTGGGCTTCGGGATGCCTGGGAGTCGACATCACTCGAATCCGGCAGCCGTCTCGTTGCCGATGTGGGCACAGCAGGCTCCCCCAGATATGTGCTCGAGGGCCCGCCTTGATCACGATCCAGCCCCGCGACACGGCGAACCGAATTGCATGACGTATCGTCTTGTTGGAGTGGGCGACCACGACGAACAGTCCGTTGCCTGTCGCCTCCCCGCTGGTGATCATACCGGTGAGAACACCGATGGCAACGCCTCATTTCCAGTGATTCAGCGGGTGATCCCGTGATCGAGACATCAGCAGCATCAAGCAGTTCTCTGATGGTACGGTCGAAGTGATGACCGGCGACTTTGGCACCGCCAGTGGGGAGATGATCGTATTGAGGCGAAACGGGTCGGATTGGCAGATCGAGAAGATCGGCAGTTGGGTCGAGTAACCTCGACGTCCCTCATCATTGGGGTCAGAGGTTGAATAGCGAATACTGGCATAGAGCGTGATAAGACAGGAGGCTTAGGGGAGCTACTATTCACTATTCAAGCTCTGACCCCAGTTTTGTCTGGAGTCGGGAGCGAGGCGATCGCGGTGTGGGAGGCGATGCATGTTCAAATGGTGGCTCGAAACTCCCAAGTGGTTGCACTACGAAGTGGCGGGAGTGTTCCTGGCGGCCGCGGGAGTGGCTTGGGTGATGGGGTACTTCTGGCCATGGGCGATTGGGATCGGAGTCGTATAGCTGGTCGCGGCGATCCTGGTTGACTGATGAGGCACTGCCGGGCGTCGGAGTCGTGTTGATCATGGTAATGACGAGATTTCTGGAGTCGTGTCGCGAGGCGATTGCCAACGACGAGATGGACGCGCCCGGAGCGTACACTCCGCCGACGCAGGCGGAGATTTCTGCGAGCGAGGAGGCGTTGGAGATCGAGTTTCCCGACGACTTCCTGCGGTTTCATGCTGAGTGCGATGGGCATCATCTTCCGTTCTGGGAGGTGTTGACATTGTCGGGATCGGCCAGGGCGGGCACTCATATCGTGGCTGTCAACCGGCGGTTCCGGCGGAAGGCTCCCGACGGGGTCGGACTGCCCGAGCACCTGGTGGCGTTCCACGACGATGGCACCATGAATCTACATTGCTTCGACACCAGTGAACGGGACGAGGATGGGGAATACGAGATCGTCTGCTGGGATCACGAGTCCGAGGAGGACGACGAGCCGGCCGTCTGGGGCGATTCGTTTGCCGAGTGGCTCGAGGATCAGGTCGAAGAATTCGAGTAGGTCAGGCTGATGTCCGTCGTCGATCGCAGCTCGCGCCGGCAATTGGCCCTGGTGATCGCCACCGGGCTCGTGCTGGGTCTCTCGCTGATCGGCTCACCCTACCCCCATAACCAGGCCCTGCAGCATGCTCCGAGTGTGATCGCCCTGGCGTTGCTGGCGGTGTCGGCCCGGCGCGGCTGGCTGACCAATCCGGCCTCGTACTGCCTGGTCATGTTCCTGTGGCTGCACATCCTGGGTGCCCGCTACATCTACTCGTTCGTGCCGTATGACGACTGGTCGAGGTCGGTGCTGGGTTCGGGCATCTCGGAGTGGTTCGGTTGGGAGCGGAACCACTACGACCGGCTGGTGCACCTCTGTTTTGGCGGGTTGTGGATGGTGGCGGTGTCCGAGATGGTCCTGGATCGTGGCCGCATGTCGGTTGGCCAGGCGGTGTTGTGGTCGTTCCTGGTGGTGACGACCATCAGTGGCGTGTACGAGATCTTCGAGTGGCTGTTGACGGTGGTCGTGTCTCCGGCGCGGGCCCAGGAGTACAATGGCCAGCAGGGCGACCCCTGGGACGCTCAGAAGGACATGGCCCTGGCGCTGGTCGGCAGCCTGGTGGCGATTTCGGTGGTCGGGGGTCTGCATCGAAACGCGGAGACGGCCGGGTCATGATCGAATCGCCAGGCAATCGGCCGACCACGCGTGCTGCAACACCACTTTGCAGGGAGTGCGACTGGTCATGACCGATCGGGAAGACTCGTACTGGGAGCCCGACCAGGCGCCTGAGCCGGCCGTCGCGGCCGCGAAGAAGCCGGCTGGGAATCGCTGGCTGATCGGCTGCGTTGTGGCGGCGGGCGGCCTGGGGCTGGTCGTCATCATCGGCTGCGCCGTCGGCTGGAGCACGTTCTTTCAATTTGGCGTCAACAGCGATCTGGAGGGCTACGCCGAGACGATCTCGGAGGTCGAACTCGAAGCGGCCGCCAAGCAGGAACTGCTCGATGACATCCACGCGATCCGCGAATCGCTCGAACAGCACAACAACTTCAACTTCATGACCTGGATCGACACCGATGAGCGGATCCTGTTGCTGATCGATGACTATGAAATCGATGAGGCCGATCTGACAGCGTTGAAGAGCGAATTGGCCACGATGAAACAGATCCAGGGTCTGGATCGCAACTGACCTGACCCTCGGCAGCCCGGGACAACATGATCGAAATCCGTCCTCGCAAGATTGTGATCCTGGCCGAGGACTTTGATCGGCTGGTCGCCTGGTACCGCGACGTGCTCGGCTTCGACGTCGTGAGGCTCTTTGACGACCAGTTCCACTTCTGCAATCTCGAGACGTCCACGGGCATCCGGCTGGGGATCGGCCTGGCGTCGGAGATGGGCGTGGTGCCCGGTGACCGACAGCACAACACGGTGGTGTTTCAGATCGAGGTTGATGATGTCCGCGGGTTGTTTGAGTTCCTGGCAGAAAACGGGGCAACGATCACTGGCGGGCCGTCGTTCGATGAGCAGATGAAGTTCTGGTTCGGCAGCTTTGCCGATCCGGAGGGGAACCCGGTTTGGGTGGTTGACGGGGATTGTCCCTAGCGGCCCGTCAAAGCGCGGTTGCGTGAAACCCGGAGTGCCAACCCAGGGTTATGCAGCC
>Ga0066376_10001302_pt1 | contig 24197 bp, 17 predicted proteins | sample Knorr_S15_td_Bot_FD_77009 | JGI IMG/M metagenome (GOLD analysis project Ga0066376, IMG submission 77009) | Marine microbial communities from Southern Atlantic Ocean transect - Knorr_S15_td_Bottom_ad_5009_LV_A | ecosystem: Environmental > Aquatic > Marine > Oceanic | place: Southern Atlantic...
GTTCCGTAGTCCTTGCCCGATAAGCCAAAGCTCTTATCAAATTTCTTGAAGAGATCCAACAGGGTCAAACGTGAAGGTGCCTTAAAGGCTCGGTAATTCTTGAGCAGAGCCAGTGCCATCATGAAATTGGAAAACTTTGTACCTCGCGCCGCATCCGTGATATTTTGCATATCCTTGACCAACCCGGGGATATTCAGGAACTGGGGAACCGGCACTGCTTCCTTGGTCTCCTTGTCAATCATAAAGGCCGTGCCTATACCGCAGTTGGGATGGCAGCCACAGCTCACCTGGCCCCAGGCAGCTTCCGGTCCATGGGCCTGATCGGCAAAATCAGCAAAGGCCCCCATCAGGGACAGGGGAAACCAGTCATGGGTGGGTTCCGTCAATCCGGTCTGCTCCTTCACATCCTTCGCCAAATGGGAAAGGGTATAACGCTGTCGGAGCCGTCGCTCATCCGTAATCGCCTCGTCCCGTCCGGTGAAGGAAACCGGTTGGAAAGCAATGAAAGAAATCTTTTTTGGGTTGTCCATTGCGAAGCGGATGATGGGGCCGACCTGATCATTGTTGACATCATTGACAATAGTGATGACCAGGATGATATCGATTCCCGCAGCGTGAATGTTATTAATGGCACGCAGCTTGATATCGAACAGGTTGCCAATGTGGCGATGGCTGTGGGCATCGTTGCCGATTCCGTCAAACTGGAGGTAGGTATAACGCAATCCCGCCTCATAAGCCTTGCGGGCAAAGTCGAGGCTCTTGGCGAACTCAATACCGTTGGTTGCAGCCTGAACGCTGTTGTAGCCGATTTTACGGGCATACTTGATGGCCCGGAAAAAGTGCGGGGAGATGGAAGGCTCCCCACCCGAGAACTGGACCGACATTTGCCGTCTTGGCTTGATCTTCAAGGAGTTGTCGAGGATCTCCTTGATGTCATCCCACCCCAACTCATGGACAAAGCCAACCTGGTTGGCATCCATGAAGCAGGGGTCGCACATCATATTGCAGCGATTGGTCAGATCGACCGTGAGCACTGAACCGCGTCCGTGCTTAATGGTACTGGAACCATGATTGTGCAGATCTTTATCATTGTGCGTCCGAATATCGCGACCGGGGAAGTTGGCCTCAATCCAGTTCAGGAACTTGGAATCGATGGCCATGAGGTCCTCAAACTTTCCGTGCTCAGGACACTCTTTGATCATCCAGATCTCTCCATCGCGGTCGACAATCTGGGCCTTGATTTCACCGACCTTCTCATCGATGAGAATTCGATAATCCTCCTCACCGCTGAGAATGCTTTCCCGTGCTTCAACCACACATTTGGGGCACAACGAGTCCGTCTCACGCGGCCACCCCAAAACGGGCTTGGTTTTCTCCCAGGATTTCAACAGAGGTTTATCGGACCATTTCGGGGTAAAGGAGGGCCTGGGTCGATACTTGTTGAAAAACTGAATGGAATCGAATGCAACTCCTCCCCCAAAACAGAGGACGGCATCCAGAGATTTCAAAGCGCTTGATTTGAGAGTCCTTGGCATGAGTCAGGATCCTTTCTTTTTTTATATAAGGTTCAGTGAAATCATCTGCTTACTCTACTCGAATCATCCACTGCCATTTGCAAAATACTCCTCCGAGAGTCCCAGTATGTTGTGCTTGCCGATCATCGTCAACCCCTGCGTGGGGACCAGGGATGGTCCACTAGACTTATTTTGGGCAAATTGATCCCACCCTTAAAAACTCCCTTTTAGTGGCAATTTCGTGCTAAACGGCAATTTCGTGTAAAATGGTCACTCAATGGTCACTAAGACCCCCTATGCTTCAAGTAAGATACATATGAAGGAGGAAATCGGAATAACGATGGTTACTTTGACCGATTCAGCCAAAGAGCAAATTTCAACCGCCCTGTCCAAACAGGAAGATAAAGCTGCACTTCGGGTGGAAGTCACAACCAACGGCACCAGTGAATTCTCCTACGGTCTTAAACTGATCAGCCTGGACGAGAAGACCCCTGAAGATGTGACGGTTGAAGGGGGAGAGTTCCAGATCGTGGTTGACCCCAAGAGTGCTGAATACCTGAAAGGGGCAACCATTGATTACGAAGACAAAATCGTGAGAAGCGGATTCAAGTTCCTGAACCCCAACAAGCCGGAGGTCCCCAAGTTAGGCGACGGTCCTCGATCGGACCTTACGGGACCTGTAGCCGAACAGATCCAGCGACTCATCGATACTGAGCTGAATCCAGCTGTGGCCGCCCATGGTGGAAAGATTCAGTTCCTTGGGGTTCGGGACAACAAGGCCTACTTGACCTTCGGAGGTGGTTGTCACGGTTGCGGGATGGTGGACGTGACCCTCAAGCAGGGTGTTGAGCAGAGAATCCGAGAGCTTATTCCGGAAATTGAGGAAGTGATCGATTCTACGGACCACAGCACCGGCGAGAATCCCTTCTACACCTAGCCCGGCTGTCGAGCTGAAAAGGAACACGCCTCCTCAGTGGCTGAGAAGGACCTGTTCTCTTGACATTCATCCCTCATTATTATTGGCTGTGACTAAAAGAATGGGTTAACAACATCATTTTGCAGGGAATTCGTGGAAATATTGTCTTGTCGCAACCATTTGATATAAGTCCAAAGCTTTTGAGGTGCAGTAAACATGGTTAGAAAACTGCTTCTGGTATCTCTTTCACTTCCCCTACTCGTCCTGCCCTCCTGCAATGGCGAAGCCTCGACGGCCACCTTTAATCGTATCGATAAAAACCAGTTCGTCACCATTGCCTCGGTACCTTTCGAGGGGCCGTTACTGTATGAGAGGAGTCTAGTTTGGATCGGACCGGATGCTGAGTTGGGTCGGCTCGTGGTGGAACGGATCGCTGAAGCCCTAGAAGGGGGAGAGGAGATTGAAGGCAGGTGGATTGGAATGCAGCATGGGACTCTAGCGACCACCCTTGCCAACTCGGAGGTGGATATTGCCATGGGCGTGTTTGGAATCACCGAGGCTCGAAAAGAGCTGGTGGCCTTTTCCGAACCCTACTACACCTCCCAGCTGGTCCTCGTCATCAATCCCACCCACCGGGATGCCAGACCCGATTCTCTGGATGGGCTGGAGGTTGGTGTTCGGGAAGGTACCGCGGTTGAGGAACTGGTGAATGAGAAATTCGGCGGAAGCACGATCGTCCCTTTCAAGAACCTGGACGATGCCATTTTAGCCCTGAGAAGGGCCGAGATCGGTGCCGTCATTGATGATCAGTACATGGCCGCTTTCGCCCTGGCCACGGTGCCCGGAGCGGGACACCTTGAAATCGTCCCCGAAGTCGTGGGGACTGTGGACACGGCAGTCGCAGTACAGAAAAAAGACACTCGTTTACTGGAAATGATCAATGAGGTCATTGCCCGGGTCAAGTCTGAAGACCTTTACAGCCAGTGGCTTCAGGAGGAAGCCGAGGCTCAACTGGCTCAAGTCCAGGAGCGCCATCCGGAGAGATTGGAAACGGACCGTCAGGCCGTACTGCCCCGGCGCGTGGTCATCCAGGTCAGCAAGGACAGCAACAACGATTTTGACATCTATCGAATGGCCAACTTGACCTTTACTCTCATCGATGAAAAAAGTGGCCAATCCTACAATTCCTCCCGGATCGATTTCAAAGGCAGTACGGGAAGCGCCAGCGTCACCCTTCAGCCTGGAAGTTACAAGCTTTTGGTCAGGCGGATGAACAACTGGTCCCCCGGCTTGGTGGTGGTCCAGCCCTCCGATCCGGAGCGACTCACCATTAAGATTCGGCTTCAAAGGGGCGGGCAGGTGAGGATGACTAGAGGTTAGAAATCCCGCTCTCATCCCGACTCTTGTTCCTCGATCTCCCATTCCTGCCCTTGTGATATACGTTTTTTCACACTGACTGGGAACTTTTCCCTCTCCTGGAAATCTAAATAGGTGTTCACGAAATTTATTATGGGAGAACTGACCCATTCCATTCACTCCAGATCAGGATTTGAGGAGGGGGAGAGTCTCGTCCTGCGTTTGAAGGAAAAGGACGAGACAGCTTTCACCGAGGCCTTCCAGCTTTACAAGGATCTCATCTTTAACCTCTCCCTCAGTATGTTGGCCGATAAGTCTGAAGCAATGGATATCACCCAGGAAGTCTTCATCACCCTCTATCGGAAAATTCACCGATTCCGGGGAGAGTGCAGTTTGAAGACCTGGCTTTATCGTGTCGCCCTGAACCAGGTCTCCAATCGGAATCGTTGGTGGAGACGGCGCTTTCAACATCGAACGATCTCTTTGAGTTTGAACGAGACGTCCGATGAGAAAAAAACAGTGGATCTGATCTCCGATCGCCCCCAACCGGACCGGCAACTGCTTTCCCTGGAAGTTCGAGAGGCTCTTCGACAAGGCATGGATCAGCTTCCCTTTGAACAGCGGGCAGCAGTCACGCTACGGGATATGCATGAATTGAGCTACCAGGAGATCTCTGAGGTTTTGGGAGTACGCGTGGGAACTGTCAAATCACGAATTGCTCGTGGAAGGAACAGCCTCCGGAAACTTTTGCAACCCTACTGGGGCAGGGGGACAATATGACCTGTCAAGAACTACGCCAACAGATTCACGACTTTCTGGATGGCGAGCTACCACCCAGGGATTTTGCTGCTTTCAATGAACACGTCAAGCAATGTGCTGGGTGCCAGCGCTACCACGATGAGTTCAGTTGGCTCAAAAGTGCCCTTGCCGTCGAGCGCCTGTCGCAATCAGCACAAGAGATGCTTTGGAAGCGAGTCAGGCTCCGGGTTGAGCGCAATTGGAAAACGCGGATTTTGGAGCTTGGTGATCTTCTGCGTACCTGCTGGCGGGACCTGGATCGCGGAGTCTTGTGGTCGAAGCTAACGGCCACACCCGTCACTCTGGTAGTCTTCGCTATGATTCTGACCCAGTTTGGACAGGGCAGTCTTCATGAATATCCGATGATGGCAACTCTTTCGCCCACTTCCAGTCCCCTCTCGAGGCCGGTCATCACTCAGGTTTCCGTTCACTACCCAGGTACGGAATTTGAGGATCTTATGACCGCCGTATGGAAAATCCCTTTCGAAGACTCCTTGTCCTTAGTGGCGAAAATCACACCTGACGGTTCCGCCGAAATTGGAGATGTGTTGGAATACCCCAAGAGTCCTGATCTTCTCGAGGCGGTAGAGCTCACTCTTAGTGGCGGCCAGTTTCAGACGGTAAATGCCCAGAATCTTGACGATACGTTTGTGATTTATTCTTTCCAGAAAGTTGACGTTTATGAGAACCCCTGGGGATTGTAACCGCGGATGCTGATTGCGGGTGTTAGGATCCGGGCTAGGGAATCGACACCACCGTCTTTCCGGTTCCGATGTTTCCGACCGAGTCCACCACCCGCAGGGTGATGGCATGCTCTCCCGGCCCTAGATTTTCAATCCCCAGCGTGTAGTGTTCTGAGTCACTATCCGCGATTCCATCCCCGGGAAAGAGGATATCCCAGGGTCCCGCATCGATCGAATACTCGGCTTGATGGACCACACTCCCTTTGGTTTGAACCGTAAATTCCAGGGTGGCCCGAGTTCCCTCGACTTGCGGCACTCCCAATTCCAGGAACGGGGAGGAATTGGCGATCACAAAGGACTTACTGATCATCTCACTCTCCAGAGCCTGTGCGGACGGGTTGCTGACACGGTCAGAGACCGCCACTTTGACCCAGTAAGCTCCGTCGGGAAAACTCACTCCATCGATGGTGTAGTAGGTCTCCGCCACATCCTCAGCCAACAGTTTCCAGGCGACTTCGTCTTGCCTCCTGAAATAAACGGAATAGAGTAGATCATCGCCATTGGGATCTTCTGCGGTCCAAGACACACTCTGAGCGCCTGCAGAATAGACTCTCCGGGAAGGGGCTTGGGCGGGTTGCGCCTCTAAATTACGAACCGATCTGGGCAGGGATCTGATGTGAGCCTGACCGGGGCCGCCCAGGGAAGCTCCAGCAGCAGGATTTGCGACCGCGGGTCGGATTAGGGCGATCCCAGGAGGATGAACCGTAAGAGAGGTGAGTTGGGGAGACATGTTGCGTTGGAGATAGCTGATCGTGACCGACTCAACGGCATTGCGCTGCGACGTCAAAGCTGTGGATTCGCCCCCCTGGAGGAATTCTATTTTCCACTGTAAAAATCGAGCCGGAAGGCTTTCAATCTGGCTCCCCTCAGCGTCACTGTAGGCATCACTCCAGTCATTCCAGGTCTGGTCCGGAACTCGGGTATTCCCCGAACGAGTGTAGACTCTCACCGGACGCGACCCGGCATTGCTCATCTGCCAGGCAATCACGCCCCACGAAGCAAGCATCTCGGCGTCCCGGACTTTCGATTCGTAGACACCGTTGCTCGACGGCTGGGAAAGCAATTCGAAGACCCAGCCCAAATTGCTGGTTGTGGCATATATTCTCCCCTCCCACTCGAGCAGTTGAGTGATCTGCTCCTCGGGACTCTCACTGAGAAGGGTTACGAATTTACGGGAATCAATCGATAGGATCCGACCCTCGTTTCCTGTGGCTACCAAAAGGTTGCCGTTGCTTCGAATGAGCAGGTCGAAGGCCAGCTCATCATCGGAAGCGTAGAGAAGATCCACCAAATTCTCCCTGTCAATCTTATAGATCTCCAGCCCGGTCCCTTCCCCTGTGCCTGAAATCTCCAGTGTGACCTCTCCGGAATTCCCTGCTGTTTCAGCCGGACTCGGCGTCTCAGGGCCGGACTTCTCATCCGGATCCTTGGCCTTCATCAGGGCAGCAGCATAGATATATCCGTAACGATCCACGGTAATAGCCTTGATCTCACTTAGAGGCGAATCGTGAATCACAAAAGGTGATCCGTTCGAGGAGATGCGAAGCAGCAAACCTCGCGGTGCAGTCCCAGCCAGGAGATTTCCATCCAGGTCCCACTCCAGCGCGGTAATGTGTGTTTCTTTACTGTCGTAGAAGACGTCACCTTGCCCCTGTGGATTGACCTTGTAGATCGTCCCCTTGGGACCGGTCCCAACAAAGAGATTATTCTGCCTATCTATGGCCAGCGTCCAAATGTACTTTTCGTCGGGATCAAAGAAGACTTCGGCTTCGCCTCGATCGTTGATCCGGTACACCTTGCCACCCGGCCCAGCTCCTGCATAAACCCGGCCCAGGGAATCAACGGCTAAGGCGTAGACTGCCGCATGCTCCACCCTCGCCCATTCGCTCCCTTGCCCTCTGGGATTGACCCGAAAGATCTTCCCATTGTTGCCGGTACCCACATAGAGGTTACCGCCTTGGTCCACGACAGCTGAGTAGATAAACGCCTCCTCACTATTGATCAGCGGTTCAAGAGCAGGTGCCAACATCAGTTTTCCGTCACTGGTGACCGAGACGCCCGTGAACTCACCCTGAAGAAATTCCCTCTGTTCGGAGGTCGTCCATCGGACGGGCTGAGTGGCTTCCAGAAGAGTGGCGGAAAGAAGCAAGAAGATGGCATATGCGGGGAGACTTCTGTGATTCATGACTTGGAGGTGTTCAGAAAAATTGTGTCTACTTGACGTTTACGGTGATCTCCTGCCTGCCGTTCAGAACGAACTCTGTTGCCGGCAGTTCGTGCTCAACGTAAATGACCTCACCCATAGGCTGCAGTTCACCAGCGGTTTTCCGCGAACCGTAGAGGGCCAGCAGAGACGGAGGAAGATCGGGCATTCCCTCTCCTGCAATAATGGCTCCCGCCTGCTCACGGACCAGGCGAATATAGAGACGATCGTTTTTCTTCAAGTTATTAATGGCCTTTATCAACTGCTGGAGGCTCTCAGGAATAAACTCGCCCACTCCCGTTGCGGCATCCTCTCGAGTCAAGGATATGCCGTCGGCGACCACGATTTTCAAAGGGCCGGGGCTGATTTCCTCGGGAATCTTCACCGGGTATTTCTTGACCATCGTGTCCCCGTTGGCTTGGCGTAAAAACACCGTTAGATTGACTTCCTCTCCCGGGTCCACGTCCAACCGGTCCTGCCAAACTTTCTCCACCGTAGCTTCGCGAGTTTGCTCCACCGCGGTGATTTCGACGTCGATTTTCTCCATCACCAATTCCTCGAACCCGCTGCTCAGGAGAAAGTTCACCGGAGAAGCCACAGCCAGAGCGGCAAAAACGGGACTGCTTACCAGATCGGAAACACTGCTCTCGAAGTTGATGTCGCTGTGCCCCTTGATCGATATCGTGCACTTGATCTGTATGGTTTGGCCACCTATGGATCGCTCTGACGAAACGATGCTGCTATGGACCGTGAAGCTCATCAGGAAGGGGGTCAGAAAGTTGTCCGACACCACCTCAAAATTCAACTCCTTAACTTCATTCCGACTGGTGTGGAGCCGCAACCTCACCGGGATGAGTTGGGATTCTTCACCCGCCACACCCAGGATTCCCGTGGCCCGGTCCTGTTTGATGCTCCCGATAGGTTCTAACGTGACCGAGACCTTCTCACTGGTCATCAGGTTGGGGATAATCGTCAGTACGGCCCCCTTGTTCAGCGGTAGATCGGTGTAGCCTACACTCAAAAAAGGGTGTCCGAACCCGTAGATCCTGTCACCCTCGATGTGGGTCGCCGTGCCACTGGCACTGACATCGATGTCGCCTCGGACCAACTGAACAGTGATGGTCGATCCTGCCTGAAAAGGAGTATCCTCATACGCCTCCATACGGGCTGTCCCCATTCCCCGCACCGGTACCAGACCCAACAGCTGCAGTTGAGAGGAAAATTGTTGAATGGATCTGGGGGAAAAGCCAGAGAGGTTCAACGGAGTGGCAATAGGCTGTAACCTTCCCAGGTCCTGTCTACGGGTCAGTGACGGTTCCACAAAGAATTGGGGAAGTTCGAAATGAGACAAGAAGGAGGGGAGTTGTGCCACATCATACATTTTGTAAGGATTGACCCTGTGGACACGGCGGGGTCGGGTTTCCGGCTTCTCTTTGAAAATGTCCACCATTTCACGGATGGGTGTGATGCCGGCAAAGGGTTCCTTGGCAAAGGGAAAGGCATAGGCAACCGCTCCAATCAGTTTGTCGTCGATGTAAACAGGGCTGCCACTCATTCCGGCAAAGACTCCGGTGCGGGCAATCGGACCACCGGAGAGACGTGCCAAGATCATATTCTGTTTCGGCCCCACGTTTTTCAGGACACCCAGAATCTCAACCTCGAAGGTGTCGACCCGGGTCCCTTCGAAGACTGTCTTTCCGTATCCCGTCTGTCCCGGTTGGATCGATTCCAGAGGATAAAATTCAACCGACTGGCCGATCAAGGGAAGGCTGACCAGGAAAAATAGGGCCAAGGTATGGCCAAATTGTCGAAGATTCATTTGGGAAGCCCTCTTTGCTTTGTCTAGTCTACCTGCGGGTTCTCCCGGATAGTTGCTCAAACAGTATATAGAGGGGGAATTCTCCGGGTCAATGCCCCCTGAGTGCCGCCCCTCTCTAACCTTAATTTTGGAAAAGGGTTCTTTGTCAGTGGCGCCTGTCAATATTGGAACTCATGCATCACTCACTCATAGAGAGGTATTCACAGGACTTTAACGGAAGTTTATATGCTCAGACTTGATCAGCTGGAAATAACTGGTTTTAAATCATTTGCGGATAAAACATCGGTTCGGTTCGAGGAGGGAATCAGCGGAATCGTCGGACCCAACGGTTGTGGTAAATCCAATCTCGCCGATGCCATCGCTTGGGTGCTGGGTAGCGGAACCGCCCTCAGCCTTCGCGGCGAGAAAATGGATGATGTGATCTTCAGTGGAACCCGCAAGCGCCGACCCTCGGGAGTCGTGGAAGCCACCCTTGCCTTTTCTCGAACCGACAGTGAGCCCATCGTGCTGAAGGAAACGGAGTTTTCCGGAGAAGTGCTGGAAATCAGCCGCAAGCTTTACCGTTCCGGAGAAAGTGTCTATTCGGTCAACCAACGTCGTTGCCGTCTCAAAGATATCCATTCGGTGTTGGAAGAAGCAGGTCTTGGGTTCGCTTCTTATGCCCTCATTGCTCAGGGAAAAATCGGTTGGTTCCTGCGCGCCAAACCGGTGGAGCGGCGTTCCGTCATCGAGGAGGCTGCCCGGATCACAGGATACAAGAGCCGACGGCGTAGTGCCGAATTGAAACTGGAACTGGCCCAGCAGAACCTGCATCGTGTCAACGACATTGTCGGCGAGATCGAACGCCGACTCCGGTCGCTCAAGCGTCAAGCCGCTACAGCCCGCCGCTACCAAAAGGTGAAGGAGGAGTTCCGACAGGTTCAGCGCCAGAAGTTCGTCATAGAAGCCCATCAATTGAAAGTTCGGCTCGAGGTTCTGGAGCGAGGGTTGGAGCAGCTGAAAACTTCTGAAGTCGATGTGGGCAAAGAGTTGGCTCAAAGCGAGACAGTTCATCACCAGACTCTGGAACAAAGAGATCAATTGGAAGCAGAACTGGCGCAGTTGCGACAGAGTCTTTCGGAAACTCGACTGGAAATGGATCGTACTGAGAACTCCATTCGCTACCATCGTGAGCAAATCGAGGCCAGTCGGAAATCCCTGGAAATGAACGCTGCAGAACAACAAGCCCTCGCCCAATCTCTGGAACAGGTTGGGGAAGAATTGATGCGTTTTCAGTCCGAATATTCCGATCTGGAAGAAGAGGAGAAACAGATTGAAGCGGCAATCCAAGAGCAGACTGAGCGGGTTGCCCGACATGAAAATGAGGTCAGAGAAGCCGAGAGCCGGGCGGCGGAACTCCAGACAGGCCTGCTGCAAGTGTCGGCAGAGACCGCTTCTTTGAATAACCTCAAAGGACAACTGGAGCAGCGGCTCAAGGCCGCTCATGCCAACCGCGAGCGATTGGAAGGAGAACGAGCCCGACACTCATTGAAATTAGAGGCAAGCTCAACTGGCTTTGCAGAGACCCAGGTCAACCTGGAAAAGAAAAAGTCGGATGCAACTCTGCTGAGCCAGCAACTCAATGAGCAAAGAACCAGGAAGACGGAGCTGGAACGCCAGTTGGAGGAAATCAGAGAAGAAGGGACTGAAACCCAGCGGCAGCTGATCGCCCAGGAGGAGCGACTGCACTCCCTTCAAGAACTGCAACTCAGCCATGCCCACTATAGCGAAGGAGTTCAGAAGATCCTGCGCCATCTCAACTCCACCGATCGCGTCAAAACCGACGGTACCCTTGCTGACTTCATCGAGACAAAGCCTGAATACGAAAGGCTGGTGGAAGAGTTTCTGGATGAAGAGCTGGAGTACATTCTCGTCGATTCCCTGGAAGAAGCGGTACTTGGGGTCTCCGAGTTAAGGACGCTCAAGAGCGGGAGGTGTACCTTCCTGACTCTCTCTTCATCCAACGGATTTCACAAAACCAATGGCCACGCTCCAGTTCTTGGATCTGTCTCAGAAAACGGTGTTCACGGGATCCTGGCCGACCTGCTGCGGATGAAACCTGAAGTCAAAAATGCCTTTACCCGAACCCTTCCCCAGAGAGCCGAGGCCATCGTCGTTTCTGATCTGGAAAGCGCTTTCCAACTCGCTCCCAATTATCCTGAGCGTACTTTCATCACCTTGGCTGGCGAATCCCTCACGCCCCGCGGATTGCTGTCAGCCAGCACTGCGCAGGCCAAGAAACTGGGACTGCTGAGTCTGAAACGACAGAAAAGAGAACTGGAAGACCGCATCCTGACGGTGCAGGCCAAACTCTCTGCGCTTCGAGAACGAGAGGAAAAGCAGCAGGAGCGGCTCCAGGCAGCCCTCCAAGATTTTACAAACCGGGAAGAATCCCTGCGACAGCTGGAAAAGGAGATGATCGGCCTGACCCACCAGGAAGAACAGTGGGAGGGAGAAAAGGAGCTCCACACCCGTGCACTGAAAGGCCTCTCAGACGAGTTGACCCAGTTGCATCTTGAGCAGGAGCAACAGGCCGGGAAGGTTCAGGAAGTCGAACAGCAGTTCGTCGAAAAACACGCCTCGCAGGCCGAAGACGAAAAGCTGCTCTCCCAGACCCAAGAATCCCTGCAGCAGCTCAGGGTAGAGTTCGGAAGGATTCGCGAGCAGCTTCATTCGGTTTCCTCGGATCGCAAGGTTTTGGATGAACGGCACCTGGCACTGGACCGAACAGTGGAGCGGATCGAAGAACAGCGACAGGGTCTCGAGGCTCGAAAGGAAGCCACCCAGGCAACCCGTACACAAACCGAAGAACGATCGGAAAAGATGACGGCGAATCTCGGCACCCTGGCCACAGATCTTTCAAGTCACCAGAAATCCGTGGAACAGATCACCTCCTCTCTTGAAGAACGGGAAGAAGAGTACCGCAGGTGGAAAGAACATTTTCCGAAAAGCGAGAAGGAATTGGTCGACTTGCGAGAGCGTAAGGCAGAGTTGCAGGAAGAACGAGCCCAGGTGGATGTCGATCTGGCACGAGTGGAGACTCAACTCCAGAACATCAACCAACAGTGCATGGAGCGACTTCAAATCTCTGTGGATGAAGCTGCTGTCGGAATCGACCCGGACGAGATCCCTGCAGAGGTTGTCCAACAATACGATGACCTCAAGCAGCGTCTGGACCAATTCGGTCCCATCAATATGGCGGCCTTGCAGGAGTACCAGGAAATCGAAGAACGCCACAATTTTCTCGAATCACAGCGTCAAGATATCGAAGGGTCCATTGCCGACACGACGCGTGCCATTCGGGAAATTAACCGTCGCAGCAGTGAAAAGTTTCGCGCCGCCTTTGAAGCAATCAATCTCCACTTCAACGAGATCTTTCAGAAGCTCTTTGGAGGTGGGGAGTGTGGAATGCGGCTCCTGGATGAAGAGGACCTTCTGGAGAGCGGTGTGGATATCTACGCCCAACCTCCCGGGAAAAAACTTCAGAACGTCAGGCTTCTTTCAGGTGGAGAGGAAGCACTCACCGTCTTTGCCCTTCTGATGGGTATTTTCACTTACCGGCCCAGCCGTTTTTGTGTTCTCGATGAGGTCGACGCACCGCTGGACGATGCCAATGTCACCCGCTTCACCAACCTGATCCAGCAAATGAGTGAGCAGACACAGTTCATTGTCATCACTCACAACAAACACACCATGCAGACGGCCAACACCCTTTACGGAATCACCATGGAGGAAGCGGGCGTTTCTCAGGTGGTGTCCGTGAAATTCCCTGGACAGGAGAATGGGGACTCTGAGAGAAAACCCTAAATCACAGCCGGCAAACCGGCTGAAATTCCAAATCTTAAATCCCAAATCTTAAACAAATTCCAAGCACTAAATCACAAACCCTTTCGGTTTAAAACAGTCCGGGAACCCACACTCAGAGGTTTTGAACTTGGAATTTAGGATTTGGAGCTTGTTTGGAATTTAGGATTTAGGATTTATTATTTTTCTTCTTATCAATCCTATGTTCCCGGAGCTTCTTGGAGAGGGTGTTTTGATGGACGCCCATGGTCTCAGCCGCACGACTCAGGTTTCCGTTGCTTTTCTCTAGAGCACGCAGGATAAAGAGTTTTTCAAACTGGGAAACCGCTTCCGTCCAGTAAATTCCCTTGGCTACCATCTCATCAATGATCTCCTCGAGGACCTGCTTGATTTTGGAGGGTGCGGCGCTCACAGGTTGGCCTCTATCGTTTGCTCCAGCCGCCCTCGATCATTCATAGGGCTTCAGCCAGGTCCTTGCCGGTGAGAAGACGATAAGCCTCCAGATACCGCTGGGAAGTGGCTTCCACGATAGAGCTGGGCAGTTCCGGTCCGGGAGGTGCCTTGTCCCAATCGAGCGTCTCCAGATAATCACGAATGAACTGCTTGTCGAAGGAGGGCTGAGATTTTCCAGGTTCGAATTCATCAGCCGGCCAGAATCGAGAAGAGTCCGGAGTGAGAACCTCGTCGATCAGGAGCAGGCGAGATCCTTCCATACCGAATTCAAACTTGGTATCACAGATGATGATCCCCTTCTCCAAGGCATATTCTCGTGCTCGGTTGTAGATACGAAGGCTGAGATCCCGAACCTGCTCTGCCAGCTCAGGGCCAATGATCTGAGCGGCACGATCAAAACTAATATTCTCATCATGGCCGTTTGTCGCCTTGGTGGCGGGTGTAAAAATCGGTTCAGGGAGCTCAGCCGACTCAACGAGTCCGCTGGGCAACCGGCTCCCGCAAATCGTTTCACTCTGACGATATTCTGCCCAGCCCGATCCGGCCAGGTAACCCCGCACCACACACTCGATGGGCAGGGGAGTGCACTTGCGAACCAGCATGGATCGACCCGCCAGTTCCTCCCTGAAGGGCTGCAAAGGAGCTGGAAACTCATCCACCTGGACCGATACCAGATGATGATCGACCATCCCTTCAAGTAGCTCAAACCAGAAAGCTGATAGCTGGGTGAGAACTTTACCCTTGTGAGGGATCGCATTGGGTAATATGACGTCAAAGGCGGAAATGCGATCCGTCGCCACCATAAGAAGGTGGCCATCCACCTCAAACAGCTCCCGGACCTTCCCTTGACCCACCTTGGGAATTCCGGGCAGGTCCTGCGTCTTAATGCCCTGTTCCAAACTCACCATTACCTCCTCTTGCCACTCCTTCGGTTACAGAAACACTTCCATTCCCAAGAAAACACATCTTATACGAACACTTGACACCTGGGAAAGGGAGTTGTACTATTTGGCACTCAACCAAGGGGAGTGCTAACACTCACCGCATTGACTTGCGAAACCTGGCGTTTTTCAAGCTTCCGATTTTTTAGAGAATTAACAGAGGTAAGAAAGGAGTTTAGAGCGATGGGCATTAAACCTTTACATGATCGAGTTCTGATTAAACGGCTGGAGGACGCCGGCGAGGAGATTCGTGGCGGCATCGTGATCCCCGATACGGCCAAGGAGAAACCCCAGGAGGGAGAAGTGGTTGCCGTCGGAGAAGGCAAAGTTCTGGAGAGCGGAGAGACGGTCAAGATGTCGGTCAAAGAGGGAGACCGGATCCTTTTTGGAAAGTATTCCGGCACCGAAGTGAAAATTGACGATGAAGACTACCTGATCATGCGAGAGGACGAGATCCTGGGAATTCTGGTGGGGAAAAAAAGCAAGGTCAAGGCATAAAGAGGAACGGACCGCAAATCGAGTTAAGAAGCCCTTGAGGTTTCTTAACACTTGTAAGGAAAAGGAGAAAAGCATATGGCAAAAGAGATTACTCAGGGCGAAGACGCACGCCGGGCATTGATTGATGGCGTCAACAGGTTGGCCTCAGCGGTCAAGATTACACTTGGCCCCAAGGGGCGCAATGTTGTTTTGGAGAAGAAATTCGGCTCTCCGGTGGTGACCAAGGACGGCGTGACCGTAGCCAAGGAAATTGAACTGGAAGGCCGGGAAAAAGTGGGCGCTGCCATGCTTCGTGAGGTGGCCAGCAAGACCAGTGATGTAGCCGGTGACGGAACCACGACTGCAACGATTCTCGCCCAGGCGATTGTACGCGAAGGGCTCAAGACGGTGACCGCGGGGGCCAATCCCATGGCCGTCAAGCGCGGCATTGAAAAGGCCGTCATTATAACGGTCGGCGAGCTCCGGAAGATCTCCAAAGAAATCAAGGGTGAGATGATCGCTCAGGTAGGAGCCATTTCCGCTAACAACGACCATACCATCGGGGACATCATTGCCGAAGCCATGAAGAAGGTGGGTAAGGATGGTGTCATCACGGTGGAAGAAGCCAAATCGATCGAAACCTCTCTGGAGGTGGTCGAGGGCATGCAGTTTGATCGCGGTTATCTCTCTCCCTACTTCGTGACCGATCCGGAGCGTATGGAGTGTAACCTGGAGGACTGCTACATTCTCCTGAACGAGAAGAAAATCAGTTCCATGAAGGATATGCTGCCCTTACTGGAGCAGGTTGCCAAAACCGGCAAGCCCTTTTTAGTGCTGGCCGAGGACGTCGAAGGAGAGGCTCTAGCTACTCTGGTAGTGAATAAGCTCCGAGGCACACTGCAGGGTTGTTCGGTAAAGGCACCCGGTTTCGGGGATCGTCGCAAAGCCATGTTGGACGATATCGCCATTTTAACCGGTGGTAAGGTCATCTCCGAAGATCTCGGAATCAAACTGGAGAATGTTCAGCTCGCAGATCTTGGCCAGGCCAAGAAAATCACCATCGACAAGGACAACACCACCATTATCGAAGGGGCGGGAAAGGGCGCGGACATTGCCGGACGGGTCAAGCAGATCCGAGCTCAGATCGAAGAAACAAGCTCCGAGTATGACCGCGAGAAGCTCCAAGAGCGCCTTGCCAAACTTGTTGGCGGAGTCGCCGTCATCAAGGTCGGGGCGGCCACCGAGACCGAGCTGAAAGAAAAGAAGGCTCGGGTTGAGGATGCCATGCATGCCACCAAGGCGGCAGCTGAAGAGGGCATCGTGCCGGGTGGAGGCGTTGCCTTCTTGCATGCTATTAAGGCCCTTGAGAAGATCAAGCTGGAGGATGATGACGAGCAGATTGGTGTGAATATCATCAGGCGGGCCCTTGAGGAGCCGCTGCGCCAGATTGTTCAGAACGCCGGACACGAGGGTGCCATTGTGGTCGCGAAAGTCCGCGAAAACAAGAATCCCAACTTCGGTTTTAACGCGGACACCGAAGTATATGAGGACCTGGTGGCAGCAGGTGTTATCGATCCCACCATGGTCGCTCGCACCGCTTTGGAGAATGCTGCCTCCATTGCAGGTCTTCTGCTCACTACAGAAGCCCTGATCACGGATGTACCGGAAGACGACAAGGCAGCCGCTCCAGGGGGCGCCCCCGACATGGGCGGAATGGGCGGAATGGGCGGAATGTACTAACCAGAAAGCGCTCTCGCACTTTCTGGTAGAGAAAAGAGCAAGGAAGGTTGGAGTACTTACCCAGCCTTCTCTTGCTCTTTTTTTTGCGCCCCTTTCATCGAGCCTCCGCTTTTGTAGCGGCCGCTCTCAGAGCGGCCGCTACAACTCTTTGCCCGAAGGCTATAACGTTGCCTTGAGCGAATCTACGACGCTTTTCGTCCGCTCGCACGCTTCCTTGCTTGCCCTTCCTTCTTTTTTCTGCACAATAGCTTGAGTGTCTCAAAGATGGTTGGTGGTGTTGTTTTGCGGCGGTGTTGTCTATCTGACACTCTTTTATCAGCTAGGCAACCTGTCCTTCTTCGGTTCGGATGAACCTCGCTACGCTCGCGTTGGCGAGGAAATGAACCTGCGGGGCAGCTACATCACTCCAACCCTGAACTTTCGCCCCTGGCTGGAGAAACCTCCCTTATTGTTCTGGCTGGAGGCGGTAAGCTTCCGACTGTTCGGAGTTCACGAATGGTCGGCCCGACTTCCAGCCGCCACCCTGGCCCTCCTGTCACTGTTCATCGTGGCCTTGCTGGCCGAGGAGTTGGGGGGTCGTCGCGTCGCCCTTTTCACCGGGTTGATTTTGTGCACCTCGGGTTTGTTTTTCGTCTTCGCCCGGGCTGCCAGCACCGATACCCTCCTGGTGGCACTGCTCACCACGGCCATGGTGTGTGGCTTCCAAGCCACCCGCAGCCCAACCAACCTTTGGGCGGCTAGCGCCGGCCTGGCGCTAGGTCTCGCCGTGTTGGCGAAAGGTCCTGTGGCGGTGGTCCTTTTCGCTGGCGTCTTTGGACTTTACTTCCTGCTGGAACAGAAACTCGGTTGGAACCTCAAACAAATCATCCTGGCAACGATCCTATTTTTCTTCACCACGGTGCCCTGGTTCTGGCAGGTTTGGGAAGAAAATGGATACGACTTCGTGGCCACCTTCTGGATCAATCATCATCTGGCACGCTTCGTTACCGACATCCACCACCACTCGGAGCCCTTCTGGTATTACCTGGTCGTTTTGGCCCTAGGATTTTTCCCCTGGGTCTGTTTTCTGGGTTCCGCCCTCTTTCGGACCTGGCAGCGGCGCAGACATCTTCTAAGCACCTCCTACCGTCCTGAACTCTTTCTGTGGTTGTGGGTGATCGTGCCCTTTGCCTTCTTCTCATTCAGCGAGAGCAAACTGGCGGGATATATCCTGCCCGTGTTTCCACCACTGGCTGTGATTGTTGCCCTAGAGTGGGAACACTGGCTCAAAGGTGACTTGATCAGCCATCGCATGATGCGACCTCAGTTTATGGTGCTGGGGGGATACGCCCTGGCGGTTGTGGTCACACTGATCTGGGGCACCCACCTGGTTTACGATTCAGTGGCTTTGGGTATCCTCCTGGCCTCACCGATCCTGGGAGGAATCACCTGTGCTTACATCGAGTTCCGCAAACGTCATCCGATAGCTATCTTTTTGACCCTGGTGGCAACGATGACCTTATTTGCGTCACTCGCCTATTGGAGAGCCGCCCCTGTAGTCGATGATTACTATTCCTCTCGAGATCTTTCTCAGCTGATTCTTCCCAGGATTTCCCTGAAAGAGCCTTTACTCCTTTACCGTTACTTTCATCATACCGCCCACTACTACACCCGCTATCAGATTGCCCAGGAGTACCCGTCCGGCCTGAAGGAACTTCAGGATTATTTCCAAAAACATCCCCAGGATCGATACTACATCCTTACTAAGGAACACGGCTGGAATGAGCTGCAGTCCCTTGAATTCAATTTGATTCGACACCAGGGAAACCTCTACCTGGTGGAAATCGTTTCCCCTATTTCCCGGGACAGGTTGGGGCAGGGACAGAAAAAGCCTGCCCCGAGGAAGGTTTCAAAATCCTGACCCTAACGAGCACAACATGCTAAGATAAGCACTTTTGCGGTAGGTTTGTCTTTAAAACTCCACAACACACTGACCTCTGAACTGGAGGAATTGAAGCCTCTGGACGGGAAAACTGTCCGAATGTACACGTGTGGACCTACGGTCTATGATCATGTCCACATCGGCAACTTTCGAACTTTCGTTTTTCAGGACCTTCTAAGACGCTACATCAAATTCAAGGGGTTGCCGCTTCTCCATGTGATGAATGTCACCGATGTGGACGACAAGATCATCAGGAAGGCAAAAGAGGCAGGCCTTTCCCTCTCGGAGTATACGGATCGCTATGCCCAGGCTTTCCTGGAGGATATGGAGGCCCTTCGAATTGAAAAACCCGACGTCATGCCCTATGCCACGAAGCACATCGAGGAAATGGTGGAGCTGGTTCTCAAGTTGCGCGATAAAGGCCATACCTATGAACGTGACGGCTCCATCTACTATCGAATCAGCACTTTTTCCGATTACGGAAAGCTTTCGAAAGTGGATCTGGACAACACCCGAAGCGCAGACCGCACGGATGCCGATGAATACACCAAGGAGAATCCTCGGGATTTTGTTCTGTGGAAAGCGAAGAAAGAGGGTGAGGCTTATTGGGATTCACCCCTTGGACCGGGGCGTCCCGGTTGGCACCTCGAGTGCTCCACCATGAGCATGAAGTATTTAGGGAATAGTTTTGACATCCACTGTGGAGGGGTAGACCTGGTCTTTCCCCATCATGAAAATGAGATTGCTCAGAGTGAAGCCGCTACCGGCGAACCCTTCGTGCGTTTCTGGATCCACTCTGAATTCCTTCTGGTTGACAGCGGCAAAATGTCGAAATCGGAGGGAAATCAATACACTCTTCGAGATTTGATCAAGAGGGGCTGTGATCCCCTTGCCGTGCGCTATCTTCTTCAGTCGGTCCACTATCGCAAGCAGTTGAATTTCACATTTGAGGGAGTGGATCAGGCCCAATCGGCGCTACGCCGGATTCATGACTTCTTGCTGCGGGTTGGCGAAGTAACGGATGAACGACCTGAAAATCCTGATCTGACCCAGAAGGTAGCCGAGACCCGCGGCGACTTCCAAGCGGGTCTGGATGACGATTTGAATACCTCGGTCGCCCTGGCCGCTCTGTTTGAACTGATGAAGGGCACCAACATCCTTCTGGAGAGTCAAGAAGTGGGAGGGGTCAACCGGGATCAAATCCTCGGTCTTTTCTCCGAGGCCCATCAAGTATTCGCTGTTTTTGAGACTGAGGAACTCCAGATCCAGGACCAAGAGATTGCGGAGTTGATCGAGGAGCGGAAGGAGGCGCGTCGGCAACGCGATTTCCAGCGATCCGATGAAATCCGTGATCTTCTGGCTGATCGAGGAATTGTTCTTGAGGATACGAAAGCAGGAACTCGATGGAAAAGAACCGGATAGAAATCGGAGCTGCTCAAGTACACCCCTTGATTGCTCGCTACATGCCCATGGATGGGTTGGATGTGGTGGTGGACTTGGAGAAGAGCCACGGTTCGCAGCTTTACGACGCAAAAACGGATCAACACTACCTCGACTTCCTATCCTTTTACGGCAGCAATGCTCTGGGATTCAACCATCCGCGGCTGATCTCCAAGGAGGTGCTTGAAGAACTCGGCCGGGTGGCGGTCCACAAGCCGTCCAATTCAGACATCTATTCACGGGAGATGGCAAGTTTCTTAGATACCTTCGCCCGCCATGCCACCCCTGACTTCATGAAACATATTTTCTTCATTGAAGGGGGAGCACTGGGTGTCGAAAACGCACTAAAGACCGCTTTTGACTGGAAGGTTCGCAAAAACTTCAGCCGGGGTACAAAAGAGGAAAAGGGATTGAGGGTCATCCATTTTCAACAGTCCTTTCACGGGAGATCAGGCTATACACTTTCTCTCACCAATACTTCCGACCCTCGAAAAACCCAGTATTTTCCCAAGTTTGATTGGCCTCGTATCCTCAATCCCAAATGTACCTTCCCCCTGGAAGGAGAGAATCTCCAACACGTCCAGGAACTCGAGAAAAAGGCCCTCGCTCAGATTCAGGTCCTGCTGGACCAAGACCCAGAGGACATCGCCTGCCTGATTCTGGAGCCCATTCAAGGGGAAGGAGGAGATAATTATTTTTGACTTGATTTTCATAAGGCACTTCGCCGCATCTGTGACGAAAATGAGATTCTGTTCATTTACGACGAAGGCCAAACCGGGTTTGGGGCTACAGGCCGAATGTGGGCCTTTGAGCATTACGTTCAACCGGACATACTGGCTTTTGGAAAGAAATCTCAAGTGTGTGGCATATTGGCCAACCACAGGGTGGACGAGGTTCCCGACAACGTTTTTCGGGTCTCCAGCCGGATAAATTCCACCTGGGGTGGAAATTTAGTCGATATGGTGCGTTGTCGGCTCTTTCTGGAAATCTTCGAAGAAGAGAAACTGCTGGAGCATTGCCGCCAGATGGGAGAGGTCCTGATGAAAAAACTGCACCAACTGAAAGAAGAATTTCCCTCCAAGGTTTCCAACATACGAGGGCTGGGCTTGTTTTGTGCTTTCGATCTACCCGATACGGAATTCCGAGAACAGTTTCGACAAAAGCTCTTCGAGAACCGCCTTCTCATCCTGCCTTCCGGAGAGCGCTCCATCCGCTTTCGCACTGCTTTGAATCTGAACGAAGAGGAACTCCTCCAGGGAATCGGTATCATTCGCGAAGTGCTGCACAAAATGACCTAAGAAGGAACTTCCAAATCCCAGCCGGCAGACCGGCTGAAATTTTAAATCCTAAATTCCAAATTCCAAACAAATCACAATTTCCAAGCTCCCAACCTCTGACTGTGGGTTCACGGACGGTTCTAATCGAATTTGTTTGTGATTTGGAACTTGGGATTTGGGATTTGTTCTCATACGTTTCTGTAGTGGCGCAGAACGAATCCCCTCAGATCCGTGGTTTCGACCGCTATCACATCGAGGCGGACGGGAGTTTCGGAAATCTCATGGCTCACCAAAAAGTCGAAGGCCAGCTCGTCCAGCTTCCAGTCCACACGTTCTTCCGGTGCTCGGGTGACGGGGCCTCGGCGCGTCTTCACCTCGACGAACACCAGAAAGGGACCGTCATAGGCGATCAGGTCCACTTCCCCTCCAAAGCCCTTCCAGTTGCGGGCAACCATATCCCACCTCAACTTCCTGAGATGTTTCAGGGCGATCCACTCACCCCATCGGCCCAATTCCCTCGAATCCCGCTGAAGAGGAAGCCAACCAGGTTTGTACACCCGGCCGGAGTGAATCGAGACCGCGCTGTTTAAAGGGTCCATCTCTAAGTGCCTCGCTCCTTGAGCTCCCCTCGCAAGCCCCATCAGCAAACATCATCGTATTTATCGAACGAGACACTAAGTCTCCTGTCCCACTTAACTATAACGTTCAAACAATGGAAACGACGAGATCAGGGATGGGGAACAGGTGGTTCTGGATGTGCTGAGTGGGGTTGGCCCGCTGAGTTGACAACCAGAGGCGGCAATTTTATGATAATTTAAGTCTTCGAGCGGGAATAACTCAGTGGTAGAGTGCAACCTTGCCAAGGTTGAAGTCGGGGGTTCGAATCCCCTTTCCCGCTCCATCTTTCCTCTTGGTTTCGGCTAGGAAACTCCCCGTCTCAGCGAAGAACGGCATGGAATTCACCTCTTGAGATGCCAAGTGGAGAGGGATAAACGGCTCGCCTTCTCCCTCAGTGTGTGTTGACAGCGTGTCACCCACTCCTCTCCACCTCATTCTCAGAGAGAGGGAGATGAGTCCGTGACCACCTCACTCGTCATTGCCAGGAGTTCATCCACCGATATAAGACATTTCGACCTTGGGGAGATCGGTGGTTTTCGAAGAGCGGATTTCAGAGTAGCGGTCCGTTCGGACCTTCCAGATCGAGGCAACAGCATCGGAGATCTTCCCATCGGAAGCTCCACCCCGCAGCAGCTTTCGCAAGTCATTTCCTTGAGTGGCAAAAAGACAGGTATAAAGAACACCGTCCGCCGACAGCCGGGCTCGAGTACAGTCACCGCAAAAGGGCTGGGTCACTGAGGCGATCACCCCGATTTCGCCACTTCCGTCCCGGTACTGCCACCTTCTAGCCACCTCTCCTCGATAGTTCGATTCAACGGGCTTCATCGGCATTTGAGCATCAATCCGCTTGATGACTTCGAAGGCTGGAACCACATCATCCAAACACCAGCCATTGCTGCTACCCACATCCATGTACTCGATAAAGCGCAAAATGATGCCAGTACCGGAAAAGTGACGGGCCATGGGTAAAATGCTTTGCTCATTGACGCCGCGTCTGACCACCATGTTGACCTTGATGGGAGTCAGTCCGGCAGCCTTGGCTGCCTCAATTCCCTCCAACACTTTTTTCACAGGAAAGTCCACCCCGTTCATGGAAGAGAAAATCTGGTCGTCAAGCGAGTCTAAACTAACGGTGACCCGTTTGAGTCCGGCCTCCTTCAAGGCCTGGGCCCTATCCGCGAGAAGCCCTCCATTGGTGGTGAGGGTCAAATCCAGGCCCGGCGTTCCCGCCAGCTTTGCCACCAGTATTTCCAGGTCGCGGCGCAACAGAGGCTCGCCTCCGGTAAGACGAATCTTTTGAACACCGTGTCCCACGAAGATGCGGACCAGACGCTCGATCTCTTCAAAAGTCAGGAGTTCGCTCCGATCCAGGAACTGATAGTCGCGGCCGAAGATCTCCTCAGGCATACAATAACTACAACGAAAGTTACACCGATCCGTGACCGAGATCCGCAGATCATGAAGAGGTCGACCCAGCTTGTCGTTGATCTTCACATTCATGGCGAATCCAGTATACTTTCCCTGACTCCGGTTTGGCGAGTACCCTACACGTGATGCTTGGCTTTAGAGAGATCCTTCTTATCCTGGTGGTCTTTATCGTGGTGCTCTATTCTCGATCCTTCAACGTGGTTGGGATCAGGAAGTCACTCGGCCTGGCACCCACGACGCCAACCGATGAAATTAGAATCGGCGCCTCCTGGCTAGCGGACATGGCCAAAGAACAGAACATCCAACCGGAAGAGGAGAGGCGAGTCCGGACCATCCTGGACAACTTCAGAGCTACTGGAGGCCTGACCTTTAAAAAATATAAAGTCTTCCGTCTGGACTCGCCGGAGGTCAATGCCATGGCGTTGCCTGGAGGTCATATCCTGCTTACACGGGGCTTGATGAGCTTGCAGGACGCTTCTGATGATCAATTGGCGGGCATACTGGCCCATGAAATTGCCCACGTTGAATTGGGGCATTGCAGAAAAGCCTTGATTCAAAAGAACCGGACCGAAGCCCTGCAGCTGCTTCTATCTCTTGTCAACAGGCGCCCGGGAACCGCTGCTTCAATCGTTGAGCACTTGGCCAAACTGGGGATCAGCAGGGAGTCTGAACTGGAAGCGGATGATTTTGCTGTCCAATTACTCTTGAAA
>Ga0066376_10001303_pt1 | contig 24196 bp, 26 predicted proteins | sample Knorr_S15_td_Bot_FD_77009 | JGI IMG/M metagenome (GOLD analysis project Ga0066376, IMG submission 77009) | Marine microbial communities from Southern Atlantic Ocean transect - Knorr_S15_td_Bottom_ad_5009_LV_A | ecosystem: Environmental > Aquatic > Marine > Oceanic | place: Southern Atlantic...
AATTGCTCCAGCATCTCCACGTTGGCATCTACTCCCAATTGTTCCAGTACCTCTCGGAATTGGGGCAAGCTGGGCAATGGTATTCTTTCCTCCCCGTGAACCATCTGCCATAGCGGGTAAATCTGAGACTGGGGAGGGGACTGAAAAAGCACTATTAATACCTTTTCACGGGCGTTAGCCTCCATTTTCCTGACGAAATCTTCGATACCCGCAACGACGTACAAGACGTGAGCGCACAGGATAATGTCCACGGCTTCCACTTGCGCTTCTTCCCATTGTGCCTCCACCAGAGAGACGTTGTCTACGCCGGAGTCGGTCGCTTGCTCTCGCAGCACTTGGCACATGCTTGATGACGGCTCCACTGCCACCATTTTGGCGCACCGGAGCGCCAATGGCAGGGCCAAGCGGCCACCGCCAGCGCCCACATCCATCACCGTGTGTTGGGGCTCAACCTCTTGCAACAAGCGGTTCACCAGCGGGTCGTCGGTGCGGTGCGGATCAGCCCGGAAATTCTGAGCAAAGGGCCGCCAATGATCTTGGGGCGGCGGAATCTCTCCGCGCTTCAGGTCCGACTGGGCATGTTCGGTCTCAACCAGTTCTCTCCACCGCTGGGTCGCCGTCATATTTCACTCCAAACTATTATTCAGTTTATTATTGGTAATCTCCTAAGTGGCAATTCTAAGCCTACACACAGTCTCCTTCAATCCATCGAGATGCCATGGAGATGCCATCACTCCCGGGGAGACAAATGCCCGGTACGCCTTGGGAATTAGCCTTCATCTGGATTCCGGCTTTCGCCGGAATGATGGTCAAGATGTAGGGGAGAAATAGTCTTCGGTGCGCCACCGGTTCGCAGATGCGAAGCCAAAAACGTATAAGATAGGGCCTCAACAGCCGTTAATTCCACTAACTGTATTATTAGAGAAGAAAAACTCGCCGCCAATCAGTTAATTGATGCCCAAGATATTAATCATAGCTGGCCTACTGATTCTCGTCACCTTGATTGGCCTAGCGGCTTGCGGCGATGATAACGCAACGCCCGCAACCGGGCCCGGCTCCGGACAACCATCGGCCAAGCTGACCCAGGCTACATTCTTCCCCACCGCCGCGCCCACGGCTACTGCCGACGACCCGGTTGGCTCTTCCATTCCTCTACGCCCATTGGCGGTGGAAAGGGTCTTCACAAATCTTGAGTTCAGTCTTTTAACCAACTTGGTCCAGCCAGACGACGGCTCTGATAGGTTTTACACAACCGAACAGGGTGGCCTCATAAGTGTTTTCCTCAACCAGCAAGACGCTGCCGAAGCCTCGGTGTTCTTGGACATAACAGACCGGGTCAGTCGAAGCTCCAACGAAGAGGGGTTATTGGGTGTGGCCTTCGACCCAGACTTCAAAGACAACGGCCTCTTTTACGTTTATTACTCCGCTTCCAGCCCACGTCGCTCAGTGCTCTCCAGGTTCTCCGCCAGTGACTCAGATTCGAATCTAGCCAACTCCGGCAGCGAGTTGGTGATTCTGGAGATTCCTCAACCCGCTGGTAACCACAACGGGGGCCAATTGGCTTTTGGCCCCGACGGACTTCTTTATATAGGCTTGGGCGACGGAGGACGGAGCGGCGACGTTTTCGGGAATGGACAAAACCTAGGGACGCTGTTGGGATCCATCCTGCGCATCGATGTCTTAGAGGCCACAGCCGGTGAGCCTTATAGAACTCCGGCTAGCAATCCATTTGCGGCTGTTGAGGGAAACCGGGGAGAGATTTTCGCCTATGGCCTGCGCAATCCTTGGCGTTTCTCCTTTGATATAGGAAAAACCGATACGGGAAAATCCGCTGGCGAGCCCGTGGAGATTTGGGTGGCGGATGTGGGCCAAAACCAACGGGAGGAGATAGACTTGGTGCGCATCGGTCGCAACTACGGTTGGAATATCATGGAGGGCGGCCACTGTTTTTCACCCCCATCCGGTTGCTCGGACGCGGGGTTGGAGTTCCCCGTGGCCGAATACGGGAGGGGGAACGGCTGCTCCGTCACCGGCGGCTACGTCTACCGGGGGCAAAGTTTGGCGTCTCTGGCCGGAGCCTACGTTTTCGGCGATTTTTGCTCGGGCAAAATCTGGGGATTGCGCTATGACGGCGAGTCCGTAACCGAAAGCCTTCTTTTGGTTGAGTCCGGGCTGAACATCACGTCCTTTGGCCAAGACCTATCCGGGGAGATATACGTGCTCTCTCGGAACTCTGGCATCTACCGCCTGGTGGCTCCCGATTAGCCTATACGGCCATAGTCGGCATAGCTGTTGCAACTAGTGAAGAACAATCCGTCTCACCGGCGAAGACCGGTGTCCAGAAACTTTGGAGGTCATGCCGATTCCTGGATTCCGGCCTCCGCCGGAATGACGGGGGCGCAATCAACCCACGCACTTTATTAATTCCAGCTTGAATCCCAGCTTGACAGGCGACAACCCTGCGTGCTTTGCTGGGGCTGGACTGAATGGGCGAGATTTGGCAGTGAGAGTTAACCCCAACCAACGCTGAACAGCCCGGTCAAGCAAACAGAAAAAACGAGGTCGAATGATGGGCGAAAACATAATTGGCTTAGCTGTGGGTGGAAACAAGGTCGTAGATGTGCAAGCCGCCATCGAGCAGGCGGAGAAAGCAGGCGTTCAGGCAGCGTGGATGACCACCGGGGGCGCTCGGCTGGACAGCATCACCACCTTCGCCGCTGCCGCTGGCCGCAGCCAGACTATCAAATTCGGCACTTCCGTCGTGCCCACCTACCCTCGCCACCCATTGGTGATGGTGCAGCAAGCCCAGGTAGTAGGCCAGCTAGCCCCGGGACGGTTCCGGTTGGGCATCGGCCCCAGCCACCGCCCAACCATGCGGGCCATGGGTATTCAGATGCCCAATCCCTTGGGCCACCTCCGGGATTACTTGAAGATACTCAAGGCGCTGCTACAAACAGGCAAGGTAGATTACGACGGCGAGTATTACCAGGCTCACGACAGCATTTCCGAGCCGGTGGACGTAAAGGTGATGGCGTCGGCCCTGCAGAGGAACTCCTTCGAGCTATGCGGCGCAGAAGCGGATGGTGCGATTAGTTGGGTATGCCCAGCCGCCTACCTCAAGGAAGTGGCATTGCCGGCGATGAAGAAGGGAGCGGCGGATGCGGGCAGGCCCGTGCCGCCCTTGATTGCCCACCTTCCCGTGTGCGTCCACGATAATGTGGAAGAGGTGCGTTCCGCCTTCCGGGAGCAGTTTCCCGTTTACCCGACCCTTCCTTTCTACCGGCGCATGCTGGTCAGCTCTGGATACCCCGAGGCGGCGGAAAAGAAGTGGAGCGACGCCATGATGGACGGTCTGGTTGTCTACGGAGACGAAACCAAGGTGGCCGAGGGCATCAAGAAGTTGTTCGCCGACGGCGCGGGTGAGATTCTGGTCTCTCCGGTGCTGGCAGGCAATGACCGGGACGCTTCTTTAAGCCGGACCCTAAAGTTGCTGGGACAAGTGGCCCAGTCCGGCTCCTAAAGATTATCTTAATCAGAAGCGCAAAACGGCCCGCTGAATCTTGCGAATGTCCCCATCTGTAGCGCCATAGATTCAGCGGGCCTGTATATATCCGGTCGCTAATGTTCGAGCGCTAATAACCAACTGAATAGGCTTCGCACCTGGGGTCTGCTCCACCTTGCAGCACCTTGGTCTCCGGATTCCTGGTGATCACGCAGTACAGAGCCGAACCTTCCCACCAATCCGGGTACTGCTCGACAGTGTGCCCCTTTTGGCGAAGTTTTTCAGCCACTTCATCAGGAATACGGCCCTCCAGCCGCAACATACCCGGTTCGTATTTGGACGGCATGCCGGAGCCAGGGAAGTTGTAGCTGTAGAAGCGGGGTTCCTCCACAGCCTCCTGCGGATCACGACCAAATTCCAGGACGTTCAGCAGCAACTGCAGAGTGCCCTGAGGGATATGGTCGCCACCGTGGGCGCCTAATGCCATGACCGGCTCACCGTCACGCAACACCAAGGCTGGCGCTGGCGTCAACCGGGGGCGCTTGCCCGGTGCCAGAGAAGCCGGGTGACCGTCGGTCAGATTGGACTGTGAGCCTCGTAAGGAGTTTGGCAATCCGGTACCGGGAATTACCGGCCCCCCGTTCTTGGTGCCTTCACTGGGGGTGCTGGAGAAGATGTTTCCGTCCCGGTCTATGACTGCGAAGTATGACGTGCCGCCTCCACTCACCCCGGCAGTCCCAACGGGTGTCAGCGCTTCCTTCGGAGACTGAGGCTCGCCGTTCAAGGTGGCTTTGCCGTTCCACGGGTCACCGGCCGGAGGTGTGCCGGGCCAAGCCTGCTCCGGGTCAATCAATTTTCGTCTTTGGCTCAGATATTCTTCGGAAAGCATCTGGTCAATCGGCACGTCCACGAAGTCCGGGTCGCCAACGTACTGATTGCGGTCAGCGAAGGCCAGGTTCAGGGCCTGGCTCACGGTGTGGATGTACTCGGCCGAGTTATGACCCATGGACGCCAAATCGAAGCCTTCAAGAATCTTCAGGGCTTGCGGAAAAGTGGGGCCTTGCCCCCATGGTCCAGTGCTGTATACGTCGTAGCCTCGGTAATTTACCGACACCGGTGGGAGCACTTGGACGTGGTAGGCAGCCAAGTCCTCTTCGGTGAGCAGACCACCCGTCTCTTGGTTAAAGGCGGCTATCTTGCGACCAAGCTCGCCGGTGTAGATGTAATCCCTGGTTGCCTTGAGCGCTGCCACCCGTCCATTGCTTTTATGTGAGTCTTCCACCTCCGCCACCTTGGCCAGGGTGGCTGCCAAGTCGGTCTGATAGAACATCTCGCCCTGTTTCGGTGGGCGGCCATTAGGCAGAAATATCTCTGCGGTTGATGGGTGAGCGCTGTATTGGTCTATAGATGTCTGAATCCGGCCCGCCAGGTAGCGAAACATCGGGAAACCGCTACCGGCCAATTCTATGGCGGAAGCCGCCACTTGGCCGAAGGTCATGGTGCCGAACTTGGATAAGGCTGTAATCCAAGCGTCGGCCGCCGCTGGCGTCAAAGACCGCAGCACCCCGGGCGGGACCTGACCACCATGGTTCTTGTTGAAATATTCTACCGACGCGGCTTTGGGCCAAACACCCAGTCCGTCGATGGTAACCACTTCTTTCCGGTCCGCCAGATACATAACCGTAGGCGCGACCCCCAGAAAGCTGCAATCGTCCACATGCACCACGTTCAATGCCAAACCAACGGCCACTCCCGCATCGATAGCATTGCCGCCCTTTCTTAGAACTTCTAGGCCAGCTTGGGCGGCGCTGGGATGACTGGCCACAACCATGCCGTTGGTGCCCTGCATCAGCGGGCGCAGACTGGTCAAAGTGGTTCCGTTGACGGGCATGTTGAATCCTCCAACCCTATAATTAGTTCAATTTTAATCTTGTTGTCGAGATAGCATCGGGCTTTTCCGAATGGCTAGCCCACAGGCCAGAGAAAATTATAGACCTTTCTTATAGATCTTTCAGGGAGGCTGGGGTAAATCCTCAATGATTTGCGATTTGGTAATATGAAACTGAAATGTAGAGTTGAGGAGGTCTGATTATGGCGAACCCTGGTCAAGCGGAAGCCTGGGTGACCATACCTACGGAAGACGAGAGACGAGCCCAAATGCCGCCCGGCCCGGCAAGTGGGTACGATTTTGGCTTTCTCCCAGCCATGGGCCGGCTTCTGGCTGCTCACGCCAGTATTGGCCCTTTGTTCGGGGCGCTGTTCCGTCAATTGATGTTCGAGCCCGGCCATTTGGATAGACAGGAACGGGAGATGCTAGCGGCGGTGGCCGCCGCCGCTCAAGACTGTAATTATTGAACCGAATCTCACGCAGAGTTTCTGCGTTCCGAAAACGGGAACTCCCGGTTGGTCGAGGCCATAAAAGAAAAAAGGTGGCAGGAATTGCCTGATTTGACTGACCGCCAGCGAGCTCTTTGCGCCTTGGCGGGAAAACTAAGCGCCACTCCCACCAAAATGGTAGAGAAGGACTGGCAGCCGTTACGCAATTTGGGGTTCGAAGACGAGGCCTGTTTAGAGGTAGCCCATATCGTTGGGATATTTAACTACCTGACCCGGTTAGCGGACGGTTTTGGTCTAAAGCTTGATAATGGCACGACAGAGGCATCGAAAACGGGAATAGCACTTGAGCGCTTCAAGGCGTGATTAGCCAGAAATTGAAAACCGGCCGAGACGCCATCAGCGCCTCAACCGGTTTTCAACCAACGCCAAATCGCTAATGTTGAAGGTGTACTATCGCGACGACTCTGGGCACGCTACCAACGACCCGTGTGGTGTGGCCGTGACCGGTGAGGTCTTCAGCCAGGTTGACGTCTCCGGGCCCTATCTTGTGGACCGTGCCGTCTCCCAGACCAATCTCCGCCTCGCCGGAAAGGGTGATGAGATACTGCCGTCTGGGAGCCACGTGCCAGTCACTGAAAAATCCGGGCTCCATCGACCGGAATTGCATCTCCGTAACCCCGTGAAGAGCAGTCCAGTCCGGATGAGTGCCGGGGTTTATTTCCTCGATATGAGATTCGCCGTCATCGCCTGAATAAAGCCTGATTGAAGCCATTCCGTAACCTCTCAAGATTTATATTGTTAATTCTTACTGTTAATAGTTTGGTCTAAGTAAAAGTAGCGCCTACGCTCCCTAGGCGGGTAAAGGTGATGTTGATGTGGTCGCCTGCTTTGACACGCACAGGAATCACAACGGAACCGGAGATGATGATTTCGCCGGCTTTTAGATAGTCGTCCAGCTCGGCCATCTTATTCGCCAGCCAGACGATGGGGTTGATTGGGTTCCCCATAACCTCCGCCCCCGTGCCCGTCCCTGCCAGTTGACCGTTGTACTCCACGGTGACGCCCTCGTACTGCAGATCGACCCCCGCCAGATCAATCAACCGGGAGCCGATAATCACCCCTCCGTGCAAAGCTTGGTGGGCGATAACGTCCGCAGCCTTTATTCCGTCTCCCTGAACCTTGAGGTCAACCAGTTCGATGGCGGGCAACACCCCCCGTACGGCGGCCATGACCTGGGCTGGAGTAACCCCGGGGCCTTTAAGGTCTTCGCCCAGCATGAAGGCAATCTCTGCCTCGCAGTGAGGATCAACCAATTCGGCCAAAGGCACGTCCGCCCCGTTGGCGTACACGCGCGTGTCTAGGATGTGACCATAGCACGGCTCATCCACGCCCAAGTGGGCGCGAGCAGCCTGGGTGGTCAAGGCTACCTTATGCCCGCGGACCACCTCACCTTGGCTTTTGAGGCGTTCTATAAGCTCGTATTGGACTGCGTAGGCATCGGTATCGGTCAACTTTGAAGCCCCAAACGGGCTGGCGGCCGTCCCGGTGCGAAAGCACTTAATAACCTGCTGCAGGATTTCTTGGTTGATTTCTCGGTTCATTTCTCAGTTCATTTCTCAGTTCGTTTCTCAGTGTGTCTCCCGGTTCGTTTCCCTGTTCATATCTTGGTGCATTGAGGTGGTTGCCTTGTTGTACCCGGTCGCCTACTTGCCTTCGCGGATAAACTCCGAGACCTTCTCGCCTATCATCATGGTGGTCACATTGGTGTTGGCCCGGATGCAGTCGGGCATTATGGAAGCGTCCACGATTCGCAGGTTCTCCATACCGTGCACCTTGCCGAATTGATTCACCACCGCCATATTGTCCGAAGACGGTCCCATCTTGCAGGTGCCCGAGATGTGCTGCCCGGTGGTTGCCTCACGCTTCATATAGGCATCCAACGCATCGTCGGAGGACAATTCCTCCTCCGTGGGCTCTATCCGGGTTTCAATTATGTCTTTGAAACTGTCATTTTCGCCCAGAGTTACACACAGTCGCACGGCTTCCCGCATCCTTCGCAGGTCTTCTTCATGCTCAAAATAACGGTACTCTAGAGATGGTTGCTCATCAGGGTCTGTGGACGTCAGCTTCAGTTCTCCGGCGCTTAGCTGCAATTCCAGCGAACCCAGCATCCTGATTCCCAACGGCGGTAGGTCGCCGACACCACGGTAGTTGCGATCGGTCGCGTATGACTGCATGAATATCAAAAGGTCGTTACGAACATCCGAACCCTGGGCAGTCCACCGGAGTATGGTCTGGACCCTGGCAGCGAAACCGTCTAGGGGGTAATCGGGCTTAGTCTTCCAGGTGGTATAGACCATAGGGTGGTCCCGCAGGTTCTGGCCCACGCCAGGCAGGTCGTGAACCACCGGAATTCCCGTTTCCTGGAGGTGGGCAGCCGGTCCGACGCCGGATAATAGCATGATGTGGGGTGAGCCGATGGCTCCGCTGCTCAAGATTATCTCTTCAGCCTCCACAGTAAAACGCTCGCCTCCGCTCTCCACTTCGACTCCCACGGCGCGCTTGCCCTCGAAGATTATCTTGCGGGTGACGCAGTTGGGTTTGATGGTCAGGTTCAGCCGGTGGCGGGCAGGGTTCAGGTAGCCTAATGCCGTGCTGAACCGGATGCCGTTGGGGTTATTCAGGGGCACGGGTCCCACGCCGCTGGCGTCCGGAGCGTTGTGGTCGGGGCTATCGGCGAATCCGGCATCCCGGCAAGCCTGGTAGAAGGCTGTTTGGTCCCGGTTCATTTCGTCCGGCTTGAAGCGCCGAACAACTATCGCTCCTTCCGAGCTATGGAAGTCGTCATCGGGAAAATCCGGGTCCGCTTCGATTTTTCTAAAGGACTGAATCAGTTTAGGGAATGACCATTCGTCGTTTCCCATGGCAGCCCAAGAGTCATAATCCTCTGGCACTCCACGAAGGAATACCTGGCCGTTGATGGCACTGGACCCTCCGGTGACTTTACCCCTGGGGACCATCATCGGTGGCGAGGTATCGGTTGCCTTGCCCACGAACTGCCAGTTGTGGTCGCTGGTCATGATGTCGGTGGCGGTGGCGTAACCGAATTTGACCTCTTCGGGCAGGTGCTCAAAGTCGGGATAATCGGGACCGGCCTCCAGCAAAAGCACCGAGTGATTCGGGTCTTCGCTGAGTCTGGACGCTACGATTGAACCCGCAGAACCTGCTCCAACGACTATCGTGTCATACTTCAAAGTATCCCTCCTATGTGGCTGCGAGTCCCGACCTGGACCGCAAGCCCTTTGATTCGAATTAGGCTTGGATGTTAAAGCCGCGTATTTGGCATGTCAACTTCGCCCGTTAGCCTTAACATTAGGATTGTTGACAACACTGCGAGGCCGGAAGCTAAAATGCATGTCGATGGAAATAACTCAACCTTTGGCCAGTTCTATGGCAAAGAGCCTGGGCAAAGAGCGTTGCCACCAAATACGCGGCAGGAAGTACATATGAAATACGACGTAATAATAGTAGGCGCTGGCTCGGCAGGCTGCGTCCTGGCATCACGGCTATCGGAAGACTCCAAACGGTCGGTACTGCTCCTGGAAGTGGGGGCGGATTACCCCAATTTTGAGCACCTGCCGGACGAGCTTAAGAACGGCTATAACCAAGACGCTGCTACATTGGACTCCACCCATAACTGGGCTTACCAAGCGTCGGGAGCAGTGGGTCAAACTTCCCCTCTGCAAGTGGCTAGGGGCAAGGTAGTGGGCGGCTCCAGCGCCGTCAACGGGCAAGTGCTCTTGCGGGGCGTCCCGGAAGACTACGATTCATGGGCCGAAATGGGCAACGACCAATGGTCATTCGTTAACGTGCTGCCCTTTTTCAGAAAGTTGGAGACCGATGCGGACATCCGTGACGACTTTCATGGCACTGACGGCCCAATTCCCGTCCGCCGGGACCGGCGGCAAGACTGGAAACCCTATCAATCGGCATTCGTTGAGGCCTGCGTAGCGGCCGGATACCGTGAAGACCCGGACATGAACAACCCGGACTCCACAGGCGTGGGCCCCGTGCCGGTCAACACCGTCGGCGGTGTTCGCATGAACACTGCCTTGACCTACCTTGACCCGGCGCGGCATCGGCTAAATCTGACAGTGAAGGCCAACGTACTGACCCGGCGTGTTCTCTTCAATAGCGATCGAGTGACCGGAGTGGAAGTAGAAAGCGACGGCGAGAGGTTTGTTGTGGACGGTGAGCAGGTCGTCCTAGCCGCTGGAGGAATCGCCTCTCCACAGTTGCTCTTGCTTTCCGGAGTGGGCCCTGCCGAGCACCTGCGCGAGATGGGAATTCCGGTGGTCCGCGACGTTGCCGGTGTTGGACAAAACCTGCGCGACCACCCGCTAATCACGGTTGAGCTTGCCGTCAAAGAGGGCGTCCATTTGGACGTTAATGGCCCCCGGATGCAGGCGGGTCTCCGCTACACCGCAGAAGGCTCATCGCTGCGCAATGACATGCAAATCTTCCCGGGCAATTACGGTGGGCCCAAGACAGGAGACCCCCTGGGTGGAGCCTGGAAATCCCAGGAATTGGGAGTTAGATTAACCTGCATCTTGGAACTGGCCTATAGCACCGGCGAACTACGCTTGGCCTCAAGCGATCCCACAGATAAGCCCAAACTGGCCTACCGTTACTTGGAAGACCCACGAGACCTGGAAAGGTGCCGGGAAGCAGTGCGGATTTGTCAGCGTTTGCTGGAGCACCCAGCATTACAGTCCGTAGTTGATCATTGGGCGGAGCCCACGGAACAAGACCTGGTGTCCGATGAAACGCTGGACGCATGGCTAAACCAAAACATCAGCACCGCCCAGCACACCTGCGGAACCTGCAAGATGGGCCCCGACTCGGACCCCATGGCGGTAGTGGACCAATATGGCCGGGTCAAGGGAATAAGCGGGCTAACGGTGGCCGACCTTTCCATCGCACCCAATGTTATACGGGCCAATACCAACGCCACTGCAATTATGATTGGGGAAAGGGTCGCCGGCTGGATCTAAACCCTGAAATTAGATCCTAACGATCATTAGGTTAGTAAAAACCAAAAAATCGGCCTTACCCTAAATTCGTGATTCGGAGGAGCGAAGCAACGAAGAATCAGTAGTTTCAGGCGTAAAGATTCTTCGCTTTACTCAGAATGACAATGTTGCCGAGACCTTTGGGGCAAAGCCCATACGCTGGGTCTTCCGTAAAAACTGTCATTCTGAGGAGTGGAGCGACGAAGAATCTCGTGGCTCGGCGTAAGGATTCTTCTCTTCACTCAGAATGACAATATTGCTAAGACCTTTGAGCCTAACCTAAAAAAGGAGCGGGATATAATCCCGCTCCTTTTTTTGCGAAGCCATTTATTTAGATTGTCGGCCTGCTGAGATTAATCCCCAGAGACCGTGGCTTGAGGACTGGGAGCTTTAGCAATCTTGGCAAATTCCTTGGCCGTTGAATCGTCCTTGAACGAGAGCTTCTCGAACATGGACTCCCATCCCCTATCCGAGTCCAACTCAGCGCCCAAACCGTCGGCCAGCCGGTCCATGTAGTTGAACAGGCAGGTGATGTGGACGATGTCCACGATATCAGCGTCGGCCCAACCCACATTCTTTAGCTCTTCAACGTAAGCGCCTTTGGTATTGCCCGGATCCAGAGTCAAAGACTCAGCGAACTCCAACATGGCCACTTGTTTATGGGTGAGATTGGCATTGTGGTAATCATCGCCAACCTGTTCGGCCAGTTGAGAATCGGGGTCTGCGTTATGCAACGCCGTTGCATGGGCAAGAGTTCAATACTGGCACTTGTTGACTGCGGAAACCACCGTGGCAATCATTTCCCGTTCAGCCGGGGTCAGGCCCGACTCGCTGCGCATCACGGACCCAATGTGGTCGGCCAGGGTTTGCATAATGCGAGGGCGTATGCTGGAAACCGCTTGAACGTTGGGAATGAAGCCCCGGCTCTCAAGCATATTATCGTAGACTTCTTTAAGTTCCCCGGTGGCCTCTTCGTAAGGGATGGTCCTGACGTATGACACGGTGCTCCCTCCTGTTGATTCTAACTACCTGACTCCAACTCCTGTTGATTCTAACTCCGATAAATTCTAAAGCCTTTCGGGCTTAAGATGCTCATACAAAATATACGGTTCTTCTGCTCAAATCCGGAAGGTCAAGGACACCTTGCCCGTGTCCTCACCCACCGTTATACTGGCCCCCTAAACATCTCGTCTCCGTAAACGTCTCGTCTCACGTCTCGTTTCAATTAAGGGTCAGGCTGTCTAACAACCGGTAACAATTCCCTAACCGACTCGGTCAAACAGAATCGAAAGGAGAGCCTCTATGATTTACCAGCTTCGCACCTACACTGTCAACAAGGGAATGATGGACGACTGGATTAATCTATTCAACGACAAATTGGTGGGCATTATGGCTGACAACGGCATCAAGGTAGAGGATGCCTGGGTCAACCTGGACAAGAACCAGTTCATCTGGATTCGTTCATTCGCCAATGCCGAAGACGTGACGGTGAAGGAAGCGGCATTCTACGGCTCCGCCGATTGGAACGCCGTAATGGACCATGCCCGCACCCACTTGGCCCGAATCCAAGTCGAGCCCATGGAATCGGTGCTGAAGGTGCCTGCCTCCCGCTAGCCAGCAAGTTTATTAGGCAACCAATTTGGTGCTTCCGTTGAAGGCACCCATTTAGGAAATTCAGTTCGCCCTGAGCTTGTCGAAGGGTCTATCTCCTCGCAGATAGACCCTTCGACAAGCTCAGGGCGAACAGGTTGGGTATCATCGTATTTGGCAGGAGCGGGTTGGGTGTACCGAACTTGGCACGAACGGATTGGGCATATCGCAGATGATTCGACAAGCTCACCACGAACGGATTGAGGGTCATCGGATTTGGCAGGAGCGGATTGGGCAGGAACGGGTGCCGTCCGATTACAGGTTATAGTCGAAGACTCAGGAGGTTGGTAACTTGGCTGTGAAACTGGGTATGGCCATAGTCAGCACCAATATTCAGGAGTACATCCAGCAAGTGCGCATGCTGGACCAAGCCGGGGTCGCCATGATTGGAAGCGGCGATTCCCAAGCCCTCTACCACGAGCAGCTGATTCGCACTGCCTTGGCCGCCGAGCACACCTCCAGCGCCCGAGTGGGCACTTGGATAACCAATCCCATCACCCGCCATCCGGCAGTCACCGCAGCAGCCATTGCCACCGTCGACGACATCGCCCCTGGCAGGGCTTTTCTGGGCGTCGGCACCGGCGACTCAACGGTCTATAATGCCAACCTCCGGCCCGCCAACCTGGCAACACTGGAGCGGTTCATATACACCATCCGTGAGTTGCACCAAGACGGTGTTTCCACATGGCGAGGCAAGGAGTGTTATCTGGGCTGGGCCAAGCGGCGAATTCCCATAGGCATGGCTGTCTCCGGCCCCAAGGCTATGCGCATGGCTGGCCGATTAGCGGATATCGTGTGGGTCTGCTTCGGTATTCAGGAAGACCAGATTGCGTTGGCCAAGCAGTACCTGGAAGAGGGCGCTCGTGAGGCTGGCCGCCGCTTGGAGGACATTGACGTTTGGTGGATGGTGCAGTTCAATATCGCCGACAGCCGGGAGCAAGCGCTAGAGCCCATCAAGGCCAATCTAGCCACCTCCGGACACATCACTTTCCGCTACGGACTGGAAGGGAAGGCGGTGCCAGCCCAGTACCAAGAGAACATTGGCGAGCTAGCCCGCCGCTATCAACCCACCCGCCACTTCGACAACGTCAACTTGACCGATGAGTTGGGCTTGACCGATTACCTGGCGGATCGGTTGGCCATATTGGGCACCGTCGATGATTGCATACAACGCGTCAAAGACCTGGAAGCTTTGGGCGTCAACCAGCTTTTCTTCTATACCGCCCTGCCCGACAAGGAAAAGCTGCTGACCCACATCGCCAACGACGTGATTCCTGCTGTGGGCGCGGTCAACAATTAGCGGGCCTGAAACTCGGGAATTACTCAAGAGCGAAATACTCAAGAGGGAATGATATCCAATGGGAATATTAACTGAAGATATGAAGCGAGTGATTAGTCAGAACCGTCTGGGGTTTTACGCCACAGTGTGCCCTGATGGTACTCCCAACCTGTCCCCCAAAGGCACAACCATGATTTACGACGACGACCACTTGGGCTTTGTGAACCTGGGTTCCCCAACCACGCTGTCCAACTTGGCGGCCAACCCAGCCATCGAGATAAGCATGGTGGACCTGTTTATTCGCAAGGGTTATCGGTTCAAGGGCACGGCCACCATAGTCACCGAGGGACCTATCTTTGATGGTATTCGCGACTCATATAAGGGAAGCAGTGTCCAACCGCTAATCGACAACGTCAAAGCGGCTGTATTGATAAATATTGAACGGGCATTGCCTTTAATCTCCCCGGCCTATTTGCCTGGTGTCACGGAAGAGGAAACACGGGCTCAGTGGGAGCAGCATTGGGGCCAAGTCACCAACGACTACCACGCCGAAACAGCAAAACAGTCCTGACACTGTAGAAAATTCTTCAACCTCCGATGTATGGCCTTGCCGCAAACCTGTCATTCTGAGGAGAGAAGCGACGGAGAATCTCTTGGCTCAGGCGTAAAGATTCTTCGCTTCACTCAGAATGACAGCATTGCGGAGACCTTTGGAACAATCTCCCCATCTATGGGTGGGGATTGAAACAAATATATACTGTGCACATCTGAGAGAACTTGACCGGCGTATTGATTTGTTGCCGCAATGAGCCGTCCATAAATCGACCCATCTCCTTCGGAGAAGGGAATCCGACGCATAAGGAGCGAACCCAATGGCATGGATTAGGCAGGAAGACGTCCCATTCGGCAACGTTATTAAAATCATGTCCATAAACGAAGGCGCCATGAAGGCCGTTCAAGGGGTAAATCAGGCCGTCACTTTCGGTGCTTCCGCTTCTCACCCGGACCCAAGAGGAAGCCATCGCCACCGCTGTGTCGGTGGTCAACCAATGCCGTTATTGAACCATGGCCCACGGAGCGTTGCTCCGTCAACATTCCGACGACCCGGAATTGGCCAGCCACGTGATGCACGATTTTAGCCAAGCCGACTTGGACCCCCAGACCAAAGGTATGCTGGAGTACGCCGCCAAGCTGACCAAGAACCCCACGTCCATGGAAAAGTCCGACGTGGAAAGATTGAGACAGTTGGGGCTCACCGATGAACAAATCCTTTCCGTGGTGCTGATAACCTGCAACTTCAACTTCATGACCCGCTTGGCCGACGGCCTAGGCGTGGAGGTTGACGATGGCAGGCAAGAAGCCGCCGAGCGGTGGCTCAAGGGTCCGGCGTTGGAGCAAAACTGGTTGATGAAAGCCAATGCCTAGCGGACTGGGTTTAATTGCAATTAGGACTAGGGACCTCAAATCTGAGAGAGCCGAATTATGACAGATATGAATTCGGAATCTATAGATCAATCTAGCCCATACAATCTCACCGAATTGCGAACCCCAGATTCGGCTGCTCTGCAGTCGGACCTGATTGGTGAGGTCGAGTTTGCCGAGAACCAAGAGCCCCGGTGCCCGTGTGTCTTGCTGCTTGATACATCAGGGTCCATGGAGGGCGAACCCATCGCAGCATTGAATGCCGGGCTTCGGGAGTTCAGATCCGACATTATGGGGGATCCTGTCGCTCTCAAGAGGGTCGAGGTGGCGGTGATAACCTTTGATAACACGGTCAGGCTGGTCCAAGATTTTGTGACTCCGGACCGGTTCGAGCCGCCGGTGCTTACGGCTCAGGGCCTGACTCACATGGGTGCGGCGCTTCACACAGTGCTGGACATGGTCGAACAACGGAAGATCCGCTACAAAGAAGCCGGGATAGCCTACTATCGCCCTTGGATATTGATGATAACCGACGGCGACCCTCTGGGCGAAATCCCTGGGTTTGTGGAAGATGCGATACGCCGAATGCGGAGAGATGTGTTCACCGACAAGATAGTCTTCTTCACGGTGGCCGTTGAGGGAACTGACACCATTCAGCTAGCGAGGATGGGCTTTGACAGCGTTCTTAAGCTCGATGGCCTGAAGTTCAACGAACTGTTCGTATGGCTCTCCAGGAGCATGCAAGCGGCGACCAAAAGGACGGGCGGCAAATTCTCTTTCCTACCCACTCCCTGGTCTAAGAAGTGAGAGACGCTTACCGTCCGATTAGCTACCCCTATTAAGGGCCGGGAATTCTCGGCCCTTAATATTTTTACCCCTCATACTACGTTCGGGACTTGGGTTTTGGTCAATCCGGCTCAGGCCGTTGACGTCATTTTGGTATACTAATGGCGCGACCCCGGAAATTGTTGTGGTGACGATTCCGGAGCCCGCAGAGCGGGAGTAACTCAGTGGTAGAGTGTTTGCTTCCCAAGCAAAAAGTCGAGAGTTCGAATCTCTTCTCCCGCTCCAACAAATGTGTCTGTGAGGCCGAATGGTGATTTCTTCGTTCCAGTTGGATTCGGTGACTTCAACTAGATCCGCTAATCCAACAGTGTGGACGAAGCCACGGCTCGTAATTAATTTCATAGTCCTTTGACACCAGTGGGTGCTGAGGGCAATGCCGGTGGCCAGGGTGCGCCAGTAATGCCTTTCTTTGTGCTAAACGGGGTTTTGCGTGAAGCTAATTGGGATGGTAAACGGGAACGGTGATGTTTCGGACAGTTCGGCGCGTAGGTTTGGTTCAGCACTCTAACGACTATCGTCGCATGCATGATCAGTGTGATAGTGTCCGAGATACGTCATATTAGCCCAGAATTGACTTCATGGGCTATTTGGGGGACTCGTTGTGACCTTTGACAGTCGCAGTTCCACGTGTTCGGCTACCGCATCAGTTATGGACTTGATAAACACGGCGAATGAAGACAGCACCATAATTACCGCTCCTACAAAGATTAACAAGCCCCCACAAAGTACGCCCCTCCAGAGTCTTCTTCATAGCCATAGGCAATCAGCGCTGCTCCCGCTCCAATCAATACCCACGACGCCACAAGCCAAATGAGTAGTGCAAGCGCATGACCCAGTGACCGCCGAAACGCTTCGCCCCAAGACATGATGTTACCTCCTCTTGACCCCAATTTCGCAGCGGATAGCCGTTTAGTCATTCCCTATTTACGATATAAATATTCCGAGTAGTGATTACCCGGCGGATGCGTATTTTAGCAGCTTGCCTCCATAGGACCAAAATAGTACAAAATCTTAATCACGCTACAATTATTGTCGTAGATTTGTGCCAAAAGTTGGCACGCAGGCTGTGCATCGATTCATTCGAGGGTCAAGTCGAATTTGCGGCAGGCGCCATGGAAATGGCGGACCGCCTAGCGGAGTTGCGAGGCAAAAATCAGCAGGCAGCCAAGGTTGCGGCAACGTTGCGAAAAATGGTGCCTTCGTTCCAACCGGAACCGCCGGTTTAACGCCAGGATTGTTCGGTGCCGGTGTTCGGTGCCGGTATTCGTTACCAGCAACCTTCTTATCTAGCTCGGCTATTTAAGGTCGATAAGTTCCACTTCAAACTTCAGAGTAGCGCCCGGGGGTATGACGCCACCAGCGCCGCTATCGCCATAAGCTAAGTTTGGCGGAATGATTAACTCCCTTTTTCCGCCTACGTTCATCGTCCCTACGCCTTCATCCCAACCGGCAATCACTCTGCCTCGTCCTATGGCGAATTCCAGAGGCACGCCCCGGTCCAGCGAGCTGTCAAACTTGGTGCCATCCATGAGCCAACCGGTGTAATGCACCACGGCCGTGGCGCCCTCGGAGGCTGCGGCCCCGGTGCCTACAACCAGGTCCGTGTATTGCAGACCGGAAGCGGTGGTAACGGGTGAATTCGAGTCCATGTTCTCCTCCGTAGCTGAGTTAGTTGTTGAGTTGGTTGAAGCTGAGTTATTCGTGGTTGGGCTAGTAGTCGCATCCGAAGAATCCGTTCCTCCGCAAGCAATCACCAAAGCAACCAGGAAAAGAGCAAGTAGCGGCCAACGCATCTAAAAATCCTTTACGCAGATGAAGCTCGTCGCCCAATTTATTCATGGGCACGGATAGTAGCATATTTCAAACCGTGTCTAGTGCGCAAGGTATCGGACTCCAAGATATCGCCAGCTCGGCGCAAGATTCCGGCTAAAGAATCCCAAGAGGCTGACGATATTTCATTTCGTGAGATAATGCACTGGGCCACTTCCTCAAGGCTAATAATCAAGAGTGTTTTCGGCGGAAACGGGCATGGCCAAAATCATCATCTTCGACATGGGCGGCGTACTGGTTCATCTGAACTGGGATGCTGTTTTGACCCCCATGACCAGGCTTTCGCGGAAAGGGGCAGCGTCGGTTAAGCGAGAACTGGTTAACGGCCCCACGGTGAAGCAATCCATGCTGGGCCGCATCGGACCCAGGGAGCTACACATAAAGCTTTGCGAAAACCTGGAAGTGGAACTGGAGTATCCGGACTTCTTGGGGATTTGGGTCAGGTTGTTGCAAGCAAACGAGGAAATCCTGCCCTTGGTGGAACGTTTAAAATCCAGCCATAAGTTGGTTATAGGCTCCAACACCGAAGAGATTCATTACACATATTGCCAACAACACGTAGAGGCCCTAGCCCAGTTTGACCAAAGTTTCTTGTCTTTCCAGATGGGTTTGCTTAAGCCGGACCCCCAGTTTTTCCTCCACATCCTGGACAAACTGAATGCTGCTCCCGCCGACTGCGTATTCATCGACGATACTGCGGAGAACGTGGAATCCGCACGTAGCGTCGGTATTACCAGCTTGCATTTCACCAGCAACGACAATCTACAAAAAGGCCTCACCGCTATCTTATGAAATCAATGGATCTGCTCCCCAACAAACCTTCTAGGAGTGCGCGCGATTAATGCTGGAACACAAAGGAATTCGTTGGGGGTATGTATTCTTGCGCGCTGCCTCCCATCTAGACGCTGACGGTCTACATGACTTGATGCTTCAAGCGGTGGAGATGTTCTTGGCGGGAGAAGAGGAGAGACAGGTTAAGGGCGGCGGCTTCGACGGCAGGCTACGCACCGAGATGCGGTATGAAATAATCGGTTCCTTGGGTGGCCAGCGGTTCGATGCCGACCTAGAAACCGCCTATGGCCAGGATACGGCAACCTTCTTGGTCAGCGAGCAAACCCAGGGGATGGGTTCGGTCATCTCCCGCAATTGATTTGGCTGATTCTGTTTTCGGCCATGCGCTCTCTCTGATCTGCTAGGACACTATGATTTTCGCCCTCAATCGTGAATAATGCGAACAACTAAAGAACCACGCTGGTTGCTGGGAACGGCCTTGTATGTTAAATTGGCTAAAAGATTGGTTTCTGGATAAGAATTGACGCCAAGGAGCGATCAATGGCATACGTTACCCCTAGGGAGGGCGAAACTCCCGAGAGTCTGGTGAACCGTTTCCGAGCCTCGGTGCAGCACTCAGGCATTCTGAGAGAGTTGAAAGACCGCAGGTTTTTCCGGTCCAAGGCACAGAAGGAGAGGCTAGCCGCTCAACGAGCCGCCCGCCGCCGCCGCCGCCAGAACCGGCGCTAGGTACCAGCGTAACTCAAGTATTTAATCCCGGTCGCGGCTTTCCTGATTGAAAATAAGAACCGGCGTTTTACAAAACGCCGGTTTTCTTATTCCCGGTTATTTATACCGCTTGTTGTGCTCTGATTCATTCGCAACTTGATGCGGTACTTGGCGGTCGCCGGCTAGGTCACCGACCTTAATCCCCCCTCACCAACTCAATCAGCTTGGTGGCATCTTCCTCTTTGTCCAATCCATTGACAAAATCCAAAGCCCGACCGACCTCTCGCTCCGAGATGTTGGTGGCAGCGTGGGTGGCGCAGTCCCTGAATTTAGCCTCAAGTTGGGAATTTGTCAGGGGTTTATCCGGCGCTCCGGAGGGCGTCGTCGCTTCTCTCATGCTGGAGCGCCCATCGGCCCTTCCAACCTCCACAGATCCTCTACCAGCGCTCACGCCAGCCTGAGACTCACCTTCCATGGAATCGGACAGAGCTAATACCTGGGGATTGTCCATGACAGTCACATCGCCTATGCCGACATTTCCAAGGCAAAGGGCAGTGGAGATGAGATAAGGCAGGCTAAACTGGGCTTCCACTTGGGATGCCGGTCTCCGGTTGCTACCCTCCGTGGAGAACTGGGCCCGAGAAAACTGAGCCTGGAAGACGGCCTCATTCACTGAAATTTTGGCCCAAGATGGCGGGAACTGGGCAAGTTCCAGTTCCTGATGCAAAGCCACGGCGGCGTCAATGAGAGCATGGGTGGGCCGACCACACGGGTAGGGCTTGAAGCTAAGCTCTACACACCGAAAAATCGTCCCCAAGTCTTCTTCAATGCCAGTTGGGTCGTAGCCTTCTGGAGCATACATGGGAAAGAACCCGAATTGACCGGTGAAAACGTCCTTGGCGCCGGTGAAACCTTCTTTGGCCAATGCTACGGCCAAGACCCCGGCATGGGCTGCTTGGCCCGCTTGAAAGCGCTTGGTAAGCGCTCCATCAACGATGCACTGCCGGTTCCCCGCTGCTTGGCTGTAAGCAATGCCAAAGGCATTGACCAGTTCTTTTTCGCTCAATCTCATGAGCTTCCCGGCGGCGACGGTAGCTCCAAAAACTCCAAAGGCTGCGGTTCGGTGCCAACCTCGGTCTACCGGTGCGGCCAAGGCCAACCGGCAGGAAACGTCCAATCCCAGAGTAACCGCCACCAAGAACTCCCGGCCGGATACTTTCCCGACGGATTCGGCAGCGGCGAGACTTGCCGCCAGTACCGAGGTGCCGGGATGGATGTGACCGGCCCGGTCGAATGTATCGTCGAAATCCAGAGCATGGCCCATAGTTGCGTTAATCAAAGCCGCCTGAGGCGCTGGCAATTTTCCACCTAGCACCAACAGGCTGCTCTCTTCCAGGCCACCCCATCGCCGAGCCAGCTTGGTGAGTTCACCAATACCCGGAGCGCCGCTGCCAGCGATTGCTGCCCCAAGGGTGTCCAGGATATCCCGTTTGGCGGCCACCACCGCTTCCTCCGGTAGTTGCTCAAACCCCGTGTTCCAAACGTGTCTGGCCAATATTAAAGCCGGGTCATCTACCATAATCCCCTCAAAATTACTCTCCTTTCTTACGCCCAACTTTGCCTCAAAACTGTCATCCTGAGGAGTGAAGCGACGAAGAATCTCATGGCTCAGACGTAAAGATTCTTCTCTTCACTCAGAATGACATTGGGAAAGGGACTTATGGGGCAACCCCGCATCGCCCCAGTCCAGCTTATCCAACTGGCCCGCCAAAGCAGGTTCGATGACGGTGATGGGTTTCGTTATTCGGTAAAAAGTCGTTGGGCGGGTATGTTAATAATTCGACGTAATAGCCCAAGCCAGGACTCAGTCACATTGACAGCCCAAATTGGCGCTGGTACATTGTATTAGTTGTCGAAGGTCGATAGTAGATATTCGTAGCCCTTCGATATTCTTACCCAGGAGGGTATTGGTGCCACGTTACGATTACAAGTGTGTCGACTGCAAAACAGAATTTGAATTACGCCAGACCTTCGCTGAGGCAGGAAAAGGCGTTTGCCCCGAATGCTCCGGCGCCGGTCAAAGGGTGTTCCACGCCGTTCCGGTCATCTATAAAGGCTCTGGATTCTATACCACCGATTATGGCCGACCCAAGCGACCAGCGGAAAACGGATCAAAGGACTCGTCGGAAAGTAAGCCCAAGTCCGATGAGGCCAGCTCTTCAGGCAGCAAGGAGTCCACTTCCACCGAGTCGACGGCCAGCAGTTCGTCTTCCGGTAATTCGGGCTCTGGTGGTTCGTCTTCCAGTGGTTCGGAAAGCAAGAGTGAGCCAGCAACTAAGGCCACAAGCGACTCCACCAGTTCCACCTAACCGCTGATTGCTACTTTCCAAACGACGCGTGACTGCGGGCCCGTTGTCTTAACGCTATGCGCACGGTGGGATTTTGAGGGCGATAGTCCAGCGAGTAGTTGAAGCGTCAGTCCAGATTGACGGCCACGATGTTGGCAAAATCGGCAAGGGACTGTTGGTGCTTCTAGGCGTTGGGAGAGAAGACCAAGAAGCTGACGCCAAATATCTCACGGGAAAAATCCTAAACCTGAGAATTTTCGCTGGCGAAAACAATGACCGGTTTGATTGCTCCGCCCTTGATGTAGGGGCAGAGTTTTTGATTGTCAGTCAATTCACGTTATATGCCGATACCAGAAAAGGCCGGCGGCCCGACTTCAACCAAGCTGCGCCCCCCGATGACGCCAATCGCCTTTACGAGTATGCCGTGGAACAGTTCCGGCTATCCGGCCTGAAAGTAGAGACTGGCCGGTTCCAAGAGTATATGCAAGTGCGGCTGCAGAACGACGGGCCGGTGACCATCATGCTGGATAGCGCCGACAGTCAACGTCCCCGGCGGGCTTAGCCCGAATTTTACGCCGATACAGCCCTGCTTTATTCAGGTCTAGCGGTGCCAGCCCATTCCCCGGTACAACCCTCGCAGATAAGCAATCTGACCACCGTGGGCGATGGCGTCCCAGGTCACTTGACCCATGGCAAGGGCGGCGGAACGGGGCTCCGCCACCGGAGGGAATACCGATTCTTTCTCCAACACAGCCGGTGTGGCGTTGGTCAGAAAGTACTTGGTCGCCTCTTTCACCACCAGATAGTAAGCCATTTGGACCTCTTTGGAAGGCGGCGTCCAACTGGCGACTTGGGCGGCCGTCCAACCCACTCCCCGGTCCTCTGGGTCATCGCTCATGCCAAATTTTTTGTGCCAGCCATCAATGACCCAGAGTTGGGGAAGGTTCTGTGACCGGCTGTGAACCACCGTGTCCAGAACTCGGCTCATATGCCATAGAAGCCAGGATATGGAGTTGCACTGTTCCGAGGGCTGGCGGTTCATGGTCTCATCGTCCATTCCCTCCAATGCCGACTCGATCATATCCCAATTGCGCTCGTGAGCCGTCAACAGCGGTGCCATGGGTGCTATCGCCACGGTTTCCTCCTAGGTTCGTTAAATTTGTGAGCATGATTGATAATTGGACAAATTGCTGTGGAGCACGAACCCCCATCCTAACCTTCCCCCGCAAGGTGGGAAGGGACTTTTCCTCTACCCCTCGAACGGGTTTGTTCCTAAAATCTCCCTCGCAATGTCATGGTGTGTCCCTCACAACGTCATTCTGAGGAGCGGAGCGACGAAGAATCTCATGTCCAAGATGTAAAGATTCTTCGCTTCACTCAGAATGACAGATTTAAGGCATGGCCCCGCAAGGTGGGAAGGGACTTGTCTTCTCCCCATTGAAGGGGGAGAGTTAGAGTGGGGGTGAACTGGTTTTGCAAATGCCCGTTTCGTCACAGCCTAGTTAAACTCCAAGTCCAGGCTTATATCCAAGGCTGTTGGGGAGTGGGTCAGGCCTCCGATAGAGATTAGGTCCACGCCGGTTTCCGCCACGGCCCGCACGGTGCCCATGGTGATGCCCCCCGACGCCTCGACAACGGCTCTTCCGTCGATTAGCTCCATGGCCTGGCGCATCAAGTCGGGAGACATATTATCAAGCATGATGATGTGGGCGCCCGCTTCCACAGCTTCTTTGGCTTCCTCCAACGTTTCCACTTCCACCTCCACCTTGATGGTGTGAGAAGCCCGGGCTAAGGCCAACTGGATGATTTCGGTCAGGCTCAACCCCTGGGAACGTAGGGCCTGAATATGATTGTCCTTAATCAATATTCCGTCGGCCAGGTTTAACCGGTGGTTATAGCCGCCACCCATCCGCACTGCGTATTTGTCCAAAAACCTCATGCCGGGAGCGGTCTTCCTGGTATCCACAATCCGGGACCGGCAACCTTGAACGGCTTGAACGTACCGGTTGGTCTCGCTGGCGATGCCGCTCATCCGCTGCATGAAGTTGAGTGCTATTCGCTCGGCACGCAGGATGCTACCGGCCGGTCCCTCCACGCTGGCAATGTCATCGCCGGGCACCAGAGTCGAGCCGTCGGCCATGAGCGTTCTCATATCCAGCGCTGCGTCCACCCGTTGGAACACGGCCGCAGCCACATCCACGCCAGCCAATATGCCGTGGGCCTTAGCCCGGAGCATGCCCACGCCCCTTATCTCGGGCGGGACCAACGCTTGGGTGGTTGGGTCATTAAAGGTCTGGTCTTCCGAGAGCGCGGAGTCTATAAGCCGGTGGACTTCCGGTGGGAACTGGCTCACTTTTGTTCCTCTTTTCTATGTACTTAGGCGGCGTTGATGTGTCTGGGGTAATTCCAG
>Ga0066376_10001309_pt1 | contig 24137 bp, 21 predicted proteins | sample Knorr_S15_td_Bot_FD_77009 | JGI IMG/M metagenome (GOLD analysis project Ga0066376, IMG submission 77009) | Marine microbial communities from Southern Atlantic Ocean transect - Knorr_S15_td_Bottom_ad_5009_LV_A | ecosystem: Environmental > Aquatic > Marine > Oceanic | place: Southern Atlantic...
AGGAACTCAAGCCCGGCATCGACAGCGTACCTGATCGATTCTTCATCATCGATCACAAGGATTCGTGTTTTCGCCTTTTCGATCAATTGACTATCGCTGTAATGTGACTAAGTGGCAGTCCATGCGGAGTGTCACGCACAGGATGAGATTGCACTCTGGTCTTTTTACGGTCGGAACGGATTATCGCCCTGAACTTTGTCACCGATTGTACGTTCACAAGGCCGAGTCGGATGGATTTCAGCATGCCGAACGTATATTTCATTTCGTCCAAAACCGCGGGCAACAGCTACCCCAGGCTAGAGAGGTTTCAGTAATTTGCGGCAATACACCGGTCAACGTCAACCATTCTCGGCGAGTATACGGGGTGCTCCGGCCACCAGTTTTTTCGTGGCGGCCAACTTACTGTTCTTCGTAGGCGTGCTGTTTACGGGCGGTACCGATGGCCGGGCCGGGCTGCTGAACCTGATCGACTGGGGGGCGAAATTTGGCCCGCTAATTGCTGACGGCGAGTACTGGCGGCTCGTGTTGCCGATGTTCCTTCACGTTGGTTTTTTTCACCTGCTCACGAACCTGTTCGGCCTGATCATCTTTGGTTCCATGGTCGAACGCATCTTCGGGGCCCGAAACTTTGTTGCGATTTACCTGGCGGCCGGGGTCATCGGCAATGTGGCCAGCTTTGTCGCCGGGCCCAACCTCAGTGTCGGTGCAAGCGGTGCAGTGTTCGGAATATTCGGGGCATTTGGCGTATACCTGCTGCTGAACCGGCGACTGCTCGGCCAGGTGGGCAGACAGCAACTGACGTCGATCGGCGTGATCGTGGCGATAAACATTGTTTTCGGCCTGTCTGTCAGTGGGATCGACAACGCCGCGCACATCGGTGGGCTCGTCGCCGGTGGACTCATCGCCTTTTTTATCGCACCCCGAGAGCGGCTGGTTGAGGTTTCAGCCCCGTTCAGGTTCGTCGGGACGCCCCGCATGGCGCTTCAAACCGGCCAGCAACCGGTATCGAGGCTGGTTATGGCTGTCGTTGTGGTTACGGTTATTGCGGTCGTGCTGACATTCATGGAAATCCAGGCGTACTGAGTCAATTGACGGGACCATGACCCGGGGAGGGCCGGGGCCGTTCCAGGACGTTCGTGCGGTGCTGTAGCATCCGGGATGTATACTGTTTTGAACGGTCCGGTATTGATACCAAGTATCAGTAAGATGAGGTCATGCCATGACGAGTTCAGCGCTTTCTACAACCCGTTCGTCCGAGGTTAACCTGGGCAATGCGCTGGAAGACCGTGGTTTGCGCCGTACGACGGCCAGGACCGCTGTGACAGGGCGCATCGAGGGATTGGGCGACGCGTTCACGGCCGAGCAACTGTGCCGCGACCTGCCCGGGGTGGGACGGGCAACCGTCTACCGCACGATCCGCCACCTGGTCGATGCCGGCGCACTTTGCAAACTGCCAATTCTCGATGGCGCGCCGATGTACAGCATCGCCCGCGTCGAGCACCACCACCACACGATCTGTTCTCGCTGCGGGGCCGTTGGGGAGTTCAGGCACTCGACCGTCGAGAGGGTGATGCGCTCGCTGGCGAACGAGATCGACGGCGACATTATCGGCCACCGAATGGAAATATTTATCACCTGCAAGTCATGCCTGATCGAAATCTCAGCGGGCAATTCAACAATCAATGGCTGAACACGACCAGACCGCCAGTTCGACGCCTGTAAATGAGACTGAATCTCAGTATCACGATTCGCATTCCTCTGAAATCTTCGCTCCTGAGCAGGTCCCCATTCGCTTCGATGAGACATGGTTCAGTTACAACTCTGAGGCGGTAGTCCGCGATATCAACTTTTCGATCACTCCGGGTGAGTTCGCGGCAATTCTGGGCCCTAACGGTTCAGGGAAGACCACCCTGATGAAGCTGGCCCTGGGCCTGCTGAAACCGACATCGGGACGTGTGCTGCTGTTTGGCGTACCGGCCGACAGGTTCACCGACTGGCACCGGGTCGGCTATGTTCCGCAGCGCACCCAGGCGACAGAGTCCCGGTTTCCGGCATCGGTGCGAGAAGTGGTCAATTTCGGGAGCTATTCGGGGTTCGACCCGTTTGCGATGTTCAAGCGCAAGAAGTCTTCTGAACGGGTCGACGAAGCGATGGAGCTGGCAGGGGTACGAAAGCTCGCAGACCGCAGGATTTCAGACATTTCGATAGGTCAGCAACAGAGAATGCTGATCGCGAGGTCCCTTGTTCGCCGCCCCGACTTGCTGGTGATGGACGAGCCGGTGGCCGGGATCGATGCGGCGGGAGAAGAACAATTTCACTCGATGATTCGCCGCCTGAACCGTGATCTGGGAATCACAATCGTTATGGTCTCGCACGACATTGGCGCCGTCATGCGAGAGGCCACGACGATCGCATGCATCAACACGGACATTGTTTTTCACGGGCCGGTGCACCAGCTCGATGCGCAGGCGCTTTCGAACCTGTACGGCTTTCCTGTAGACGTGTTGATGCACGACCCCGAGCACACGCACCGATAGTCCGATGCCAGAGATATTCCAGTATGAATTCATGAACCGGGCGATCCTCGCTTCGGTCCTGGTAGGTGCGACGGCCCCGGCGTTTGGAGTGTTCCTGGTGCTGCGCAGGCTGTCGCTAATGGCCGACACGCTCTCTCACGTGGCCCTTGCGGGGGTGGCGGTCGCCCTGTTGACAAAGACGTTCGCCCCCGCGGTCGCCCTGGTGACGACGACCGGTGCTGCCATTTCAATAGAAGAACTGAGGATGCGCAGGCTCCTTCCCGGAGATGCAGCGCTGGCGGTTTTCCTGTACGGGGCACTGGCGGTGGCGGTCGTCCTGATCAGCATTGCCGAGGGTTTTAATAGCACGCTGTTTTCGTATCTATTCGGAAGCGTGTTGACTGTCTCACCGACCGACCTGTGGTGGATGGCGACGCTGGCGTTGGTGATCGCCGTTTTCATGGTGTTGTTCAGTTCTGAGCTGGCGCAGGTGACGTTCGATGCCGACCTTGCGAGGATCAACGGGGTCAGAGTGCACCTGCTGAACCTCGGGCTGGCCGTTTTGACGGGGGCGACCATTACGGTTTCGATGCGTGTGGTGGGCCTGCTGCTTGTTGGAGCGTTGATCGTAATTCCGGTGCTGATCAGCCTGCGGATTACCGGGGGTTTGACCCGGACCGTCATCACCTCTTCAATCGTTGGGATTTTTGTTGCGGTGACAGGGATGGTCGTTGCTTTTTATGCTGATATAGCCCCTGGCGGCAGCGTTGTGCTAACCGCAATTGTGCTGCTTGTGATCGTCGAAGCGGCAGCGTTTACGAGACGCTTGAGAAGTCGGTCCAGGAATCATCAGGCCGTCGCGAAGCAGCAGCACGTCCATGCTCACGAAACGCACGCCCACGGCCCGGTCGATGATGCTTCCGAAAGCCCTGAGACGGACACTCAATCGCACCGGTAACGATCGGGTCGGCTGAAGTCAGGCCCCCCCGGCCGATCGGTTTTGGGACCCTTGCCATCATGAAACTGGCGATCGGTCCACCTGAAACGATCGAAACCATCACCCCGATAATCTGGAGGGTCATGATTTAGACGAATGCCAGGAGGACCAGCACCGCGGTGGCGGAAGCCCGGTTAAATCCGACCTGCTGCAGGTGGGGGACGATCTGGCGTACGACGCCCGTGCGCACGAACTGCTGGAGAGTAATGCCGACAACGAGGAACCAGAACGTCGAGGGGTGCGGACGGCCTGACCGAGCGCGAACCCTTCAGCGGGGTCCAGGGCGCCGTCGCCGGGGTGTTCCGGGACGCTGCAGGTAACAGCGCCGGTCGTGTTCTCCGGCCGGTTAGGCTAACATTGTTGAATAATGTTATTAGAACGACAACAACTGGTAGATATTGTTTGTCACATCATTAATAACAAGGTATTCGCTCATATGTAATGGAGACTTTAGATGCCTCGAACTACTGATCCCACATTTGTCCGACGTTGGGCCAAACTGGCGGTTCAAGAGAAGACAATTGCCGAGATTCGCAAAGACCACCGAGAGCGAACAGGCGACCCCGTCGACCCTCGGACGATTGAGAGGGCGCTCGAGAGAACCCAGGCCGAAATCGCAGAAAGGACGGCCACCGCGGCTGAATTACAGCGCGGTATCCGAGTGCACGGGGAGCAACTTTTGGCGAGCATTGACCCGCTAATGAAGGCTGTTCGGTCGGCTATCTCTGGTCAGTTGAACCCACGACCCATGTACGCAATCGATGCGACTGTCGTTACGGTCGGGGGTGCTGTCGGAGCAAAGAGCGGCGATTTATGGCAGGTTCAGATAAAAGACGAAAAGGCCATTGAACTGAGGCTTCTCCAGCAGCACCTTCCGTACGACAAGGCATGGCAGAGGCTGGAGAAGTTTTCGAAGTCAACAGCCAACTGGGTTACCGCAAGAATTAGTTTTGCATCTGAGATCAAACTAAAGCTGACACGGGTAGCGATTTCACGTGATGCCTCCGGTCCGGCCACCGAAGCAACGTTGGAACAGGCCGGGTTAGCAGTAATTGATGCGGGGGCATCGGTCGCCCGTATTAATGGAAAACGCGGTATCGACGACCTGCTCGAATCCCTGGTTATCGACCCGAAATCAGGCGACGTGCGGGTTGGCTCAACAAAGTTGTCGTCGCTTGAAGAAGGCGAGTTAGGTAACTTCCGAACGGCGATTTCGAAAGGTGTTAAAGCCGTTATGAAGTCCGACGTAGGTCGTGACGTTATGACCACCAGGACCGCGTTCGATAGGGCAGGATCAAATCTGGTGGATGAGCTGGCAACCCTCAGGCTGGCGACCTACCTGCCAGGCAGATGCAAGAGCTGTAAGAGGTTCCGGTTGTAGTGAACATGCAGGAAGCCCGATGCGATGAATATTGAAAGAGTGAACTGATGGTAAAGCGGGCAGTAACAGACCATGCGCTCGAACACAGAGCACCGATGATCGAGGAGTTGTTCCGCACCGGTCCGCCGGTCAATAACACGACACTCAAGGGTGGCAAACAGGTCGGCAACTTGGGTGACGAGTGTCTCCAGTACATCGTGCTTCGTACATGGCAACGCTGGAAGCCGAGTCAGATTGCCGACGTTCTCGGAATCTCGTCCCAGTCCGTCCGTTCAGTCCTGTACCGTTTCAGCCAGGACGCAGAGAATTTCTGGGACGCAAAGATCGTCGTGCCGATCGCAGCACCAGACAGACGAAGGGCCACCAGGTATTTATGCCGGTTTCACGGCGAGCAATTCACGATAAGGGGCAGGGCCGCGACGCACTGCTGGGCAACGGTGTTCGCACCCGGCATCGCTTAGGCGCGACAGATCCGGATCGGCCTGGCAAATGCGGTCACTTCGGAGTGGCTCAGCCGGATATGAGATCTGACTGAGCCACCAGGACACGGTGAGGAGGACGGGCTGCTGGAATGATCTAGAATCTGGCCCTGACTCCGATTCGCGAAATGCTGTTCGGTATGTACGGGCCTGACGACCGGGACAAGTAGAAATGATCGGAGGTTCGATATGACAGAACCAGGACAAAAAGCCCGCCTCTGGTTACGGGTCAGTAACCAGGACCAGCAGATCGAAAACCAGCGTCTAGGGCTAAAGCGGCTCTGCGACCAACGTGGCTACACGGTGGACAGGGAATACGTGGCGGAGGGCGTTAGCGCCTGGACGGGCGACCAACGTGTCCTGCTTGAGGAAGCACTTCGTGATGCACGGGCGGGCCGCTACGACTTCCTCGTGGTGTGGGCCCTCGATCGGATTACAAGGGAAGGCCCGGCCGAGATATTGCGTATATCCGAGGAGTTCCGAAAAGCAGGTGTGGGCATCGTGTCCCTGCAGGAGCCCTGGATGGAGGATGAAGGAGACACCCGAGACCTGTTCATCAGTGTTGTCGGTTGGTCGGCCAGGCAGGAATCCAACCGCAAGTCGGAGCGGAACAAGGCCGCGCATGTTCGGATGGTTGCCGAGGGCAAGTGGTGCGGGGGCAGACCTCCCCTCGGATATCAGAGAGACCTGGATGGCAGGCTCATCGTCGATCCGGTAGCGGCGGAGATCGTTGAACTGATCTTCGATCTGTACATCACCAACCGGATGGGCGTGCGCCAGGTCAAGCGGGAGTTGGAGGATCGAGGGATTCGTACACGCACGGGGGGGGGGGCCTTCTGGGTTCCGAGTGTCATCCAGAGGATCCTGAAGGACCCGGTCTACAAGGGTCGTCACTCCTCGGGCGTCCCCGCTCCGGTGATAGTAGATACCGAACGATGGCAACTTGCCCAGGAAAGACGGGGCTATAACCACCGCCTGAAGACCGGGTATGTCCATCGATACGCCCTGCAGGGCAGGGCCGTATGTGAGTGCGGTGGCAGGATCAGGGTCGAGCATCCCGGGCGCGGTAGGGGTGAAGCCGTTTACTTCTGCAATAACCGGTACGCAAGCTCGTACCACGTGATGAAAGGCGGCAAGAAGTGCGTTGTCCCCCGGAGGCGCGTGGATGAAGTCGAGTTCGAGCTGCACCGAGAGTTGACCGGCTGCATGAACGATCCTGAAAAGCTCGGGGTGATGGTCGAACGAAGCATCGCCAGGATAGAGGACGAGTTGGCGTCCATGCCAGGTGATTTAGCAGGTGTCAGGACCGAGCTCGGACAGGTCACCGAGGACCTGGGCAGGGTGGAGGAATCGTGGTTGCTGCGACGGATAACCACCGACCGTCGGGATAAAATTCTCGGCGAAATGGAGTCGCGTCGTGACTCGCTCGAAGCCAGGCTTGAACAGGTGAGTCCGGAGCGTAGAACAACCCTTGAGGAGAACCAGGAGCTTCTTCGTGGGGCGAAGGACTACCTGGAGACGCTCATGGCAAGGCAGGAGTTCGACATCCCGAGCTGGAAGTTCTCCTTGATGCCGCAGGTAGCCGAGTCCGATGCGCTGCAGAAGTTCCGGAATAGCCAGTACAACGCATTCCCGTTGGATCCAAACATGATTCCCGAGATACTGGACGCTGTCCTGACCGAGTTCACCATGACCGCGGTGTTTCGAACGGACCGGATAGAATTTTCCGGTGGTATCGAGCTTGAAGTCAGGGACAATGATCCCCACCCTTACGCGTCCCTAGTGGGAGGGGGTTAGGGTGTGGGTGAAACAAGCCCCTAAAAATTCCCCTCGACGACGCCAATTCCAAACTTGCTCGCGTACGTCCCAACAGGCCGGCCCATACCCGGGGTCTCTCCGCGACCTGCGCGAAACGGCAGGTGCCGCCTACACCGATTCCAGATCGTAGGTGAATGTTTCGATAACCGGATTGGCGAGGAGTTTCTCGCACATCGATCTCACATCGGCTTCCGCAGCTGCCAGGTCGTCGCCTTCGATCTTCACCTCGAAGTATTTGCCAGCACGGAGCGACTCGACCGAATCGAACCCCAGCCGGCCCAGCGCGCGGGCTATCGTCAGCCCCTGCGGGTCGTTAACCGTCGGTTTGAGAGTGACGTGGACTCTTGCCAGGAACATCCGGGACAATCTAGTACAGGTTTCCAGGCACGCTTTCGGGTGCACGGTCCTGGTACTCGTCGATGAACTGGCGTATCAGGTCCTCGTCCACCTCGTCCAGGTACAGGTGGTGTCGCCAGGCCGTAATTACGATCTTGCTCGGCATGTTCACGTATGGCGACATCATGAACTGCGAGTTGTTTCGGGGGATTATGTCATCCAGTGCCTGCACGATCTCCGGGCACCCACCTTCGCAATCGTAATGAATACCGATTCCACCGTGCTCCAGATTGTGGAGCAATACCTCGTCCGGGAGTATCTGCCGGAACGAACCCCACCTGGCTGGAGCTGAGACGCCTGCCGGTGTAGTGGCACCGGCCCAGTGCGGACCAGATGTCGCCGGAACAACCGCATAGGAGTCGGGATTCGGCGCATTTCCGGGTATGTGACCGGCACCCTGATCCACGTCAATCTCGATAAAGCCACCGGTGTTCACACCGCGCAGGCCGCCGGCAGTGCGTGGGCTCAGGTTTGGTGAAAGGACAAGTGCCGATATAAAGACCAGCGCGAATAAGATTCCACCGAACATGAGGATTGAACGTTTGCGGCGAGCTCGTGACCGACTCCTCGACCGGCGCTCTTCCCTGATCTGACCCTTGCTCATGCCGCGGCGGCTCTCCGGGCGGGTAGTTGCTATTCGCTTTGAATCTGCCATGAGTTCCCAGACGTCGCACCAACCGGTGCGCCAGTTTTTTTCGCGACTATCTACAGTACCAGTGACTTGCCCGACAGTCGCCGGTAAGACTCTAGATATCGCTCCCTCGTCTGCTCAATTACGGCATCGGGCAACGTCGGCGCGGGCGGTTCGCGTTTCCAGTCGGTCTCAAGTAGCCAGGCCCGCAAATACTGTTTGTCGAAGGCCGGTGGGAAATTCCCCGGAACCCAGTCATCGACATCCCAGTACCGGCTCGAATCGGGTGTAAGCACCTCGTCGATTATCGTCAGTTCGCCATCGACGAACCCGAACTCGAACTTCGTATCGACGAGGATCATGCCCTGCCCGGCGGCGTATTCGTGCGCCACGTTGAAGATCTCGATGCTTTTTTCTTCAAGTTGGGCATGCAACTCGCTGCCAACAAGGTCCCGTGCCTCCGCCGGTGTCAGGGGCATGTCGTGACCCGATTCCGCCTTCGTTGAAGGGGTGAACACCGGCTCGGTAAATCGGTCTGCAGCCTTCATCCCCACTGGCAGGGGCATGCCGTTCATCGTTCCCGATTCTTCGTACTCGGCCCATGCGGAACCGGCGATGTAGTTCCTGACAACGCATTCGATATCGATCCGCTCCGCCTTCTTGATCACCATTGACCTGCGGGCAAGCTCGGGAGTCAGTTCTGCCAGTGCCCCGGTTTTTTCGACACCGGCCATCGCAGTTTCATCATCTGCCGTGGCAATCAGGTGGTTTGGCATCACGTGGTCAATGACGCCGAACCAGAACGAAGACATCTGCGTAAGGATTATCCCTTTGCCGGGAATCGGCTGGTCCATCACCACATCGAATGCCGAAATGCGGTCGGAAGCGATCGACAGCAGGCGGTCATCACCAAGGTCGTACGTATCTCTGACTTTCCCCCGGTGGAATAGACCGGTGAGATTCGTCTCGAACACAGCTTCACTCAATTTCAGTCTCCAAAATTCCGGCACGCTCATATATCCGGTCAACATGACCAAGATAGAAACCATAGTCGAACAGGCCGTCGAGGTCTTCCGGGCTCACCTTCGATGCGACCGTCGGGTCCGTCTTGATCAGCTCCCGGAAATCGAGATCCTCGTCCCACGACCGCATCGAACACCTCTGGACAGCGTCGTAGGCGTCGGTCCGCTCAACGCCTTTCTCCACCAGCAGCAGCATCACCCGCGGCGAGAACACCAGGCCCCTGGTCAATTCGAGGTTTCGCATCATCTGGTCCGGGTGAACGACCATGTCCGAGATGATCCCGGTCATCAGGTTCATGATGTAGTCTAGGGCGAGCGAGGCATCGGGAAGGATCATTCGCTCGGCCGATGAATGAGAGATATCGCGCTCGTGCCACAGGGTGACGTTCTCGAGCGCCGCAACCGAATATCCGCGCACGAGCCGGGCGAGACCGCAAATACGTTCGGAAAGCTCGGGATTGCGCTTGTGAGGCATCGCCGAAGAGCCCTTGGTTACATAACCGGGTTTGCCGAACGGCTCTTCGACTTCACGGATTTCAGTGCGCTGCAGGTTTCGGATTTCAGTCGCGGTTTTTTCGAGCGTGGCCGCCATTAGCGCGAGCACCTGTACATACTCAGCATGGCGGTCGCGCTGAATCACCTGGTTCGACACTTCTGCTGGCGACAGGCCAAGTTGTTCGCACACCGATTCTTCGATCACCGGCGGAACTGACGCAAACGTGCCGACAGGGCCCGAAAGCATTCCGACCGCGACTCTCGACCGGGCAGCTGCGAGCCTTGCCCGGTTCCGCTTCATTTCGACGTACCACAGCGCCAGCTTCATGCCAAAGCTCATCGGCTCGGCATGGATGCCGTGCGACCGTCCGATGCAGGGCGTGTTTTTGAATTCGATGGCACGGACGCGCAGTGCATTGAGTAGACCGGCAATACCTTTATCCAGCAGGTCGCAGGACTGTGCCAGCTGCATGCTCAGGGCGGTGTCTTTTACGTCATTTGATGTCAGGCCGTGGTGAATCCACCGGCCTTCGGGGCCGAGACTTTCGCCCACGGCGCGGGTGAACGATACGATGTCGTGTCGGGTCTCTTCAAACCACCGGTCGTATGCCGCTCGGTCAAAGCTGGCGTTGCGAATTTTCGCCATGTCCGCTTCGGGGACCACACCCTGATCGGTCCATGCCTGTGAGGCAGCGATTTCAACCGTCAGCCAGAGATCAAATGAGTTGTCTTCCGACCATATTCTGCTCATCTCGGGCCGTGAATATCGTGCGATCACTGGCTTATTGATCTCCGCTTACGAATGTTTCGTCCATCACAAACTCAAGTACCGGACCGAACACCCGGCAACTCGACTCGAAAGTAACTCTCGTCACCTCCGCCACGCGACTTTCTGGTCTCAAAATTGGCAGAAGAGTAATCGTAACGAAACAGCAGCGGTTGTGTGGGGCCGGAGACGCTGCGAATGTCCTTCCCGCCTACGGCTGAACAGCGCGATTGGCGATGTCTTTCCTGTATCCGGCGCCCTCGAATGTGATCTGCCCAACACCGGCATACGCCGCATCGCGTGCGACTTTTACCGACTCCCCCGATCCCACTACACCCAGCACCCGTCCGCCAGATGTCACCAGGGTCCCCAGTTCATTTCTGGCGGTTCCGGCATGAATCACGAGACCGTGCTCAGCGGCAACTTCAACGCCGGATATCGGCACGCCTGTGTTGTAGCTGCCGGGGTAACCGTCTGAGGTCATCACGACGAAGGCATGCGCAGAGTCCGACCAACTGACCTCCTGTTCGGTCAGACGACCTTCGGCAACTGCCATGCAAATGTCGAAAAGATCGGTTTCGAGCTTCGGCATCAGTATCTGCGTTTCGGGATCCCCGAATCGGCAGTTGAACTCGACGACGCGCGGGCCGGACTCTGTAATCATCAACCCTGCGTAAAGAAAGCCGGAATAAGAACTGTCCTCGGCAACGAGCGCCTTCGCAATCGGAGTCAGAATTTCCCTGCGCACCCGTTCGGCCAATCCGGGGGTCCAGAATTCGGGAGGTGTGTACGAACCGATCCCGCCCGTGTTTGGTCCGGTATCTCCCTCGCCAATGCGCTTGTAGTCGCACGCCGCGACCTCCGTTGAGACGATCTCGCCCTGCAAAAACGCAAAAACGCTGACTTCGGGACCCGACATTCGCTCGGCAAGAAGAAGCCTTGATGATGAATCGCCGAACTGGGCATTGTCGATCATTTCCGTGATCGCCAAGTCCAGTTCCTCGTAGGTGTCGGGCAGTACCACGCCCTTTCCGGCTGCAGGACCGTCTGCTTTTACCACCAGCGAACCTTCGGGTCTGGAGCGCCCGTAGGCAATCGCCGAAGCCGAGTCATCAAAAGCCTCGGACTCTGCCGTCGGGATGCCGTATCGGGTCATCAGCTTGTCAGACCAGATCTTCGATCCTTCAAGGCGGGCGGCGGCGGCGGTCGGTCCGAATACTTTCAGGCCGGCCGCATTGAAGCGATCTGCTATCCCGTCAATGAGCGGTTGTTCGGGACCGACGAACGTCAGATCGATCGATCTGGCGCGCGCCAGATCAAGCAGCCCGTCAATATCCTCCGCCTTCACTGCCACGTTTTCGCCAAGCTCAGCAGTGCCAGCGTTGCCGGGGGCGATGATCAGCTCGGTTACTTTTGGGCTCTGAGCCAGTTTCCAGGTGATAGCGTGCTCGCGCCCACCTGACCCAATTACAAGGACTTTCATCTAGACCTCGCTCCATCCGTCCACGCGTTGGCCCGTAGCCAATTAGCTCCGACCACTCTCTCGACCACCAGAACGTCCACACCACGTCTCTCAAACGCCACGTCGTGGCCCTATTCCCACTCAATGGTCCCGGGGGGCTTGCTGGTGATATCGAGCACAACCCGGTTCACCTCGGGAACTTCGTTCACAATGCGGTTCGACATCCGCGCCAGCGTGTCGTACGGCAACCGCGCCCAGTCGGCAGTCATGGCATCGTCGCTGGTCACGGCGCGAATCGCCACAACGTACCGGTAGGTGCGCTGGTCGCCCATAACGCCGACCGTTTTGGTGTTGGTCAGCACCGCAAACGACTGCCACAGTCGTTCGTAAAGCCCATCGGCCTTGACCTCGTCGATAACTATCCAGTCGACCGCCCGCAGTATCTCGAGCTTCTCGTAAGTCACCTCGCCGATGATGCGAATCGCCAGGCCCGGCCCCGGAAACGGTTGGCGGTTGACACTCTGCGGCGTCAGCCCGAGCTCGGTCCCGGCCTTGCGGACTTCGTCCTTGAACATATATCGAAGCGGCTCGACCAACTTGAGGTTCATGTGCTCCGGGAGACCACCAACGTTGTGGTGGGTCTTGATCTTGTGCGAGGCGCTTGAATCGGCGCTTATGCTTTCGATAACATCGGGATACAGCGTGCCCTGCGCCAGGTAATCAACTTCGCCAATATCGATGGCGACCTCTTCGAAAACCTTGATGAACTCCTCGCCGATGGCCTTTCGCTTCACTTCGGGGTCAGTTACGCCCTTCAGCGCACCGAGAAATCGTTCTGTCGCATCGATAAATATCAGGTTTACCCCAAGCTGGCTGGCGAACACGTTCTTGACACGGTCGGCCTCATCGCGGCGCATCAGGCCGTTATCGACAAATATGCACGTCAACCGGTCGCCGATCGCCCTGTGGATCAACGCAGCCGCAACCGTGGAATCGACTCCGCCCGACAGGGCACATATGACTTTTCCGTCACCTACTCGCTGCTTGATTCGGTCGATAGCGTCTGTGACGAAGTGCGCAGGTGTCCAGTCGCCAGCCCCCTTGCAAACTCCAAACACGAAGTTGCGCAGAATTTCGCTTCCCTGCGGGGTGTGGGCCACTTCCGGGTGAAACTGAATCCCGAAATAAGTACCTTCCTCGTTGCCCATAACGGCAATGGGAGAATTTTCCGAATAGGCGAGCGACCGGAATCCCGGAGGAAGCTCTTCGATACGATCGCCATGGCTCATCCAGACCGGGATTTCATTATCCAGGCCCTCGAAGAGAGGGTTATTCTGCCCATCCTTGTGAATCACCGCGTGGCCGTACTCGTGCTCGGTGCCAGCCTCGACCTTGCCACCCAGCTGATGGGCCATCAACTGCATGCCGTAGCAGATGCCAAGTACAGGCACCCCGGCGTCGTAGACCCATGCCTGGGCCATCGGCGCACCTTCTTCGTAAACGCTGCTCGGCCCGCCGGAAAGAATTACGCCGATAACGTCCTGTTTAGTAAGGATTTCGCTGCCAGCGTCGTGCGGAATAATCTCGCAATAGGTGTTGGACTCGCGGACCCTCCGTGCGATCAGGCGTGAATACTGGGAGCCAAAATCAATGATGACAATTGTCTTCGTCCTGATATCGACGGGCGGATTGACACCCGTCGTGCGATCGGCCTGCGCTATCTCGAGGCAGGTCGCGCCCTCGATGTCCTCTGAAGACGAGACACGGACAGACGTATCGTCCGTTGGGCGTTCGGTCATGTGCTCCCCTGCATGGCTAATAGAACATGGCTAACCGAGTCGATCTGGCACCTCAAACTCACCGTCGTCACGGCCGATAGCGCCCATTGAAGAAGGGCACGACTGTAGCTTACGTGTTTGGGAAATCAGACACATAAATCTACCTTTCCCCACCGACTCCGTCACCGGTTAATTTTAAGTTTTTTTTTACCGATCAGATAGGGCCTGAGAGGTGGTTAGTGCGAAATGATGGACTGAACCCCGATCGGCTGGCTGGTAACGGGTCAAAACAGAGGTAGCGCGCTAAGATATTTCGATGCAGATACCCTCCGGAAACCTGGTCCCGCATTCAATGCTTCAGCGCGCCACGGACGCGATCAGGGCCGGTGGGCTGGTTGCGTTTCCGACGGATACTTTTTTCGCACTCGGGGCGGACGCGATGGCGGCGACCGCGGTCGAGCGCGTTTTCACTGTTAAAGGACGGAACCCGGGAACACCGGTCCCTGTGCTCGTCAGTGATTTCGCCATGGCCGAGCAACTCGTCAGCCGGTTTCCGAGCCCATTGCGCGATCTCGCCGAACATTTCTGGCCCGGAGCGCTCACCATCGTGCTTCCGGCCTCGGAAGTTGTACCCGGTGTGGTAGCTGCGGGTACCGGGACCGTTGGTTTGAGAGTGCCTGACCACGATCTGGCACGTGCGTTGATCGCCGCGTCAAACACCCCTCTTACAGGGACGAGCTGTAATGTCTCGGGAGGGCTCCCTATCAAAGATCCGGAAATCGTCAGGCAACAGTTTGGAGATAAAATCTCGGTGGTGATCGCTGCTCCCTGCGGCGACAATACTTTGCCCAGCACTGTAATCGGCCTGGCGGACAGCGCCGGCGGTGCGTCTCAAGGCGACAACACCGTCAGGATGCTCAGGGCAGGTGCAATCGATATCGATTCGCTGCGCAAGATCGTCGGCGACATCATCTTCGAATAGTCGGCCTCGGTTACTCTTGTTTCACTCGATAATCATAGGCTGGCAAAACGCCTGAATAGCCATCGGAGAACGCGATTGCCTTCAACCGGATTATTTCCCGGTCTCACAAACGACGATACGGACCAGTTCGAATCTGACCTGCAAACGTTCATCGATTCTCGTGAGCTCCCGTTGTACAAGATAATGGCCTACCACCTCGGGTGGGTGGACCAGAACGGGGAACCGGAAGCCTCGATGCGCCAGGACAGGTCGCACGGCCACCTGGTGCTCGCAACTTCGAAAGCGGTAGGCGGTGACAACGCATCCGCCATGCCCTACGCAATCGCTGCCGAGCTTGTGTACAACTTCATGCGGGTCCACGAAGATGTCCAGAACGCCAATGCCGAGCGAAACAACCGCCCGACGGTCTGGTGGGCATGGGGTCCTGCACAGGCGATAAACGCCGGGGACGGTATTCACGCGATGGCACGAATCTCGATATTAGAGCAGCGAAAAGCAAGTGGCCCGGCATCCGATCCGCGGCGAATCTCCATGGCGCTGGAGACGCTCGACAACGCGACGCTGGAAGTATGCGAGGGCGAGTACCTCGATATATCGTTCCAGGAACGGGCGGCTGTGGGCGTCGAGGATATTCTGACCGTCGCACGCAAGCACGGTGCGCTGTTTGGTGCCAGCGCGAGGCTCGGCGGGATTGCAGTTGGGGCTGATAGCGCCGTGCTGGATGCACTGACCGCCTATGGCACGGCGGCCGGGACCGCGAGAAGCCTGAATACCGATCTAAAAGCGCTCTGGCCGGCTCCCGATTCAGAACGTGACGAGGTGCAGCGGGGACGGCTTCAGTCGAAGAAAAAATCGCTGGCGATCGCGCATGCCATTGAAACCGGTACCCCGACGACCCGCCGTCGGCTCGGCGAAATTTTTATGAAACGAGTGCTCGACCTGCCAGATTTCGATGTGATTACCGCGATACTGGAGGAGACGGGTAGCAGGACCTTCTCCGATAATCACGTCAAAGCGCTCACCACTGAGGCGATTTCGGCCCTGGAGTCGGGTGGGTTCTCTGATGAACACCGGGCAACCCTTGCCGAGGCGGCCAGGCTGATCGTGGATTCGGCCTGAACGCGCTCCCGCCAACAGAATCACACAGGTCACTGGTTTGAAAAAACGGTCAATAAGGGACATCGACGTAACGGGAAAGACCGCTCTGGTGAGAGTCGATTTCAATGTCCCAATGCGCAACGGCGAGATATCGGACGACTCTCGCATTCGGGCAGCGCTCCCCACTCTGCAACTGCTTAAAGACAACCGTGCAAAGGTTGTCGTCTGTTCACATTTCGGGAGACCCGGGGGCCGGGTGGTCGAGGAGATGCGGCTCACCGCGGTTCGGAACCGCCTTTCCGAGCTACTTGGCGTAGCCGTCAGAGATGCCGGCGGGCCGTCCGGAGAAACCCCAATCCGAGTTGTCTCCGCCATGTCAGCGGGCGAATTCGCGATGCTCGAAAACCTCAGGTTTGAACCCGGTGAGGAAGCGAACGATACGGGTTTTTCCAAACACCTTGCCGGACTCGCCGATGTTTACGTAAATGATGCTTTCGGCGCTGCCCACCGCACACATGCCTCGACTGTTGGAGTAGCCGAATTTCTACCGGCGGTGGCTGGCCTGTTGATGGAACGCGAACTGGAAATGCTCGGCAAAGCGATGACCGGCGACGCCTCTGCAAGCCCGGTCGTCGCGATCGTTGGAGGGGCCAAGGTTGCCGACAAAATCCAGGTCCTCAGGCACCTCTCAGAAAAAGTCGACACGATTCTCATCGGTGGTGGAATGGTGGCGGCCTTCTTCGTGGCAATGGGGCAGTCGGGCGGGGCTGCGGTGGTCACTGATGAAGACGCTGCGGCTGCGGGGGGATTATTCGAATCAGGCCGTGCCGATGTAATTGTCCCGGTCGACGTGATCACGGCCCCGGAATTCAGCGAAGTGTCGCCCGCGACAGTCTGCGGGCCGTCGAGCGTCCCGAACAATGAACTGATTCTCGATATCGGGCCGGTCACGGCGAAAAAATACTCGAAAATCGTTTCGGACGCGAAAATCCTGATCTGGAACGGACCCATGGGCGTTTTCGAGTGGTCACCTTTCGCCACAGGGACCGAGGCCATAGCGCGGGCAGTTGCAGCAAACAGGCAGGCGACATCTGTGATCGGCGGCGGCTCTACTGCCGAAATTGTCGGCTCACTCGGACTCGTCGATCAGATAACCCATGTTTCGACCGGCGGTGGGGCGTCGCTTGAGTTTCTCGAAGGTAAAGTGTTGCCGGGAGTTGCGGCGCTGGACGACGCCCGGTAACGCAACAACGATTGCAAATAAGAACGAGACCAATACTTATCTTTAGGAGCCACTCGGAATGGCACTCAGAACACCGGTGATCACCGGAAACTGGAAGATGAACACCGATATCGAATCGGGGTTGGAGCTTGCACGCGGAATTCTCGAGGGGAGCGATGCCGCAAGCGGCGTTGAAAAAATCGTCTGTCCCCCGTTCGTTGCGTTGGCCGCGGTTTCCGAACTGCTCCGCGGCTCGTCGATTCAGGTTGGTGCGCAAAACGTCAGCGCAAACGAAAACGGCGCGTTCACGGGCGAAATATCGGCCACTATGCTCAGCGGCCTGGCAGCCTACGTAATCGTCGGTCACTCCGAACGGCGGGCTCTCTATAGCGAAACGTCGGGCGATGTTGCAGCCAAGACGGCAGTTGCAGTCTCCGCGGGCCTCAAACCCATTCTCTGCGTGGGAGAGGCGCTCGAAATCCGGCAGGCGGGAAATGCCGGGGCGTTTGTGGCCGACCAGCTGGAATCGAGCCTCGCCGGTTACTCGGCCTGGGATTCGCTGATCGTGGCTTACGAGCCCGTGTGGGCCATCGGAACCGGCGAAGCGGCAACCACGGAACAGGCCCAGGAAATGACTTCGGTGTGCCGCGGCGTAATAAGAAAACTGGCCGCCGACGCGGCAGATTCGGTTCGCGTGCTTTACGGCGGCAGCGTCAATTCTGGGAATATCGCCGAACTCCTCGAGCAGCCCGATATCGACGGTGCGCTGGTGGGTGGAGCAAGCCTGAAAGCCGATGAGTTCTCGAAGCTGATCGTCGCCGCGGGATCGGCATGAACGGACAGATGGAGTGAACTCTTCATCAATACCAGGAATGATCGCCGTCATCGGCGCGACCGCCACCGGTAAGACAGCCGTTGGCGTCGAGATCGCGCTCGCACTGGGCGGCGAGGTGGTCAATTGCGATTCGCGCCTGTTTTATCGCGGGATGGACATCGCGACGGCGAAGCCATCGGAAAGCGAAATGCGAGGCGTGCCGCATCACCTCATTAACATCCTGAACCCCAATGAGCATTTCAGCCTCGCCGAGTACCTGAAGCTCGCCCGTGCCACGATCTACGACATCGCCGCCCGCGGTAAATTACCGGTCCTCGTGGGCGGGTCGGGACAGTATGTATGGGCCCTGATCGAAGGCTGGGAAGTCCCCGAAGTCGAACCCGACCCGGCACTGCGCGCCGGGCTGGAGCGACACCTTGAGCACGAGGGCGTCGAGGCGCTGGCGCGAGAGTTGACATCGATTGCACCCGAAATTGCCTCCAGCACGGATCTGCTGAATCCCAGGCGGGTGGTCCGTGCCATAGAACGTGTTCAGGCGAACTCATCGATATCGCATGGTTCCGGTAGAAAAAAAGCCGATGATCCACCCTTCAACATGATGATGATAGGGCTTACCGTAGAACGATCGGTGCTGCATGAGCGGGTACTGAACAGACTCGAATCGATGCTTGAAAGCGGCTGGCAGGCCGAGGTCGAAACTATGCTCGCGGACGGGTACTCAGCCGGGGACCGCGCCATGAGTGGCATCGGATATCGGCAAATGATCGGTCATCTCGCAGGCGAGACCGATCTTGCCGAGACCGTTCGCCTTACCGCGGTTGCGACCAATCGGTTGATCCGACACCAGGACAACTGGTTCAAACGTGACGACCCGAGGATTCAGTGGTTCGACATGACTGATGACGCCAGCGATAAAGTGAAATCGATAATCAAGTCAACAACTGCCTGGATATCCGGCACCGTTTAGATCCCATTCGCTCAGGCGAAGAAAACAGGCAATACACAACCCTAAATATCCCACTGCACCCAACATTCGCAGTTTGCCGGGTTCATCCATAGAATCGTTGAGACGTCTGAACGAATACCGGGAATAATTCCCGGGGAGAAATAAGAACAAATGGCCCTGGAGTTTGCAAAATTGCACGGTGCTGGCAACGACTACATTGCCATCGACGGGCGGGGAATCGATCGCGACTGGGGTGCGCTGTCGGTAGAAATGAGCCGCCTGGCGTTCGGCGTCGGGTCCGACGGAATTGTTCTCGTTCAAGACTCTGAAACGGCACAAATCCGCATGCGAGTCTACAACCCGGACGGATCGGAGGCGGAAATGAGCGGCAACGGGATAAGGCTCTTTTCCAAGTTCGTTATCGATCGGAAAATTGCGTTGCCCGAGGGCGTCGCGCTCAGTGTCGAGACGGGCGGCGGTGTCCGTACCGTGTGGCCGACCATGGAAGGCGACAAGATGGTCGCCGCAAAAGTGGCCATGGGCGTACCGAATTTCACACCTGCCGAAATTCCCGTCGACACCTCGCAAACAGGCGAACTCGACATCGTCAAAAACTACCCGATTCAGGTCGGCGGGCGTGAACTCATCGTCACCTGTCTGTCGGTGGGCAATCCGCACGCGGTCGTAATAATGGACGAGCCGGTGGAAGATTTTCCGCTTGTCGAGGTCGGACCCGGCGTCGAAAACCACAGCCTTTTCCCGAACCGCATCAACTTCGAGATCGTGAACGTGCTCGACCGGACGAGAATTCGTGCACGCATATTCGAACGTGGCGCGGGCGAAACCCTTTCGTCGGGAACGGGGAGCACGGCATCGGCAGCAGCAGCACGGGCTCATGGCCTGGTCGACGACCTGGTAGACGTGGTCGTCGATGGGGGTGTGCTGAGAATCTCGTGGGACGAATCGGGCGAGGCGTTTCTCGAAGGGCCTGCAGTGGAGGTTTTCACCGGCGTATGGCCCGATTAATGCCTCATCGGGGCTTTCTCGGCGACTAACTCACAGCTGAACGGTCGGTTACGATTGATTTTCCCGGTATTTATTAAACGCCGATAATCGCAAACACCTGCTAACGGACAAAAATATGAAATTTGCTGAACGTGTCGAGAACCTTCCTCCTTACCTGTTTGTCGGCATTTCTCGCGCCATCGCGGCGAAGAAGGAGCAGGGCATCGACGTAATTTCGTTCGGAATCGCCGATCCCGATATGCAGACTCCCGAGCCGGTGCTGGAGGCGCTTATCGAAGGGGCGCGAAAACCCGCGAACCACAGGTACCCGGAAAGCGAAGGAACACCCGAGTTTCGTTCAGCTGTTGCTGATTTTTATGACCGGCGCTTTGGTGTGAAACTGGACCCGGCAACAGAAGTGATAAACCTGATCGGTGCAAAAGAGGGGATTGCGCATGCTGCACTCTGTTTCATCGATCCCGGTGATATCTCGATAAGCCCGACTCCCGCCTACCCCGTATACGAAATCGGAACAATGTTTGCCGGGGGAACGACTCACTTTGTGACGCTGAAGGAGGAAAAAGGCTACCTCGTCGATTTCTCCGATATTCCGACCGATGTCGCAAAAAAGGCCAAAACACTCTGGATCAACTATCCAAACAACCCGACCGGTGCGGTCGCGCCAGCAAATTTCTTCGATGAAGCCGTCCGGTTCTGCAAGGAGTTCGATATCGCGTTGCTCCATGACGCGGCATTAACAGAAGTGACATACGACGGCTACGTGGCCCCGAGCGTGCTGCAGGCCGATGGCGCAATGGACATCGCCATGGAATTTCACTCGCTATCGAAGACCGCAAACATGACCGGTTGGCGAGTGGGAATGGCAGTTGGCAATCCCGAAATGGTCAATGCGCTTATGCGGGTGAAGTCGAACATCGACTCGGGCCTGACGCAGGCGAACCAGGAAATGGGCATCGCCGCGATGGACCTGCCGGCGGAATGGCTCGATAACAATAACGAGGTATACCGGAGGCGCCGGGACAAGGTAGTCTCAGTGTTGAACGAGATCGGCGTTCCTGCGGTGGCCCCAAAGGGTGGCCTCTACATCTGGACCCCGATCCCGGACGGATACACTTCGGCCAGGTTCGCGAAGAAGCTCCTTGATGAGGCAGACGTGGTCGTTACACCCGGCAATGGTTACGGTCCAGGAGGGGAGGGGTATATAAGGCTCTCGCTAACCATTCCCGACGACCAGATCGACGAGGGATTGCGGAGGTTGTCGAGACTGAGTATCGAAACCCGGTTGGAGTAATGAGTTCGATTAGTGCCTTCTCCGCGGGGAGAAGGTCAGGTTGAGGGGAGTGAATTAGACGGCGGGACTGATGCCACCGGAAGCGTGTCGCCTGATGAGAAACTAATTCCTGACGTCATCCGTCTCAACGAGGGGCGGGCGTTATACCGGTTATCTCGAAGTTCCAATCCCCCAAAATATGCCCAGGAAAAGCACATATTCAACCGGACCTTTCCGCGAACGGGCGGTGCTTGTGGGCGTGAACGTGCGTTCGCAGGCCGATTACTGGAAGCTCGAAGATTCGCTGGCCGAGCTCGCCGAGTTGACGCGTGCTGCGGGGGCGAACCCGGTCGCCCTGCTCACACAATCGATGAACAAGCCGTCGCCAACATACGTCGGAAAAGGCAAGTTGGACGAGCTTCAACACGTCATCAGGCGAGAGCGCGTCGATACCGCGATCTTCGACGATGAGCTCACCCCGAATCAGCAGAAAATCCTCGAGGACAAACTCGAAATCAAGGTCATCGACCGGACGGCACTGATCCTCGACGTGTTCGCCCAGCGCGCCAGGTCCCGGGAAGGCCGGTTGCAGATCGATCTCGCACAGACCGAGTACCTTTTGCCACGCCTGGCCGGCCAGTGGTCTCACCTCGAAAGACTCGGAGGCGGCGTTGGCACGAGGGGACCGGGTGAAACACAGATCGAAACCGACCGCCGACTGGTCCACCGGAAGCTGTCCCGGGTCAAAAAAGAGCTTGAGCAGGTCCGGTCGCAGCGCGATCAGCAACGGCGGCAGCGGACCGGCGGCGAGACCATGATCATCTCGCTGGTTGGCTACACGAATGCTGGCAAATCGGCGGTGTTCAACAGGATAACTTCATCCACGGTAATCGAACGAAACCAGCTGTTTTCAACACTCGATACGACGACGCGGCGCCTGTACTTGCCTTCGGGGACCGGCGCAACCATCAGCGACACCGTGGGTTTCGTTCACAAGTTGCCACCCGTCCTGGTCGAGGCCTTCACGGCAACGCTCGAAGAAGCCCTGGAAGCCGATCTGCTGGTGCAGATCATCGACATATCGAGCCCTTACGCGGCCGAGCAGGCCCGTGTCGTTTCCGATCAACTTTCTGATATGGGAATCGGCGATACGCCCCGGATACTGGTCATGAACAAACTGGACGTCGTCGTCGACAGCCCTGATCAGCCATTGACCCTTGACGTGCTGGGCCAGATCGAAATCTCGAGTTACATGCGGGTAGTCACAACATCTGCGACTAAAAACTGGGGCATTGTCGATCTCCGCAACGCCATCGACGCGGTGCTATCGCCAGCTGACAAATCCGTCGAAAGTAACGACCAGGGAGAGACGGCCAGCGCCGTCCGCTGATTCAGATCTCCCGCTTTCCACTGAGGAGCACCCAGCGGGACCAGGGCGAGAAGAACGAGAAATAGAGAGATCGGAACCGGGGCAGACATAACTGTGCGTACGTCGCACTATCCTTGTTATGTAAAGCAGGAAGTGGCGGGCGAGAGCGGCTAACCCCGTCCGGGCACTTCCCTGCCAGCCGAATTTGTGCGCGTCCACACATCGGTAATTGCATCGTGGGCGTATGCTGAACAGGAAGAACATTTCTCCGCGCACTGTGTGTCTTCACATGTCTGAGCGGAACCTCACCTCGGCCGTCCACGTCAAAATGAAATTTATTTCCCGCTTCGGCTCGCCCAAACCCTTCGGCTCGCCAAAAACTTCCTCCGTACTCCTGATCGCGTTATCCGTGGCGTTATTTGCCATGGCCTGCAGCGGCACTGGCGACGATGACCCGGCTTCTCGCAACGATGGCCCGATCGTCCTCTCAGACGGCTCCATAGCCACCGCGACACCCCAACCTATCGCCGACCAGCCAGCAGAGGTCCCTGGCGGCCTCGAAATCGTCTGGGAGGCCTATTCGATACTGGTCAGGGAATATGTTGTCAGGGAAAAAATCGACCCCGACGTGCTGGCCGAGGCTGCCGTAATAGGCATGCTCGACGCCCTTGAAGACCGCTACACGTCCTACATTTCACCACAAACGTTCCAGATCGACCAGGCCGGGTTCCAGGGTAAATTCGGCGGAATTGGCGCACAGGTGGAGGCCGCCCCCGACCGCAAAGGCGTGATCATCACCCGACCGTTGCCTAACACTCCGGCCGAGAAGGCTGGAATCAAGGCAGGAGACCGCATCCTGGCGGTGGACGGCGAGGACGCAACGGGCTGGAGCGTGCTCGAAGCCGTTAACAAGATCAGGGGCGAAATCGGCACTCCGGTCGTCCTTACTGTGGAGCATGTTGGAAGCCTCGATCCAGTTGACATAACAATAATTCGCGGCACGATCGAAGAGACGAGTGTAATCATTCGACAGGTGGCCGATACTCCTTACGGTCGGATACGAATCTCGCAGTTCACCGCCGAAACGGCGCGTGAGGTCCGACAGGGCGTGCAGGAATTGATTGACGACGGCGCCACGGGGATCATTCTCGATCTCAGGGGCAACCCGGGCGGCCTGCTCACGGCAACTGTCGATGTGGCTTCCGAATTCCTGACCGAGGGACTCGTGACCTACGAGGTCAACTCACGTGGAAATCGCCAGGACTGGGCGGTGAAAAAAGGCGGAAAGTTCCCTGATATTCCGCTGGTGACCCTTGTCGACAACTTCTCGGCGAGTGGCTCCGAGGTATTGACCGGGGCGCTCCAGGACCATGGTCGCTCTGTTGTGATCGGCACCAACACGTTTGGCAAAGGGAGCGTAAACCTTCTCCGGGCCCTTTCCAACGGCGGTGGAGTCTACCTGACCATCGGCCGGTGGTTCACGCCAAACGGTCGGCTGATCGAGGAAATCGGGATCGATCCCGATGTCGTCATCGAGTTCGATCTCGATAGGGTCGGCACCAACCCGCAGACCAGCGAAGGCGGCGACCCGCAGATCGAAGCCGCAATCAAGCAGCTCGACTTCCAGCTCGCCACGCTCGCAAGCAAA
>Ga0066376_10001311_pt1 | contig 24129 bp, 20 predicted proteins | sample Knorr_S15_td_Bot_FD_77009 | JGI IMG/M metagenome (GOLD analysis project Ga0066376, IMG submission 77009) | Marine microbial communities from Southern Atlantic Ocean transect - Knorr_S15_td_Bottom_ad_5009_LV_A | ecosystem: Environmental > Aquatic > Marine > Oceanic | place: Southern Atlantic...
CCAAAGGCCACCGAGAAAAAAATTTATGACCTCTGGACGAAGAGCGGCTTTTTTAATCCCGATAAACTGCCCAAGCGCCACAAGAAACCTTTTGCTATTGTGATTCCCCCGCCGAATGTTACGGGAGAGCTTCATATGGGGCACGCGCTAAATGCGGTAATACAGGATGTGATAATCCGCAAAAAGAGGATGGAAGGATACAAAACCCTCTGGCTTCCGGGCACCGACCATGCGGGAATTGCAACGCAGAATAAAGTAGAGCAAAAACTAAAGAAAGAAGGAAAGTCCAGGTTTGATCTCGGAAAAGAAGAATTCACTAAGGAAGTATGGAAATGGAAAGAACAATACGGAAATATAATTCTCGATCAGCTAAAACAACTGGGCGCCTCCTGTGACTGGTCCCGGACGCGATTTACCATGGACAAAGAATATATGAAAGCCGTAGAGAAGGCATTTTTGCATTATTACAAAAAAGGATGGATTTATAGGGGGTTGAGAGTCGTGAATTGGTGCGTGCGGTGCGGGACATCACTGTCTGATCTTGAATTGGAATATAAAGAAAAGGAAGGAAAATTGTGGTACATTCGCTACCCGCTCAAAATAAAAAATGAAAAAGTAAAAAATACAGATAAAAATCCGGAATCTATAAAATATATAACAGTAGCGACCACCCGACCCGAGACGATGCTTGGGGACGCGGCGGTGGCTGTAAATCCCAAAGACGAAAGATACAAAGACTTAATCGGACAGACGGCGATACTTCCCATTCAAAAAAGAGAGATTCCTATAGTAGCGGATAACGCGGTGGATCCCGAGTTTGGCACCGGCGCCGTAAAAGTAACGCCGCTTCACGACGCCAACGACTGGGAAATGGGCGAGCGCCATGCTCTCTCTCAATACAAAATAATAAATGAGCAAGGCCGCATGACCGCACAAGCCGGCCCGCTGTGCGAGGACCTTAAAATAAACGAATGCAGGGAAAAAGTGCTTGAGGAGCTTGAAAATCAGGGGCTGCTTGAAAAATCTGAGGACTTTAATCACCAAGTCCCCCACTGCTATCGATGCAACAGCATAATAGAGCCGCTTGCGAGCGAGCAATGGTTTCTTAAGATGGATGAGCTTGCAAGCGTCGCGATAAAGGCGGTAAAAAAAGGTGAAGTAAAATTCGTGCCAAAGCGCTGGGAGAAAGTTTACCTTGACTGGATGAAAAACATCAGGGACTGGAATATATCCAGGCAGCTTTGGTGGGGGCATCAGATACCCGTGGAAGATAGCGAAGATGTCCTGGATACATGGTTTTCTTCGGCATTATGGCCATTTGCGACTTTGGGATGGCCGAACAAAAAAGCTAAGGACTTAAAAACCTTTTATCCCACACAAGTGCTATCTACTGGGCGTGATATAATAAACTTGTGGGTGGCGCGCATGGTATTTTCCTCTTATGAGTTCACCGGCAAGCGGCCCTTCTCTGAAGTTGTCATTCATCCGACTGTTTTGACAAAAGAAGGCCAAAGAATGTCTAAGTCGCTCGGTACGGGCATTGACCCCGTGGGCATTATAGACAAATACGGCGCCGACGCGACCCGCTTTGGCATCGCTTACCAGATGATGGGCGGGCAGGATATTCACTTCACGGAAGACCATATTATCGCGGGAAGAAAATTCTGCAATAAATTATGGAATATAAGCAGGTTTGTGATGATGTCCCCCTACGGGGGATCCCCCGTAGGGGGACAGATCAAAAGCCAAGACATACAGACACCTGCCGATAAAAAAATCCTTGGCGCCCTCAAAAAAACTATTCAAACCGTTAATAAAAATACAGAAAAATACCGGTTCGGACACGCGGCTCACGCCCTTTATAATTTTGTATGGCATGATTTCGCGGATACATATATAGAAGCGAGTAAAAAACAAAAAAATGAAAAGGTTCTTTTGTATGTACTTACAGAAACCTTAAAACTCCTGCATCCGTTTGTTCCATTTATTACAGAAGAAATTTATCAAAATTTGCCAATAAAAAAGCGGTCAATGCTCATGGTGGAAAACTGGCCTAAATAAATGCACTATCTCATTTATATACCACTAGCCATACTTCCCAGCTCAATCTGGCTTATTTGGTATCTACGCAAAGACAAGCACCCCGAGCCCAAGCGCATGATAATCCGCGTATTTATCTGGGGTATGCTCATTGCGTTTCCTGCGATACTTATTGAAAACTTTGCCATAGATGGGCTAAAATTACTTCCCCTCCCATCTCTCCCCAATATGCTCATAGTATATTTTATAGGCGTAGCTGCCACGGAAGAAATCCTTAAATTTCTTGTTGTATATTTCAGAGTTATAAAAAGAACAAATCAGCTTGACGAGCCGGTAGACGCGATGATATACATGATAGTCGCGGCCCTCGGCTTTGCCGCGATAGAAAATATCTTTCTCCTGGTTCCGTTAGCCGCCAACGGCTTTCTATCTACATTGGAAATTACTTTTTCCCGGTTCATAGGCGCAACCCTTCTTCACGCTCTCGCTTCGGCGATAATCGGATACTACCTGGCGCTATCAATGTTCAGAGCCCGCAAAAAATTCCTGCCCCTTATCCACGGATTCACGCTTGCCATACTTTTACATGGGTTTTATAATATATTTGTAATATACATGGAGGAGTATTTTTATTTCGTCTTCGCCGTTGGACTGCTAATGATATCTGCGGTGGTAATGATTTCCATATTTTTTAAAAATCTTTCTAAGCTAAGGTAACCCCTCGATAAGCTCGGGGCGCTCATTATTGCGCGCTCTTCGGCAAGCTCGAGGCAACAATGGCGTGCCTAATTTTTTCAAAAATCTTACAAGTTCATTCAAGATGAATGAGGATGAGGATATTTTAGTGGACGAAAACGGAGATAATATACCACCCGACCAGGCTGACGAAGACGATGAAGAAGATAAAGACACGCAGTCGGTCCCGCAAGAAAACGAAGATACCGAACAGGGAGATGATTCCGACTCACCGCAAGAAGAGCAGGGATTCATAGAGGTTACTGATCCAACGGTATCCGAAGAAAAGCCCTACACAATAGCTCAACTCGCAAAAGCCGATACGACAAAAAAAAGAAAGCCGGCTAAAGCACGCAAGGCAAAAACGCCTCCGGTAAATATTTCCAAAAAAGAGGAACCTGAAAATAACGGAGAGAATATGCCGGAGGGCCAGCTTGCAATAGACGTATACGAAACCACCACGGAAATTGTCATAAAGTCCACAATAGCCGGCGCAAAAGTGGAGGATCTTGATGTCGGCATAGAGGACAACGTTGTAAATATAAGGGGCTCAAGGCACAAGGAGGAAAAAGTAAAGGGTGAAAATTATCTATACCAAGAATGTTACTGGGGAGCATTTTCAAGATCCATAATCCTGCCCACAGAAGTAGACAGTGAAAAAGCTCACGCATCGCTAAAAGATGGGATTCTGACAATAAAGATACCTAAGCTTAAAAAAGAGAAGGAGAAGAAAATAAAAATTATAAGCTAGCCAAAAATCTCACGATAGACCGCCCTTACAATCTCGCGGTCATCCCACGCTACTCTGCCCTCCCCTGTCATAAGCCAGGGCTCCGCGCCCTTACCCGTTACCACAACAATGTCTCCGCGCTTTGCTATTCGCAGGGCTTTTTTTATTGCCTCGCGGCGATCAAGGATTTCGTAAAGCTTAGAAATAGGAGAAGAAATTCCGGATTTTATCTCTGCTAAAATCCGGCTCGGATCTTCATTGTACGGATCTTCATTAGTAAGTATTATCTCGTCGCAATAACGCGCCGCTATTTTCCCCATTTGCGGCCTTTTCCACTTGTCCCTTCCCCCGCCGGCAGCGCCTAGAACACATACGAGCTTATGCCTCCCTTTAACCGTTTTATATACTTTTTCAAGCGCATCGGGCGTATGGGCATAATCAACAATAACCGGAAACGGCTCTTTAATAACTGTTTCCATCCTGCCCGGGATGCCTTTGGCTTTTCCAAGCGTCTCTTTTATAACCTTCATATCAACTCCCTGAGACAATCCCACATAAGCCGCGGCCAGGGCATTATACAGGTTAAACTTGCCCGGAAGAGGTGTCGCAATATCAATACTCCCGGATTCTACGCTATATCCATATTTTTTGCCTTTACAGAGCGCCGAAAAATATTCCGCGTTCTCATCGTCCAGATTAATTATTGCTGTTTTTGCTGATTTGAAAAGCTCGCCTTTTGCTCTTTTGTAATTTTCAAATCCGCCATGCGACTCAACGTGCTCCGGAGTTAAGTTTGTAAATACCGCGACATCAAAATCAATAAACTTATGTCTATATTGCTTGATTCCTTCAGAGGTTACCTCCATCACAACATATTGGCATCGGGCATCCGCTGCCTGCCTTAAAAACTTTTGTATTTTCATACGGCCCGGCATTGTCATCTTAAGCTCGTTCTTCCATTCCTTTTCCCCTATTTTAAAACGAAGCGACGAAATAGACGCCACCTTGTACCCTGCCGCTTCTAATATTTCAGTCGCAAGATGCACTACTGTCGTCTTGCCATTGGTGCCCGTGATTCCTATGACTTTTACTTTTTTGGCCGGAAATCTATAAATCACAGCACCCAAAGCAGGCCACATCTGGTGGTAAAAATTCACAATAAAACCGGGGACAATTTTTTGGATAATAGATCCCATAAGGCACTAAAACTCTAGCATAATTTCTATCAACAAAAAAGTCGGGTATGCTGCTATATCCGACAAAAACGGAGATCTTGAATTTTTCGCTTTACCTTTTGAATAGGGCCTGCCACAACCTATAGAGCCGATACCATATTGGCATAAATACATAATCATATGAGCCGGTATATTTAACTTCTCTGCCGCCAAATCCCTTCTTGAATCTTGTGACTCCCGGCCACTTCTCCTCGTCTATTCCCCAAAGGTCGTATTCGCTAAATCCATGATCTTTCGCGTATTTTATAACTTCCCAATGCAATAGGTACGGCGCCATGAGAGCGCGGTAATCGTGATCAGACGCGCCATGCAAATATGCAGCACTATGATTGTGAAAAATAACAATGGAAGCAGAAATAACCTTATCCTTATATTCTACATAGAATAACTTTGTATATGGTATGTCGTATGTCGTATGTCGGGACGAAAAACTGCTAAGCAGTTTTTCGTAATAACTTTTAGGGTGAGCTTGGAATTTATCCCGTTCAGTTGTCTCCTGCAAAAGCTGCCAAAACGCTTCGAAGTTATCACTCCCTTCTCTCAAATCATATATCTTAAATCTTACATCTTTCTTCTGTGCAACTCGTATATTATACCGCGTCTTCTTATGCATACTTGCCAACAGCTCTTCCTCGCTCCTTGTAATGTCCAATATAATCGTCCGTTGCGGCTGAATTTCTTTTTTTGACTTGATAAACCCAGCTTTCAACAAACTGTCTTCCAATTTACCGTCTTCCGCCATCGGCTCAAGTTTCAAAAATATGACATCTCCGCGTGGAGCAAAATTTTTCCGTAGACTTCGCCCTGCCGAAGTACCTACGCAGTATAAGTAGCTCTTCCCGAATGCCAGCGGCAATTTAATAACAAGCGCATCGCCAATGCGAAAAACTTCCCTTCCGACCGATTTCTGAAACTCTTCCCATTCATGGGATTGTAAAAAATGTTCCATTATTTCCCCAAAATCTTCAACGCCTCCTTTACTTTATTCTCTACTCCCTCTATGTTTTCCGGCACTTTGCCAAAGGCCTGCTGGGCTTGGGCGCGCGTGTAGCCAAGGCCGGTAAGCGCTTCTATGACATCGCCTCCCTCCCTAAGATCACCTCCGTCTTCTCCTACAATATCTTTGAGCTTTCCTTTTAGCTCAATAATAATACGCTGAGCGGTTTTTTCACCTATGCCCGATACCCGGGTGAGCACTGTTGTGTCTCCTGATGCTATTGCCTTCTTCAGTAAATCTATCGGCGCCGCCTGCAGTATCCCAAGCGCCCCCTTGGGGCCAATTCCGGAGATACTAATTAAAATCTCAAAAAAATCCCGCTCTTTACGGGTTTTAAATCCATAAAGCTCAAGCGCGTTTTCGCGCACGTGAAGATATGTAAAAATCTCCGCCGATTGCCCCACAGAGTAATCCCCCAATGTTTTCTGCGGACAAAAAACTTTGTAGCCGATACTTCCGCTTAGAATCTCGAGGTTATCCTCGCCAACATATTTAATTTCTCCATTGAGTACAGATATCATGCGTCTATAATACAATAAAAAACGCTCCGATTCTAGACCGGAGCGTTTGTGGGTACATGCGTACCATCTTTTATTTCTTTGGCGTAATGACATGCCACAAGCTGCCCATCGCCGAATTCCGTAAGGGGCGGCACATCCTGCGCGCACAGTTCCGTGGCATATGGGCACCTGGTTCTAAACCTGCATCCCGAAGGAATATTAAGAGGAGAGGGAATTTCTCCTTTCAATCCTACAATCTTCTCTTTGCCAATCCGAGGCATGGATTCCCAAAGCGCCCTGGTATATGGGTGCCTGGCATTGTGTATGATGTCGTGGGTCTTGGCAGTTTCCATAAACTTTCCCAGGTACATTACAGCAATGTAGTCCGACATGTGCGCCACTACATCAAGATCATGGGAAATAAATATATATGCGAGGGACAATCTTTTCTGAAGCTCCAGCATGAGATTCAGAATTTTAGCTCCCACGGAAACGTCCAGCGACGAAACCGGCTCATCGCAGACAACAAGCTCCGGATCAACCGCAAGCGCCCGCGCTATAACAATACGCTGCCTTTGTCCCGAAGAAAACTCATGGGGGTAGCGCGCTATGTATGAAGCGTCAAGGCCCACAAGCCCTAAAAGCTCCTTCACTCTTTCCTGCTTCGCCCTTCCTTTTGCCAGATTATGAATCTCTATGCCCTCGCCGATGATACTGCCCACGGTCATTCGCGGATTCAGCGAAGTGTAGGGATCCTGAAATATTATCTGGGCCTTTCTTCGCAACTCAAGTGGATTTTTCCGCAAGATATCCTCGACCAGTTCTCCCTTGAATACAATTTTACCCGACGTCGGTTTTTCAAGGTACAGGATTGCCCTGCCGAGAGTCGTCTTTCCGCAACCCGACTCTCCTACAACTCCCAGGGTCTCGCCCCTTTCCAGGCGAAAGCTAACCCCGTCTACCGCTTGAAGTTTTTGACTTTTTCTCGCGAATTGCCCTTCTTTTACCAGAAAACTAACTCCTAGGTCTTCTACCGAAAGAATGTTCTCTTTCTCTTTCATGCTTCCTCCCTATATGTCAAAGAAGCAGGCGATTTTTTGATTATCCCGCACCCGTATAGGAGGTTTTTCGGAAAAACATCTATCCTCTCTCCGTGAGCATCGGGGAGCAAACGGGCACATTGTAAACTCTTGGGATAAAGAGGGCGGCTCGCCCTCAATGGCATTCAGCATTTCTTTTTCGCCCGTAGGCAAGGAGGCGATGAGGGCCTTGGTGTAGGGATGATAGGGGTGGCTCAAAACTTCGCTTGTCGCCCCTTCTTCCACCACCATCCCCGCATACATCACCATTACTCTCTCGCTGAAATAGGAAATAACGCCGATGTCGTGAGAAATAAGGATAAAGGTGGTTTCCTTTTTCTCGGAAAGCTCTTTGAGCAAATCAAGAATCTGAACCTGCAAAGTTACATCAAGCGCGGTAGTTATCTCGTCACAAATGATAACCTTTGGGGATTGGGCGAGAGCAAGCGCGATAAGAACCCGTTGGGCCATGCCTCCCGAAAGCTGATGCGCGTACTGCTTCAGCCGTTCTTCGGGATCCGTAATACCCACGTCCTTTAACAGCGCCACAGCTTTTTCCCGCGAGGCCTGCTTTGATTCCTTCCCGAAACGATACCGGAATACGTCCCTAAAGTGTTCTTCGGCCGTAATCAGAGGATTAAGAGAGGCCCTTGAATCCTGGAAAATCATTGTAGCACCCTCTCCCCTCATCTTCTCAAGCTCCTTATCATTCATAAAGGCTATGTCTTTGCCCTGAAATAGTACTCTGCCACTTTTGATTTTCCCGGGAAAAGACACTAGGCCGAGAATCGCGGACCCCAAACTGCTTTTCCCGCTGCCGGATTCTCCGACGACACCCAGCCGCTCCCCAGGATTCACCGCAAAGGATACATTCGAAAGTGCCCGTATATCTGCATTCCTTGTTTCATATTGGAGAGAGAGATTTTCAACTTCTAAAAGTCCCATTTTTTTCACCTACTTCATCTTGCTTTTTGGATTCAAAACATCATTGAGAATTTCTCCCAAGAAAACCGACGCGTACATTAGTACGGCCAGAATTATTGCCGGAATAAACACCACGTGATAGTTAGATGTGCGCCAATAGCCGTATTCTGAATTAACCAACTGCCCGAGGGAGGTGTTGGGGTCGCTGATGCCTATGCCGATGAATGACAGAATTGCTTCCTCCATAATCACTGCCGGGAAGCTCGTAGAAAGAATCAGGATTATTATTGCCGTCAGGTTGGGAAGAAGATGACGCTGCATAAGCCGGACCGGAGAAGCCCCAAGCGCCCTTGCCGCTTCCATGAAGTCGTTGGACTGCAGGCGCAGAACCTCGCCCCTCACAAAAATAGCAAGACCGGACCAACCGATAAAAGATAGCGCCAGGAACAGCACCAGAAAATCAACTATTCCAAGATTTATCATACCTTCGTACGGCCGCAGAAAATCAAGAATCCTCGGTTTTATAGTGGCGGAAATCAGAATCGCAAACAGCAGACCGGGGAAACCTGCCAGGAACTCGCAAAACCGCATGATCGCCGCGTCAACCCGCCCCCTAAAATATCCCGCCATCAGGCCAAAGCTTGTTCCCAAAAACAAAGTAATGCCGGCGACCACCGGAGCTACAATGAAGGAGGTTCTAACTCCGAACAGTGCCCTGGAAAAAAGATCTCTGCCAAGTCCATCCGTGCCAAATAAGTGCTCTAAGCTAGGGGAAGAATGAACATTTAAGAGGTTTTGTTTCGTAAATTCATACGGGGCTATTATGGGAGCAAATACTGCGGCCAACAGCAAAAGCGCAAACACGCATAGCGCAATAAGCCCTATTTTGCTCTTCCTGAACCGAGCCCACAAAATCTGCCAGAAACTTCCCGGCCACCATACAAACATACTCTTCAGGTTGATTAGCTTAAAATTATGGAGGAGCAAAATGAAAAGCAAAACTCCCATTGTCGAAATCAAAGCCCATTTCGGCTGCCACGCAAAAAGAAGCACAATCCCCGAAATTGAAAAAAGGAACGCCAGAGGCCTTAACAGGAATCCGGGATGCAGGAACACGTCCGCGAAAAACGAAAGAAAACTTTCCGTTTTCTCAACCCTCTTAACGGCAGAGAACCTTACTCGCGGGTCAATCAGCACATATAGAATATCTTTGAGAACCATCGCCGAAATGAAAATAACCATTCCTATGATAGTAAAGGCGCCGATAACCGGAAAATCCCTTGCCCCAATGGCCTTTAAGGCTAGTTTTGCAAGACCGGGAATACCGAAAATCAACTCGATGATCAGCGCCCCGCTAAAAAGGCCGATCAAAATAAAGACGAACATGGTCGTGAGCGGCATTAAGGCGTTTCGGATTACATACTTTCTCATTACGACCTTGCCCGGCAGGCCCCTTGCCCGCGCGGCATATACATAGTGCGCATGCTGGGTTTCTGCGACATAAAGCCGCAGTATCCTCACAAGTCCCGCTATAGGCAAGACCCCCATAATCAATACGGGCAAAAGAATCTTTAAGCTAAATAGCCCGTCCCAGCCGGAAGAGGGAAGCACGTGAAACCAGACGGAAAACATTCTCTGGAAAAAAGGTGCGACCACGAATGAGGGCAAGGCTATTCCCAACAAGACGATGCCTACCAAAAACCTATCTCTCCAACTGCCTTGCCAGGTTCCGACCTTGAGGCCAAGAGGAACCCCCAAAAGCAAAGAAATAACAAGAGTAACTGCGGATAACTGAAAAGAAACCCACATTCGCGGCTTTATCAAATCGGATACGGGTATGCCCAAATTGCCGAAGGACTCCCCAAAATCAAAGTGCAGCACGTTCCAAAGGTAATTGGGGAATTGTATATACCAAGGCAAATCCAGCCCCAAAGCATGCCGCAATCTTTCTACTACCTCAGGTGAGGCCTTCACCCCCAAAGCAATCACTACGGGGTCTCCTGACCCGTGGAGAGTCAGAAAAAAAGTGACAAATATTACACCGATCGTTAAAAGTGGAAGCCAGAAGAACAATCTTATTGCGATGTATGGCAGCATCTTTCCTCCCTTTGATTCCTTGTCCTTATTTAAATTTCAAAGACCAGACCATACACTATGGTAGTTTTTTTGAGATATGTCAACCTTTTTCGAGCAAAGTAAAAACCCCTTGCGTAATAATACAAGGGGCTGTCTTTTTACTATTTTATTTAGCCTTTCCTAAGTGGGAATCGGCCACTCTTACGTCTTTGAGAAACGGAACAATACTCGAAGACAGTTCGAAATTCTCAAGCCATGGCTTTACGACGTAGTAATCTATCGAGAAGCTTGTGGGCATTACGGGAACATCCTCGGCAATCATATGCTCCGCTTCAATATAGAGCGCGAATCGCTTGTCCTGGTTTTTCTCTACCCGCGCTTCGGCAAGCAGAGCATCAACCTCGGGATTGCCATAGCCATAATGGTTCTGTGCCGATTCGGACTCAAAGAGAACTTCCAAAAAATTCTGGGGGTCGGGGTAGTCCGCTACCCATCCCAGAGAGAACATCGGCAGTTCTTCGCTATTCAGCTTATTTAAAAAGGTTCCCCACTCCATCGTTTCAAAGGCGATGTCGATGCCGAGGTTCTCCTCCAGCATCTGCATCGTAGCGGCGTTAAACGGCGAAGGATCGGATCCGAACCCGGGAGTTGTGAACTTCACGGTTATATCATCCTGGGACGACGCGGACGCGTCAATCTTTTTGAGCCGTGAATAGTATTCGCTCTCCTTTAGCAAAGCGAGGGCCCTATCCGGATCAAATGCCCACACCTTGGGGCTGGCATCGTATCCAGGCATACCTGGGGGTAAAATTCCGGTCGCCGGCGGGACCATTCCCTTGGCCACTGCCTTTAAAATGAGCTCGTTGTCCACGGCCATGGCAAAGGCCTGCCGGACTTTGGGATCGTCAAACGGAGGCATTGTTACATTAAAACCGATATAGTAGAAGCTAAGCTGGGGAGCTTCATGATATTCCTTACTAAGGGGATTGCTGGGATCGGTAACCCTCTCCCAGTCCACTACCCCTACAGGACTCGCCCATATCTCATCATTTTCGTAGCGGGTCATTTGAGATCCTCCCGCTTCGAAAACGAACCTCTGAACGTTGCCTGCACGATCCCGATGGTGATTCTCGCTACGCTCCAGAACCAGTTTTTGGTCGGGAATATATTCTGCCAGGCGAAAAGGCCCGGTTCCGTTGGCATTGACCTGGAAGGCGTCTCTTTGGCTCATTGTGCCGACCGTTTCCTGGTCAAGAACAAAAGCGGTGGGATACGTCAGCTTCTGCAGAAAGTAAACAATGGGCTCTTTGATAGTTAGCTCAAGAGTATAGTCGTCAACCACCCGGACCCCGGAAACTTCAGCGGCCTCTCCGTTGAGCTTCTCTTGCACGCCAACGATATCGCCGAGGTAAGTATCCGCTGTCGGAGAATAAGTGTCGGGATCTGACGCCCGCTCAAAAGACCATTTGAAATCGTGGGCGGTAACCCCTCTCCCGTCGTGAAAAGTCGCGTTATCCACAAGGCGGAAAGTATAGGTCAAGCCGTCTTCGCTGACTTCCCAGCTCTCGGCAATATCCGGAACGGTCTTAAGGGTTCCCTGCTCAAGCCCCACCAGTCCCGAGTATATCTCGTTAAGATACTGGCTGGAATTTACGTCTTGGGATTTATGGGGGTCCATTGTGGGAATCTCGCTCCCCCCTCCGTAGGGCATGCCCAGCGGCAAGGGAACGGTCACCATATCTTTTTCCGAAGATGCCTCGGATTTTGGCGCCGCGCGCTCTTTTTGTACCGGCTTTTGTTCTGCCTGTGCCGACTTTTCTGATTGCTGAACCGGCTCCGGAGATCCTCCGCAGGCCAGACCAACAAGCAGTAAGCTGAGAACCAACATCATACTTGCTACCGATTTCACCATATCGCCCTCCTTTCTCCTTTCCGCGTTTTTGCGGTTTTGTTTTTTTAAGGGACTTCCCCTTATTGGAATACCTTTTATATCATCTGCTTCCGGTTGTCAAGCTATCTATCCACTCCTTTTCCAGAAAATCCTGAGGTTTGCCATAAACCTCCTCTACTGCCTCTCCAAGCTCCACCCCAAAATTTTCATTTAGGAAACGGAGAAACTCGAGCATTGTGTCTTGCCCGTACTCCTTTATCAAAAACCTTATGAAACTATGGGCCTCGGCATAATTCAGCTCAACCATATCCGGTTTTCCCGAAAATGAAGAAAGTTCGCGCAGGGATAAAAATTCCCCGTTCTCTATGGCAGTGCTTATGACTTTTATATGGCGCTCGGAAAGATTCTCGCTACCGGCGTACATTGCAAGACCCTCATTGAGCCAGGTAGGTAAAATAGTGAACGCCTTTTCTGTCAGATGGTCAAAAATAAGATGCATGAGCTCGTGACGGACGGTGTTCAGAAATTCCTCGCCGTTTAGAACAAATACGGCATTAATATCATCGAACGCCATTCCCATCGTAATCAAATCTTCTCTCGTAGCCTTTGAGCGGAAAGGAAGGGCGGGGTCAATGGCTCGTTTTGAGTTATACGCTATAATTCTGATTTTTCTGGGAGGGGTAAAGGAAAAATTTCCCAAAATCCTCTCCGCTTCCAGAAGCACCTTCTCCGGCCTTGCTCTGCGCGCCGACCCATAAAATAAGACTCTCATATTTTCCGATTCTTCTTCCTTCCATTTAAAACGCGGGTCGCTGTAGACAAAGGGGCCGGTTTCAAAAATAACTTCATTCCCCTTCTTGTCTTTTATTCGAACTGTTCCGCTATCCATTTCCGTCCATGTATGGAAGTAATTGCTGTTACCGATTTCAAAAACCATTTTGCCGGGAGTGGGGTTCTCGGGATCATTTTCAGGGGCAACATTAATAAATCCCTCTCCGATCTTCGCTTTAAGATCGGAAGCCGCAAAGTCAAGAGGAAAATCGTGCTCTAAATCCACAATTAGGCGCAGGCCTTTGGGGAACTTATTTTCAATCTCACAGTTTAAAACTCCCAAAGACTCGCCCGATTTGTTCTGAACGGAGCCGGAGGAAAACGCCTTACAAGGCTCTTTTCGTCTAGCTTCATATTTTATCTCTTCTTTTATCTTTTGAGGCGCCTTCCTGGGCTGCCCAGACGCCTCTTCAGCTTGCGGCGCTTCGGTTTGCCCGGCTTTTTCCGCCTGGCATCCGGACAAAAGAACAGCAAAAATTATAATCGCAAAACCCACAATCGCAAAAATCACGATTCCTAAAACAATGCTCCTCGCTTTCATGCCGCCTCCTTAAATTTCTTAAATTTTTAACGAACTTCAGCCTGCAATAGTACGCCAAATACTGACAAGATGTCAATCCCTAAATAAAAAACAGCGAGCTCATTCAAGCGCGCTGTTCGCTTTCTCAAGAAGGGCTGAGATTTCTTCGGCAGGAACAACAAAGGCCACGACCCCACCGATACCACGGCCAACATCAACATAACTAGACATAATCGCGACAACATCTCCGCCTTCTCCAATAACCGGCATGCCGCTTGTGCCTACGCGGAATCTCTGGTCATAGTAAAGTTCCTTCTGCTCTATTATAATGTAACGCTTGTAGTATAAGAGCCTCATGTCCTTCGGTATCTCAAATGTTTCGGCGCCCTTCTCCTGCATGCTCATAACGAATGAGTCCAGAATAAGAGCTCTATTTATCCATGACTCATCGTTAACAATCCTTTCTCCGTTCAAATATCTTACCAGAGACGCCGTTGAATACGGGACAAGGTACGTACTGTTTACATCCTGCTCTTTCGACTCAAGAAGGTAGCCGGTAACACGTACTTCGGATCCTTCCCGGGGCGTTTCTCCCAAGCGTGCGCTTGCGGGCAGCGACTGCACATCTGCGCCGTCAATCCCTATAATGGCCACATCCGCCTTCCAATTAACCCACTCTTCCTTCGCGTATGCCGGGTACCATACGTTGCCTATCTGCACCTTCATGCCGGATGCCTGTCCCTCCAAAATCTCATAGACAATATGCGCATTTGTAGCAAGCAATCCCTTGCCTCTGTCCACCAGAAACGCGGCTCCGCGGCCATAGGGCTCCCCCGATACGTCTCTCAATTCAACTTGAGCGACATAAGAAGGGATAATATGGGACCGAATCGCGGTGGCTGTGGGCATTGGAGCAATGGTCGGTGTTGGAGCAGGAGTTGCAGTCGGAAACGAAGTCGCAGTCGGAGCAGCTGTTGCTGCGGGGGCCGCCGTTGCCGCAGGAGCGCGAGTTGCAGCAACTGTACTCTCAGGAACAATTTCCCGCGCCGGCGCGCTGCACGCCAGCATCATTATTAAAACAACCAGGAAACAAACAGAAATCACTTTACTCATCTCTGTCACCCCCTTCTTCTATGGCGTCTGTATTTGTAGACGGTAAATGCTTCTCAATGAGATCCCTGCCCTTTTTCGAATACCATTTGAAGCCCGCTCCCGGGATTTTCTTTTCTATATGGCCCCCGGGCCCGATGAGAAATGTCTCCGGTATGCCGGTAACCCTGTAAAGCCTGCCCGCATCCATTTTCGCATCCAATAATATAGGAAAGGGAGGTTCTATGTCCACAACAAATTCTTTCACTTTCTCAATGCCATATATCTGGCCCTGCTCTACTGCAAGGATAACAAGTCCTTTGTCCTTGTAACGTTCATGCAGCCGCTTCATCTGGAGCATCTCCATTCTGCATGAAGGGCACCAGGTAGCCCAAAAATTTAGGAATACGAGCTTGCCGCGAAAGTCGGATAAGCTGACATTCTCAAGTTTAGTGTATGAAATATCGCCATTGTCTTGGGAAAAATCCGCCTGAAATCCGTTCAGGGTAAAATCCGGCGCCATTGCTCTTTTCTCTGCTTTTTCTTGCACTGCTTTTTCTTGTTTTTGTTCTTGCTTCTGTTCTGTTACTTTGTCTTTTTCTGTGCTTGTCTGTACGGGAACGGAAGCCGCACTTGTGCATGCTAAAAATGCAGGCAATATAAAAAATACAGAAACTATCAATGCGATTCTTTTCATGGACTCACCTTTCCTGCCATCTCGATTTTAAAATTTCAAAGAGCCTTATAGTATATCCTACATACCAATCTTGTCAATTAGATAACAATGGTGTATATGGAATTTATTGTCCCTTAAAAATAAAATGCTGAAGGAAAAAGACAATGAAAAGATCTGTACTTGTTGTATTATGTTTTATTTCCCTGCTGGTAGCCGTAGTAGCGACTGCAAGTCCAAAGAAGGAGAGTGATAGTACCATGCCAAACTCCATTACATTTGAGTATCTCCCAGGAAAGACAATGAGCGGACTTGTTTCCAAGGTCTTCCCGGACGGCACGCTCCTTATTATACCGGATAAAATACCGCAAGAGTGGCAAGCTCAAAACCCGGACCAAATCACGCCGACCTACTTCCATGTGGATCCCAGAGCATTTCTCTTGAGCGATTCTCGAATAGGCAAAGAGTATAGGGCGTATGAGGAAGAAATTACATCTTTCCCCAGCACCGAGTGGCGCAACCCTCCGGGAGAGCTTCTGGTAAAGAGGTGCGAGTTTTATCATAGGGCTCTAAAAGAAATCTCATATATCAGAGCCCTTGCAAATAACTATGGAGAGCTTGATGAGGAGCCGCTTGAAGAGGAATCAGAAATTACACATCTTAGATACACTTGGCTCTGGGCAACAGCCCGGATAAGAGATCGCGGCTTTAGCGATGTAATTGATCCCTGCGACAAGGTTTGGACGATTTCCGAAGATGGAGATGTCTTGCGATTTATACTTTCAAAAGCATCCGAGCCGGAAGAAAGTAGAAGAAACATGCTTATGGAAGCGACAAAAGATGGGGAAAGCGAGATACTGTACATTTTCCCGGGGGATCATGTCATGTTTGCAAAGCACCCCAGGGACCCGGATTTATTCTTTGCAAGTATCGACGGCTGGCCCGACAGAGAATCCGACAATCCTGATCCAAGATGGCAGTCCGTGTACCTTTTTGATATCAATGACCCGGATAACTATAAAATAGTCCGCTATCCCCTGCCTCAAAGCTCCTACGCGCCTGCGGGCGATGAGCGCCTGTATGGCCACTCCGGATTTTTCAGCGAAGACGGCAGATTCTTCTACGCGCTTCTTTATGGCTTCGAGGAGGAAGGCGGGGGCCTATGGGTAGCCGATATTTCTCACGACGACTTCTATGAGAACACGGACTCGTTCGCGCAAATCTTCACGTGGGACCATGCTCTTTCGTTCTTTTTTCTGCCAAAAGCAGAGCACTCTCCTCATCGTGTGGTGCTTATGACCAGCAAAGAAGTAAAAGATGACTTTGCAATGACCCTCAACGCGCTTAAAATACGATTTGACGGACTGGAATCGAAACTTGTCGAAAAAGAGAGGTTAATAAAAATGGTCGGGTGGAACCCTGTCCCGTTTGCGTATCAAAAAACATCAGATGAAGAAATTAAAATATACATAGAGACCTACCTCAACTTTGAAAGCGAGGTTGTGCCCCGCGCAAAAGGCGTTTACACAGTCCTAGTCAGTACTAATGAATAGTCCTCCGGCAAAAACAGCCATACTAAATATTGGCTGTTTTTTTATATGCCTAGTTTAATAAGCAAAAAGACGAGGGTTTCTCGTCTTTTTTAATTGTCTGGTTATGTTAAGGTCGCAATGTCTTCAAGCTGCTGCGCGAGCCACTTGTTTATATCGTTATTCTCTACGGCATTGCGCAAAAAATGGCTCTTTACTTTCCTTGGGCCTTCTTCCATGCATAAGGCCGTATACAAGGCCTCAAACATGCCTTCTGTATCAGCCGCTGATACGGCCAATACTCCCGGTTCTAATTCTTCAAAAGCGCCGGCAGATCTTGAGAGTATAATAACTCCGTTGTTTTCGTTTACTATCGATCCCTCTTTGGCAACAAGATTCATACCGTCTGCTATCGGATTTACCATAAGAACATCGCATATTCGCATGGCAACAAATGCTTGCGTTTGATTGTCTTCAAAAAATGCCGTTACTGGCTGCCATTCCTCGCTTCCGTAGCGATTATTAATTTCTTCTATAATATCTTCCACCTCACTGCGATAGTCCCGGTATACTTGAATATCCTCTCGAGAGGGAACAAGAAATGCAAAAAATGAAACTCGCCCTCTCCACTCCGGATACTGCGCCAATAATTTATCGTATGCCATGAATCCCCTGATAATATTCTTGCTTGGATCCATGCGGTCAACGCGAACAATAGTCTTTTCTTTAAGATACGGTCCTAGTGCTTCTATATAAGAGTCGGCTTCCTCGGAATACGCAAGAGTCCTTGTTTCTTCTAAGTTTATAGATATCGGATAAGATCGGATATGCGTCGTTCTGCCATTATATGTGATTGCCTGTTCTTTGTAATTTATTTCGAATGAATGCAGAAAATTAAGGAACTCCTCGCATGTTGCAAGAAATGCTTTTGCGTCGCGTTTTGTCTGAAATCCCACAATGTCGCAAGACAGAAGGGAGTTTAGAATATCAAGCACCATTTTTTCCGGAAGCATCCTCCAGCAGAACGGACCTGGCCAAGGGATATGAATAAAATGAGTTATCACTGCTTCCGGCATGGCTTTTCGCACCATTCTGTCGACAAGATACAGATGATAATCTTGTATCATGATGGGAGCGTCAAAGGATTGGCCTGCTAACTTAATAATCTCGCCTGCAAATGCTTCGTTCACCGGTACATAGCCGTTCTCCCATGCGTCCCATACGTTTTTATCTATATCGGGAGCATACGGAGAGTTCCACATATTGTGCTGTACAAACCAAAGTAGCGGGTTTGCTATTTTGTTGTAGTATTTGTTGTACTGCTCTTTGGGAATCGTTACATAACGAGATTGTATATTTTTTTCCTCATCAGGCATCTGTAGATTTGCTACAGCACGATCGCCTTCAGTCATTGCCGCAGAAACCCATAGATATTTAGCCTGAATACCTAAGGACTGCAGCGCTGTGACAAGCCCTCCTCTTCCTCTCTCCGTTGTAAAAGACCCGTCTTCATGAATAATATGCTCTACCGGCCCTCTGTTACTGGCAAGAATTATCGTTTCCGCTATATTTTTCATTCTTATTCCTTCTCTTTCCAAGAATTCTATGATACAATAACAAATTATAAGAATATGTCAAGGTTTAAATTAAAGTCAAATTTTAAGCCGACGGGAGATCAGCCCGCGGCTATACAGCGATTATCTCAAGCAATTATGTCCGACGCAAAAGATCAGGTGCTTTTGGGCGTGACTGGCAGCGGCAAGACGTACAGTATGGCTGGGGTGATAGAAAAAGTACAGCGCCCCGTGCTCGTAATTTCCCATAATAAAACCCTTGCCTGGCAGCTTTACCGCGAATTTAAAGAATTTTTTCCAAATAGCGCGGTACATTATTTCGTAAGCTACTATGACTATTATCAGCCCGAGGCATACATTCCCCAATCAAACACATATATCCAAAAAGACGCGCGAATCAATGAGAAAATCGACCAGATGCGCCATGCCACAACACAGGACCTACTGTCGCGAAACGATGTTATTGTCGTAGCTTCTGTATCTTGCATCTATAACATCGGCTCGCCGGAGGATTACAGCGACCTAAGCCTTAAATTATCGCTTAATCAAACAATATCTCGGAAAGAATTACTATCCCATCTTGTAACCCTCGGCTACACGCGCAACGAAATTGATCCGAAACCCGGCCAGTTCCGTGCCAGAGGCGAGCGTATAGAAGCATACCCTGCAACCGGAGAAAAAGTTACAATCATTGAAATCTCCCAAAACAAAATCTCCAAAATAAACGAAGGCAGGCCAGATAAGCTCAACCCCCAATATATCCCCCTACGGGGGATCTCCCGCAGGGAGACAACCCCCGACATACAATATACCCGCCTATTCCCCGCCCACTTTTGGGCCACTCCAGACGATAAACAAAAAATCGCGATCACAAACATACGAAATGAACTCCATGACCATCTGCGCCTCCTCAAAAAACAAGGCAAGCTTCTGGAGGCACAGCGGCTAGAACAAAAAACAAGCTTTGACCTTGAGATGATAGAGGAAACCGGATTTTGCCACGGTATTGAAAACTACTCCCAGCACCTTGATTTCCGAAAGCCGGGCGAAGCCCCCTACACGCTTCTTGATTTCTACACTCACGCGGGATACAGCAACTTTCTTACTTTTATAGATGAGTCGCATATGAGCATGCCCCAGCTTCGAGGAATGTATTTCGGGGACAGATCGCGAAAGCAAACTCTTATAGAACATGGCTTCCGCCTGCCTTCGGCAATAGACAACAGGCCCCTTAGATTTGATGAGTTTAATAAAAGAATCGGCCAAACTGTATATGTTTCCGCGACTCCCGCAGAATACGAGATTAAAAAAGCCTCGCGATATGTGGGGGGTTCAACCCCCCACATAGTGCAGCAGTTAATCAGGCCGACGGGCCTGCTTGACCCTTCCATTGAAGTGCGGAAAACACAAAATCAGATGAAACATCTGATAAAAGATATAAAGGCAAGGGTTGCAAAAAATCAAAGAATACTTGTCACAACTATAACAAAGCGCCTTGCCGAGGACATTGCCGAGTACCTGGTGGAGCGGGATATCAAGGCGTATTATCTGCATTCGGAAATTCACACGCTTGAACGCCCGAAAATTTTGCACGATTTGCGATCCGGCAAGATTGATGCGCTAGTCGGCATCAATCTTCTGCGCGAAGGCCTCGATCTTCCCGAGGTGTCGCTCGTTGTGATTTTAGATGCGGACAAAGAGGGATTTCTTCGCAATGACACTACCCTTATCCAGACAATGGGCCGTGCGGCACGCCATGTGGAAGGGCATGTCATTATGTATGCCGACACAATGACCGGCTCAATGAAACGGGCAATAAGAGAGACAAACCGGAGAAGGAAGATTCAGGAAAAATATAACAAGAAGCATAATATTACCCCCAAAAGCATTGAAAAACCGCTAGAACAATTTCCCGAAGAAATTGTCGCAACCGACAACAAGTCCCCCTACGGGGGATCTCCCGCAGGGAGACAACTGACAACCGGCAACAACGAAACTAAACAATTAAACAATGCCTCCCTTAAATACTTAGAAACGGAAATGAAAAAAGCCGCGAAAGAAATGAACTTTGAACGCGCAGCTGAATTGCGCGACAAAATCCTTCGATACACTCAGGATAAATAAAAAAGCTCGCATCATAATGATTGCGAGCCGTGATAATCTCGGGCCTTATTTTATTTCATCTGCCACAGCATGCGCGAGAAGCTGAGCTGCGATATGTAATACTTCCCGCTTGTTAACTGAATTCTGTCCAACCAGATAAGAGAGAAGGGGGGTAGCATTTCCTTCCTCGTAGGCGATGCGTCCTTCGGCGAGATTAACGAAATCAAAAACTATATTTTCTTCCAGGCCATCCGGGTTGAAAAAATCGAAAACAATCCTAAATATGGCCGGGCCATTCTCCGACTCTGCGACCTCAAGCATTATTAGCGCTTGCGACAAATAACCGAAGTTGCGCTCAAATGATTCGACAGCTTCATAGGGAGGATGATCCACCCGGTACCAAACATTCCACGTCGCGTCGTTCAGGGTCGTCACTTCCGCTGAAGTCCGCGGAAATTCCCCGGCGGGAGCTTCATCGGCAGCAGGAGGAGGTGGTGTAGCCGTTACGATAACCTCTATCACCACTTCCCGGACAACCTCTTTAGTGACTATGACCGGCTTCTCGACCTCTATGATGACTTCTTTTATGACCGGGATTTCTTTCACGACCTCTCTGATGACCTCTTTTTCTACTATTACCGGCGTGGGGTCTCTCGCGCATGATATCGCAGACAATGCCAGCAAAATTGTAAGAACAAACAGGGCCAATCCATTTTTGATTTCCAACGAGCATCATCCCCCTTTAATCTGGCCAAGGATATCCTTGGCTTCCTCATAGGCCTCATCGTGGGATTTGCTCAACCATCCGGATGATTCGTCTGCCGATGACTCGACATACCCCCTGTACTCGCCATTGCCATCCAGATATATAATCAATACATTACTTGGGGAAACCTTGTCATCTTGGAGTGTAATCTGGGAATTGTGAATTTTATACCAAATATGATGCCCTTTCCCATCGCTAGTCATGATAGTAATGGAAGAAAGTCCCTCGCCTGCCGTTTCCTCTGCCGGCTTGCTACCGCCGCACGCCGAGACTGAAGCGACAAAGATGCCTGTAAGCGCCAGAATCATAAACAATCCCGATATACTTCTCAAGGTACGCCTCCTCAATCCTTCTGGATTTATTACCATATTTACACTATCATTAAACCGTGTCAGCATCAAACATTCTGCTAGTCAACAAACCCCCCGGGCCTACATCGCATGATATTGTGGATGATGTACGGAAAATCACCGGCGAGTCCAGAGTTGGACATACGGGGACATTAGACCCTTTTGCAGAGGGACTTTTGATAGTGCTTGTTGGGAGAGAAGCAACGAAACGGCAGGCAGAATTTTTAAAACTAGACAAAGAATATATTGCTACACTGCGCTTTGGTGCGGAAACTGATACGGATGATATAACCGGATCTTCATTATCTTTTGCCCGCGATCGCGGGCAAAAGATAACAATCAACGATACTAAACGGGTGATACAAAAATTTATTGGTGAAATCAGCCAAATACCGCCAGCTTACTCTGCGATAAAGATAAAAGGCAAAAAGGCCTACGAGCTTGCCCGCAAAGGCGAAAAACCGAAGCTTGAGCCGCGAAAAATAAATATTTATAATATCAAAATTCTAAACTACGAATGGCCCCTGCTTGAGCTCACGGTGCAGTGCTCTTCGGGCACATACATACGAGCCCTCGCCCGCGACATCGGGAGAGATCTCGGCTGCGGGGCATATTTAGAAAAACTAATACGGACAAAAATCGGCAAATATTCACTTACGGATGCTGTGACGATTGACGCTTTACGCCGAAAATGATATAAATTCCTTAATATGCCAATAACGAGTTCAGCAAAAAAGGCATTGCGGCAAAACAAGAAACGCAAGGTCCATAACCTCACATACAGGAACAAAACAAAAACCCTTATGAAAAGGGGGCTGTCTTTGGCAAAAGAAGGGAAACACGAAGAGCTCAAGCGCCTTCTGCCATTTATCTATAAAGCGCTTGATAAAGCGGCTAAAGTTGGGGTTATTAAGAAAAACACTGCGGCTCGCAGAAAATCCCTCATCGCAAGATCCTTCGCTCCCGCCCAGGAGGCGAGGCTCGCCCCGGAGGGGCGACAGGACAAGAAGCTTACCCCGCAAAAATAAAACTTTCAAGAGCGGCTTGCGGCTCCGTTTTGCCTGTTTTTATGCCTATCTCAAAATCTACAATCTGACTGTAGATTTTTTTAATACGCGCCTTATCAAATGCTCTTGCTTGCGCCATGCTCTTTTTCGCCACAAAAGGGTGCATATACGTAGCTTTTGCGATCTTTGAAGCGTCTCTTTCCCCTCTTTCCAGAAAGTCCTGCGCTTGGGCTATGTTGCGAAATTGACTGCAGATCATAGAGAATAAATAGTGTCCGTTGTCCCCGGCATCAATATGCGCTCTTAACAGACGCAATGCCTTTGGCTTATTATTTTCCATAAAGGCATCTATGAGAGCGAAGATATGCCTCTGGTCCGGAAGCCGCAGAAAGATGCCGATATCCTCTCTGCTTATCTCTTCTCCTCCTTTATAAAATCTAAGTTTCTGCAGCTCGTTTTCAAACATCCATAAATCCTCGCCGGTTATAGAAAGAAGCTCGTAAAGCGCGCCCTGTGTAATTTTTATTCCTTTTTTTGCGATAAACTCCTTCGCCCACTTGCTAAGCCGCGCGCCGGTCAATATATCGAATTCCTGGCTTTGGGCATTTTTTAGAAGCCATGCGGATGCCTCATCTCTTTTGTCTATGCCCTGTTCATGGAATACGCATATTACATCCTTTGCCTTTGGCATATCATCCTTGTTTTTCCAGGACGTAAATCTTTCGGAAAAATCTTTTGTCGCCAACAATCCCTTAAGTACGATAAACCGCTTTTCCTCAAACATAGTCATAGCCCCTGCGGCATTGCGAAAATCGTCAAAATTGTGATTTTCGGAATCAAATACATGGAAACTAATTCCGCTTTTATTGACTTCCTTGTAGCGCGCAATTATTTCATTTAATTTTTTGCCGGACCCGTAGGTATCGGGTCCGTATAAAAATAAAATCATGATTTTATTTTATCCGGATAAAAAAATATAGCCGGCATTCCAACAGGAACGAAGGCCACAACAAAAACAAAGGGAGCTTTCACGTTGAATTAAAGCTAAATCTTACCCCAATACCTCTTTCGCCTTTTTCACAATCTCTTCCGGAGTAAAATGAGCCTTTACCATGAAGTCCCTTGCGCCCAGCTCAAGGCCACGTTCAATATCGTCTTTTTGGCCGAGGTTTGAGAGGATTATAATAGGAATATCCTTTGTCTCCGGGTCGCTCTTCGCTTGCTTAAGCACCTCAAATCCGTCAATGCCCGGCAGTATTAAATCCAAAAGCACAAGAGCGGGCTTATTTTCCTTGATAAACTGCAATCCCTCTTCGCCATCAACCGCTTGTATTATATTAAGCCCTTCTTCTTCCAGCTTTTTCACAATAAGATCGCGTAAAAACTGATCATCCTCAACAACAAGGATACTCTTCGCTGCGTTTGACTCTTTACTCGGGTTAGTTGATTTTTCTTGCATAGTTTTATTTTCCTTGATTAA
>Ga0066376_10001312_pt1 | contig 24129 bp, 21 predicted proteins | sample Knorr_S15_td_Bot_FD_77009 | JGI IMG/M metagenome (GOLD analysis project Ga0066376, IMG submission 77009) | Marine microbial communities from Southern Atlantic Ocean transect - Knorr_S15_td_Bottom_ad_5009_LV_A | ecosystem: Environmental > Aquatic > Marine > Oceanic | place: Southern Atlantic...
ACGATGGATCGATCGAGGCCTGGGGGATCAATTTCTTCGGCCCTTTCTCGAACACTCCCACCGGAACCGGATTCACCGCCATTGCCGCCGGCGACGCCTACAGCCTCGCGCTACGCGACGATGGATCGATCGAGGCCTGGGGAAGCAATTTCTTCGGCCATGTCTCGAACACTCCCACCGGAACCGAATTCAAGGCCATTGCCGCGGGCAACTACCACAGCCTCGCGCTACGCGAGGATGACTCGCCCATCATGTTCCAGTTCTCGCCCGAAGCGGGGGTGATGATCGGCACCCGCCAAACCGAAGACGACTACGCCGAGATCATCCTGGCCTTCGTCCCGGAACCCGGCGCCGCCTTGCTCGGCATCGCGGCGTTGGCCGCACTCGGCGCCCTGCCGCGGCGTCGCCGCCGCTAGCCCGTTCGCGCCCCCAACACCTCGACCAGGTCCTCGTGCTCGAGTTTCTCGGCTTCGAGGAGCCGATCGGCGAGGCGGTCGAGGAGATCGCGCTTCTCGGCAAGTAGTTTCGCGGCGGCCTCGTAGGCGCTTCGCAAGGCTTCGAGGAGTTCCGCGTCGAGGACCCGCGCGGTCTCCTCCGAATAGGCAGCGCGGCCGGCGCCCTGGCCGAGGAACCCCGGCGACGTGGAGTCCGCCAACGAGAAGTTCGGCAGTTGCTGGCTCATGCCGTGGACCCCGAGCATCTCGCGCAGCAGGCGGCTCGCCTTCTCGAGATCGTCACTGGCACCGGTGGAAATTTCCCCGAGCACCAACTCTTCGGCCGCACGCCCGCCCAGCAGCACGCGCACGCGGCCCTCGAGTTCTGAACGCAAGAGCAGCAGGTGGTCTTCCACCGGGAACTGCAGGGTGTAACCGAGCGCGGCATGCCCGCGCGGCACGATCGAGATTTTCTGCACCGGATCCTGCCCCGGCGTGAACCACCCCACCAGTGCGTGACCCGATTCGTGGATCGCGACGCGCCGCCGATCTGCCTCGGAGAGCACCTTGCCCTTCTTCTCGAGTCCCCCGATCACGCGTTCGAAGGCGTCCTGGAAATCCGCCATGGCGATGCGTTCGCGATCGCGGCGTGAAGCCAGCAGCGCCGCCTCGTTGCACAGGTTGGCGATTTCTGCGCCCGCGAAGCCCGCGGTCTCGGCCGCCAGGCGGTCGAGGTCGACATCCTCGGCCAGGATGAGTTCGCGCACATGCACCGCGAAGATCGCGCGACGTCCCTCGCGGTGAGGCCGATCCACCAGCACCTGTCGATCAAAGCGCCCGGGTCGCAACAGTGCCTTGTCGAGAACCTCGGGGCGATTCGTGGCGGCCATCAACACCACCCCGGCGCGGGAGTCGAAACCATCCATCTCCACGAGCAATTGGTTCAGCGTGTTCTCGCGCTCGTCGTAGCCCCCCATGGCGGCGCCTTGCGCCGCGCGACTTTTCCCGATGGCGTCGAGTTCGTCGATGAAGATGATGCACGGGGCCTTGGCCTTTGCGGCCTCGAAGAGCTGTCGCACGCGCGAAGCGCCCACGCCAACGAACATCTCGACAAAATCGGATCCGCTCATGGCGAAGAAAGGCACCTCAGCCTCGCCGGCGACTGCCCGGGCCAGAAGCGTCTTGCCCGTGCCCGGAGGGCCTACGAGCAACACGCCCTTCGGCAGTTTCGCCCCGAGCCGTGTGAACTGCGCGGGTTCCTTCAAGAAGGCGACGACCTCACGCACTTCCTCCACGGCCTCGTCGGCTCCGGCAATTTCGGCAAAGCGCACGCGGTTCTCGGGGTCGACCTCGACGATTTTCGGTTGCTTCCGGCCCATCGAGAGCGCCGCCGGCCCCTTCCCCATTCGCCGCATCAAGAAACCCCAGAGCAGGAACAGCGCACCGAAGGGCAGCACCCAGTTCCAGAAGAGGTTGCTGGCCCACTTCGACTCAATGCGTCCCTGAAATTGCACGCCGTGCTTCTGCAAGAGCGGGATCAAGGCCGCGTCGGGCAGCGGCGTCACGGTGAAGTGTCGCTTGCGTTCGGCCACCGCCTTCGCCTGCTCGGCCTCGAGCTTCGCGTCGAAGCCCGCGACCCACCCCTTCAACCGATCCCATTCGAGACGCCAGGGGGTGTGCTCACCGGGCGGGTCGATTCCCGGTCCCGCCGCGGGCTTCGCCGGCTTGGCGGCCTTCGAGAGCCCGTAGATCACGTCTTCGGTGATCACCACCTCCGCGACCCGACCGGCTTCGACTCGTTCGAGGAAGGCGCTGTAGGGAACCTTCGCAACGCCCGGCCCCGAGAAGAGCCAGTAGTTCAGCGCGAAGATCGTGCCGAAGACGAGAAAGTAGTAGACGAGCGAGAAGCCCGCGCGTCCGGGAAGCCCCGGCGGCGTGGCGGCCGGCGGCACGCCCGCCGCTAGACCCCGACCACGAAGCTGCAGCTCGTAGTTCCGCTGCCGCCGATGTTCAGGGTCTGGAAGTTTTTCGCCCCATCCACCTGGAAGTCGCCCGCTTCACCCTTCACCTGGTTCGTCGCATCAAGCAGCTGACGTACGCCGGTGGCGCCCACCGGGTGGCCCGCGCCGATCAGCCCGCCGCTCGGATTGATCGGGTGCTTGCCATCGATCTCGAGCCAGCCCGCCTCGACCGCCTTCCAGCTCTCGCCGGGCGCGGTGATGCCGAAGTGGTCGATGGCCATGTACTCCGAGGTGGTGAAGCAGTCGTGGGTCTCGATGCCGTCGAGGCCATTTACGTCGGCGATTCCTGCACGGCGCATGGCCGCGGTGATCGTGCTGCGAACGTGGGGCAGCACGTACTCGGCGCCGGCACTTTCAGCGACCTTGTCCGAGAAGCGCAGGCGCGCCGTGTTGTGGCCCCAACCCTTGATGCGCGGGATGTCCTCGAGCTTGATCGCCATGCCCTTCGCGTACTTCTCGGCATATTCGCGGGAAGCCAGAAAGACACAGACCGCGCCGTCGGTCACCTGGGAACAGTCAGAGATGCGGATGCGCCCGCCCACCGCGGGGTTGTCGTCGGTGCGGCAGAGCGCGTGTTCCTTGTTCATGTACCAGGTCCGCGTTTGGGCATTCGGGTTCAGCTTCGCGTTGGCGTAGTTGATCTTCGAGATCTCGGCGAGGTACTCGTCCTTCAGCCCGTAGCGTGCGTCGTACTCGTCGCCGAGGCGACCGAATAGCTTCGGGAAGGGAAACTCGATGCCCTCTGCTTCCTCTTCGTACCAGGCTGCGGTCCCGAGGAATGCGCCGCCTTCGGCCGCAGACACCGTCTTCATCTGTTCAATACCAACCACGGCCTGCAAGTTGTAGCGGCCGGCCTCGATCTCCGCGGAGGCCGCCAGGATCGCGATGCTGCCGGAGGCGCAAGCCGCTTCGTGACGCGAGGTCGGCAGCCCGCTGAACGCCGGATCGGCCTCGGTGAAGAAGGCCCCAAGATGGCCCTGCATGCAGTAGAGCTCGGCGGCGAAATTGCCAACGTGGGCGCTCTCGACTTCTTCAGGGGCAATCGAGGTCGCCTCGAGCCCGCCGCGCACCGCTTCGCGCATCAGTGCCGAGAAGTGCTTCTTCTCCTTCGTCCAATTGCGTGCGAAGTCGGTCTGGTATCCGCCCAGAACGTAGATCTCGGAACCTGCAGCCATGATAGTCACCTCCCGATTCGCGTCGCGGCGTTAGCCGGCGACGAAGAAACGCCCCACGTTGATGCGCCCGCTGTGGAAGAAGCCCCGGTCGCCGCCTGCCGCCACCGCTTCTGAAAGCAGCTTTGGCACCGCCAGGCCGGCGCCTTCGATCAGTTCCTGCGTGGCCACAGGACCCAGGGTGTCGATCAGCACACCCGGGGGCGCCCAATTGAAGCCCATGCCCATGATGCGATCGATGCCGTCGAGGGTCTCGGTGACTTCGCCCACCCGCTCGAGCGCGTAGGCGATGTAACCGGCAACCACCTTGCGAGCGAGGGCCGCTTCGTCTCCCTCGGCGGCCAAAAAGGTGTGCAGCGCCTCGCGATAGCGCCCCTGGTGGTGGAGGCTCGCAATCGCATCGATGTAGCCGAGATCCGGCAGCGCCACCTCGGACTCGGGACGATAGTCGCCGGTGGCCGGGTCGAGCACCTGCCGTGTCTTCCCGTCGCGCCGAAAGAAGCCGCCGCCACTCTTGTTCCCCAGCACCCCCTGCCCCATCAGCTTCGCCATGTAATCGGGGAGCTTCAGCGTCGCGTGCGCCTCGTCGTCGGAATTCTCGTAGACGTTGTCGACGATGGCGCGGTGGATGTCCCAACCCACGAGGTCGATGGTGGCAAGAGGGGTCAGCGCTCTTCCCGTGTAGGGGCCCACCAGACGATCGACCAACAGCGGCCCGTGCTCTTCGGCCAGTTGGGCCGCCTCGTTGAGCACCTTGAAGCCCACGCGGTTGCCCGCGAAGGCCGGCGTATCGGCCGTACGGATCATCTCGCGCCCGAGCCGGACCTTCGAGAAGGCCTCGATGAAGTCCGCCACGGCCGGGTCGGTGTCCCGGCCGACGACGAGTTCGGTTCCGACGATCACGTTCGGCGGGTTGAAGAAGTGCAGACCCAGGAAGTGCGAGCGAAACGAATCGCTGCGCCCTTCGCAGAGCGCATTGATCGAGAGCCCCGAAGTCACCGTGGCGACGATGGTGTCGTCGCGGCGAGCCGCCTCGACCCGGTCGAAGATCGCCTTCTTGATGGCGAGATCCTCGGCCAGCGCCTCGAAGACGAGGTCGGCTTCCCCGATGGCCTTCTCGAGGTCGGAGTCGTAGTCGCCGACCGTTGCGCCACGGGCCACCGTCGGCGAGCGCACCTGCTTGATGGCCGCGGCCAGGCCTTCTTCGGCCTTCTCACGGGTCCGCGCCAGGAAGGTGACCTGGGGCACCGCCTGGGTGAAGAGAGCGGCACTGCCGTAGCCCATGGTGCCGTTGGCCCCGAGGACCACCACGCGTTCGAGCTTGCGACTCCCGAGCAACTCCCGTGTGCGCGCCGCCGAGGTCGCGCCGTCTCCACTGCCGGTCATGGAATCTCTTCTCCTCTCGTCCTCGGAGGAAACCCCAAAGGGCGGGTCCCATGAAAACCTGGGACGGGACCAAAATTGGGACGGGAATTCTACCACGCTTCCACACCCACGGGGCCGTCCGCCACGCCCCGATCAGTCGTAGCCCAGGCCTTCGAGGCGACGCGGTTTTCGCAGCCAGTCGGGGTCGATCTTCACGAACAGCTTGAGTCCTACCGGGAGGCCGACCAACTCCTCAATCTGCGGCCGCGCCTTCATGCCAATCTTCTTCACGACTTCGCCGCCCCGCCCGACCACGATCCGCTTCTGCGAATCGCGAAGCACCAGCAGGTTCGCCTCGATGTGCACCCGCCCCGGCTTCGACTCGTCGTAGCGCACCACTTCCACCGCGACGCAGTAGGGAAGTTCCTGAGTGAGTTCTGCGAAGGCCGCTTCGCGTACCAGTTCAGCCGCCAGGAAGCGAAGCGGACGATCGGTGAGTACGTCGTCCGGATACAGCGGGGGCGACTTCGGCAACCGCGCGCAGACCGCCTCGAGCAGTCCGTCGACGCCCTCCCCGCTGCGCGCCGAAACCGCACCGATCACGTCGAAGCCGGGCGCCTTCGGCCAGCGGATGGCGGCGCCCCTGCGATCCGCCTTCGTCGCGACCCCAATCGACGGTTTGCCGCGGGCCTCCAGAATGGCGAGCACCTCGTCGTGGACCGGCAACCAACCCTCTGCGGGGTCGACCAATAGGACCCCCACATCGCAGTCCCGGGCGGCGGTCTCGACGGCATCGTTGAGCGCGCGGTTCAGCGGGCGGGTTCCAATGTGCCGCCCCGGCGTGTCGACCCACACGATCTGCGCGGCCGGAAGATTCTGGATTCCAAGCAACCGGCTCCGGGTGGTCTGGGGTTTGGGGCTGGTGATCGCCAGCTTCTGGCCCAGAACGTGGTTCAGCAGCGTCGACTTCCCTGCATTCGGTGGCCCCAGCAGCGCGGCGAAGCCAGCCCGATGCGTTTGTTCTGCGCCGGCTTCAGTCATCAGCGAGCCCCGGATGCGCCAACGCGAACGAAGCCGCCTGCTTCTCCGCGCCGCGTTTCGTGCGATCCGTCGCGAAGGCCCAGCGTTCCCCCTGCACCTTCACCGCGACGGTGAAGCGAAGGGCATCGGACTCGATGCCGTTGTCGTGCACCACCTCGTAATCCGGAAAGATGCCAAAGCGCGCCATCACCCGTTCCTGGAACTCACTCTTGGCGTCGCGCGCCACCGGCGGTGTATCGACGCTGAGGAGTTCTGCAAAGGTGCGCTGCACCCAACTGCGCACCGGCGCGAGGCCCGCATCGAGGTAGACCGCGCCGACGAGCGCCTCGAGCGCATCCCCGAGGATCGAAGCCTTGCTCGCGCCGCCCCCTTGCCGCTCGGTGGCGCCGAGCATCACGGCCTCGCCGAGGTCGAGTTCGCGGGCGACCCGGGCAAGCGCCTCTCCGTCCACCATCATTCGCCGGGCCTGGGTCAACTCTCCCTCGCTCCAACCGGGATGCGCCTCGTGAAGGAGTTCTGCAGTCACCAGCCCGAGCACGGCATCGCCGAGAAATTCGAGACGCTCGTAACTCTCGGTGCCCTCTTCGTTTGCAAGCGACGCGTGACGCAGCGCACGTTCGAGCAACTCCGGGTCTGCAAACTGGTGCCCGAGCGCCGTTTCGAGGCGCTGGCGCGAAGAGAGGCTCAAGCCGCGGCCCCGGCGATCCAGCCGCCGCCGAGCACCTCGTCGCCCTCCGCCCCGCCATAGAAGACCGCGGCCTGCCCTGGGGCGATGGCCCGGACCGCAGCGTCAAAGTGAACTCGAACTTCGCCGCCGGCGCGCGGCTCGAGCGTGGCCACCGCCGCTTCGTGTCGCGCCCGCACCTTCACCGCGGCTCGAATCGGTTCAGACGGCGTCTCCCCGGAGACCCACGAGACGCCCTCGACCCGCATTTCACGGCTGCCAAGTGCGCTCTCGGGACCCACCACGACGCGGCGTCTCAGCGCATCGAGCGAGAGCACGTAGAGCGACTCCGCCGAAGAAAGTCCCAGCCCGCGTCGCTGCCCCACCGTGAAGCGATGGATGCCCGCATGCCTTCCGAGGACATCGCCTTTCGTGTCGACGATGTCTCCGGCGCGGTCGCGGGCTTCGGGGCGAAGACCTTCGACCACCTTCGCGTAGTCGCCATCCGGAACGAAACAGATCTCGAAACTCTCGGGCTTCTCTGCGGTGACGAGGCCCAGCGCGCGTGCGCGCTCGCGCACCTCGGGTTTCGTGAGTCCACCGAGGGGAAACCACGCCCGCTCGAGTTTCGCCTGGTCGAGCTGAAAGAGGTAGTAGCTCTGGTCCTTTTCAGAGTCCCTGGCGCGAAGCAAGCGCTGCCGGCCCGACTCCGGGTCACGCGCCACCCGTGCGTAGTGGCCGGTGGCCACGCGCTTCGCCCCGAGTACTTCGGCGCGCGCGAGCAGGCGGTCGAATTTGAACTCGGTATTGCAGGCGACGCAGGGGATCGGCGTGCGGCCCGCAAGATACGCCTCGGCGAAGGGTTCGATCACCGCTTCACGAAAAGCCTCGCCATAGTTCGCGACGAAGAAGCGGATCCCGAGACTCTCGGCCACGCGCCGCGCATCGTCGACATCCTCGAGCGAGCAGCAGCGGGACGACTCGCCGGAGAGGTGCATCGTCACCCCGACCACTTCAAAGCCGGCCTCGCGAGCACAGGCCGCCGCCACCGACGAATCGACGCCGCCGGACATCGCCACCAGCATGCGCTCGCCGGCACCCTCGCGGTTGCGAACTTCACTCACGCGCCGACGGCTCCCCGCGCCCTTTGCACGAGTTCGTCGAGCCACTCGAGGACCCGGTCGATCTGCGTCGCGTCGACACCGTACCCGACGCTGAAGCGCAGGCACGAACCCGCCTCGTGGACGCTGCGGCCCATCGCCAACAGCACGTGCGATGCCGACACCTTTCCCGAATGGCAAGCGGCCCCCGCGGAGACCGCGACCCCTTCGAGGTCGAGCGCCTGCAGCAGGACCTCCCCCGCGACGCCCTCGAATTCGACATTGAGGGTATTGCAAAGCACCGCGTCTGCGGGGCCGTTGCGGCGGACGCCCTCGATACGCGCCTCGATCCCATGCCAGAGGCGGTCGCGCAGCGCGGCGTAGGCCGACACCCTCGCATCCCCCTCCTTCTGGACCAACTCGCAGGCCATTCCGAAGCCTGCGATTCCGGGCACATTTTCGGTGCCACCGCGAAGCCCTCGCTCCTGCCCGCCGCCGAGCAGCCAGGGCGCCACCCGACGGGCGTCGCGCAGGTAGAGGGCACCGACACCCTTGGGCCCGTTCAGCTTATGCGCCGACAGGGAGAGCGAATCGACGGGGACGTCGCGCAGGTCCACCGGGTACTTCCCCAACACCTGGGTCGCATCGACATGGAGCCAGACCCCGGCATCGCGGATGCGCTCGGCGATCCCTGCCAGCGGCAGCAGCGTCCCGGTCTCGTTGTTGCCCCAAATCAGTGTCACCAGATCAGGCGGCTCCCGCAGAACCTCCTCGAGGCCACCCTCGGGCAGCATCCCCTCGGCATCGACGCCGATGCGCTCGACGCGCACGCCCCCCGCCGCCAGTACCTCGAGGGGCGCCTGGACCGAGGGATGCTCGACATTGGTGGCGACGATGCGCGCGCCACGCCGCGCCCACGGCCCGCCTCGAAGCAGCGCGTTGTTCGCCTCGCTGGCGCCCGCCGTAAAAACCAGCCGCTCGCTCGGGCCCCAACTCCGAATCCCGATGGCCTCGGCCACGCGGTCCCGCGCCCCTTCGACCAGGGCGTGGGCGGCCGCTCCCTCGGCATGAACACTCGAAGGATTGCCGTGAATCTCGTCGAGAACGCGCAGCATCGCGTCGCGCACTTCGGGGCGCAACGGCGTCGTCGCGTTGTGATCGAGATAGATCCGCATCGCGCGCAGCGTAGCCGACCCGGATCCATCTGACGGACCCAACGAGGGCTCCCTCACGGGCCCCCTCGCTGGGGCACTCGCTGCCGCTAGAGGTCGCGGAGCAGGTCCGCCACGCTGCGACCCTCGAGCAAGCCGGACTCGAGACCGCGCAACTCCGCCAGCAGCGACTCGACCGCCACGCCGATCCCATCGTCGTCGCCCTCGCGTTCGCGCCGTGCGCCGCGCATACCGTTCAGGATGTCGGCGATGAAGATCCCATCGGCGGGACGACCCAGCTGGTGAGCGCGTCCCCTTTTGCCCCCGACCGTCGAGGAGAGCAGACCCGCGCCCTCGAGTTGCGCCACGATCGCATTGACGGTTCGCACCGACGTGTCCAATCGATCCGCGAGTTCCCCGGCCGTAAACGCGGGAGTGCGATCACGGAAACTCCGCGCCACATACAGCACGATGCGGATTCCGAGAGCCTCGCGCTCGGCCGCTCCCACCGGCCGATCCTGTACCTCGCGCCGGTATTGCCCGAGGTTCTGGTGGGCAAACGCGATTTCCGCGCCGAGCAAGACGATCGACCACGAGGCGTAGATCCAGATCACCAGCAACGGCAGGACGGCGAAACCACCGAAGAGCGCGTTGTATTTCGCAACCCCCACGTTGAAGGCGACGTAGTAGTACTGGGCGGCAGTGAACAGGATCGCCGCCAGGATCCCGCCGAGCAGCGCCGAACCGAGCTTCACCTGCGTGTTCGGGAAGAACCAGTAGAGAAACGAAAGCGCGACCGCGACCAGCCCCACCGGCACCCACTGGATACCCAGCGAATAGAGCCAATCGAGACCGGGAAGCGAAGCCAGCCAGGTCACCAGCGGAATTGCCTGCAGCGTGGCACCGAGCGAGAGCGCCACCGCGATCAGCAGCGGCCCGACGATGACGACCGCCAGGTAATCGGCGAAGCGGCGCGCCCAGCCCCGCGTCTGGCCCACGCCCCAGATGTCGTTCAGCGTGCTCTCCAGGTGGCGCAACGCGAGAATCGTCGCCCCCAGAAAGACCACAGCGCCCAGCGTCCCGAGACTGCCGAAGTCGACGGCCTCGATCAGTTGCAGCAATTGCGTTCGCGCTTCGGCGGTAACCGCCGGAAACTGCTCCACGATGTATTCGGCGACATTGCCGCTCACACCCACCGCCTTCAGCACCGAGAGCACCATCGCGATCAGCGGAATCATCGAAAGAATGCTGATGTAGGTGAGCGAGCCCACTCGCAAGAAGAGCTGGTCGCGCACGAAGTTCTCGATCACGACCACGCACAGTTGCAAGCAGCGCACGCCGGCGGTGGCAAGCGTCCGAGGCCGGAGCTCCCGGGTCCAGAGTTCGTTCTCGAAGAAGTGCCGCGCCCGGTCGAGCCAGGGTTCGCTCGATGCCGTCACCGCGTCGATTCCCTGGGCTCCACGCGCAGCCACGGCGAAAGCGCGGCCCGGGTCTTCGGACCGATCCCGCGAACGCGCTCGAGTTCATCGAGCGACGAGAAGGGGCGCGCCGCGGCGATGGCCCGAGCGCGAGCCGGCCCGATCCCGGGCAGTGCCTCGAGCGCCTGCGCCTCGGCGCGGTTCAGGTCGAGCCAACCGCCAAAGAGCAGGTCTTCGGCAAAGCGCCCCTCACCGAGCCTCTGGCGGCTGCCCCCATCCTCACAGTAGACGCGTGCGACCTGCCCGGGTCCCGAAGCCCGTTCCAGGAATTGCGCTGCGGGGCACTCCGGCGAGACGGCCTCGCCCTCGGCGATCAGTGCATAGGCAAAGAGCGCCGCGGCGAGAACGAAGGCGGCGTTGGCCGCTCGCTGGCGCGGTGTCCCCGGGTGCATGCCTACTCTTCTCGCGGCTCCGCGGCTCCGGCCGGGACGAAGGCCGCGTGAAGCGCGCGCACCGCGAGTTCGGCGTACTTCCGCTCGATCACCACCGAGATCTTGATCTCGCTGGTATTGATCAACTGGATATTGATTCTCTCGTCGGCCAACACGTTGAACATCTTCGTGGCCACACCCGCGTGGTCACGCATCCCGAGCCCCACGATCGAAACCTTTGCGATGTCTTCGTCGCCCTCGACGCCTTCCGCTCCCACCCGGGCCCCCGTCTCTGAACTGATCTCGAGAGCGCGCGCATAGTCGGCCTTCGGCACCGTAAACGTCAGGTCGGTCGAGCCATCGCTCGAGAGGTTCTGGATGATCACGTCCACGACGATTCCGGCTGCCGACAGCGGCGTGAACACCGAAGCCGCGATGCCAGGTTGGTCCTTCACGCCTCGCACCCGAATTTTTGATTCGTCGAGGTTGTACGTCACTCCCGACACCACCAGTCGCTCCATCACTTCCTCCTCGCGGGTCACCCACGTCCCCTCTGAATCATCGAAACTCGAACGCACGTGGAGGGGCAAGCCGTAGCGCATCGCAAATTTCACCGAGCGGATCTGCAGCACTTTCGCGCCCAGGCTCGCCATCTCCAACATCTCCTCGTAGGAGATCTTTTCGAGCTTTCGGGCCGAAGGCACCCAACGTGGATCGGCGGTGTAGACGCCGTCGACGTCGGAGTAGATCTCACAGACGTCGGCCTTGAGGGCGCAGGCCACCGCAACTGCCGAGGTATCCGAGCCGCCGCGACCCAGGGTGGTGATATTCCCCGCCTCGTCGATGCCCTGGAACCCCGCGATCACCGCAACACCGCCGGCATCGAGTTCCGCGCGCAGCCCTTCGGTATCGATCGACTCGATGCGCGCGCGCATGTGGCTGGCGTCGGTTCGCATCCCCATCTGCGCCCCGGTGAAGGAACTGGCGCGCTGGCCCAACTGGCGGATCGCCATGGTCAGCAGCGCGATCGTTACCTGTTCGCCCGTCGAGACGAGGACATCGTATTCGCGCGGAGTGGGCTGGTCGCCGCCGAGTTCGCGAGCGAGTCCAACCAGCTTGTCGGTTTCGCCGGCCATGGCCGAAACGCAGACCACCACGTCGTTCCCCGCCTCGCGAGTCGCCACCACGCGGCGGGCCACGCTGCGGATTCGATCGGCGTCGGCAACGCTGGTGCCACCGAATTTCTGGACGATCAAGGCCATACCGCGGGCTCCACTTCGATCTCGGGATCTGCGACCAGTTGCTCGTGCCAGCGAGCCAGGAGTCGCTCCGAAGTCTCCCCGCCGGCCGCGGCGCGCGCACTGCGGACGCTGGCTTCGCCCCGGGGGCGCTCCAGCCGGAGTTCGAGACGGTCTGTGGGTAGCGCGTTGGGAAAGCGATCGCCCCACTCGACCGCCACCAGAGCGCCGGGAGCGAGGAAATCGACGATGCCCGCCTCGGCCAGCTCGGCTTCGCGCTCGAGCCGGTAGAAATCGACGTGCCGTAGCGCCCGGCCGTCCGGGGTGAGATGCTCGTGGGCGATCCCGAAGGTGGGGCTCGTCACCGCGTTGGGGTCCACGCCGAAGCCAGCCGCGAGGCCCTTCACGAAGGTGGTCTTCCCCGCCCCCAGTGGCCCGGCAAGCAAGAGCACGACGCCCTCCCCGTCCACCGCACGCGCCAGCGCAAGCCCGGCGCGGTGGGTGGCCTCAGGCTCCGGGAAACGGCAGCGCAAGCTCGCCTCCCGCGGGCACGCGCCCGCCACCGCGCAGCAACTCTTCGCGGGCCTCGGGCAGGCCCGCCGCCAACTCCCCAGCTGTGATTCCGACTTCGCCGCGCCCCTGCACCAGGCGATCCGACGCCACCCCATGCCAATGCGCGGCCGCCACCGCAGCCTCGAAGGCCGGCATGCCCTGGGCCAGCAACCCTCCCAAGAGGCCCGCCAGCACGTCCCCGGTTCCGCCCGTGGCCAGCGCGGGCCCGCCGGTGGCGTTGATCGCGACCCGCCCTCGGGGTGAGACGATCAGCGTTCCGGCTCCCTTCAGCAGCACCACCGCACCGCTGCGCGCCGCCAGCTCCCGCGCCGCCGCGACGCGGTCGGCGTTGATCTCTGTGGCCGACCTCTCGAGCATTCGAGCCGCCTCACCGGGGTGCGGTGTGAGGACCAGGGGCGCCTCGCGCGACGCCAGCCACTCGAAATCGCCCACCAGCGCGGTCAGACCCTCGGCATCGAGTACCAGCGGAACGGCAACGTCCCGGACTACGCGTTTCGTGAAGGCCCGCACTTCGGGCCCAGCGCCGATGCCGGGACCGAAGACGACTGCATCGCGTTCGCCCGCGAGCTTCCTCACCGGGTCCACCGCCGCCGCGGCGAAAACGTGCCCCCCGGCCTCTGGGACCGGCACCGTCAAGGCCTCGGTACACTTCACTTCGAAAATCGCGTTCAGCCCCTCTGGGCACGCCAAGGTTACGAGGCCGGCCCCGCTGCGGAGCGCCCCCTGCACCGCCAGTGCCGCCGCCCCGGTCTTCCCCTCGGAACCCGCGACCACGAGCACGTGGCCGAAGCTTCCCTTGTGCCCCGCGGCCGGCCGCGCCGGGAGCAGGGCCGCCACCGCCCGAGAGGTGAGCAGCGAGGCATCGGCATCGATCCCGGGGGCCGAGTCCGCAATCCCAATGCGCGCCACGCAGATTCGCCCGGCGCAACTGCGTCCCGGTTCGAGAGTCAAGCCGAGCTTCGGCAGGCCGATGGCCACGCTGCGATCGGCTACGACCGCGATCCCGAGCGCCTGTCCGGTGTCCGCATCGAGGCCCGAGGGAATGTCCACTGACACGACGCGACTGCCCGCGGCGCGCGCCGCCGCCATGCCTTCGATCGCCGCCGCAGCAGCGCCTTGGACCGCGCGCGCGAGCCCGGTTCCAAAGAGTGCGTCCACGAGGATTTCGGGGTCCGCGCTGGGCGCCCCAGCCGCCGCGATGCGGACGCCCACGGCCCGAGCGCGAGCCAGATTCCTCGAGGCATCGCGGGACAACTGCTTCTCGTCTGCCACCAATTCGACCAGAACAGCGACTCCGGCCTGAGCGACGTGGCGCGCCACCACCAGCCCATCGCCCCCGTTGTTGCCGGCGCCGCAGACGACGCGCACACCCGTCGCCCCGGGCAGCGAACGAAACTCTTCGAGGGCCACCTCGGCCACCGCCCGTCCGGCGCTCTCCATCAGCACGTCGCCGGGGATGCCCAATTCGTCGATGCTGTAGCGATCGAGGGCACGCATCGTCTCCGCCCCGACCAGTGACCAGATCATCGGCTGCGTCGCCTCAGCCATCGGCCGCCTCGAGCAGCACATGGGCCAGCGCCGCGGGGGAATCGTGGCTCATCGAGAGGTGGGCCTCCACGACGCAAAGAGCATCCGCGCGCGCCTTTGCCGCGCCCCGCAGTAAAAGGCGCGGCGCCCCGGAAGCGCTGCGGCGAACTTCCACGTCTCGCCAGCCGATCGCGCCCGCCAGCGGCGAACCAAAGAGTGCTCGGCGCAGGGCCACCTTTGCCGCGAAACGCGCCGCCAGACGCTCAAAGCGGCGTCGGCCCTGCCCGGCCTCTTCCTGCTCCGCTTGGCTGAAGAGCCGGTCCAGCAGCCGATCTCCAAAGCGCGCCACCGCGCGCTCGAAGCGATCCGCATCGACCCACTCGATCCCCATGGAGACGATCACGGCCCCTCCCTCGCACCCGGAAAGCGATCTACGCGCTTCCGATCTCGCGCCGAATCTCGTCCGCGAGTTGTTCCGCCAGCGTGTCTACTTCGCCGCTGTCTTCGCCCTCGACCATCACCCGCGCACGGCTCTCGGTCCCGCTGTACCGGAGCAGGACACGCCCACGCCCGGCGAGGGTCGCCTCGATCTCGCGCTTGCAGGCCTGCACCCCGGGCATACTTTCGAAGGGTTTCTTCTCGGAGACGTCGACGTTCAACAGCACCTGGGGATAGCGCTCGAAGCCCGCGGTGCATTCCGAGAGTCGGCGACCGCTCGAAGCCATGTCTGCAAGGACCTGCAGCGCGGTGATCATGCCATCGCCCGTGGTCGAGAGATCTCCGAAGACCACGTGACCGGACTGCTCCCCGCCGAGGTTGTAGCCCCCCTTGCGCATGGCCTCGACGACGTAGCGGTCCCCCACCTGGGTCCGCACCAATTCGAGCCCCAGGCCCTGCAGCCATCTCTCGAGACCGAGGTTGCTCATCACCGTCGCCACCACACCGCCGCCGCGCAGCGCCTTGCGGTCTGCAAGCGCCCGGGCGCAGGTGCCAATCACCTCGTCGCCGTCGAGGATGCGTCCCGTCTCGTCGACCAGGATCGCGCGGTCGGCGTCGCCGTCGAGAGCGATGCCGACGTCGGCCCCCAGTTCGCGAACTCGCTCCGCTGTGCGTTCCGGGAAAACCGAGCCCACCCCGTCGTTGATGTTGCGGCCGTTCGGCTCGGCGCCGATCAAGGTCACGTCGGCGCCCAGTTCATCGAGCACGGTCGGCGCCACCTTGTAGGCCGCGCCGTTGGCGCAGTCCAGAACCACCTTCAGCCCGTCGAGCACGCGCTCTCTCGGGAAGCTGTTCTTCAGGAAGACGACATAGCGGCCCACCGCGTCTTCGATGCGCCGAGCGCGCCCGACCTTGTCCGCGGGAGCGCGCCCCGCCTTGAGTTCATCCGACCCGATCAGGCTCTCGATCCGTGCCTCGATCTCATCCGCGAGCTTGTAGCCGTCACGGCCAAAGAATTTGATGCCGTTGTCCTGGTAGGGGTTGTGACTCGCGGTGATCATCGCGCCCGCGTCACAGCGCATGTCGACTGTCAGAAACGCCAGGCCGGGGGTCGGAATCGGTCCCACCTGGAGCACGTCGACCCCCATCGAGGCGATCCCCGCCGCCAGCGCAGTCTCGAACATGTAGCCCGAGAGCCGGGTGTCCTTGCCGATCAGGATCCGGGGGCGCCTGCCGCTGCGACGACGAAAGACGTAGGCCGCGGCCTGGCCGAGAGAAAGTGCCAGTTCAGGGGTCATCGGGTGGACGTTGGCCGTCCCTCGCACACCGTCGGTCCCAAAGAGCTTCCGGGTCTTCTCACTCACGATGACACCTCCTGCGCGGTGGGCGCGACGAGCTCCTCCCCCTCTTCCGGAAGGGGTGCCGGGATCGGCTCGATCACGACCGCGATCTTCACGGGTGCATCTTCCTCCAACCAGACGTTTCCCGCACCCAGAAGCAATGGGACCTCGATCTCGGCATCCGCATCGAGTCCCGTGACATCCGCGGGCTCGGCCACCACCTCCTCCAGGGAAAGGACCTGGCTGCGAGCGCCTGTGAGCCATACGCGCTTGGGGATGACCTCGATCCCGGCAACCCGGTAGCCCTCTTTCGGCTCTCCCACGGCTTCGGCACGCACCCGGACCGACTTGCGACCGCGCTCCTCGAGTTCGACCCACAGCCGCGTGGGCGAATGGCTCACCGGACGTGCTCCGCTCGGCAAAGCCAGTTTCGAAACCAATACTTCGTGGATCGCTCGCCCGGGGTGGCTGCCGACGAGGTCGACACGGTAGGTGAGACGACCGGGCCCGACGTTGCGCAAAGCCGCCCGGCTTCCCTGCACCCGCAGGTTGACGGCGTCGACGCTCTGGCCCACCACCACGAGTTCTTCGTCGAGCCCGTGCAACTCGATCGGCACGTCGAAGACCACTTCGATCGGGGACGTCCCGTGGGCCACCGTCCAGAGCAGGAAGGCAATCGCGAGAGCCAGCACCAATAGCCCCGGGTGCAAGCGCGAACGCAAGCTTGCCACGCTTAGGCCCCGGCCCCGGCGCTACGCGGCCCGGGAGATGCCTCGGGCCCCCCGGCTTGCACCGCGTGAAGCAGGTCCACCGAAGGCGGGAGTTCGCGCCGCTCGCCGGAGAGGATCTGCCTCAACAGGGCGCGCAGCTGCGGGGCATCGAGGCCGCGCAGTAGATCGCCCGCCAACGCCACCGAAACGGCGCCCGTCTCCTCGGACACCGCGACGGCAATGGCATCGGTTTCTTCCGTGATTCCGACCGCCGCCCGGTGCCGGGTCCCCAGGCCCTCGGCAAGCTCAAAGGTTCGCGAGAGCGGCAGGATCGCACCGGCCGCGGCCACGCGTCCGTGCTGCAGAATCACCGCACCGTCGTGCAGGGGCCCACCGGGCAGGAACAGGGAGATCAGGAGTTCGCCCGAAACCACCGCATCCACCGGGGTGGCGGACTCCACCTGGTCCGAAAGAGAGGTCTCGCGCTCGAGCACGATCAATGCCCCCGCCCGCTTCTCGCTCATCGCCTGGGCGGCGCGCACCACGTCCTCGGCAATCTCGAATTGCTGCTCGGCAGAAGCCGAGGGAAAGAAACCCCGGCCGACGCGCGCCAGGGCCCGCCGGATATCGTGCTGGAAGAGAACGATGAAGATCAGCACCGCCGAGCCCAGAAAGTTCTCCAGAATCAAGCCGACGGTCGCGAACTGGAAAAACTCCGACGCCAGGCTCAGCCCGATCAGGACCACCAAACCAACCAGAATCTGCACCGCTCGGGTCCCGCGTATCAGCAGCAGCAGCCAGTAGATCGCGAAGGTCACGATGGCGATGTCGACGAGATCGCGCGCCGGGTCGAAATGGGTCGCCACGAAGGACCAGAAATCTTCGAGATAGCGCGCCCCGGCTTCCATCAGTGGCGGCCTTCCGATGCCCGTCGCGCCTTGCACCCGACCGCAAGGCCGAGAACAGCGCCTGCGGGGTCGTGGACGCGCACGGCGTCGGCGCCGGCGAAGGCCGCGATGGCGCAAGCAACGTGGGTGGCGGCGTCGCGATCCGCCGGATTCGCTCCGCCGAGTTCTGCAAGGAAGGATTTTCGCGAGGGGCCCATCAAGACCGGGACACCGAGCCGCTCGCGAAACCACTCGCCGGCAGAGAGCAATTGCCAACTCTGTGCAGCGGTCTTCGCGAAGCCAAGACCCGGATCGACGATCAGGTCGTGAGCCCCGGCTGCCCGCGCGCGTAGGGTCGAATCCCCCAGCTCGCGGGCCACGTCCTCGAGCAGGTCTTCGTAGTCGCAGTGGTCCGCCATGTCGCCGGGGTTGCCGCGCATGTGGCCGAGGATCAAAGTCGCACCGCGACCCGCCGCCACCTCGAGTAGCCGTGGGTCAAAAGCTCCACCCGACACATCATTCACGATCCGGGCACCGGCTTCGAGCGCGGCGGCGGCCACTTCGGCATCGCGGGTGTCGATCGAGATCGGCCCCGCGGCGCGCTTGGCGAGCCCCTCGATCACCGGGAGTACGCGGCTCATCTGCAGCGCGGCAGGAATCGCGTGAGCCCCGGGCCGCGTCGACTCGCCCCCCACGTCCACCACATCCGCACCGGCCTCGAAGAGGCGCAGCCCTTCGACGACCGCGGCGTCAACGGCAACCTCGCCGTCCAGTCCGAAGCGCCCCCCATCCGAGAACGAGTCCGGCGTCAGGTTCAGCACACCGAACACCGCCACACGCTGCTTCGGAAGCGAAAAAGCGGGCCGCACCGGGCGCGTCGCTCAGCTCGCGATCGGCTCCGGGTCGGGGATCCCGCCTCCCGGAATCTCCTTCCCAGAAGGGCTACGCCCGGGCTTCTTCCCCGTGCCGTCTGCATCGAGAAGTGACTCGAGTTCCGGCAGGGTCTCTCCGCGTCGCAACAGCTCGAGGTCGGGGCCGTCGAGTGTCTCGCGCTCGAGCAGGGCGGTCGCCGTGCGATCGAGCAAGTCTCTGTGGTCCAGCAGCAGGGTCCGGGCCTCGGCGTAGAGGCCATTTAGGATGGAGCCGACCTCGTCATCGATCTGCCGCGCGGTGTTTTCGCTGTATTCCTTGCGCGCGACGAAATCGCGACCCAGGAACACGTCACTGCTCTCGTCACCGAAGCTGACCGGGCCGAGTTTTTCGCTCATGCCGTACTTGCAGACCATGCGGTGGGCCCACTCCGTGGCCTGCTGCAAGTCGTTCGAGGCGCCGGTGGTGAACTGGTTGAAAACGATTTCTTCCGCGGCGCGGCCCCCCATGGCGTGCTTGATGATTGCCAGGATCTGGTCGCGGGAATAGTTCAGCCTATCTTCTAGGGGGATCGTCTGCGTGACGCCCAGCGACATGCCCCGCGGAATGATCGTCACCTTGTGCACAGGATCGCTATCGGGCGTGAGCACCGCCACCAGTGCGTGGCCGGCCTCGTGGTACGCGGTGATGCGCTTGTCTGCCTCGCTCATCACCAGGCTGCGCCGCTCGGTCCCCAGCAGCACCTTGTCCTTCGCGTCCTCGAAATCGCGGTTATAGACGCGCTGGCCGTCGCGCCGGGCCGCCAGCAGCGCCGACTCGTTGACGAGGTTCGCGAGATCTGCGCCGACTAAACCGGGGGTCCCCCGAGCGATGGTTTCAAGCGAGACATCGTCGCCGAGGGGAACCTTGCGGGTGTGGATCTTGAGGATCGCATGTCGACCGCGCAGGTCCGGGCGAGGGACCACCACTTGCCGGTCAAAGCGCCCGGGGCGCAGCAGCGCCGGGTCCAACACGTCGGGACGATTCGTCGCCGCGATCAGGATCACGCCTTCGTTGCTCTCGAAGCCATCCATCTCGACCAGCAGCTGGTTCAGCGTTTGCTCGCGTTCGTCATGGCCTCCGCCGAGCCCGGCCCCCCGGTGCCGACCGACGGCGTCGATCTCGTCGATGAAGATGATGCACGGCGCGTTCTTCTTCCCTTGCGCAAAGAGATCGCGCACCCGGGAAGCGCCCACGCCGACGAACATCTCGACGAAATCGCTGCCGGCGATCGAGAAGAACGGAACCCCGGCCTCGCCCGCCACGGCTCGAGCCAGCAGCGTCTTCCCGGTTCCGGGCGGGCCCACGAGCAGGACGCCCTTCGGAATGCGACCGCCGAGCCGCGTGAACTTCTTCGGCTCGCGCAGGAAAGCGATGATCTCCTCGAGTTCGGCCTTCGATTCTTCGATCCCGGCGACGTCCTCGAAGGTGACCTTGTGCTCGTTTTCGGTCATCAGCCGCGCCTTCGACTTGCCAAAGCTCATCGCCTTGCCGCCGCCCGCCTGCATCTGCCGGATGAAGAAGATCCACAGCCCGATGAAGAGCAGCAGTGGGAACCACATGATCAGGATCTGCCGCCAGAAACTCGACTCGGCCTTCGGCTGCGCCGTGATCTTCACGTTCTGTTTTTCGAGACGCGCCAGCAGGTCCTCAGTGACCGCCGGGGCATAGGTCTCGAACTCGGTGCCATCGGTGTAGAGGCCGTGGATTTCGAATTCTTCGATCACCACGGCTTCGACGCGGAGATCGTCGACATCGCGAACGAATTCGCTGAACGCGATATCGGGGGTTCCCCCGCCCTCCTGCTTCATCATCGAGACGAGCAACAGGATGAAGACGAGCACGACGAGCCACAGCGCCATGTTCTTGTAAAACTGGTTATTCAAGCTTGCTCCGGGTTTCGCGGGCGGGGACCACTGGCCGGTTCGTGCAAAACGCTTCGCGAGTCACGCGGCCCATGCGAAGCGTTGGGGAAAACCCGCAACCTCCTCATGGAATCCGACCGTGACCCCCTAGGATTTCGCCGTCACAGCGGTCAGACGCCACTTTAGCATGGGCGGTTCCCCTTCACCCGGTACAGGACCGCGTGCCGAGCCCCCACGCGCACCCGCAGACCGGCCGGCAGTTCCAGTACGCGCCCGGGCGCTGCCCCGGCCAGGAACCGCGAGAAGCGCTTCAGGTGCGTTTCGCGGACATCTCGAGCCGCACCCCACTGCGCCATCGCCTGCCGGGCCAGCCTCAGTGCGAGAGCCTCGGGGAGCGCCTGCCAGCCCCGGCAGTCGATCTGCAACACCCCGTCGCGCTCGCAAAAGCGGCGCGCCGCCTCGACCTCGACCAGTCCCTCGATCCAGTCCCGGTCACGCTCCTGGGCGCGCGCCAGCCTGCCCACCGCCTCCGACAAGCGGGGATTGAAGTGTTCGCGCAGCAGCGGAAGGATCTCGCGCCGCAATCGGTTTCGGGTGTATCGCAGGGACGCGTTCGAGGAATCTTCGCGCCAGCAAAGCCCCGCAGCACCGGCATATTCCTGGATGAGACTCCGCGGCACCTCGAGCATCGGGCGCAGCAGAAACCCGTCCTGCGAGCGAACCCGGATCCCCGCAAGCGCGTCCGGGCCGCAGCCTCGCAGCAACCGCAGCAACACCGTTTCGAGTTGATCGTCGGCGTTGTGGGCGGTCACCAGGCGAGTCGCCCCCCAGTCGTCGGCGATTTCGCGAAGGGCTTTGTAGCGGAGCGTGCGCGCGGCTTCTTGCCGCGTCGGCCGTTCACGGCTCGAACACCCCTCGCGCAGCGCATCCGGCCGCACGCTGCGGCCGTAAACCGCGACCCCGAGTTTCGCCGCGAGGTCCCGCACCGCCGCCTCGTCGGCATCGGATTCCGCACCGCGCAGGCCGTGGTTCACATGGCCCAGCGCCAACTCGAAGCCCCTTTGCCGCCCGAGCCCCGCAAGGACGTGCGCCAGGCAGACCGAATCGATGCCCCCGGAGACCGCGAGCATCAGGCGCTCCCCCGGCAAGCCGGCCTCTCCCAGGGACGCCAACACCGCCTCGCGAAGGCGTCGTCCGGGCTGCCGGCGCTCGCTCACGATCAGGGCGCGCTTGCGAATGAAGGGCGGGTGGCCATGAACCCGAGGGTACCGAAGAGCGGCCGTGGCTTCGCGGCCGGCGGCTAGGGGTTGCAAGCCGCCGCGTAATGGCCCCTCACCCCCTCGATCCAATCGAGAGCCTCGTCGGCAATCAGGCCCTGCTCGCTACTCGGCGCGCGCCCCTGCACCATCACCACCGTCAGCGGATGCCGCCCGCCGAGAAACGAGCTGAGTGCGCTCCGCAGCAGGCTGATAAAGGGCGAGCGCACGGGTTTCCCCTCGTAGAAGAAGGCGTAGGCGATCAACTCGACGTGCGATCCGTGGCCCTTGAAAAGCAGCCGGACCGGCAGCTCGCCCTGCGCGGTTTCGAGCACTTCCACTCGATCCCAGTCCTCGGCGAAGCCCCTCGGCAGCACCCCAGTGGGCCGAACGAGCATGTAGTAGGGGTCAAAAGTCCGCACCACCCGATAGGCGAAACGCGCCCCTCTCGTCAGCATCGGGACCGCGCTCCCCTCGCTCCACTGGATGCGGGTCTCCGAAAGGCGATCCACTCGCTGGTGGACTTCGAGCGTGCCCGGGACCCGTGCGAGATCCCAAAAGCGATCCGGTCGCAGGCAATCGTCGCGGTCGCGTCCGGGGCCCGCGAGAAACGTGACCGGAATCCACGCCAGCAGCACGAGCAGAAGCACCGCGATTCCGTAGCGCCCGGAGATCGGCGTCATTCGAACATGGCCCGAAGCGTTCGGCGGCCTGCCACGCAAGCCAGGATTCCAATCACGAGCGCGAAGGCCAGGGCCCCGGACGCCGGGTGAAGCGCCGAGTCGAAGACCTCGGTTCCGAAGGCGCTCGCCAACAGCGCGAGCAGCACCACTCGGAAGATATTGGAGAGCAGCGCCGCAGGCAGAATCGCAGCGAGGACTGCCAGCTTTCGCCATCGTGAGGGAGCGAAGCCGGCCAGGCTCACCGCGGTGAAACTGCCCGCGTAGAGCGCCGCGAAACCACTGCAGGCATAGGTCACGTCGATGCTGAAGCGGGGCAGCGCCAGCAGCGTGTAATTCTGGTGGACCGCGTAACCCACGGCCCGCAAGGCCGCCGCGGCGCCCTCAGCGGTTAGGAGTCGCATCCCGAAGACATCCGAAACCGCCGTCGGGATCGGGATCATGAACACCGAGAGCGCCAGCGGCAGCGCCAGTCTCCGTGTTCGGCGCGCCCCAAGAAACAGCAACGACAACCCCGGCAGCGTCATCACGAAACCGGCCGCGGTCAGGTAGCGGGTCCCCAGCGAGACATCGGTCACCGCCATCAACAAGCCGACGACCAGCGGCACGAAACCCCAGGCGCTGGCCTCGGCCGGACGATCGCCTTCGCCGCGCAAGAGACGCACCCCGAAATAGAGCACGGCCACGGGTACCAACAACCCGTGACCGTTCTCCCAAACACTCGCGGTCCACTGCCGATAGAACCAGGCCAGGGTCGGCGCGAAGACCACCGCGTAGACGACGGCCGCCAGCAGCACGCTCTTCGGGATGCCTCGCAGCGCCCGGGCAGTTTCGCGAACGTCGCTGTCGTCGAGCGACGAATCGGCACCAAACGCCCAGCGCCGATAGGCAAAGACCCCCGCGCCTGCGACCACGGCCGCTGCGACTCCCCACGCAAGCCCACTCGGGCGAAACGGCCCCAGTGCGGCGAGTCCCGCGAAAACCAGAGCCCACCACAGGCTCCGTAGCGTTGAACGCCGCAAACTCTTCCTTCCCCCTGTCACCCGAAAACGCCTGCCCGATGCATGCATTAGAGTGGCCGATGTGTCGCGAACGGGCAAATGCGCGACACCTGCACCGCCCCTGCAGAGCGACACGCTTCGCCGACTTCGCTATCCCCGGGTGCCGTGACACTGCCGACGCACAACCCCGCTGGTTGGCTCGCCCACTGGGCGGAGGTCGCCGGGGATCGCCCCGCGATCGTCGACGCGGCGCGCCGCCTCGACTTTCGGGAATTTCACGACCGTGTCACCCGACTGGCGGGCTGGCTCCGCAGGGCCGGCGTAGGCCCGGGCGACCGCGTTGCCTTGCTCCTGCGCAATGCCACCCCCGCACTCGAGTCCGTTCTGGCGGTGGCCCAGATCGGCGCCATCGGCCTGCCGATCAACTGGCGCTTCTTGCCCCGCGAGATCGCCTTCGTCCTCGCGGACAGCGGCGCGCGCCTGGTGATCCACGAAGCCGAATTCGAGGCCACGCTGTCTGCTGCTTCGGCGTTGGTTTCGAAGCCACCCCGAAAGAGCCTGCGTGTCGGCGGCCCCGGGGACCCCTACGAGAAATGCCTCGCGGCGACGCCCCCCGACCCGCGCATCGAAGCCCTCTCCCCCGAGGCGCCGATGACGCTGATGTACACCTCGGGCACCACCGGCGAACCGAAAGGCGCGCTCCTCCCCCACCGCAAAACGCTCTACAACGCGCGGAACGCCGAACGCTACTTCGGGCTCTCCCCCAGCGATCGGGTGTTGGTCCTGACACCGCTCTTCCATTCGCTGGCCCTCAAGATCCTGTCGCTTCCGGCGCTCTACACCGGCGCCTGCATCGTTCTCGAAGATCATTTCGACGCCGACCACGCCTGGCAGACCGTCGAACGCGA
>Ga0066376_10001316_pt1 | contig 24115 bp, 20 predicted proteins | sample Knorr_S15_td_Bot_FD_77009 | JGI IMG/M metagenome (GOLD analysis project Ga0066376, IMG submission 77009) | Marine microbial communities from Southern Atlantic Ocean transect - Knorr_S15_td_Bottom_ad_5009_LV_A | ecosystem: Environmental > Aquatic > Marine > Oceanic | place: Southern Atlantic...
AATGACGAGCATGCCACCCAAAACAAACATGATATTTTTTTTAGATAACTTATCATAAACAAACCCGCCCGTGAACACGGCAACAAGACACCCCAATGGGAAAGCAGAGGATGCCAGACCAGCCTCTGCCGGCATCAAGTTAAATGTTTCGCTCAGATAAATTGGAATAAAGACTTGAAATTCAAATAAAACCGCCAGGGATGCAACGCCGAAACTAATCAACCAGAAACGGGGACTCTTTATAAAGAAAACAATGGCCCCAAAAGTTTCGACCCCATTTAGCGGATGAGTTTTTGCCCACGCTGACAGCATATTCATGGTCTGTTCTGATTCGTCAGACAATTCTCCGGAATCTGTCCAGGCGCTCTTTAGATATTTTGGCAGGATGATGGCACAGATCAGGGCAATTATCGCGGCGATAAAAAACAATCCTCGCCACGACATCACTAATAATAAACTGCTCAACAGAATCGTCGTAGCGACTGAACTCGCCCGGGAGCTGGTGGAAATGCCCCCCCATATTCGACCGTGTTTAGCATGAGTAAACCAGACTCGAATAATATTAGCCATCGATGGCCAACCAGCAGATTTGGCAAAGAGGGTAAGAAAAAAAAGTGCAAAAAAGGCACTGTTGGTTGACAGGGTGCCGAAAATAAACGTGGTTATCGCCGCCATGCCAATAGCAAAAATAAACGTCTTGCTACCACCTATCTTATCGGCCAAAACACCATTGGTGAGTTTACCTGTCAGATTGCCTGCCGTACCCCAACCCAGGATGGCACCAAAAGTAGCTTTATCAAGCTGTAAGTCTGGGTCCAGCAACATGGCAGGCCCAGCCACCCCAACGGTTGTCCTGCAAAGCATCAGCATCGCATAACCTATACACATACTGGCAACAATTTTAATTTCCCAGCTTATGTTCAGTCTACTTTCACTACTCATATTCAAGTCCTTTCACCTTTGTTTTGGCTGCGACCATCAGAATGATAGCAACCTGAAACGGTCGTGTATGAATTCGATGCTCCTAATGTTTACCGTACGTGGACGGCCCATCCTGGAAGGGCACCAGGTCTATTGTGCTCCGAGGTGCTGCCTTCCACCTCAAACGATGTATTACGAACACCAAGTAATTCGGCGTTCATTTGGGATGAAAACGCTCTCAAGTCTGCTGGACTCGCCAGAAAATCCGCGACAACTTCCTATCCGGCAGGCATCTGGGGTGTGGGAACGACCATTTCAGATCGGTCGGCGTCAGGCTCACATCCGCCGATTACGCCCAACGAAAGCAACATGAATAAACCAGGCAATACAGTTCTCATCATATTCTCCTCATATCCTCAGAAAATGTTCTTGTTCAATGGATAGAGCATTCTAATGTTTGAGATGGCGAGTCCACTGATACTGTAATAAGGCGTCTAATCCTCTCTAATCAAGAAAAAACGGTTAAAAACCGATTGTGGCCGCATTCGTTTGAGCCATTGGTTATACTGCCCTTCATCATAACGCGGGGAGAAAACGATGGCACTTGACATATAATGTCCTGATAATAATACTATTATATTATGGCCTCGATAAACGAAATCCTTGGATAGCGTCCTGAGAAAATCAGGTCTTACTTCACATAATACTATGGATTGGACCGGTCGTTTTCCACATTATGAATACTTCTCGACGCTGGAAGGCGAGCACCGCTTCAATCTCGCTGAGAGCACGGCGGAGGATCTACTGCTGGGCGAGTTGATCGACCTGATCGGGCTCGACACTATTCGTAACATCCGGCTCGAATATAGTTCGGTGGCGGGCCTGGCAGCGCTACGGGCGGAGATCGGAAAACGCTGTGAGAGCCCGCCCGATTGGGTGATGACGACCCAGGGTGCCGCTCTCGGACTCTATCTTGTGGCCTCGGAACTGGCCCGGCCGAAGGCCGTTGCGGTGCTCGCCGCCCCCTATTTTCTGCCTTCGTATGACACCCTCGTTGCAAATGGTTGGCAAGTCCGGGTGGTCCGTGGTGATTTTGACCACGACTATCGTCTGGATGCTGATGTCATCGGTGCGGCGCTCTGTCCGAGAACGGGCCTGGTCAGCCTTGCCAGTCCGCAGAATCCTGCCGGAATCGTAACGCCAGAAGCAACTTTGCAGGCCATCTTAGACCGCATGGCCCAACGATCGCCGGAGGCCTATTTGCTGGTTGACGAAACCTACCGCGAAGCCACGTACGACGATGACGAGGTGGCGGCCAGCGCGGTGAACCTGTCGCCGCGGGTGATCACCTGCGCCTCCCTGTCGAAGGCCCACGGTGCGCCCGGTCTGAGAACGGGATGGTTGACCACGCCCGATGCCGACCTGCGGGAGCGGTTGATGGCCGCCAAACGAAATATGAGCATCTGCGATTCGTCACTCACCGAACAACTCGCCACGGCGCTGCTCAAAAACGCGGCAAGTTTCATAGCCCGATATCGCCGGAAAGTGTCGGCGGGGTTGCGTATAGTGGCGCAGTGGCAGGCGGAGGAAGCGGATCGGCTGGGGTGGGTACGACCCGATGCCGGGGCCATCTGCTGCATGCGTCTGAATCCTCGACTGTTTGACGGTGGCGCGGTGGCGACCTTCTGGCAAGCCCTGGCCGATTACGACGTGCTGCTCCGCCCCGGTAGCCTGTTTGGCGAGGATGACAGCTACTTCCGCCTCGGCTTTGGCTATCTACCGGTGGAACGACTGCTGGAAGGATTGGCCCTGATATCGCGAGCGCTGGACCATGCGGAGTCGCACTAGGGCGGACTGTGTCCGGGCGCGGACTGAAAGCCAATCACATGGTTGAACAGCTTGCCTATCTTGCCTGATCAACCTTCTCTCTGGTGATGTAGAGCGTTGGCGTAAGCAGGTGTTTGCCGTCTCCCCGCCAGGCACGAAAATTGAGCCGGTTGGGCTCCAGCGCGGCGCCGCGCACGTAGGGTTTCCACATCTCATTGACCAGCTCGTGCCAGAGAAAAATACCGCCCACGTCGCTGACCAGAATCCGCTCTGCCTCCTGGTAGCGCGCCAGGCGCCCTGCCTCGTCCCCCATCAGTAGATTGGCATTCAGAACCAGATCTTCGAATTGGTCGTTGTGCCAGGCGTGTCGGCCATGGGATCGCCAGACGTCCAGCAGGTTGCCGGCATCGATATAGTCGTACCGATAAGGTACCAGGGCGATGGCGATCTCGTGTTTGTTCAGGGCGTCGGTAAACAATTTAATGCCCATGTTGCTCACGCCGATGTCGATGTTCAGGGTTTGTTTGAGCATGGCCTGAATCGCTTCGGCAGCCATTTTGGTAGGGCTGGTGAAGGTGTTGCGCAACCACAAATCCAACTTTGGAAACCCTTTTCCATCGGGAAATCCCGCTTCGGCCAGCCGCTGCCGGGCCAGATCCGGATCATAGCGCTGGATCGACGCCAGCACGTCCGGCATGGCCCCTGGAAATCCCGATTGCAACATGGTATATGCCGGCACACCAACTTCCCGTAGGGCCGACTTGACCAGCGCTTCCCGATCGATGGCGTGGCTGAAGGCCTGGCGCACCCTCAGATCATCAAAGGGCGGGCTGTAGGTGTCCATGGTCAGATAGTAAGTCATGAAGTCGGCGAAGGTGTTGAGCTGTTCCCAGAGCACCGGATCAGTTTTGATGCGACTCAATTGGGCCTGAAAGGTGAGTTGAATGTAGTCCACTTCATTGTTCTGGTAAGCAGCCAGGAAGGGGGGCGGGGCCGAAGGGACATAGAGATTGGCCACCAGCTTCTCCAAAAAGGGTTTGGCCGGCCCCCGATAGTGGGGATTGGCCACCAACACGACCTGATTGGCTTTGTCCCAGGATTCGAGCATAAAAGGACCACTGCTGATGGAAGTCTCGGGGCGGGTGGACCAGGCCGAGCCATATTTCTCGATAGCGTGAACCGGCGTGAGCTGAGAAAAATTGAGCAGGGCCGGCAGATAGGGGGCGGGCCGCTCGGTAGAGATGGCCAGGGTGTGGTCGTCAATGGCACGGATACCCAGATCCTGGACCGGAATTTTGCCCGAGACCACGGCTTGCCAATTTTTGATGGCGTGGTAATACCACTCGAAGTCATAGCCGGTTTTGGGGTCGGCCCAGATACGGAAGGTGCCTACATAGTCGTGGGCCGTGACCGGTCGGCCATCGGTGAAGATCAGTTCCGGACGAAGATAGAAATACCACGTCAGCCCGTCGTCACTGACTTGCCAGTGGGTGGCCGCTGCCGGCAGCAGATTGAAGTCCCGGTCCATGCGCAACAGAGGCTCGGCGAGAAGATAGGTGCCGTAGACATTGCTGTAGCCGGTCACCGACTGGTCCATGTATTTGTAATTCTGCTGCAGGGTACGCAGGACCTGTACTTCCGGTGGCGCCGCGTCGGGCGGCAGTTGAACCCCCACTGAATTGATGAAGGGCGGGGCTGCATTACGCGGGACAACACGGGTGACAACACTCCAGACCGGTATGACAAGGCAGATGCCGAATAGGCTGCCCCGTAACAACTTCGATCGTAAGGTCTTTTTCTGTGGCATCGTCATGCATATCCTCGGTTCACACGTGACCCATTCATCACGACCACCCAAATGTTGTCATCAGCCTGGGCAAAGCCGAGGATCAGTGCCAGCATCTCTTCTTCCGTTCGTGTTTTCATGTCGTGTTATTCCGAACAAGGCAATCACAATGGCCTCACTCTCCTGTGTAGTTGGTGATCCAGTCCGGAGGTGTTGGTCTGGGGTCGATGATGTCGGCATCGCGGAGGCGCATTTTCTGCTTGCGTTCATTGAGATCGTTCCAGGCGGCCCAAACGGGGATTTCGGGTATTTCCCAGCCGGTCATGGCCAACTCTTCCATGCGGGCGATGCGGTCAGCGTACTGGGGATACCAGGCCAGATTGATCGACTCCAGAGGGTCGTTTTCGATGTCGTAGAGCTCGCAGATGTCTTCTTCAGTGTGGATGTACTTGAAGCGCTTATCCCGCACCATGCGGCAGGGATCGAGGCTGTGGTAGTACTCGGCGAAAATGCATGCCTGTATTTCACCGCCGGTGAAGGTGGGGGCCAGGTTTTTTCCTTCGACGAAGTCGGGCACGGGAATATCGAGGAGGTGGAGCAGGGTGGGCATCAGGTCGATGTTGCTGACCATGGCGTCCGAGACGGCGGCTTCGGGTAGGTGGCCGGGCAGGGAGAAGATGAGGGGTATGCGGACGGCATCTTCGAAGAAGGTGTGTTTTTCGCAGATGCCGTTTTTGTAGAGCATCTCGCCGTGGTCGCTGGCGTAGACGATCAGGGTGTTTTCGCGCAGTCCCTTTTCTTCGAGCCCGTCGATGATGCGCCCGATACAGTGGTCGAAGTAGGAGACAAAGCCGTAGTAGGCGGCGATGGATCTGCGGATCATTTCCTCGGGCAGGTTCCAGAGTTCGTAGTAGTTGATGCGTTCGATTACGCGCCTGGGTTTATCGGTAAAACGGACGTTGTAGTTGGGCAGATCGCCGATGTGGTTGGGATCGTACATGGCATGAAAACGCTCCGGGGCGCACCAGGGCGGATGCGGGGCTCGGTAGCCGACGTAAGCGAAGAACGGCTCCTCGGTGTCTCTCCCGTCGAGGAATTCGAGACACTCATCAGTTATCAGCGTGTCCCACATCTGGTTTTCGGCGTAGGGAAACGGCTCGCCCTCCACATTGCGGTAGGTGTGTTCCCACATTTCGGAGATAATGTTGGCCTTGTTGTAGCGCTGCTGGACTTCGTCGCCTGCCTGTTCCCCGTAGCTCCGGGCGTCGCAGTTGTAGGAGGTGAAACCGAGTTCGGCGAAAGGATCAGCCCCCTCGACGTGCTGGTCGGCGTGCATAAAGCCGGCCCCGTGGGTGACGTAGCCGGCGTCGCGCAGGTCGGCTACGAGGGAGTGGATGCCGGGCTCGATGAATTTTCTGTAGGTTTTGCCGGAGCGGTGCCGACTGTTGTTGTGAGTAACCGCGCCGTGGGTATGTGGGTGGGTACCGGTAATCCAGGAGACGCGGGACGGACCGCAAAGGGGTGAGGCGCAGAAGGCATTGTCGTAGCGGATGCCGGTTTCCGCCAGGCGGTCAATATGCGGGGTTTTGACAATGTCGTGACCGTAGCAGCCGGTGACGGCGCGGCTGTGCTGGTCGGACATGATGAAGACGACGTTCAGTCTCTGGTTGGATGTCATATTATTCTCCGGGGCGGTCTATGTTTTCTGTATTTACTTCGACCGATTCAACTTCGAACTGGCCAGTCTATGATTGCTACCAAGGCGGATGGTTGTCCTGAGGTCGTGCCAAACTAACCGGGCAGATATCTGATGTAAGTGGCATTATACTACACCTAAAAATCACCGCATAAGGAGCGGTACAATAAATTGAGTCAATCGTTGTGTGCCTATGAGATCATAATCCGCCCGAACACCGAAATCCAGGGATGCGCTGTACCGTCTCGCTTCGGGCGATCGTCAGGGAAAGATGTCCACCCAGACGGGTGAACTCCAGAGGGTCAACTGTAACCTCTTTCTTTTTTGTTATTTTGATTATTTCAGCCGGCATGTGCTTTTTCCATATTTTTTTGCAGATACTTATTCATTCCGGCCGGCTAGAATTTGTTCAGCGACTATAACACCGCTTAGCAACGCGCCATTCATGGTTCCGGACCAATCAGGCGACGTATGTTCTCCGCTAAAATAGATGCGCTGAAATGGTTTGGAGAAGGCATTGGCCGCAGCATATGCCTCATTGTCCATCGCTGTGTATGAACCCATTACCCACGGATCTTCACCCCAGTCTTTCTTGATATATTCTCCGGAAAATTGAAGCTCCGGACAATTGGTCTGAATGGATTCAAACCAGGTATTATCATTTTGATCTCCGACCTTTAATTGTTTCAATGCATGGTCTGATCCGCAAAAAGCGGTGATTGCCTTTTTCCTAACCCCATCACGAAGCTGACCTGTCCAACACCAATAAGGGGCATCCGTGTCCTGCTTAGCCAATAAAGGAGGTTCTTCTGTTAACACGGCTGATAATTTTCCACCGGCTCCTAGTTTTGTGACAGTCATGGCACGCCGGATATCTTCGGGCAATTCTGGTGTGAATTTTATTTTGTTAATCACTGAAACAGGTACCGATAAAACAACTTTATCTGCTAAAAACTTTTCATGTTCAGTTCTGACAATGACGCCTTCTAAATCTTGTTTAATTTCGATAACGGGAGCATTGCAAATCACCTCAACTAATCTTGCAGCGAGAGACGTCGCGAGAGCTTGATTCCCACCATCAATCCTGTGGTAGGCACTCAGACCATCATGGGTGGAAAAGCTACCGCCCATGATCCGCAGCGCAACTTTATCCAACGTGGTGCCCTGACTGGTCTGGAGTCTGCTACTGATTAAAAGCCGATGAGCCGGACTGAGTTCCACTTGGTCGAGCAAGTCCTGAATAGACATGGCCTCTTTTTCCTTTTCTGAATAGGCGACGAGTTTCGCATTTACCTTTCGGTTGATCGCAATACAATCATCCACGCTTATGGCTTCGCCTTTCATCACCTGGCGCACCATGAAGTCTATACCAACCTCAATTTTTGTAAGCCCTAAGTCATCAATAAGAGCATGATATAGCTTGTCGTTATCGCCTATCCATTCACCGCCCATTTCTACCACTTCTCCATTGCTCAATTCCTTAGAATAAACCCGCCCTCCAACTCTGTCACGTGCTTCTAAAACAACGACTTCTTCTCCTTCTTTATGCAATTTATAGGCTGCGGACAAACCCGAAAACCCGGCGCCTACAACAGTTATTTTCATAGGTCTAATGTACCTTTTTAATTGAATTGAAATCATGCTTTCAGAGGCAAGTCATCCACAAACAGAGTCGCCAAAATGGAAGCTGGCGATCCCTCCGTATCGCTGGATTTACTCATTCGGTCCTTGTTGACTCTTTGAAGATCTGAGCCGCAGTGGCTCCCTCAGAGAAGCCGAGGTCGCGAAGTGTCAGTTCTTCAGTCTTCAGCCTGTAGGAAGTCTTAGAGGTCGTAAAACGATCATCAGCGAAGAGCCTCTCTGCAGAGACATTCATCGAGATCGCGTTTCTCTGACCCTTGCGCTATCGGCATCCCATGGGCTACGATACAGCAGACGCTGCATCGTAGCCGGAATCTTATCACCGACGAACTCGGCCATCTGCCAGGTATTCTTGCGTTCGACACAAGAGAGCAAGCCGCGCAGATATTTGACCGACTGCTTGCGGGGTTCACTGCGCGAAAACAGAGGGCTAAAACGTTTAGGAGAGGCAAGAAAAAAGACAACCCCAGGTTTATTTCCTCAAATCACTCAATCACCAATCACTTAATCACCAATTCAAACCTCGTACCCGTTCTCAACCAGCGCCTCTTGTAAAAAGTCAAAACCATATGGTCCGTCAGCTGTTTTCCATCGCCCGACGGCATCCGGGCGCACGATAATCCGTCCCAGTGGAAAGCCCAGGAATTCTTCCAGACGTTGTAATGTCTGTTCCTGGTTCAACACGAAATCTTCAAAGCGGACATGCAGGACATTCTCCGGCAGAGGCGTAGCCTTCATGAGCTGATACTGATACTGCCAGGAGATCGCACGGCGTTTTCTATTATCGTCCGTCTCAGGATATGCGATACCGAACCTGCTCAGATCGTCCGTCTTATGACCGGCTAATATACCGTCGCGTGGGTCCCTGATCCAGTGGATATATTTGATCTCTGGGAACATCCGAGCAATCCATGGGTAGACCAGGGTGGTCTCCGGTATTTTCCAACCTCTATGCTCAGTTTTGCTGTTTAACACATCTTCAAGATACGATTCGATCAATGCGGTGAACTCCGGATCAATATCCATCTCTAATATCCTGGAGAAATCCCAGGTCAACCCGCCGTTCCAGGTCACGTATTTAGCGAAAACCCGGCAGGCGTCATACATTTTTTCCGGCGGGACCTTGTCGCCCGACCTGTTTATGGCAGCACCCATGAACACCCCGCTGGCATATAGCGTGTGCGACATAGCTCTGGTGCCGGAGTGCCCCCGGCCAATGATGGTGATTAAGGACATAGGATCTCTTTCTATTATCGGCGTTTAGCAGATGGTATAGATTGTATCAGGGAGAATAAAATAACGATTGCTAAAATGTATCAGAGAATGGATGCAGGCAAGAGATTTATGGCAGGCGGTAGGCGGTAAGCAGTAGGCAATAGGCGGTAGGCGGTATAAGTTCATTGCCCACTTGCCCAATTGCCGTTCTTACCCTGCCGGTGATTCCGCAGGCTCGGCCACTGGCTCTTCTCTACTTGAGAAAATACGGGCGAAAAGCGTTGTGAAATCTTGGAGGATGAAATAGCCGATCGGAACCAGCAGCAAGGTGATCGATGTAGCAAATAACACGCCGAATGCAAGGGAGACCGCCATCGGGATCAGGAACTGGGCCTGCAGGCTTTCTTCCAGCAGCATGGGCGTCAGACCGGCGAACGTGGTGAGCGAGGTCAGCAAAACCGGTCTGAAACGCGCCATACCCGCATTGCGAATGACCTCAAGCAAATGCAGACCCGATTCACGACCCCGGTTGATGAAATCCACCAGGATCAGGCTATCGTTTACAACGACCCCGGACAGGGCCACAATGCCGAACAGGGAAAGCAGGGAGAGGTCGATCCCCATGATGAGGTGTCCCCATACCGCACCGACCACCCCGAACGGAATAGCGCTCATGACAATAAGCGGCTGGACATAGGATTTGAACGGGATAGCAAGCAGGACGTAGATCACCATCATGGCCGCCAGGAAACCGGACCCCAGACTGGCCATGGATTCCGCCTGATTTCGTTGCTCTCCTTCGAGGGAATACGTCAAACCGGGATATTGGGCCAGCAAAGTCGGCAGATAGGTGGTCGTCATATCGTCTAAAATCTCATTCGCATTGGCCTTGATATCGTCAACGTCAGCCGTTACGGCAATGACACGGCGACGGTCGACCCGCCGAATACTCGAATACCCTCGTCCTATTTCCGCCTGTGCAGCCAGAGAAAACGGCACTTCCGCCCCGTTGGGCGTCCGGATGCGCATATTTTCCAGATCACCCAGCGATTGCCGTTCGGTCTCCGGATATCGGACCATAACCCGAATGTCGTCGCGGCCCCGCTGGATACGCTGCGCCTCTTCACCGTAAAATGCCTGACGAACCTGCCGGGCCAGGCTGGAAAGCGTGACGCCCAGGGCTTCTCCTTCGGGCTTGACATTCAATTTCACTTCCTGTTTTCCGGCCCGGAAACTGTCACTGATGTCAAAGACGCCGGGATAGTCCGCCAGCTTCTGCTTCACTTCTGCGGCGGCCTGCTGAAGTTGAACATAATTGCCGCTCGACAACTCGATATTGATCGGTTCGCCTGAATTGAACAGCGAGGATACATAGGTCAGTTTCACCGCATCCGGTATGGGACCGACCAGATCACGCCAGCGATTGGCGATTTCCAGACTACCGATGGTACGGTCTTCAGAACGGGCCAGGGCCAGGGTCACCTCACCGAGATGAGCGGCGCTGGAGACGCCAACAGCCGCGCCGCCATTCTGCTGCTGCTGTGCCGCATACGGCTGCTCCCCAATGGATGCCATAATGTGGGCGATTACATCGGGGTCATCTTCAGGATATGTTTTTATCGCCTCTTCCCGTAGTTCCTTTTGAAGTTGAATCGCGCTTTCTTCGATCCGGGCGATGATCTGATCCGTGACATTAACAGGGGTACCCTGCGGCATGGTCAACCCTGCGGCCACGAATTCGCTCTCCACGGCCGGGAAAAATTCAAATTTTATCCAGCCTGCGCCGACAATGCCGATGGTAATCAGCATGGTACCGAAACCGATCGCTACGGAGACATATCGCCAATCAAGCGCTTTTTTCAGTAACGGGGCATAGATGTTATTGATGAATCGTTTGAGCTGATAGGTTACAAAATCCTGCACATTTCGCAACCATCTTTCACCATAAAAAATCGCCAGGTAAAACGGATAAAACAGCCAGAAGATATTCCGCCGCGGCGTATCGCGATGCGTCGGCTCGCCGTGGCGCAGATGCGCGGGTAAAATCAGCAACGATTCAACCAGCGAAAAAAGCAACATTAAAATGACTATGGTGGGAATGACTTTGAAGAATTTCCCCATAATCCCGTCAACAAACAACAGGGGAGAAAAGGCGGCGATGGAGGTCAGGACGGCAAAAATAACCGGGGTAGACACTTCTCTGGTCCCATCTATAGATGCTTTAAGCGCGTCCTTACCCCTTTGCTGATGAACATAGATATTTTCACCCACGATAATGGCATCATCCACCACGATGCCAAGTACCACAATAAAGGCGAACAGCGACAGCATATTGATGGAAGTGTCCACCTGCGGCATAAGCCAAAAGGTACCGAGAAACGAAATGACAATACCCAGAGCGACCCAGAACGCCAGTCGAATACGTAAGAACAACGCCAGGCAGAGGAATACGAAAAGAAGCCCCAACTGGCCATTGTTGAGCATTAAATCGAGGCGGCCCTGAAAAATACGGGACTGATCCTGCCAGGTGGTTAATTTGATTCCATCCGGAAGACGGGCCTGTTTTTCTTCGACATATGTATGAACGGCTCCTGCAATATCGAGAATGTTTTCATCGCCTACGCTAAAGACCTGGAGTAAGGCCGTGGGTTTGCCGTCGAAACGGGAAGATTGATCCGTCTCTGCAAAGCCGTCAACGACCCGGGCGACATCGCTCAGCATAAGTCGGGTGCCGTCCGGGCGAGAACGCAGTACGATCTGATCAAACTCCGTACCACGATAGGCCTGCCCTTTGGAGCGGAGTAATATCTCGCCGCCCGATGTTTTGACCGACCCACCGGGCAGATCAAGGGAGGAATTCCGTACCGCCTGGACGACCTCTGAGAATGTCAGGCCGTAGCGGCGCAGGGCGAATTCGGAGACCTCTATGGAAATTTCGTATGGTCTGACGCTGGCCAACTGCACCTGACTGACAGCAGTTTGAGCCAAAATATCTTCACGAATCTGCTCTGTCAGGATTTTCAGGGTCGCCTCATCCACATTACCGGATACCGCCACATTGATCACCTGACGCCGGAATATGATCTCTCGGATGATGGGTTTTTCCGTCTCTTCCGGGAAGGTCGAGATGGCGTCCACCCGGGATTTGACATCCTCTAATAATCTACGTCCGTCAAAGCCGGATTCGACCTCGATGGAGATAGTACCTACCCCTTCAGAGGCTGTAGAGCTGAGCTTTTTGATCCCTTCAAGATCCTGTATTGCTTCTTCAATTCGAACACAAACGCCTACTTCCACTTCTGCTGGGGCGGCACCTAGATAGGGTACCGAAACAACAATCAGATCGGCCTCGAATTCCGGAAAAATCTCCATCTTTATGGATGAAATGGTCAGTAAACCACCCACAACGATGGTCAACATCAGTAAATTAGCCGCTACGCCGTTTCTAGCGAACCAGGACAGCATCTTATTCATTGCGCTGCTCCTTCCTGAACGGTCGGTGTTGTTGATTCTTCCTGGAACACCCGGACCAACATCCCGTCAATCGGTGTGTCGAGGGCGGAAAGACAAATACGTTCCCCTTTTTGGATGCCTCCCTTGATAATCGCCCTGTTGGATTCCATCCGCAGTACGTCGACCGTCCGGAAACGCAACCGCTCTTCAGAATCGACCACCAGCACCTGATCATAGCCACGCATGGCTGCACGGGGTATGACGATCACGTTTTCGATCTTATGACCGCTGATCTCAGCCTCTACAAACATGCCTACACTGAGCGGAGGGCGGCTCGGATTATTTCCACGACCGTATGGATTCTGTATTCGGGCTACAGCGATTACCATTCGGCTTTGGGGATCAATCTCGCCCTCCAGGCGGACCAGCCTGCCGGTCCACTGGTAACGTTCACCGGCAAAGCGTGCATTAAGCGTGACATCCGTCCCTCTGAAAGACGACTGCTCCCCTCGAAAATGCATGGGTGCCGAGAAATAGGCGAGTTGGTCATCCGGCAACGGGAGGCGTACTTCCGCATAATCGACGGCATAGATGGTAGCGACCTGATTACCACGATTTACAAATTGTCCTACGTCAACCAGTTTCTGTCGCACACGACCTGCATACGGCGCTCTGATCCCTGTCCGTTCCAGATTCAGTTCGGCCTGACGTAGGGCGGCCCTGGAAGCTTCTATTCTGGCACGGGCTTGCGCCAATTGCGGTATCCTTGATACAAGGGCGTTCGGGTTGCCATCCCCCAGGGCTTGCCACTCCTGGAGAGCGACCCGCGCTTCTTCTTCTTCAATGCGAAGGGTCGTTGCATCCCGGGCTGTGTCTGCTGCTGCGCGGATAACCGCTAATTCGGCATCCCGCTGATCAAGCTGAACAAGCAGATTATTTTTTTCAAAAAAGCCACCGGAGGCAAAGGCCGGGGATACATAGACGACCTGGCCTGCCACCTCAGCAGAGAGGCCACTTTCCGTACGGGGCATGACAGCGCCCTGTGAAAATACGGCAAGCTGTACTGTTTCTGTATCGGCCGTCATAACGCGAACCAGCGGCGGTGGTATTTCGGGTACCCGGGTTTCTACCTTCGGGCGGCTGTTCACAAGCACCGCAGCAATCAGTACCGACCCGATTAAAATCCCCACTGGGAGGATGATTTTCATAGTTTGATTCATCATGTATAACTCCACTCATTTGGTGATTTGGTGATTGTCTGATTGGAAGAAATAAATCAACAAATCAACAAACCACGAAGTGCTCGCAATGTGTCCGCAGGACACTTGCCATCAGTCAATCTCTCCAAAACCTCCACCCAGGGCCAGATACAGATCCACCCGGGCGTCAAGCCGCTGGCGGCGAACCGTCAGGTATTGCCCCTCCGCTTCGAAAGCCCGTCGTTGAGAACCCAGTAGGGTAATGACATCACTGACTCCGCGCGTATATCGGTTCTCCGCCAGTTCTCTGGCGGCTACGGCCTGCTCCGAGGCTTCGCGCAGGGCGTTTTCCCGATCTCGTAAGTAGGTTTCTGCCATGAGCGCAGATTCCACCTCGCCATAGGCGCGTAAGGCCTGTTCTGCAAAGCCGGCCAACGCTTGTTCCTGGTTGGCTTCCGCCAGTTTAATACCGGCACGTAGTCTGCCGCCCTGGAAGAGTGGTTGCAGCAGGTTTCCGGCGAAACTCCAGACGATGAAATCGCCGCTGAGCAGATTGGAGAGGTTTGCGCTCGATGTACCGCCCGAGCTGGTCAGACTGATACTCGGGTATCGGGCGCGTTTGGCGACCTTGACCCGTGCATTCGCTGCGGCGACCTGTCGTTCTGCAATCATCAAATCCGGTCGCCGGGCAATCAGATCCGCCGGCAAACCAGCAGGAATCGGAGCGGGCATGGGCAGCAGATCCTGCGCGATAGCCAGTTCAGCGGCAGGATATCGACCCAGCAGAATTTCAAGCTGGCGGACCGACCCGTCGTACTGCTGTCGCCGCTGCGCTACCACAGCCTCTGCGGTGGCTACGTTCGATAAAGAAAGACGTAGATCAAGCGGCGGACGCAGGCCGCTTTCATACCGGGTCTGAATCTGATCATTCACCACCTGAAAATTGTCACGGGTCGACTGGGCCAGATCCAGTTGCCGCCGGGCCTCAATGGCGGCAAACCATGCTTTGGTGGTCTGTCCCGACAGCGACAACCGTGCACCCAGATGATCTGCCTGAGCCCCCTGGTAGTCTGCCAATGCGGCGGCCTTGTCATTCCTTAAACGCCCCCAGAGATCGATTTCCCAATTCAAGTTGGTAGAGACCCCATAGGTCGTCGCAGTGGTGCTCAGCACACCGCCACCACCACTGCCCGGAATGGGAAAACCGATAAAGTTCTGATGACGTTTTGCCCCGTTAAGACCCAGGCTGACCTGAGGAAACAGTGGCGCCCCTACAATAGTCGCCTGGGCACGAGCAGCCTGTACGCGTTGGGCTGCCGCTTTCAAGTTATAGTTGTATTTCAGAGCATTTGTGATAAGCGAATCCAGTTGAGTATCCTGGAAATCGCGCCACCAGTTGATTTTTATACTCTGGCTATCCGATGGCGTTGATCCCGCTGTCCAGGCGTTCGGCACCTGACTTTTCACGGGGGGCGGCTGCCTTTTCGGTGCGGAGGCACACGAAAAGACCAGTACCGATGCCGTCAGAATAGCGTATATCCTTCTCATGACGGTACTCCTTTATCCCGCGTTTTAGGTGATGCCGGTACCGAGCAAGGCGCCCGCATGCCGGCAGACAGGAAGGTAACAAAATGATTCAGCGGCGTTTCTTTCTTGATCAGATCATAGTGCGTCTCATCGAGCGTTGGCGGGGCGTTCTCGCGTGGGAAAGGGTCTACCAGCACCATGACCATAGCACCGACCAGAAATTTGAAACGTGATACAAGTTCTTCATGCGGCAGATGGGGCAGCGCGCGGCCGAATGCGATAATGAAACGGCGGCCAACTTCAAGAAACCGTTTATAAATCACCTCATGCATCTCCGACGGATCGCTGTAGATGCGCCCCATCAGTTTCATGAAATGCTTGCTTTCTCTTTTTCGTAACCGTTTCAGCGCAGGATCTATGAAGGCTTCAACAAGGTCTTCCACAGGAGGTGGCGTGTCGCCTGCTGCCGTCTCGGAGGCGGTCAGACGGCGAAGACGATCGGCCTTGAGCGGATCAAGCCGACGAGCGAAGATGGCCTGGATAAGGCCTTCCTTGGACCCGAAATGATAATGCACCGCAGCCAGGTTGGCATCCGCCTGGGAGGTGATCGTACGGAGAGAGGTGGCGTCGATGCCATGCTCAGCGAAGAGACGCTCAGCGACATCGAGCAGGTGGGTTTTCGTATCTGTCGTTTCCATACATCCCCCTTGGTTTATATCTCCAAGAAATTAGATGCTCTGCCCTCTTAAAAGGTTGCATTTTATATGCAAAAAACAAACAAACGCTTCAATCGATCGTTTGAATCAAACGACTGTTTGAATATAAGGCATGATTTTGAAGATGTCAAGAGGGAAATGTAGGGAAGAAGGGAGGGAATACTGGTTCGCGCCCGTCATAGCAGTGAACCGTCGTGTTATATCGGGTAGAGCTTGTGCGCAGATAGCCCCTTGAAATGGAACCTTTGTCTTTTTAACAACGTTTTTATAATAAGGACACGATCCTGTACAGGAAAGATGTTTATATCATCGGAAAATGCTGTCTAGGGTATGAAATAATGTTCGTGGATGGTAAAATGTTTCATATCACATGTGCCTGATCAGACAGAAAAAATAATAAAATTGAATATGAAATCTATAGTTATTGTAATTTAAAGTAGGTATGAAAAAAAATAAGGTGCATCCGATAAAAGGTATACATGCAGGCATGGTATTTGCGTCTACTAGAATTATAGGAGATTCTCATGGAAAAAATAGCCGGTAAGGATTTCGATAAACTGGAAGACGGGGCAAAAGCGGCACAGGCTCTGATCCGGGCTATTATGACCGGCAACGAGTCTGCAAAGATTGCGGCTTATGCCCAATTACAGAATCTGTGGGATCAGAACGATATCGATGAACTCGCCGTCGATGTTGAAGCCCTGTTCCGCATAGCGGCGGGATGAAGAAGTATCAAGTTTCAAATAGGTGAATAATAGTCGACTGTTGTTACCCCCTTATTTCCTCTGCCTAATGCCCCAGAAGCAACTTCCACTGCTCGGTTTCCTTTGAGATGGACTCGATACCAATGAACAGGGCCAATCCGAATACCCTGTGCATCTTCGTTCTTGATGATCGTCTTGCATAACAGAATGGCCTGCATTATAATAACCCAGGTTACGTAAGGTGTGACGACGTACGCCTTTTACTTGCGTTTTATTTTCTACAGCGCGATATGGCTGTAAACTTGGATAACACCATGAATATCCTGGTGGTGCTGGAAAATTACCATCGCAATATCGGCGGGGTCGAAACCTTGTTTAAATCCGTTTGTGAAGGACTGGTCAGGCTCGGCCATAAGGTCCGTGTGGTGACCTCAGGTAGAGAGGACAGCGAAGCATTTGAATGTATAAACGGCGTTGATATACAAAGGATTACCATACATAGCAGATATCTGTTTACCCTGTTCTGTCTCCTGCCGCTGTGGCGCCTTAGATCGCAGTATGACCTTATCCTCACGACCTCTTATAATGCCGCCTTTCCGGCCTGGATAGCGGCTTATGTGCATAGAAAAAATCATAGTGGTTTTTCACGAAATCTGGGGACGCCTGTGGTCTCGTTTGCCATTTTTCGGATGGATACAGAAAATGGGCCATTACCTGTTTGAGCAGATCCTGGGTCCATCTGCCGTTCGACCGGTTCATCGCGGTATCCCATTTCACCGGAGATCGGTTGGCACGGCATACCGTCCCGGAATCGAAGATCGTAGTGATTTACAATGGCATCGATTATGCCGCATTAAACGACTACCGGCATGACCCTCCAAAGTATTTTACGTATTGCTATTTCGGCCGGCTCGGGATCTCGAAAGGACTTGATGTGCTTCTGGCGACGTCGGATGAAAAATGGATTCGACGCCCAGATAATTGGTGATCACTTTATCCTTCGTCCCGGGAAATAACCTGACGACGTCCTGCGTGGTATGTTGTGAATTGGTGATGAGGCGTGTGGCCTGTCTCATGATGCGTGGAAAGAACACACGCTGGAGCGCCTGACTCACCCAGGGGTGTAAATGCGGAAATAGAACGGGGGTCATATCGTGTATAAAGGTAATCCGTGCGACATGCTTCGGCAGGTTGAACGGGCCGAAATGGGCCGGTTCAATGACGCAATCTATCCGGTGGCGTATGATCATTCGGGGAATGAGGACAAACAATCGGAGCGCACCGAACCCGGAGATGTGAGGGACCACGATGGTTTCCACCCCTTCTATGTGGGGATGCGATCTGGCACGGATGAGAAAATATTCATGATGGCCTGGATGCTTTAACAGGGCCTCCACAAGATTCCGTGTGTAAACATGAACCCCGCCGTACTGGTTATCAATCGGATCAGCCAGGACAGCAATACGCATAATGATGGCGCTCGAATGACGCGTTCTATTCCTTGAGCAAGAATCCTCTATCCTTTAACAGCGTCATGATATCAGCCACCGATTGCCCTTCGGATTCGGATTCTCTCGGGATGGTCAACGCTGGAACATGCGGTATTTCGTAAGGATAATCCACACCGGCCAGATTCTTGAGCAAGCCCTTCTCAGATTGCTCGTAACAGCCGGTGTGGTCCTGCTCTTTACACCAATCCAGGGAGGCGTCCAGATAAATTTCGAGAAAGCGGTCCGAACCGATCAACTCGGCCGCCTGCTGCCTGGCCTGCTTACTGGGAGATAAAAACGCTGAAATAGCAATCATACCAGAATCATTCAAAATACGGGCGCACTCAGCGACGCGCCTTAAATTCTCGGCCTGATCCGCAGCGGAAAAACCGAGGTCCCGGCTCAAACCACCCCGCACTGTAGCACTGTCCAGCACCACGGCTGTATAATTCTGCGCGTGGAGCATGTGTTCCAGGGCATAGGCGATTTCTGATTTACCGGAGCCAACCAGACCCGTCAGCCAGATGGTACAGGGTTTCTGGCCATAATGCGTCTCCCGCGCCTTCACAGATATCCGGCTGGGCTGCCTGACCGTAATCGCCTCAGACTCGGAGGTTGAATCCAGATCTTTGGGTACCCGCACTTCGGGTAATCGATCTATGATCATGCCCGCGGCCACCGTATTGTTCGACAGATAGTCCACCAGGATAAAACTACCGGTCAGGCGGTTTTTACGGTAAGGATCGAAGAATAGTGGCCTGTTGGATGTCAGCGCCACCCGGCCGATCTCATTAAGTTCTAAATTAGAGGCCTTGTTTTTATGGAGGGTATTGACATCCACCTTGTAGTCGATATGATCAATGCTGGCGCGTGAGGTCTGTGTCGTATGTTTGATCAGATAATGCCGGGCAGGATCCAAAGGTATTTCGTCCATCCAGATCAGCATGGCCTCGAACCGCTGCTCCGTATGTGTCAGATTTTTCGGATGCACAATCATATCGCCCCGACTGATATCGACTTCATCTTCCAACTGCAAGGAAACGGACATAGGCGGAAAAGCCGAATCGAGATCGCCGTCGAAGCTGACCACCGCTTTGACCCTGGTGCGAATTTGTTTAGGCAGGACCAACACCTCATCGCCCGGCCGGACCATGCCGGACAGCACCGTGCCTGCATAACTACGGAAATCCTGACTCGGTCGAATGACATACTGTACAGGGAAACGGAAATCAACCAGATTGCGGTCGCTCAGAAACTGAACTTCTTCCAGAATATCCAGCACCGTCTGGCCGTGGTACCATGGCATTCGGTCGCTTTTCTCGACCACATTATCACCGTTCAATGCACTGATCGGCACCAACCTGATATCACTGACATTCAGTTTGGCGGCGAAATCCAGAAAGGCCTCTCTTACTTCACCAAATATCGTTTCTTTATACTCTACCAGATCCATTTTGTTTACAGCCACCAAAAGGTGATCAATGCCCAGCAGGGACGCAATGAACGCATGGCGCTTTGATTGAGTGATAACCCCGTTCCGGGCGTCGACCAGAATAATGGACAGGTTGGCTGTTGAAGCGCCGGTGGCCATGTTCCGGGTATATTGTTCATGGCCCGGCGTATCGGCGATTATAAATTTGCGGTGCGGCGTAGAAAAATAGCGATAGGCCACATCAATGGTAATACCCTGCTCACGCTCTGCTTTAAGCCCGTCCAGCAGCAACGCCAGATCCGGCGCCTCGTCTTTCCTGACCAATTTCTGTAAGGCTTCCAATTGATCTTCATAGATATTCTTGGAGTCCGCCAGCAACCGTCCGATGAGCGTAGACTTGCCGTCGTCGACGCTGCCCGCCGTACTGAATCTGAGCAGCTCTTTTTCTTCGTTCTGTTGGAGAAAGGTTTGTATATCGGTCATGCGTTTAAAGTTAAGAGCTTAAGAGTGTTAAGAGTATAGTACACGACAAAAGGTAAAAAGGGTGTCATCCCCGCACGCTTTAAGCGGGGATCCATCAACTCGGATCTAAAAGTACCCCTCTCGTTTCTTCAGCTCCATCGAGCCTTCCTGGTCGTGGTCGATGATGCGGGTTGATCGTTCGGAGATGCGTTCTACCATCATTTCTTCGATGATCTGTTCTACCGTCGTTGCCGTGGAGCGCACGGCACCGGTGCAGGGCGAGCATCCCAGGGTCCGGAAGCGGCACACCATCTGCTGCGGTGTTTCTCCGGGAAAAATACGTGCATCGCCGTCTAACGGAATAATCATGTCGCCCCGGACCACGACTTTGCGTTCTTCGGCAAAGTACATGGGGACCACCGGGATGTTTTCTTTATGGATGTACATCCAGATATCCAGTTCCGTCCAGTTGGAGATCGGAAACACGCGAATCGATTCCCCTTTGGAGATCCGGCAGTTGTATAGATTCCATAATTCAGGCCGCTGATTTTTCGGGTCCCACTGGCCGAACTGATCTCTGAAAGAAAATATGCGTTCTTTGGCTCTGGATTTCTCCTCCTCTCTGCGGGCGCCGCCCATGGCAGCGTCGAAGTTCCGGGAATTGAGGCCTTCCAGCAAGGCCTGGGTCTTCAGTAACCCGCAACACCGCTGCGTACCGAGATCAAACGGATTGGCGCCGTCGGCAATGGCCGGTTCGTTTCGATAGACAATCAGTTCCGCATCCAGCTCCTTGACCATCTGATCACGGAACGTGTACATGGCCTGAAACTTATAACCGGTATCGATATGCATGAGCGGAAACGGCAGCTTCTGCGGATAAAACGCTTTTTGCGCCAGACGCAACAGGACCGACGAATCCTTACCGACCGAATACAGCATCACCGGTCGCTCGAACTCAGCGACCACTTCCCGCATGATGTGAATGCTTTCCGCCTCTAATTGCTGTAGATGTGATATGGAATATTGGGGCATGTCAGAAATGGTGATGGCATATGTCCTTTGGACACGATGCGAGCACTCCGTGGTTTAGTGATTGGTGATTTAGTGATTTGCAGGGCCTTACAAACCCACCCGCTATCCGCTACAAGCCACCTGCCATAATCAAATAAAATTCTCTATATAGTTCATGATTATGGTCACGGATTCATCGATTGACTGCGTTGAGGTATCGATGGTGATTTCGGGGTGCTTTGGCGGTTCGTATGGGTCGTCGATGCCTGTGAACTGCTTGATTTCACCGCGACGGGCCTTTTGATACAGGCCCTTTACATCCCTGGCTTCACAGATCTCCAATGAGGTGGATACATAGACTTCGATAAAACGGCTGCATAACTCCCGAGCCAATGCTCGTGCTTCTGTATAGGGGGACACCAGAGAGACCGCGACGGAGATGCCGTTTTTCTCCAGCATCCCGGCCAGGTATCCCACCCGCTTTATGTGCGCTATTCTGGCTTCTTTGTCAAACCCTGTATTGGGAAACACATCCCGGATGCGGTCGCCGTCCAGCGCTTCCAATTTAATGTTCTTCCGGTTTAACAAATCACTCACCGCTTCTGCGATAGTACTTTTTCCCGAACCGGACAGTCCGGTAAACCAGAGTACAAACGGTTTTTTCGCCTCTCGTTTTTTATTACTCATTCTATTTACCATCCGCCAGCGAATCAAACAAAACCCTGGTCGATGGAGATATCGCTCCGATAAGAAACGGTCCATTCCGAAATCCAGATTTACCATACACAAAGGGGCTCGGATTAACCTCCTCATGGCCGGCGTTTCTATAGACGCAATCTCCGGCGGCTACGTCCCATTCCATCGTCGGACCGAATCGAGGATACAGATCCGGTTTGCCTTCCGCCAGGAGGCAGAATTTCAATGAGCTGCCGATGGCTACCGTTTCCTGCAAACTGATCCTGTTCAAAAATTGCTCGGTCTTCTCATCCCGATGAGATCGACTGGCAAGGACACTCAAGGCGCCCTCGCCATCGTGCCGGCTGCAAAATATTCTCTCTGTTCCCCGCGCTGTTTTCTTCAAGGCGGCCTGCCCGCGTTCTGCATAATACGTGGTCTCAAGGGCGGGTGCATGAACAACGCCCACAACCGGAACACCGCCATCAATCAACGCGATGTTCACCGTGAATTCCGGCCTGTTATTCAGAAATTATTTGGTACCGTCCAACGGATCAACCAGATAAAAAAGCCGTCTTATCCACAAGCTGGCTCTGTAAGGCCTCATGATCATTCGCCTCTTCGGAAACGATAGGGATGTGCGCCCACGATGCCTTCAGATGCTCAATAATGTACCCCTCCGCCTCCAGATCCGCCGGCGTAAGCGGCGACTGATCGCTTTTGGTATACACTTCCGGATTCTGACCGAAATACTTAAGCGTCAGTTGCCCCGCCTGCTCCGCTATATCTACAAGAATATTAATATCCACAAAAAATCCCTCATCGTCTTTTCAATACCGAATCCGCTCTGGGCGACTGTGAAATATCGATCAACAACCCCTGAATAAGCATCTGAAATCCAAGAATCAATGGAAGGACCGCCAGCAAAATAGTACCGGTCGGCGCCGCCTGTTGGACGACCACGGAAAAATAATACCAGTTATAGGCCCCGAAAACAACCCCGAACATGAACATCGAAAAACCCGCCAGATATAACGGCACGATGATACTGAAATCCCGGAGAATATAACGATGGTACGTCCGGTGAAAAAAGCCGCGAATCAACCCGGACGGATAATATCTAAGGATATCAACAATGCGTAATGACGAGGCTTCATTGCCGTATACAGACGGAATGGTACGGTCCATGACGCGGGCCGCCATGATGTTGAGCTGGATCAACATTTCGTTTTCAAAGAAATATCGAGCAACCTCTCGCGGGGAGTAAATGGTCAGTGATTTATAACCCTGCTCCAAATTTACAGTATTAAATCGCCGGATCTTGTCATAGTGGACTATATGCCTGAAATTCCAACTGACAAGTAAATCGACCTCAGCCAAAGTGGCCAGTGCTGTATGCAGGCCATCGTCGTAAAAATTCGAGGTAAGAATACCACTTTCCTGGTAAAGATCAGCCAGTTCAAAAGCTTCGTTGAATTTTCATAACGTGATAGATAATACATTTCAGGAGGCACCCATTAAAAATACGTCGCCACACTGAACAGAAACGCCCGGCCCGGTGTGGAGACATTCAGGGGATCATGTTCGGTGTTGATCTGGTAGTCGAACTTGAAGACCGTGTCCTCGATCGGACGGAAGTTGAGGCCGAGGGTGACGCGGCGGAGTGAATCTCCTTTGGTCGCGGTGTCGAAATCAACGCTGCCGACGCGCACGATGCCGGTGAGGCTCGATTGCGGAAAGGTCGAGGAGAGTCCGGTCAGGAAGCGGTAGCCCGTCTGAACGTAGTACCCTTGCTGACTGTCGGCCAGAAAACCCTGAAAGCCGGTGGGTAGTCCGATGCTGGCATAGGCGTATTCTCCGACAAAGTGAAATCTTTTACGGCGGTACTCCCAGTCGGTCGCGATGATTTTGAGGTACTCCCGGTCGGCAATCGAGCCGCCTTCCTGGGTGGATACGTTATACTGACCTACATGAAATGAACTGGCCAGTTCCAGGCCGCTCAGCGGACTGAAGGCAACGCGTCCCACCACAGCGGGTACCGTATTGTTGTCCTCGGCCAGGCTGGGTTTGCCCTGATTGGTTCGGGTCTCCGCCCCGTTGATCAGCCCGTCGTTGAAGCCGTTGACGGCATACAGTTCATAGGTGATCCGTGATTTGGCAGACGGATAGAAAGAGCCCCAGAAGCCCATGCCGGGCTCTGAGAGCGTGGAGGGAATCAGTTCCGTCGTGACGAGTGGACGGTCCGTAAGCTCGTTGACCGGTCCGTCGTGCGACAGGTTGAACCGGCCGAGCGGCGAGAGGATGATACCAGCCCGGAAGTTAAGTTCTTCGCGGATTTCGAAATCGATGACACCTAACTC
>Ga0066376_10001317_pt1 | contig 24106 bp, 18 predicted proteins | sample Knorr_S15_td_Bot_FD_77009 | JGI IMG/M metagenome (GOLD analysis project Ga0066376, IMG submission 77009) | Marine microbial communities from Southern Atlantic Ocean transect - Knorr_S15_td_Bottom_ad_5009_LV_A | ecosystem: Environmental > Aquatic > Marine > Oceanic | place: Southern Atlantic...
AAGCATCATCTGCACTTCAACCGGGCCAAACACTTGAGAGTAATGCTTCATATAACAGTTATTCACTTCCACGTCGGCTTGGGTGAAAAAACGGAAGATTTGAGTCATCAGGTTCTTTTCAGAAGGCGACAAAGTACGTTTCCAATCACGTACATCTTCTGCCAAAGGCACTTCCTCAGGCAACCAGTGAATGCGTTGCTGCGTCAACCATGCCTCATAGCACCAAGGGTAAAGAAACGGCTTGTAAACATGGCGCTCCTGAAGCAGAGGTGATTTTTTAGCCTGTGTGTCACCCTCCAGTTTTTCACTGGCAACTTCTGCAATTTCCGGTGCGGGGACAGCTGTCGTATTCGCGGCATTAGCCATAAGTTTTCTCCTTAAAATCTTTTATGTGTGAGTCGGTTAGCGACCTCTCGGGAGTCATCCTGCCCCGATTCTATGAGTCATTCAGAGTCATTTTTTCAAAAAAATCCACAGAATCGGTTGATAGATATTTTCCAACAGGCCGGAAGGCATATATTGTGCCCATAAATTATAAAACCACAATATATAGGGTCTGTCCAGCACTAAATGAGAACGATTCTCAAGAAAGTCAAATGTCTCTTCTAAAGCCTTGCGCAACGACAAAACTTTCTGACGAATCCTGACGGCTGGCAGGCGGCTTTATATGCTTGACCGTTTTAAAGTCCTTCTTCATCTGAGCGACAAGATCGTTTTGTGCTCCGCCTTGCCAGACCTTTGCCAGAAACGTACCGCCCGGCTTTAAAACCTGTATGGCAAAATCGTAAGCCAACTCCACCAGAGCCATGATACGCAAGTGATCTGTTTGCCTGTGCCCAACAGTATTAGGTGCCATATCCGACATCACGATATCAACGCCTTCACCTGTGAGCTGTATAAGAGCCTCTGGCGCCTCGTCTTCAGTAAAATCCATTTCCAGGATGGTAACGCCATCCATTGGATCCATAGGTAAAATATCAAGGGCAATCACCTTACCCGCTTTTTTCTCAACAGCAAATTGCGACCATCCACCAGGTGCTGCCCCTAAATCAAGAACATCCATGCCCGGCTTGATAAGATTCATCTTCTCGTCAATTTCCTTAATTTTATAAGCGGCGCGCGAACGGTATCCTTCACGATTGGCTTTTTGAACATAAGGATCATTTAATTGGCGTTGCAACCAAAGTGTAGAAGAAAGCTTCCGCCCCTTGGCAGTTTTAACGCGTTTGGTTGGCTCTCGGCCTGATGGTGTTTTCTTGCTCATATCGCCATAATAACGGTTGAAGATATAAATGCCATAAAAAACCATGATAATGCCGCAGCCATATAAATTACACCACGCGAACCCGGTGAATAATAAGACAGCGCAAGAAACACCAGAATGAACAAAGCATAAACGCCCATCCCTCGGTAAAATACATCACTGTCTAAAAGATTTGTAAATCCGTTTCTGTGCCCCGTGCTGTAAATAACATCCCGTTGCAAACCCAAGGCCAGAACGCATGCCAGTATAAAAACCGCCGCTTTAATTTTTTGTCTTTTCCTTGTGACAGCTATTGCAATCGGGAACCATGCCAGATCAGCCCAAGGCCAGTAAGGTGCCAGAAAATCAGTCATAAATATTCAGCTTTATTTTGAAAGGATTTACTCTATCTCACAACTATAACATTATAATGTTTATGAAATGTAATATTATGACTTTAATACGGTTTTTCTTCTTATTTGCTGCTTGCGTAAGCCTTACAGTTACTGCGCTTACCCCGCGCACTGCCAAGGCACAAACTGTTATTCGCGACACCGAACTGGAAGAAAATATGAAGGTCTGGTCATCTGACCTGATCCGGGCCGCCGGACTTTCCCCGGAAAGTGTCAATTTTGTATTTGTCCAGGACAGCCAGATCAATGCCTTTGTTGCAGGTGGTCAAAATATATTCATTTATACAGGGCTGATCAATGAGACGGATAATTTATCCGAATTGCTGGGCGTCATTGCTCACGAACTTGGCCATATCAGCGGAGGTCACCTTATACGCACAAAAGATGCCATGGAAAATGCGTCCTATGAATCAATTCTGGGAATGGTACTCGGGCTGGGTGCTGCCGTATTGTCGGGTAATGGTGGCGCGGCAAATGCGATCGGCATGGCCAGCCAGTCGACAGCTATGTCCGGCTTCCTATCACACAGCCGCGTACAGGAATCAACAGCCGATCAGGCGGGGATTTCTTATATGCGTACAGCAGGCATTGATGCGAAAGGGATGGAAACATTTCTGGAGAAGATGATTGATCAGGAGCTTCTGCCCCAAACAAACCAATTAGAATATGTGCGCACCCACCCCTTATCCCGCAACCGCCTGAGTGCAATAGAAAACAAAATTCGGGACAACCCTGCCTATGGAAAGGGTGTACCTGAAAGCTGGCAAAGGGAATATGCCATGACGAAGGCAAAGCTGACCGGCTTCATATCGCCTGAACGGGTAATCTGGGAGTACTCCGACCGTGACCAGTCAATGCCGGCAAAATATGCGCGCGCCATTGCGCAATATAGGAAAAACCAGCTGAGTGAAGCCCTTTCATCAATTGACGGGCTTATTGCTGCTGACCCTGATAATCCTTATTATTATGAATTGAAAGGTCAGGCCCTCTCAGAGTCAGGTCGGGTTGAGGCATCCCTTGCACCGTATAAAAAGTCTGTTGAGCTTGATCCCGATGCAGGTCTTATTCGTATGGCTTATGCCCATGCTTTGATCGAAAGCGCGCGGGGTAACGACAACCACTACAGGCAAGCCATAGATCAGTTGAAAAAAGCACAATTGCACGAAAAACGCTCCTCACGCCTACATCGTTTGATGGCAACAGCCTATGGCAGGTTAGGCGACCAGCCACGGGCCAGTCTCCATCTGGCAGAAGAAGCCATGCTTTTAAATCAGAAGGATTATGCCCGCTCCCGCGTAGAAGGGGCATTAAAAGGTCTTGAACGTGGTTCTGGGGATTGGTACAGGGCACAAGATATCTTAAATGTACTGGATAACTCCTAAAAGTTCAGGTAACCTGCCGTTAATAAATGAAGTTTATACTGTTTTAGCTAAAATTTTTAAACAAAAAGGATAAATCATCGTGAAAATTCGTACAAAATTACTTGCTGGCACCGCTATTGCCGTGAAAGTCGCAATCACTGCGGGCCTGTTGGTCACATCCTCACAAGCAGGAGCACAAAGCCTGAAGAAAGACCAGAAAGCCGAAATAAACCAGATGATTGAAACCTATATCAATGAAAATCCTCAGGTTATTCTTGATGCACTGGAAAATTACCGCGTGCAACAAATGGAAGAGGCCGAGGCCAAAGCTAACGAAAAGGCCGGCGAGTTGATGGCTGCAATTAGAAACAATCCTGACCAGTTTCCTGTTGTTGGAAATGAGGATGGTAATATTATAGTTGCCGAATTTTTCGATTATAATTGCGGTTACTGCAAAAAAGCTTTCGATGGCGTACAAGAAGTCCTGGATAATGAAGATGATGTTAAGGTTGCCCTTATCGAACTTCCAATTCTGGGCCCCTCATCACTTCTTGCTTCCCAATGGTCTTTGGCCGTCCTGAAACAGGATGAAGACAAATACTGGGATTTCCACCGTGAACTTATGACATTTCAGGGGCAAAAAACCGAGGCGACTTTGACAGAAATGGCAGAGCGTGTTGGTCTGGATGTCGAACAACTTAAACAAGACGCTCAAAGTGAAGACGTTCAAAATGAAATCGCTGCGAACCGTCAGTTTGCAGAAGATATGGGCGTATCAGGTACTCCTGGATTCGTGATTGAGTCAGAAGTTATCCGCGGATACGTACCATACGATCAGATGAAAGACATCATTGAGGCGGAGCGTCAAAAGAAAGAAGGCTAATCGCCTTCATTCGAGACAGATTGTTACACAATGAAGAAAAATATTCTCATCCTGAACGGCCCAAATCTCAATATGTTGGGCCGGCGGGAACCTGAAATCTATGGAACACAAACCCTGGAAGATATTCGTAAGTCTTGTGACGATCATATCAAGGGGCATGACATACAAATAGATTTCCGCCAATCCAATCATGAAGGCGAAATAGTTACCTGGCTTCAGGATAAAATGGGGAGACTTGACGGCATTATCATTAACGCTGCGGCGTACACCCACACATCAATTGCCATTCATGACGCACTCAAACTGCATGATTGCCCTATAATTGAGGTGCACCTTTCCAATCCGAAAGAGCGGGAAGAGTTCAGGCATTTTTCTTATATAGAGCCAGTGGCCAAAAAAGTTATAGCCGGGAAAGGCGCACAAGGGTATCTCGAAGCACTCGATTACTTCCTTTGATCCCATAATCTATTGACATAACTTGATCGGGGGTTTATAGTTTTCCCCATGCTTAAAAAAACAAAAGATACTCCTTGTGAAGGTCTGGTTCTGACCGCTGACATCATACCCAGCTTTACTGCCTGCATTGACATGCATTTTGACCCATATGAAAACCTGACACATTTTCTGGTGAAACCCGACAGCAATAATGGGGAGCATGCGGAACTAACCCCTCACGCTTCAATGCAAAGTGAAATAATGGAAGCCTTTGGCGCGGGCTCGGCACAGACAATTTTTATCGATCCTGATGAGGTGGATGGTCGCGCGCCATATAACGTCGTACAGCTTGACAGTATTGGAAATCCTGATCTGGTTTTTGAGTGGACTGACCGTATTGCAGCCTATCTTGCGGCCAGTCGCGGAACAGAAGGGCACCTTCTTCAATATGATGAGAACACTGATCTGTGTTACTTAAATCCCGGAACTAGCGGAGATGGCCAGTCTATAAAAGGGCTTACATCTTCGGCCCTTGCCCGTGCTCAAGCTATGATAGCAATGGAGGAAGCTTCTTACACATTGCCAGAGACACTTACAGATCATATCCTGCCCGGTCTTACCGATATGGCTGGCCTTGGAAACCCTTGGGTTTTTAAAGATAAAGGTGATTTTATAAAGGCAGAAATACCATGGTTAGACAAAAACTGGCATTTCGAGATTTCATCGCAAGGCTATGAAAAAGCGCGCGATGGATCGGGATATTCTGCACCTGTTGTAAAAGTCTCCCAAGACAATAAATGCATCTTTGATGGCCCGGCAGATGGCCAGTTTTTAAAAGAGCAGATATTGGAAAAACTATTCCAGTCAAACATGGTAGACCGTGAAGCAACACTTTCCGAAATTGACAAAATGAAACAGGTCGGTCCGGATAGTGAGGGTTATTTCATGGCTGAGGACAAGTTTATCTCCAAATATATCCCAGCCTATGATGGCCCTCGCAACGCATCAGATATAAGCGCACCTGCGCCATAACGGCTAAGTCTTAATGCGCCTCGGCCCAGCTTTCGCCTATACCACCTTCGGCTGTTAGCGGAATATCGAACTGGGCCACATTTTCCATGACCTCGGCAACTATTTTTTGCGTTTTCTCAAGCTCAGCTTCCGGGACTTCCAGAATAAGCTCATCATGGACCTGCAAAAGAAGTCGAGCCTTAAGGTTGTTGTCGCTCAAGGCTTTGGGAATGTCATTCATAGCCAGTTTCATTATATCTGCGGCTGTACCCTGTAGCGGCGCATTAATGGCCGCGCGTTCTGCAAAACTGCGTATTCCGCCATTCTTATCATCAATACCCGGTGTATAGCATTTGCGTCCGAACAGAGTTTGCACATAACCTTTGCTTCGCGCTTCTTCTTTCTTGGCTTCCATAAAATTGGCAAGCTCAGGAAATCGCTTGAAATAGGCCTTGATATAATCTCCTGCCTCGCCCGGTTCTATATCCAGCTGCTTGGCAAGACCCCATGCGCTGATACCATATATGATACCAAAATTAATTGCCTTGGCACGGCGACGAATTTCAGATGTCATTTCATCAAGTGGCACATCAAAAACTTCAGATGCAGTTGCGGCGTGAATATCTGCGCCTGACTGAAAGGCAGATTTCAGTCTTTTAATATCAGCCATTTGCGCCGCTAGCCTCAGCTCAATTTGTGAATAATCTATGGAAATCAACTTGTATCCATCTTCGGCGACAAAGGCGGTACGTATTTCACGCCCCTCTTCTGTTCTAATAGGAATATTTTGCAAATTTGGATCGCTTGAGGACAGGCGTCCGGTCGATGTCCCTGCCATATGAAAAGATGTATGTACGCGTCCTGTATCAGGATTTATCTGTTCTTGTAATGCGTCCGTATAGGTCGACTTCAGTTTTGACAACTGACGATGCTCCATAACTTTAACTACAATTTCATGACCTTCATTTGCCAGTTTCTCCAGCAACGCCGCACCTGTTGACCAGTCACCGGTCTTTGTTTTCTTGCCGCCTTTCAAGCCCATTTCATCAAACAGAACCTGACCCAATTGTTTTGGGGAGGCCACGTTAAATTCATGACCTGCAAGTTTATGGATTTCAGTTTCCAGCTCAGCCAGTTTTTTGCCGAAGCGCGTGCTCATCTCATGCAAAACATTCCTGTCAACCTTGATCCCGTTTAATTCCATCTCGGCAATAACAGGAATAAGCGGACGCTCAATTGTTTCATAAACATAAACCATTTTCTCGGCAACAAGTCTGGGTTTAAGCATATGCCAAATACGAAGTGTTATATCGGCATCTTCCGCGGCATAAGGCAGAGCTTTTTCAAGCTCGGTCTCAGAAAAGCATATTTGTTTTTTGCCGGTACCGACGACGTCTTTGAAAGGAATGGGCTTGTGCCCCAGAAGGGTATCAGACAGATAATCCATACCATGAGCGTGAGAAGACCCATCCAGCACATAGGATATCAACATTGTATCATCCAGCGCTTGCGGGGTGATGCCATGTTTCATAAACATTTGCAGATCATATTTAATGTTTTGCCCGATTTTTAAAATGGCCGGGTTTTCGAGGATTGGTTTTAACGCCGAAAGCACTGTTTCCATTGGCAGCTGTACGCAGTCATTTCCATCCCCGTCATCAAACAAGTCAGTTTTACGTGATTTATGACCAAGGGGGATGTATGCGGCTTCACCCGGTTCGACACTTAGCGAAATGCCAACAAGCTCGGCCTTGGCAGGCGTAAGCGAGGTTGTTTCGGTATCAATCGCAAAATGTTTCGCTTGCGAAAGTTTTTCAACCCATTCCGTCAATAACTGCTCCGTATCAACCAAAACATATTTATTGTCTTTAACAGGCGGCATTTTCGGAATAAACACAGGTCGGCCTGTTTCTGAATCTTGTGCGGCAGAACCTTCAGGGCCTGTGCTTTCAGTCTCGCTTTCAGGCAAATCCATCATACTGCGCAAACGCGTCACGACTGATTTGAAGCCCTGGTCTTGCAAAAACTCCACCAGCTTGTCTGTGAATGGATCTTCCAGCTTTAGGCCCTCAATAGATACGGGCACATCGACCTTATCATCCAGTGTCACCAGCTTTTTAGAGATTCGCGCCATTTCAGCATTTTCAATCAGGGTTTCGCGGCGTTTATTTTGTGGGATTTCCTCGGCGCGCTCCAACAAAGTTTCCAGATCGCCATATTCATTTATAAGCAATGCTGCCGTTTTTATACCTATACCAGGCACACCCGGTACGTTATCAATTGAATCTCCGCATAAAGCCTGTACATCGACAACTTTATCAGGTGTTACACCGAATTTGTCCATAACTTCTGGCGCGCAGACAAAGCTGCCCTTCATAGGATCCATCATGCAGACGTTATCGCGAACCAGCTGCATTAAATCTTTATCGGATGAAACAATAACCACAGGACGCCCCTCTTCTTCGGCAAGCCGCGCATAAGTTGCGATCAGATCATCGGCCTCATAGCCTTCTAATTCCAGTGAGGGCAGACCAAAGGCTTCCGTTGCCTCACGGATGAGAGGGAATTGTGGAACAAGATCTTCAGGTGTTTCGTCGCGGTTGGCCTTGTACTGGTCATAAATCTCATTCCTGAAATTTGTGCGTGCCGCGTCAAATATTACGGCGACCGCCCCCGCCTTATAATCGGTCAGCAGCTTCATAAACATATTTGTGAAGCCAAGCACCGCACCAACGGGCGTACCATCTTTACGGGTCAGGGGGGGAAGAGCGTGATAAGCGCGGAATATAAATCCCGACCCGTCAACCAGAAATAAGGCTTTTGAGAGATGTTCTTTGTCCATGGACATTACTATAATGTTTTAGCCTCAGAAAGCAATTCCGTTTGCTCTGGCTTTTTCCAGTTACTTAAAGAACAGGCTTTACCGGAAAGTCCCCTTGTTCACCTGAGAGTAAAACAAGTTTCTTTGAAGGGTCAAAAATGCGACTTATTTCAACGGGCATATCCGCATCAGGCTGTAAATAAGGTAAGGTTGAGGCCGTTGCAGGTATCGAAATTTCAGGGCACCAGGGCAGGGATTTGTGTCCAACAGAACTTAAGTAAAACACAGGCTTTAAGGCTTCTCCTTTTTCTGAATTACGCTTCACGCCCTCTTCCATCACAGTATAAAGTTTTTGATATCCGTCAGTTTGCAACCAATTGCCAAGATCAATATCGAACTCGTCCAGTCGTTCTATTAGTTTTTTAAGTCTGGATATTTTCTCATCGTCTGCATCATGGGATAAGACATCTTCCCAAGGAATAAAGCTGCTATTTACACTGTCTATTGTTAGGTTCTGCAAGTTTTTCTGTTCAATGTTTTCAAAACTGACTAAGGCCGGGGCAGGTAGACGGTCACGGCCGAAAAAATATGAACTGTTGCGAATAATAAGCGCTGAAGGTTTATCGCTGGACAGATCAGCACATAATAAATAGGCACGCCTATATTCAATATATATATTATCTTTGACGGAAATATGTCCCGCGCCAAACTCATCGCGGTTCGGATCTGCAGGGGACAGGCTTGAGTTTCTGACATCTGTATCCCTCTGCACCCTTTTCATTCCATACGCCTCAACCAATGCCGCCTCATTAAACCGCTGTGATACAAAGCGCCATTGCGGAAATGAAAAACCAATCCTGCCGATTGATGCAGTTATAGCAGAAGCATCTTTTACAGTATCTGCTTGCGCAGGCACAAACCGTCCACCCATGATATTGAGCCACTGTAGCTGCGTTTTTTCAGGTATGTTTTGTAAATTGAATAAGGTGTACGCCTCGGGCAATGCGTTTTTCTGAAACATACCGGAAGAAAACATTTTATCGGCAGTGCTTATATCATTATCTGATAAGATACGAGGCAATAAGGACGCAACGGCCTCGGGATTTTCCTCAGCGTAAGCCGCTGTGCTCATCGCTTCTTTGTAAGCTTTGTCAAATTCGAGGGACACTCTCATCTACATTTCCGCAATCAGGCTTGAGGCTGGCTTGTATGGTGTTTCTTTGCGGAAGGCATTTAAAACCCGCTCTTCAGTCACAAAGGCATTTATGTCCTGAAGAAGGTCTTTATCTATATTTTCATTCAGGAATGCCTCGGACAGCATGCCTTTCTTATTCATGATAACCCAGTCAAGTTCTTGCATATGAAAGGCGGGAATATCGAACCGGCCGCAGGCACAATCAATCTCACGGCTTTTTTCCATTGCAATATCCGGGACTTGTAAATAGTCACATATCTCCATCACTTCCGATTTAAAAAGATCAACTATCGGCATCATGCTAACGGCCTTTGAAATCTGGGAGTAGCTTCCAAGGTAATCTTCGGTCGCATTGCGGGTGCCCACGGGGAAGTAATGCTGGTTGGTCATCTCACCGCCTTGCGGCACGTCGGCGATTGCACGGCTGAACAACTTACCCCAGCGCTGATTATCGTCAAAAAGTAGCAAGCTTTGGTCAATTTCGATTTTTGCCTCTGGCGCAACTGATTTTAGCCAAGGAAGAATATCACGCACCACCCAGTTAAATTCGTCTTTGAGGCATGTGATCTTGTCAGATCCGGCCTCTGGAATTGCTTCTGCCAGATGGTCGAAATGCAGACCCAGCACACGGTCACCTTTCCCCTGCCGCTCATAGGCCTCGGCACATGCCAGATATGTCAGCAGGGAATCCGTTCCGCTAATACCGATAATCAATCCGGGTGCGTGGTGTTTTTTGCTCTCGGTTCCTACCCATTCAACAAGGTTTTCGAAAGTTTGCGCAGGATTAATCTTGCGGGGCATGTTTTTGACTTTATCTTCTGACATAAATCAGTACTCTTATGTAATATGTTAAGAGTAAAGATTTAAACAAAGCACAAGCGGCAGTCAATAAGAAAGAAACTCTTAGTTGGTCAGCGCATAAAAACTGATAGCCGCCGCATTGGATACATTGATACTCGGCAGTGGGCCTTTCATCTCAAGGCGTACAACCTCCTGACACGCATCGCGTACAGATGGCCGCAACCCTGGTCCCTCCGCACCCATAACAAGCACAGCTTTTTTCGGTAAGGGGTCAAGTCCTTTAAAAGTCTTTTCGCCCCGCTCATCCAGCGCGATGCAAGTATATCCATGGTCTTTGAATGTCTCTATCGCACGTGACAAATTGACTTCCTGCGCGACGGGTAAATGCTCTATCCCGCCACAGGCAACCTTGGCCAAAGTGCCTTCCAAAGGCGGCGTGAAACGGTTTTGCAAAACCATACCCTTCAGGCCAAACGCCACAGCCGAGCGCATGATTGCGCCTACATTGTGCGGGTCGGTCACCTGATCAAGCAGGACAAAAACGGAATGTTCATCTTCACGATGTTTTATAATGAGATCCAGCGCGTTGCGCTCAGGCAGATCTGATGACAATGCGGCGATGCCTTGGTGAACAGTATCTCCGCCTAGTGATTTATCCAGTTCGGCGCGCGTTACAATTTGAGGGGTCGGGCGATCCAGCCCGTTTTTGCGTGCACTATGGAGAAGCTCCTCAAACCCTTCTGCTGTTTTATCGGTCAGATACAGTTTTTTAAATTTACGCGTGGGGTTCATCCACGCTTCCCGCACAGCATGCTGGCCGAACAGGTTGATTTTCAGCTTCGGTGTGCGCGGCTGTTTATCTTTTTTAGGGTATTTTTTAAATTTTTTGTCATTTTTCATGGGACTTTATATATCATAATCTGAAGGGGTATAGATATGATTTCTTTTTATATAGTCCCTGACTTTTTCTGTAAGTCCTGGCAATCTATCTTCGCCCATCGTAATGCCCCGACGTATCTCTTGCGATGAAAAATCACTTTTTTCATGTGGTGTTACATGCAAGTTGATTGCATTCGGATCAAGGGTTGCAAGCTGAAGGAGTTTTCTTGTTATCTGGAAACTTGAATTTTCGCTCGTACCTGCGCTGAAATTTTGTAAGGCAATTATAAAAGCCAGTCCTCTGGCAAAGCTTGCTTGGTCTTCACCCACTATAATATGATATTTTGTATCAGTGTTTTTTTGTGTGAAATCTGAAAAACTTTTCACCCATGCTTTGGAAAAACCAAGGGCGTATGATGGCACATCTCTTAGATGGTCGCTAACTTCTATTTGGTCACGGTAATTCTCTGCTAGAAGCTGGCACATCTCCATTTTTTGGTCGAAAGCTGCCTGGAAAAGACGTGTCTTAGTCGGGGTGCATGGTATAGGCATCATGTAAGTTTTATCTAGACCCAGCCTGGTATGCGCATTCAAAACAGAACTTAAATGGCCTTTATGCGGAGGATTAAATGACCCGGGGAATAAACCAATTTTTTGCATATATCACCTATCGAAAGATGCAGGTTAACATAATATGCCTCTTTTAGCCAGAAAATTTACAACAAATGCAGATGGACACTTGACAATAAAAGCAAAAACCTTTTTTAGTACATATCTCAAATGCTACTCGATTTTTTAGCAAAGTGGAGGAGTGGCAGAGCGGTCAAATGCACCTGACTGTAAATCAGGCGACTTAGTCTACGTTGGTTCAAATCCAGCCTCCTCCACCATTTTTTCCAAGTCTTAGTGCTCATAAATCATTTTTTTGTCATGCCGCCATCAAAGGTGAAGGTTTCACCTCTGCGGGAGACTGCCACATGACTAAGACATATACTAGTATCCTAAACCTTACGCACTACTTAGAATTCACCAAAATCACAATTCGTTTGTGTAACCCTATTTCTAAACTCGGCAGGATCAGTTTCCAATATATCAACCATTTGGCGTTTAAGTTTGTCACTTACATGAAAGTGTATTCTGCTACTGTCTATTGGGAATGCTCTAAACCGACTACCTAGTACTAAGCTATAGAGCTTAAGTTGCAGGTCTTTAGATTGGTGTTCTTTAGTAAAAGCAGAAAGCCTAATTCTACCAGAATCATTAAGCGTTATTAAAATCCCTTTATCAGTTCTTTTCCACTCGATAACTTCATTTAAATTTATAGAGTAGTTAACAGGCTGCAGTTTCTGAACTGGAACTACATCATTAGGTTTAGAATAAGTTGCAGAAGATAAGCACAGTAGTATTGCTAATATGGTTATACATCTATGATACATACTAAGTATTATACTTCCTAATATTTAATTAAATATATACGGCATATAAAGCTACTGCTTGTATATTCTTTTACAAATTAAACTAAGTAATTATATATTGTTTATAATACTATGTACTTATACTTAATAGACTAGATAATATTCTACCCTTTATAAACATTAGTAATATATACCAATATTAGAGTACACCCACCCCCCTTGGTTATACCCCCGTCTATTCCTATAATGGCTATTTTGAATGATAATAACTCTTAAAGGCAGGTTTCACTTGTGATAAATTCAGCATCCGCCAGATAACGTACAGCCCCTAAAATATCTTCGGCAAGCTTTGCAGCCGCCCAGCTCATCAAAAAAGCCCCGAGCCACCAGTGATTATAACTTTTTTACCCATCATCAAAACCTCTCTAAATTTATATATTAGATTCTAAATAAAACATCCTGCTTAATTTTCTAGAAAAACGCGGTAAAAAAAGAACTTTACTTTTTACATAGTCTTATGTTATTTATTTGCCATAAGAAACGGCGCTATAAATGGCTCTTGCCGCTACATGCCTAAAAGCAATCTCAAAAAAAATGAAAAGAGAAAAGACATGAACGACATGACCCAACTGGGCCTTGGTGTTTTCGCACTGGCCGCACTTAACATTCTGATCCCCATGCAAAAAGATATCGATGCACGGGAAAACCAGATAGAAATGACCTTCAACGGGAAAGATAATTGCCAGACGGTTTCACAAAATATTCTTGGCAATGGTTCCTTATATACTTTTTGTGAGGATGGCACGGCCCGCAGACAATCCCAAACCTTACTCCCTATATTTGGACAGTCATCTACAGTCTATAATCTGCCTGAACATACAGTCGAAAGTAGGGATGGGCGTCGCAGAATTTCGACGCACTCGGAGTCAGTCTTGTGTGAAACAGCAGAAAATGCAGGAATTAACATGCCGGCTTTCACGAATTCTTGCCCTGCATAGTTTAAAATAATACAAGGAAAACCCTTTGTCCCCCACGACAAAGGGTTTGTTTGTGAGTATGTGCTGTGCTATAGGCCATGCTTAGTATTTATCCTTAAGTTACAAAATCAAAATTTAATCCTTTAAAAAAAGAGACCGAGTTATGCTCCGCCTTGTCAGACGCTTTCACCTTACCGATAACCCGCGCGCCGATATTTTATCGGGTTTGACGGTGGCTTTGGCCCTTGTGCCAGAGGCTATCGCCTTTGCCTTTGTTGCAAAAGTTGATCCCCTTGTGGGACTTTACGCCGCATTCTTTGTTGGATTTATCACCTCCATTTTAGGGGGGCGCAGCGGCATGATTTCGGGGGCAACGGGTGCTATGGCAGTTGCGATGGTCGGACTTGTTACAGTATATGGTGCTGAATATTTATTTGCCGCCGTTTTTCTGACTGGTCTGATACAAATTGGTGCCGGTGTTTTTCAACTTGGGAAGTTCATACGTCTTGTCCCCTATCCGGTGATGCTGGGTTTTGTAAACGGTTTGGCCATCGTTATTTTCCTTGCACAGCTTGGTCAGTTTAAAACGCCTGCGGTTGAAGGTGTTGAAGAGGCGTACACCTCTGAAGGATCTCACAGCGCTATTGATGTGTTATTTAATGGCGGCTGGCTGACAGGCAATGACATGAACCTCATGCTGGGTCTGACTTTGCTTACCATGCTTATCATTTGGGCCTTTCCGAAAGTTCCAAAGCTTGGACGGTTAATCCCTTCATCACTCGTTTCAATTTTAGGCGTTTCTTTTCTTGTTATAGGGCTTGACCTTGATACGAAAACGGTGGGTGACCTCGCAAGCGTTGCCGGGGGCCTGCCGGAATTCCATATTCCCATGGTACCAATGACATGGGAGACACTTTACATCATCCTTCCTGTTTCTGTCACTTTAGCCGCAATCGGTCTGATAGAAAGCCTTTTGACCCTTACACTTATTGATGAAATGACAGATACGCGCGGTCGTACATCTCAGGAATGTGTCGGGCAAGGGCTTGCCAACACGACATGCGGTCTTTTCGGAGCGATGGGTGGCTGTGCCATGATTGGACAATCCATGATTAATATTAACTCCGGTGGACGTGGACGCCTCTCAGGTATTACAGCAGCAGTTGCGCTCCTTGGTTTTATTCTGTTTGCCTCGACATGGATTGAGATGATCCCGCTGGCAGCCCTGACAGGGCTGATGATGATGGTCGTAATATCGACTTTTGCATGGGCATCATTACGCATTATGCATAAAATTCCAAAGGAAGATGCATTTGTTATTTTCCTTGTGACCACTGTTACGATTTTCCACGATCTGGCTCTGGCTGTATTCGTAGGCGTAATCGTATCTGCCCTTGTCTATGCCTGGAAATCTGCCAATAAGGTCTGGGTGACAGTGTGGCACAACAAAGAAGATGGCAATAAAGTTTATAAATTGCACGGCCCCCTTTTCTTCGGATCAATTTCAAAATTCCGCGATGAAATCGACCCTAAAAACGATACCGAGGATGACATTGTTATAGATTTCAGCCGGGCGCGTGTCTGGGATCATTCGGCGTTAGAAGCAATTGATGCTCTGGCCGTCAAGTATAAAGAAGCGGGTAAAACACTTCATCTGGTTCACCTGAGCCGCGATTGCGCATTGTTACTCAATAATGCGAAAGACATGGTTGAGATCAACACTATAGAAGATCCGCACTATGGCGTTCTCGTCGATTACTCAGAACTTGCAGAGCAAAAATAGCCAGAATCAATAACTTAATAAATAAAATCCGTGTTTTCCCTTGACGCAGGAGTACATATAAGGAAGGTTAAGGCCGTTCGAGCAGTCAATTAATCAACCATTTAAAAGAGTAATGATTTTAACCAGTTTTATTTTCTTCCTCCTCGTTTTCGTAGCTATCGGCGTCTTGTCTATATTCAGCGCTAAAAAAACCAGTAAAGACTACTTGCTGGCCGGGCAAAACACAAAGCCCTGGCTTGCCGCACTTTCAGCCATTGCCACAAATAACAGTGGCTATATGTTTGTCGGGCAGATTGGTTTTACCTATGCTTTCGGGCTTCATTCCATATGGTTGGGGATTGGTTGGATTGCCGGTGATTTTCTAACATCTCTTTTTGTTCATAAAAGGCTTCGTCAACAAAGTGAGAAAAACAAATCCTTCAGCTTTGCGGGGACCCTTGCCCAGTGGCAGGGTACAGATTTTAAATATGTACGCGTTATTGGCGGATTAATCACGCTGGCATTTCTCGGCACATACGCAGCCGCGCAGCTCAATGCCGGAAGTAAAGCGTTGCATGTTCTATTTGATTGGGACTATTCCATAGGCGCGATTATCGGTGCAATTATTGTTCTGACCTATTGTTTTGCCGGCGGCATTCGCGCCTCTATCTGGACAGATGCGGCACAGTCTTTCGTTATGATTTTTGCAATGGCGCTGTTACTTATTATCGCTGTCATGGAAATCGGCGGGCTGAGTGCATTTGGTAGCGGGCTTTACGATGTGTCTGACATTTATATGAACCTGTTCCCGACTGACCAACCCGGGGGCGCCTATCTCGGCCCTCTTTTATTTGTAGCAGGCTGGTTTTTCGCAGGTGTAGGTGTTATCGGCCAGCCGCATATCATGGTACGATTTATGGCGATGGATGATGCCGACCAGATGCGCCGCGCACGTGTATATTATTATGGCTGGTATATTCTGTTTTATGCGATGACAATTGCCGTTGCACTTGCCGCACGTCTATTATTGCCTGATACAAATGGATTTGACGCGGAATTGGCCTTGCCAACACTCGCAGGACAACTTCTTCCTGAAATATTTGTCGGTTTGATACTGGCGGCTCTTTTTGCGGCAACAACCTCAACTGCTGATTCACAGATTCTCAGCTGTACATCCAGCATCACACAAGACCTTTTACCCAGCCGTTTCTCAGGATATCTGGCAAATAAGATCTCGACACTGCTTGTTACCGCCATTGCGCTTGCCATTGCGTTGCTTGGCAGCGAAAGCGTCTTTAGCCTTGTTATTATTGCCTGGTCCGCATTGGGAAGTGCGTTTGCCCCACTACTTATTCTCTTTGCGCTTCGCCAGCCAGTACGGGAAAGCGTTGCCATCCTGATGATGACAGGTGGTCTTGCCACAACCATACTCTGGAGGTTCGCAGGTCTTAACGAATATATGTATGAGATTGCACCAGGCATTCTTGCAGGATTCTTTATTTACTTGCTGGCAAAGCTGTTTAGGCTCAATACGATAACACCATCTTCCGTCACGGAATCGTAAACGCATTGATTGCTTTTCTTTAAGCCATGGATTACTTAAAGTAAGTTATGATATGCGCCTGCAAAAAAATCTCACTTTCCATGGTGTTCTCCATGCTGCTCGCAGGGTGCAGCCTGCAAGGTGATGTGCCCTTTTTTGGGTTAAATTTTCCCGCAGTATTTCAAAATGCGCCGGATGGGAAAGCGGTCAAACTTCAGGAATATACTTACAAGAAATGGTGGACTCGATACGAAGATCCCCTTTTAAACACTCTGATTGAGAAAATGCTGGATCAGAATTTGGAAATAGAAGCTGCCGCTGCGCGCTCCCTGCAAGCGCAGGAACAAATTTCACAGGCCAGAGGCGCACTCTACCCCTCACTTTCACTGGATTCATCTGCCTCGCGCGTTGCAACCCCCAGCGGTGCCGGAGGATTTGTCGGAGGGGGTGCAATAGCACCGGGTGGTGCAGGAACTGGAGCCGGGTTTGCAACCAGCTCACCCGACACAATATATCGCAACAATTATGAGCTGGGATTATCCGCGTCCTGGCAGGTCGATTTATTTGGTCGCGTCAGAAACTCTATAACAGCAGCACAGGCAAGTCTGCAGGCCAGCGAAGCCGAAAAGCAAGCTCTTGTTCAAAATCTTATTACTCAGCTTATCGGGCAGAGGGTTACACTCGCCACCCTGCTGGCACAGATTGAGTTAACCGAGCAAACAATCGAAAACCGCGAACGCACACTTGAGTCAGTTGAGAGACGGTATAAGCTCGGCAGTGAACAGGCCAGCGCACTTGAAGTGCGCCTTGCCCGTGAAAACCTTGAAAGTGCAAAATCACAGCTTCCCCCTTTAGAAGCCGATTATGCCGAGGCACTTTATACGCTTGATATTCTCCTTGGGGAAATGCCGGGAACCAATGACTATTTTGCCTTGGAAGATTTTCCGCTTTTGCCGCCACCGGACAGGTTGACTGTCCCGCCGCCTCTTGCGCTGCTTGACCGCCGCCCTGATCTCATCGGTGCGGCCTATCGTGTCGAGGCGGCACAAGCCAATATCGGGGTTGCAATGGCTGACCTGTATCCCAATCTTTCCCTCTCAGGTGATTACGGATATCAGGCAAGCGAATTGAATAATCTCATTTCTCCCGAACAAATTGCGTGGAGCCTGATAGGCAATTTAACAGCCCCACTTTTTGAAGGGGGACGCTTGCGGGCCGCCGTGCGCCTTCGCGAAGCAGAGGCTAAGGAATTGGCAGCAAACTACGCACAGCAGATATTGCAAGCCGTTGGTGATGTTGAGACCGCATTAAAGCGCGAAGATGAATTGAGAAACCAGCTCAGCGGCTTAGATAGTACATTGGAACAATCACAGGCAGCTTACGATCTTGCGTATCGGCGGTATACCCGTGGTCTTGTCCCTTTTACAGACCTTTTGGAAATAGAAAGACGCCTTTTTCAAACACGTACACAGCTTCTGCAAATACAGCAATCAGTATGGCAGGCACGTTTGAATTTAATGCTGGCGCTTGGCGGAGACTGGCTGGATACACAGGAGACTTTATGAACGACATAAACAATGACAATAACACTACGTCTTCCGGTTCGACAGAAAATGCTGATAATCATGGCCGTACAAATTGGAAAGCCAATTTACAGCTAATTTTTGTGCTGGGCTTTCTTATAGTCGCCTTCATCTTATCACAGACAATAGGAACGGGTGAGCGAGAAGCCGCTCAATCAACGAAAACCCAGCCTATTCTGGTGCGAACAGTTGAAGTTGTCCCTTCTACACAGGCAATACGCTTTAAACGTACAGGCGAAACCGAGGTGAACAACGAAATTCGCATTGTCCCACAGGTCACAGGGCGCATAATAAATGTTCACCCCAATTTTGATGATGGCGGCGTTTTTGAGGCAGATACTGAGTTATTCAAGATCGAACAGGACGACTATATAAATCAGCGCGACATTGCCCGTGCCGAGGTCGAACGCGCCCAGACGCAACTTGCCCTTGAAAAAGCAGAAGCTCAGGCATCTAGAGAAGAATGGGAAAGCTTAAACCCGTCCGAGCCCATTCCTTCACTTGTGGCTCGTACTCCGCAACTTGAACAGGCCAAAGCCAATCTTATGGCTGCGCGCGCCCAGCTTGAAGATGCAAAACTCGGTCTTGAACGCACAGTTTATACTCTGCCCTATGCAGGTCGTGTTATTGAAACGGATATAGATGTTGGGCAATACGTGCAGGCCGGGCAAAGCTATGGTTTGCTGTATTCAAAAGATGCAATCCAGATACGTGTTCCATTGGAAGATCGCTTACTCCAATATCTTGATGAGGGTGAAGCCCGCGCCACGATTACCACCGTTTATCGTGGAGAAAGCATTACGCTTCTGGGTGAAATAGAACGCATTGGCGGGCAGTTAAATGAAAATACGCGTTTTGTGGATATTATAATCGCCCCGACCGGACAGAACTGGGATAAAATTCTGCCCAATGTCTTTGCCGAGGTTGAATTAACGGGGCGTGAAATAGACAATTTGTGGGAGCTGCCAAACAGTGTGATGCAAGGTGCGCAGACTGTCTGGATCGTAAAGGAAGACAACACGCTTGAGTCATACAGTCCCCAAATTCTTTCAATTGGTGATGATTATACGCTTGCGATTGGCTCTGGTGAGAAAGTAACTCTCGTGGATGGACTTCTCAAAGGCGGCGGAGAGGGTATGAAAATCCGCAGGGTTGAAGAATCCGAAAATGACGTTGTTGAAATTGATGAAACCGAAAGCGATACCGAAAGCGAAATCAATGAGGGTGAAATCGGAGCGCCGGATGAACAACGCTTAATAAAACCCGAGCCCACGCGCGCAACAGATAACAAAGACAGTAACGAAACTGGTCAGTAACGAAAAAGGCATATGCATCTATGTCCGATAAACAGGACAAAATAATTGACGATGAAAAAGCCGCTTCGGATAATAAACGAAATAGCGGCCTTGTGGCATGGTTTCACGGAAATCATGCAGCTGCCAATATTTTGATGCTCTTTTTCCTGATTGCGGGGCTTGCAAGCCTGACGCAAATGGTGCGAGAGACTTTTCCGACGATCGACCCCAAAATCATCACAGTAACTGTTCCATATCCGGGTGCGACTCCCGGTGATGTGGAAAGCGGCATTACAAGGCGCGTTGAAGAAGCGGTCATCGGGGTTCAGGGTGTGAAGCGCGTTGAATCCAATGCACAGGAAGGCATTGGTATTATAACCATCGAAATTGAGGACTTTGTGAACGGTGAGGAAGTCCTGAATGATGTGGAAACAGAAATTGATTCCCTTCAGGATTTTCCTCCTGAAAACGCTGAGCAGGTAAATATTGTACGTGTTAAGCCACGAAGTGCTGTCCTGACGCTGGTTGTTTATGGAGATGCTGAACGGGTGTCCTTAAGGGAATGGGCAGAAACGATTGAAGACCAGCTTATAGGCTTGCCAAAGGTGTCTCTGGTGGAATTGGCAGGAACACGTGACCGGGAAGTCAGTATAGAGATTTCTGAAACCATGCTTCGTCAGTATAATCTCAATCTCGGACAAATTGCCGACATTATCGGTCAATATAGCATAGATCTGCCGGCCGGCACGCTGCAGACAGAATCCGGTGACTTTCTTGTACGTGTTCAGGAACGACGTTATTACGGCAGCAATTTCCGCGACATCGTCATACGAAGTAATCCGGATGGCAGCTTGCTCCGCCTAGGGGATATTGCAAGTATTGATGACGGCTTTGAAGATGTTGACCTCAGCAATACATATAATGGAAAACCCGCTATATTTCTGGATATCACCAGAAGCTCTTCACAAGACACTATCGACATGGAAAAGGAAATCACCCGTTATGTCGAGGGAATTGAATTACCGGATAATATAAATCTGGCTGTCTGGAAAAACCAGACAGATGTCCTTGTCGACAGAATAAATCTGTTGCTGCGTAATGCCATCATGGGTTTTGCCCTTGTATTTATCGCGCTGTTATTATTTCTGGATTTAAAACTGGCGTTTTGGGTGGCCTTTGCCATTCCTATTTCCTTTCTGGGCGGTCTATTTTTTGCATCTCTGATGGGTGTCAGCATTAATATGATATCCTTGTTTGCCCTGATCGTTGTCCTTGGTATCGTCGTTGATGATGCGATTGTCACCGGAGAAAGTATTTTCACAGAGCAGGACCGCAAGGACAGACCCGCAAATCCTGCTCTAGTCGGCGTTAAGGGTATACAAGCTCCCGTAACAATAGGTGTACTCACAACAGTCGCAGCCTTTGCTCCTTTGATTTTTAGTACGGGAACGCTGGGGCAAATTCTAAGGCCGATACCTTTAATCGTTATCAGCGTGCTTCTTGTTTCCCTGTTTGAGGCGTTTTTCATTCTTCCGGCGCATTTATCCAGTCCCAAGCGGTGGAGTAGAGGGTATCTCCACAAAATAAGGGAAATCGTAGACAGGAATTTGGAACGCTTCATCGAAAAAATGGTGCTGCCGGTGGCGCGCATTTGTATTGCCGGGCGTTACATATTTCTGTTTCTGGTCGGATTTGTATGCTTCATCGCTTTTTACTGGATGATGTCAGGCAATATGAAGTTTGTATTTTTCCCTCAAATCGAAAGTGATGAAATTACGGTCAATCTTGAAATGCCGGAAGGTACACCTTTCGAAATCACCGACAATTACACACAACAAATTGTCGATACATTTACAAAACTGAATAAGGAAAGCTGGTCAGGTCATAGCGATGGCGATATCTATGAAAGCATTGCTGTTTCCACAGGATTACAAGGGGCAAATCGTGGCGGCCCCGCTGATGCCCAGCGCAGCAGCTTTTCCAGCAACCTGTCCCAAGTTCAAATAGAGCTCGTACCCTCCGCCCAGCGCAGCTTAACCTCAAAGGAAATAGCAAGGCAATGGCGTGCCGAGCTTGGTGAAATTCCGCAAGCCAAAAAAATTGCTTTTGAAAGTTCGTTGATTAATGCGGGTGCCGATATCACTATAGAGTTATCCCACCGCGACGGTGATATTCTCGACAAGGCTTCAGAGGAATTAAAGCAGTCAATGTCTGAAATGTCAGGACTTTCAGAAGTTACCGACAGCCTGGAGCCAGGTAAAAAAGAGTTTATTTTTGAGCTTACATCAGCGGGACTTGCCGCGGGGCTGACCCCTTTCGACGTTGGGCGACAACTCCGCGACTCCTTACGCGGTCGTGTCGTTGACAGGGTCCAGCGTGGTACGAGTGAAGTGGAAATTGTTGTGCGCTACCCTGAATCAGATCGGCGCTCACTATCTGCAATTGAAGAATTCCGCCTGACATTACCTAACGGTGAGCAAGCCCCGATTAATGTCATGACTGATATTAAGGAGGCTTATAACGCATCGATTATAAAACGTGTAGACGGACGTCAGGTCGTATCTGTCACGGCTGATACAGATAATACGGTCATTACTGCGGACGAAGCCATTACACAAATTATGCAGAACCAATATGCAAAGCTTCAGGAGCGCTATCCCGGTCTAAGTCTCCAGTTGGGCGGTCAAAATGAAGACCAGCGCAACGACCTTGCAACACTTGGAAAAAATATGCTGATTGCGCTCCTGGCTATCTTTGTAATGCTTACGTCGCAGCTGCGTAGCTATGCAAAACCTTTCATTATTATGCTGATTGTGCCTCTGGGTATTGCGGGCGCAATTTACGGCCATGCCTTGATGGGATTCAATCTTTCTTTCATCTCGCTTTTCGGTATGGTTGCACTGACAGGGGTTGTGATTAACGACTCTGTCGTTCTGGTTGATTATTACAACGGCCTCCAAAAAGAAAATCCGGATATAACCGTATATGACGCAGCCTTGCAATCATTGCAACGAAGGTTCCGACCTATCCTACTTACGACACTGACCACAAGTCTGGGGCTTTTACCGATATTGCTGGAAACAAGTCTACAAGCGCAGTTTATAATTCCTATGGCTGTGTCTCTTGCTTTTGGACTCATTTTCGCAAGCTCATTCCTGATTTTCTTCCTTCCTGTGTTACTTGTGGTTTTTGACGATATGAACAGAATGACGCAAAAGCTTCTCTCGCGGAAAACAGACTAAGCACTTTTGGGCAAATTCTTATAAAAATTCATGAGATGGGACGCCGGAGTTATAGCCAATCTTTTAAAATTGCTGTAACGTCACTTTCATGAAAGAAACGGTTTTGACAGGGGTGTTTTGGGATGCTGGGTTTTACCTGGCATTATCCGCGCTTGTCATTCCGGTTCTGCGCTTCTTTAAAATACCAGTCTCACTTGGTTATCTTCTGGCAGGCATAGCGCTTGGTCCGTACGCCGTCGGGTCACTGACAGGAAGTTTTCCTGCATTGAATATTTTAAGCCTGGATAATACAGAAAATGTGAAAATTCTGGCCGAGCTGGGTATAGTTTTACTGCTTTTTGTTATCGGGTTGGAAATATCGCCGCGAAGGCTTTGGCAAATGCGAGGGATGGTCTTTGGCCTTGGTGGGTTGCAAGTTATTATTACGGCAATTGTTATCGGCGGTATTGCTTTTCTATGGGGAAATGCGGGCCAAGTGGCTCTCTTGTTAGGGCTGGGGCTTGCGTTATCCTCAACTGCGATAGTGACACAGTGGTTGCATCAACAGAAATTATTTGGTTCTGACGTTGGGCGCTCGAGCTTCAGCATTCTTCTCTTGCAGGATTTGGCCGTTATACCGATCCTGCTTCTTTTGACAATCTTAAGCACGACAATAGAAGGAGATATTTCCACCTATATTTTCTTATCCGTTTTAAAAATGGTGGTTACAGTCGTTGCAATCTATGTCATCGGAAAAATTATACTAAGACCTTTATTCGTATTTACAAACAAACATGGCGGCGCAGAAGTTTTCATGGCAATCAGCCTTCTTACAATAGTGGTAAGTGCTTCTATTGCATCTTATGCGGGCCTGTCCATGGGCTTGGGCGCTTTTATAGCGGGGCTTTTACTGGCCGATACCGAATATCGCCATGAAATCTCATCTTTAGTGGTGCCCTTCAAAAGCATGTTGCTGGGTATCTTCTTCTTATCTTTTGGCATGAGCATTAATTTGCAGTTTATTGCCGAGAAACCTTTCTGGCTTTTTGCGTCTGTTTTGGGCCTTATGTCCATCAAAGCCTGTATCGTTTTTGCCTTGTGTAAATTATGGAAGCAGACCACAAGTGTTTCTGCGGAGACAGCAATATTACTTTCACAAGCCGGTGAATTTGGACTTTTGGTCGTAGGCGGCGCTTTGACGGCAGGATTAATGCAGGAAAGCGTCGGCCAGTTTATGCTTATCGTTATAGGTATGACCATGATGGTGA
>Ga0066376_10001321_pt1 | contig 24081 bp, 24 predicted proteins | sample Knorr_S15_td_Bot_FD_77009 | JGI IMG/M metagenome (GOLD analysis project Ga0066376, IMG submission 77009) | Marine microbial communities from Southern Atlantic Ocean transect - Knorr_S15_td_Bottom_ad_5009_LV_A | ecosystem: Environmental > Aquatic > Marine > Oceanic | place: Southern Atlantic...
CCTCGATCGTCGCCCGAACGCGACCTTCCAGTTGGTTGCCGTTGCGCCGGCATCTGGTGGCGCTGCCCGTGTAGCGCTTAATTCAACCAAAGCCCGCCGCAATGCAGAAAACGTCATGCGTTCGCTGCAACGGATGGGATTACCGCCGCAACGGATTGCGGTCTCCGCCAGAACCAGTCAAGCGGCTCAATCAAATGAAGTTCATCTTTATTTGAATTAAAGAAATCGAATATTCAAAGAGAGCCGGCGTATAAATCGCCGGCTTTTTTTTGATCAAAAAGAACCGGACAGCAATGAACAAACAAGGCCTCTCCCCGTCTGGATATTTTTTACTCATCGCCGTGATCTTGGGGTGGGGGACGTCCTGGTCATTTTTGAAAATTGGCCTCAGTGAAATTCCACCATGGACCTATCGCGGACTCATTTCACCGACAGCGGCGCTGTTTATATTTTCGGTTGGTCTACTCCTAAAACAAAACATGTCCGTGCCTAAAGGCCAATGGAAGCCGCTTATTCTAGCGGCCGTTTTTAATGTCATGATCTGGCATATTTTCAGCGCCTGGGGCATCCGCCTCCTCGCCTCAGGTCAGGCCTCGATCATCGCCTATACCATGCCGCTCTGGGCCGTGGTTTTCAGCATGTTTTTAAACAATGAACGCCCAACTCTTCAGCGCATTATTGGTCTCGCGCTCGGTCTCGTTGGCCTTGGCGCTTTGACCATTGGTGAGTTCGGTATTTTTACGCTCAAACCGCTGGGCACAATATTCATGCTAATCGCAGCGATTTCATGGGGCGTGGGTACCGCCATTCAAAAGCGCGTCAATTGGCAAATGTCAGCGACTGCCTTGGCCGGCTGGCAATTGCTGATCGGCGGATTGCCGATTACAATCATCGCTATATTTATTGAGCATGATCAGTGGCAGCCAGTATCTCAGGCTGCAATTTGGTCGACGATATTTATTTTATTGTATCCCATCATATTCTGCTGGTTCGCCTGGTTCCGGATTGTCAAAGAGGTGCCGGTATCCGTCTCCACCGTGTCGATCATGTTGGTGCCAATACTCGGAGTCTATAGTGGCAATCTTATTTTGGATGAACCGATTAGCTGGCGCGAAATTGGTGGCTTGCTACTCGTCTGTAGCGCCCTGGCATTGGTTTTATTACCGTCATTTGGGTTTGGAAAAAGCCGCAATTCTTAGTATCTTGAAATCATGACTCATTATGGGATCAAAATTCTTCGTCTGCTTCTCCTCATCTTGTTGATATCCGGCGGGGGACACATTTCACATGCGCAGAGCTCGATTGATCTCAAAAAAATCAATCTTCCGCCGGGGTTTAAAATTGGCCTATTCGCGCGTGTTCCAAACGCCCGCTCGATGGTTGTTGTATCCGAACATGACGCGGTATTTGTCGGCAACCGACGCGGCGGTAGTGTTTTTGTGGCTGTCGACAAAAATCGCGACGGCCGGGCAGAAGACGTGGCTCAAATTACTTCAGGTCTGGCGATGCCCAACGGCGTTGCCTGGAAAAATGGATTTCTTTATATCGCTGAACAGCACAGAATATTTCGCGTTCAAGTTCCAGACTTGAAATCCTTCGGGCGCCATCGGGTAGAAGTGATATTCGAAGATCTACCAAATAATAGTTGGCATGGCTGGCGCTATATTGCCTTTGACGAAGCTCAGCGGCTCCATGTGACGGTGGGCTCGCCCTGCAATATCTGCACAACCCGAGGGTTTGAAGGCACCATCATCCGCTTGGATAAAAACAATCGCGCCGAAATAATTGCCAAAGGCATACGCAATTCAGTTGGTATGGATTTTAACCCACATACCGGGCAACTCTATTTTACCGACAATGGTGCGGATTTTATGGGTGAGGACTCGCCGCCCGACGAGCTCAATCATTTAAAGGAAAATGGTCAGCATTTCGGTTTCCCGTATTTTGGCGGCGGCTCTGACCGCACCGAGGAATTTAAGGATCGAAATCCGGCTGAAAAAACTTCAGCCCCGGTTGTCAATTTTGGCGCGCATGTCGCCGCCCTCGGCATTCATTTTTATCGCGGCACGCAGTTTCCAAAGGCCTACCGCAACGATGCCTTTGTCGCTCAGCATGGCTCGTGGAACCGAAAGGTGCCGCAAGGCTACCGGGTCATGCGCATCCGCATGGACGAAAAAGGCAACGTCTTGGGCAAAGAAGTATTTGCCGACGGATGGTTGCAAGGTGGCTCAGCTTGGGGCCGGCCGGTTGATATAAAAGAACTACCGGACGGCTCGCTACTCGTCTCGGATGACAGTGCTGGCGTAATCTATCGAATAAGTTATAAGAAATAACATGACCATAGACGCTGATTTTGATCAGGCCATTGCCCATCATCAAGCTGGCCGTTTCTCCGAAGCTGAGAGCCTCTACCGAAATATAATCGCCCTAAATTCTAAACACGCCGGCGCGCTTCTCCATCTCGGCCTGATCGCGCACCAATCCGGAAAGAACCCCGCTGCCTTGGAATTGATTGACCAAGCCATAGCAGCAAAACCAAAATATGCCGAAGCACATTATAACCGCGGTACGATATTGCATCTTGATAAACAGCTGGAAAAAGCCGCCGAAAGCTTTCGCCAAGCCGCCCGCCTCGACAACAATCACATTGGTGCGCTTTACAGCCTCGCTGGCGTTCAGCACTTGCTTGGACAATCGGATAGAGCGATCAAAAACTATCAAACTGCGGCAAAGAAGGCGCCGGACCAGCCGGAAATCCATATCAATCTAGCGGTCGTTTTTTATGAGACGCAGCGATTTGAAGACGCTCTCAAATCGGTCGAGAAAGCGTTGAGTCTTGATCCTCAATCGGTCGAAGCAAACTTTACGCGCGGTAATATTTTGGCCGAACTGGACCGTACCAAAGAGGCTCTCAATTGTTATGACATGCTTTTGGAAAACGATCCCGACAACACACTTATTTTGATTAATAAAGCCGCCGCTTTGCAAGAATCAAACGATCCTGGAGAGGCTTTAGCGATTTACGATCAAATTATCAAACTTTTACCGGACCAGTCTGAACCAGTCAGCAGCAAAGCAAATGTTTTGGTGAAGATGGCCCGGTTAGATGAAGCTATAGAAACCTTTGTCCAGGCTCTCGCCATAGCTCCAACCCAAGCGCAGACGCTCTACAATCAGGCCAACCTCTTACTGTTGCTCGGAGGTTTCGATGAAGGATTTCCTGGGTTAGAAAAGAGATTTGAAAACGAGGATAATCTTGAAAATTGGGAGCGGGATGGCCTGAAATTCTGGCAAGGAGAGGAGCTTTCTGGCCCTCTATATCTGCGCGCTGAGCAGGGCGTCGGCGATCATCTCTTATGGTCAACGCAAATCCCGCAGTTACAAGAACGAGGCTACGATATTGTTTTTGAATGCGACCCTCGCCTGGTTTCTTTAATTGCCCGATCTTTTCCGCGGGTTAAAGTCATTGCCGAAGGCTCAAAACTTAAAGAAAAGAGCGATGCAGCGCGCCAGATTGGCATGGCCAGCGTGCCCTATTGTCTCGGCGATTGGAGCGAGACTTTCACGCCGCAAAATCGCGTATTTGAACCCGATGGCGATACCGCCGAAAATTTGGCAAATGAGCTTTTCAGTGTTGCAGATGGCCGCCCCATCATCGGCATTTCCTGGCGAAGCGCCCGGCGAAAAGTGGGGCCTCAGAAATCACTGCCGCTCGATCACTGGCGGCCGATTTTGGAAAACCAAAATGCTTTATTCGTCAATTTGCAATATGGTGAAACCGATGCAGAAATTGCCGACGCTACGGCAGAATTTAGCGCGGAGTTTTACACACTCCCCAAGCTCAACCGGATGAATGATCTCGATGACTTTGCCGCATTGGTCGACACGCTAGACCTCGTTATAACAACATCGAACGTCACCGCTCACTTTGCCGGAGGTCTTGGTAAACCGTGCTGGCTGGCGCTGCAAAAAGTCCCGCTATGGTATTGGGGTCATGACGGCGAGGCTCGGACTTTCTATCCTTCTATCGAGGCCTATCGTCAAAATGAGCTCAACGATTGGTCAAATGTGATTGCTGCTTTGGCCAATGACCTAACGGAATTTCTAGGCTAGTTGTTTTCCGGTCTTTCACGCCCAGCATAGAGCATGCGGTCTCGCTCTTGCCGCCACACATCTGCATAACCGCAATCTTTGTAGTCATCAAAATACGGTCCACCGGTTGTGAAATGCAGATTAGACAGCTCGCTGATCGGTGCTTCAGGATCATAGTCAACAAGATGATTCCAGCCGTGGGGAATTTCACCAATTAACGTATCATCACCCAACCAATGAAAACGGTGGAGTTCCAAGCCGCTCGCCGTATTCACATAATCCGGGGTCAGCGCAGAGCATTTAGCGCAATTGAACAACATCACACTGGACCAATTTTTCTTTTCGTATTTTGTCTGCGGTTGATCCAGGAATTTGGTGTCTTCTGGTGGCACGTGATCATGTTTAACACATTGAACGGCATATTTTTCGTCTCGCAAATTCCAAAGATTTGCCATGTCATCCAAGACCAACATGTCGCAATCCATGAACAATGCCCAACCTTCAAAATCACAAAGATAGGGGGTCAGAAAACGAGAAAAAGAAAAATCGGTTGATTGTAAATTATGACGTTCCCGCCACATCAATTTATCAAGCTGATCCAACTTTATCGGCGTGATCGAAACCGGCTCACTTGAGCGCGTTTGAATGGAGTGGGATAAAACACTGAAGGAAACGGCTTCTCGAGAATCATAGCCGATAAAAATTCTGATCATTTAACAAACATCCCCAAAATTACCCCAAATTGTCGATCAATCGTGTTTTACCCAACCAAGCCGCACCCAGTATCCGCGCTTCTTTTGTTGGTGTCTCGAGCTCTTCAAGACTATTTCGATCGCAGACCGCAATATAATCCACTTTGGTAAAGCCGCCGTTAAGAAGTGATGCCTTTGCAGCCTCAACTGTGGCGGTAATCGACGTTCCCGCGGCAAGCTCATCCTTAACTTTTTGGAGCGCCTGACCAAGCGCTGGGGCGTTTTTCCGCTCTTCCGGGCTCAGATAGGCATTGCGCGATGACAGGGCGAGTCCGTCCTCTTCGCGCACAATCGGGCAACCAACAATTTCGACAGGGATATCTAAATCCTCAGTCATGCGGGTGATGACGCGCAGCTGTTGATAATCCTTTTCGCCAAAAAAAGCGCGGTCAGGCAAAGCCTGTATCAACAATTTGGCAACCACTGTCGCCACGCCTGTGAAAAATCCGGGCCGGAAGGAACCTTCGAGCACATCTCCAATTCCCGGCACGGAAATCGCTGTTACAGACTCCTCGGCATACATCTCATCAAGGCTCGGCGCGAATAACATATGCACGCCTTTTTCTGCCAAAGCCGCAACGTCCGCCGCTTCATCCCGAGGATACACATCAAGATCCTCATGGGGACCAAATTGTTTGGGGTTCACGAACAACGTCGTGACGGTGCGATCAGTCGTTTTGATGGATTGCTCTACCAAAGAAAAATGGCCGTCATGCAGAGCGCCCATCGTCGGCACCAAACCAACGCTCAGACCATCTGCGCGCCATGTGGCGATGTGGCGGCGAAGTTCGGCAATAGTTGTAACAATAATTATTTTATTTGCCATCTTTCCGCACGCCGTAGCAGTGCTCATCAGCGGGGAAGGTGCGCGCTTTGACTTCTTTGGCATACTCAGCAGCAGCTTTGCTCATCTCCTCACCCATTTCGGCAAATCGCTTGACGAATTTCGGTGTGAAATCAGTGAACATGCCCATGGCATCTTCGGTTACCAGCACTTGTCCATCACATTCAGAAGAGGCACCGATACCGATGGTAACGATGGGAATTTCGCGCGTTATTTCTGCCGCCAAGTGCTCAACCACGCCTTCAATCACGACGGAAAACGCGCCGGCATCGGCAATCGCATGAGCATCATCTTTTATTTTTCTGGCTTCATCTGGATTGCGTCCATGCGCACGATAGCCGCCCGCAATATTTACCGATTGTGGTTTCAATCCAACATGGCCCATCACCGGAATACCACGCTCGACCAAAAAGCTGACGGTTTCGGCCATTTCAGTACCGCCTTCAATTTTTACCGCCGCACAGCCAGTTTCAATCATCACGCGGGCACAATTACGATAGGCCTGCGCCGGGCTTTCCTGATAGGTGCCAAATGGCATATCGACAATAACGCAGGCCCTAGTAGAACCTCTCACAACGGCCGCACCATGGTTGATTGTCATATCGAGGGTCACGCCGAGGGTCGAGTCTAAGCCATAAAGCACCATCCCCAAAGAATCGCCGACCAACAAAAAATCACAATGCGGATCCAAAATCTTGGCCATCGGTGCGGTATAAGCGGTCAGGCTGACGATCGGCTCACCGCCTTTGCGGCCAGCGAGGTCCGGCACCGATATCCGGCGGGCCGGGCCGGTTTTAGGGACGATTTTTAAAGTGCTGTCGGTACTCATTAATCCGCGCTCCTTAAGGGGCTAAAGCGGGTTTAAACTAGGTCAGGCCGCTGGCATATCACATAGAATCATAAATCGCCAGTCATCGCATGCTTTTTCGATATTGCCTTATTATTGCTAGATTTGCTCCTTAGTCCTTGAGATCAATCAGCAAAGTCGGGCATTATCGTCAAAATTATAAATTAAAGGAAACAAAAGGCTCATGCTGGGACATCCCAAATTGTCGGTAAGGTGTATACCGCGCACATTGTTGCTATCAGGAATCTTGTTATTGGCGGCCTGCAATCACGAAGGTGAGCTGGTCACCAGTAATCAAGCCGGAACCAATGAAATCCGGCCTCCCACCACAATAGGGGTCGCCAAAGAAGCGCGCGCGACGCCCGAGGCGGTGACGCCCCGCGTCACATTGGCTTTAAATCAATCATCGACCGAAGCTGCAAAACATATGGTAGCCGCCGCCAACCCACTTGCTGCCAAGGCGGGATTAGAAATTTTGCGTGCCGGTGGCAGCGCTGTTGATGCAGCCATCGCAACGCAGCTTGTATTAAACGTTGTCGAGCCACAATCATCGGGCATCGGCGGCGGTGCTTTTCTGATGCATTACGACGCAAAAACCCGAGACATTGAAGCTTATGATGGCCGCGAGAAAGCGCCGGCGGCGGCAACAGAAGACATGTTTTTAAAACCCGATGGTAGCCGGCCCAAATTCCATGACGTCGTACCGGGAGGTCTTTCCGTTGGCGTTCCCGGCGCACTTCGCATGATGGAACTTGCCTATAAGAAACACGGCAAATTGCCCTGGGCCAAATTGTTTGAGCCTGCGATTAGGCTTGCAGATGAAGGTTTTGATATTTCGCCCCGTCTTCATAAATTGGTGAAATTGGATCGCCATCTTCGAAAGTTTAAAGCATCGCTCAATTTCTTTTTCACTTTTGATGGTAAAGCCAAACCTGTCGGCACCCGGCTGATCAACAAACCGTTTGCGAAGACACTGCGCAAAATCGCCGACGAAGGTGCCGACGCTTTTTATAAAGGTGAAATCGCAGATGACATTATTAAAACGGTTCGCGGCTCTTCTCTCAACCCGGGCCGAATGCTGACGTCCGATTTAGCCGCCTATGAGGCAAAAAAACGCGCGCCGGTCTGCTCGTTCTATCGCCTGTGGCTTGTTTGCGGTATGCCGCCGCCAACCTCTGGCGGTATCACCACTTTGCAAATCCTCGGCATTTTGCAAGAAACCGACTTGTCGCGCATGATCCCCGGCACCGCCGAGGCTGTTCATATCATTGCCGAAGCGAGCCGCTTGGCTTTTGCCGACCGAAACACCTATCTCGCGGATGCTGATTTTGTGCCGGTGCCGAAAGGTCATCTCATCGATCCCGGATATCTCAAAAAACGCGCCAAACTGATTTCAAAATCCAAAGCCATGGGCAAAGCCAAACCAGGCAAGATAAAGCAAAAATCTGCGCGTCTGTTTGCGCCCTATAGCGCCTTCGAAGGCGAATCGACATCTCATATCAGCATCGTCGATGGCGAGGGCAATGCCGTTTCTATGACGTCGAGTATTGAAAATGCATTTGGTTCACGGATGATGGTGCGCGGGTTTTTGCTCAACAATCAGCTGACAGATTTTTCCTTCTCACCAAGTCGCAACGGTAAAAAAATCGCCAATCGAGTCCAGCCCGGCAAGCGTCCGCGCTCGTCGATGAGCCCAACCTTGGTTGTTGACGGCAGCGGCAAGCTGGTCTTGGTGGTTGGCTCGCCGGGCGGTTCCCGCATTATCGGCTATGTCGCTAAAACGATTATCGCCACACTCGATTGGAAAATGGATATTCAATCGGCCATAAATCTCCCTCATTTTGTCAATCGCAACGGCGCAACGGATTTGGAAAAAGGCACCAGCGTGGCAGGTTTGAAACCGGCACTCGAAAAGCTTGGCCATATAGTGCGCGCACGCAATCTCACAAGCGGTCTTCACGGCATCTTTGTTAATAAAAAAGGCAGATTGTTTGGCGGCGCAGATCACCGCCGAGAAGGAGTCGCGATCGGCGATTAGTTGCTTGTCGCTCCATTGAGCGACCAATCGTAGTGATAAACGTTTATGTCGCGTTTCTTATTTAAGCGCGCCCGAAGATTTAGGGCCGCATATTTTTTGAGGTGTTCAAGGATATTGCGATCATTTCCGCCAAAATCTTCAGAAAACCATTTGTAGATACTGGAGGCACCCAGATCATCCCCATCAAACCACACCGCCCGATCATGATTGATAAAATCTCGCGCTGCCGTATCCAGTTGCTGGTTCATGCGTGTTGCCTCGAAAGGTTTCGGCAATAAATTCGGACAGCCGAAAGACGCACAGTTAACGGCGTAATGTATGCGGGGGTCCTGCCAAATGGGTCGCAGGATTCGGTGCTCGATATCGTTTAGGCTGAGTCTTTCCCCTCGGATCTTTAAAAGTTTTTTGCCCCAGGGTCCACTTTCAAAAAAGCCGGGTGAAATATCGATATCTTGGATGGTTTCCACCGGATAGTGATCCAGCACCACTTTAATAGTGAGAGCATTGTAGAGATTAATCCAGTATGCGCGTTGTTCGGGTCGTGCGAGAGTATCGACATTTGTGTTTTCCAGCGCGACCAAATAACGTTCTAACGCGTCTTTACTTTTTGAGCTGACACGATCATAGGCCAGACGATTGATGCCATCCTCATCAACGACTAAATATTTTTTCAGAAACTCAGCCCAAACCTGGTGATCAATCGTTATTTTTGATTTGGGATCATGTTTGATCCAGCGGCCCCAGAGCTCAGATTTTGGCGCGCCAAAGGCGAAAGCAGGATGACCAACACCCAGACACATTATCAGAACCAGTATTGTTGCGATAAATCTCATCTCAATACCAAAGCGAAGCCCCTTCTTTAATTTTTTCTGGCAGTTCGATGCCAAAGATCGTGCCGGTCTCATCTGTTTTTAAAATATTGAGATCACCACCGTGAGCACGCATGACGTCGCGGGCAATCACCAGACCTAACCCCGTGCCATCCGCTTTGGTCGAGCCAGCGAAAGGCGTAAACAAATTTTCTTTCGCTTCATCTAATAAACCCGGCCCATCGTCTTGCACTTTAATGCAGACCGCGTTTTCAGGTTTTGGCGCAACCGCGACCGTTATCGTATTTGCCCCGGCCTGTATGGAGTTCCTAGCCAAATTATTAAGCACGCGAAATAACTGTTCTCGATCAGCCTCCACCAGCAACTCACGGTCTACCTCGTTTACCCAGCGCGTGCCATTTTTGCCAAGATCTGACGAGGTTACAGCACTATCGACCTCCTCAATCAAATCTCGAAGCGGAAAACAACTTGGGCTCAACAAGGGCGAGCCTTGGCGGGCAAAGTTAAGTGTCTGCGAGCAAAGATTAACTGCCTTATCGATGGCATTAAACAATTTGGGCAAGAGACGTTTAACAACGGGGTCTTCGCTGCCGGTCAAGCGATCGGAAACGAGCATCGCAGTCGTCAAAGAATTGCGAAGATCGTGATTAATTTTTGCAATCGCGGCACCGAGGGCAGCCAGTCTTCGGCGCTGTCGCATGGCCAGCCGCACTTCGCGTTGCAGCACTCGAAGTTCGCGCTCGGCAATTCCGATTTCATCGCCGCGGTTGCTGCGGACGATATCCGCTCGTTCATTTTCGGGGTCGGCGCGGAACTGTTCCATACTCTTGGTGATCCGCCGCATGGGTCTGACCATCAACCATTGCAACGACAAATAAACCAAACCACCCGCTATCAAAGATATAAAAATTGAAAGGCCCAGGATGCGCCAGGAAAAATCCAACATCGCAACGCGCATCGGCTGCTCGTCGATCATCACTTCAACAGTGACAGCAGCGTCCTTCGGCGATGCACCGATAATCCGCATCACTCTATTTTTTGGCTGCAAAATGACTTCGAAGGCATCAATGATCCAGCCGAAGAACACCGGCTCGCGCAAATCAAAGGTGACGTCTACTGTCGGCAGTTTTCCCGGCCCTAAAACAAAGATGCTGCGCGTTGGCTGGCGCAAGACAATATTATAGGTGTCGGTATGTTTGAGCAGGCGTTGTTGCATTTGCGGGCTGACATTACGCGCGCCAATGTCTTCCAGCGCCAAAGTCGCAAGATGGGCGGAGGCAATGCGCTCTTCCAGATACACTTTTCGAAACCGAGCAACCGACGGCGCGTAAATCAAAATCTCACCCAACATCACAAAGACGAGCGTCAGCAGAAGCAGCCTCGCAGACAGGCTGCCTAATATGGGCTGTTTTGGATGATCTGGAACATCGGCCATAATACTTAGCCTACACCAGCCAAAAAGCTGAGACTACACCTAGTTCTATCCTAGCCAAATTTGGCGAGAAACTTCACAAATTTACGAGTTCTACTGCTAAACAAAGAGTCTTTATAAAATTCGCCGGCCGCACGTTTATTGGCTTCACCCAAGGTTGGATAAGGTGAAATCATTCCGGCTATTTTACTGATTTTAAGCTTGGAACTGATTGCCAGCCCCCAGGTTTGAATGAGCTCACCCGCCTTAGACCCGACGATAGTGGCACCTAAAACGTGGCCTTTTGGTGTCGCGATAACTTTAATAAAACCATCGGTATGGCCTTCCGTGACAGCGCGATCATTTTCCGAGAACGGCCATTTGATCACGCGAATGTCTAGATTTTTATCGCGCGTGGCTTGCTCGGTCAGTCCGACTTGAGCGAGTTCTGGCGATGTATAAGTCACCCATGGATAAGCTGCCAAATTGACTTTGGCAGGCATCCTGAACAGCGCGTTGCGTATGACAATCCCTGCATGGTAGCCAGCGATATGGGTAAATTGGTGCCCGCCGGCAACATCGCCGATCGCAAATACTTTTTTGTTGGTGGTGCGAAGGCGCGCGTCAACGTTGATGCCTTGGGCAGTGAACTCAATCCCGGCTTTTTCTAAATCAAGATTGTTTAAATGAGGTCGCCTGCCCGCCACGATGAGCAAATGACTGCCGGAAATAGTTTCGGCTCCCGTTCCTGTTTCAACTTTGACAGCAACTCCTTCCAGCGTTTTTTCCGATCCAACAACCTTCACGCCTTCCAGGAGATCAACACCTTCCTCAACAAGATGGCGGCGCACCACATCTACAGCTTCAGGATCGTCATTGGGTAAAATCGAAGCCATTTCCAATACAGTGACTTTTGCGCCTAATTGCCGATGGGCCTCGGCCATTTCAATGCCGATTGGCCCGCCGCCAACAACAATTAAATGATCAGGTATATCCGTCTGGGTAAAAATAGTTTCATTGGTGAAATAGGGCGTGTCAGAGAGCCCCGGTATGGGTGGCACCAACGGCCCGGACCCTGTCGCAATCACAAACCGTCGGGCCCGGATGCGCTGGTTATCCACTGTGATCTCACGGCGACCTGAAAACCTGCCTTCGCCCAATATAACCTTGACGCCGTAATCTTCGAACCGTTCAACAGAATCATGCGGGGCTATTGCATCTATCGCGCTTTGAACGTGGTCGAACACGCTTTTCCCATCAATTGCCAGAGCGCCAGCGTTGACGCCAAATCGGCCAGCACCGCGCGCCGTTTGAGCAGCATGTGCGGCAGCGAGAAGGGCTTTCGACGGCACACAGCCGTAATTGAGGCAATCGCCACCCATCTTGTCACGCTCAATCAGAACCGTATCAATACCGAGCTGAGCAGCGACCGCGGCAACCACCAGGCCACCGGAGCCAGCGCCAATTATGCAGATGTCAGTTTTCAGAATTGCTCCAGCCATCGATTATTAGGTTTTTTTATATTTCCGATATATCACCGGAATGAGCGCCAAAAAAGCCAAGCCAATTAGGGGGAATAGAATTTCCGGGCTCCAGATGGCGGCAATGTCCGGCATGCCACCCTGGTCAATGATATGACCCAGCCCACTGCCAAGGCTCGCATAAACAAACGTGCCGGGCATAATACCGATAAAAGTGGAAATAACGAAGGTCCGAATCGGTACGCTCAAAAAGGCCGGCACTAAATTCACCAGCCAAAACGGAAAAAGCGGGACAAAGCGCAACACCAATAAATAACAAAAGGCATTTTCTTTAAAACCTGCTTCCATTTTCTGGATTGTCGCGCCGCATTTTGCATGGAAAAAATCAGCAAAAGCATAGCGCGCTGCCAGAAATACAATAGTCGCGCCAAGCGTTGCCCCAAATAGCACCAACAACCCGCCTTTAATCGTGCCGAACATAAACCCGCCGGCAATCGTCATCCAAATTGCGCCCGGTATACTGATCGCGGTTGCGAGACCATAGGCGAGAACATAAGCAAAAGTGGAAACCGTATAATTTTCCTGTTTCCAATTCATGATAGACGTACGGTTATCTTGCAGAGATTCGAACGTCAAAAAGTGATGGAGGTCCATATAAAAGGCCGTTATTAATCCAATCAAAAGCACCACCACTGGTAACACCCGCCACAGCGATAATGTATTTTGGTCTTTAGACTGATAAGCGTCAGTGGTTTCTCGGGAAGGGCTTTGTGTCATCTAAACCTATTATTCAATTTTAGTTTTCACTTTGGAGTGCCAATCGGCATTTTGAGGACACCCGTTACAGTATATATATGTTCTCTCGGACTTAATTAGGCAAAGAAGCCGGATACTGCTAGTCACCATTGCGTGACTAAAAATTGAACGCCAGCAAACTTTATGAGATTATTTTTCCGGGTATCGTTGACTTATCGAGCCCAAGAACGTATACACCGGGCCTTGCTTTTACCGGTTCCCTGAACCCACGCTTTCACTTGAGCGTTTTAAGGACCGTAGAGAAAATTTTTTCGGAGAAGTTTAGTGAAACGCACTTTCCAACCGAGCAACCTTGTGCGCAAACGTCGTCATGGCTTCCGCTCCCGTATGGCTACTGCTAACGGTCGTCGGATTTTGGCCAGACGCCGTGCAAAAGGTCGCAAAAGCCTGTCCGCTTAACCGCCCGGTTTTGTGACGGTCCGGTGGTGGCCTACCAGATAGAAAAACTGAAAGAACGCCCGGAGTTTCTTCGGGTGGCTTCTGCGCGCGTGAAACACGTGATGCCGAGCCTGATTCTACAGATGCGCGAGCATAGCCAGCAGGAACGTTCGCCTGACGCTTCAGATAGAAAAATTAAAGCTCTGCGCCTAGGGTTTACGGTCAGCAAGAAAGTTGGCAATGCCGTGGAGCGCAATCGTGTCAAACGACGCTTGAGAGCGGCTGCAGAGGTTATTTTGCCCATTCATGCGCGTCCGTACCGCGATTTTGTCATTATTGGTCGCCAAAATGCGCTAAAATGTCCCTTCGCGGCGCTGGTCTCCGATCTGGAGACCGCGCTTAAGAAACTTAACGCCTATGAGGATGCCTCATGACGATAATCTCAACGTTCTTTCGGGGGTTCATTCGGGGCTTATTTCTGTTTCTTATCCGAGCCTATCAGTGGCTAATTTCGCCAATTCTGCCCGGATCCTGTCGGCATTTGCCAACCTGTTCGGAATATGGTGTTGAAGCGATACAAATTCATGGTCCGTTTTATGGATTCTGGCTGACTTTGAAACGCGTTTTGCGCTGCAATCCTTGGGGCAGTAGCGGCTCTGATCCAGTACCCCAAAAACAAACCTCGAAAAAGGCTCCACAAATAACCGAAAAGTCGGTTGCAGAAGAGCCTCCGCACGAATATATAGAGCGCGCAAATCCGTCACAGGACTCACATTCGCACAAATCTTTCGCAAAAATTGCGTCGGAACCGCCGTTAAAGAGATAAAGTCAGGAAAACAAAAAATATGGAACAAAAGAACCTGCTTCTCGCTATCGTGCTGTCGGCCATTATCATGGTCGGTTTTCAGTGGTATAGCGCGAGCCAACGGCCGCCAGAAGTCGTTCAAACTGCTGAGCAGAAAAAAGCGGCTGAAATCAAACCCGGCACGCCGACAGCACCGAGCATGCCTGCGGCCTCTTCAAATGGCGCACCTTCTATCGCAGCACCGGGGGCGCCCGGCATGGCCGTTCCCGTTCCAGGTCAAGGCGCCAGTTCGGCTGCTTTAAGCGAAGAGAATTATAAAAAAGTATTGGCGGCAACCCCACGTTTGAAAATCGAATCGCCGCGCGTGAGAGGCTCTATCTCTTTAACCGGCGCACGCATTGATGATTTAATTTTGAGCGACTACCGGGAAACCATCGATGAAGACAGTAAAAACATTTCCCTGCTTTTGCCGTTTGGCAGTGCCAGGCCTTATTACGCAGATTTTGGTTGGGTTTCAGCAGATACAAAAGTGCCCGATGCGACGACCGTCTGGACGTCTAACCAACAAACTCTGACCCCAGAAAATCCCGTTACGCTTTCCTGGAAAAACCCTGATGGCATTACCTTCTTCCAGGAAATTTCTCTTGATGCCAATTACATGTTTACAATCAAGCAGCGGGTTCATAACAGTGGCAGTAAATCAGCAACAGTTTTCCCTTTTGGCCGCATATCTAGAACCGGCACGCCGGAAATCACTGATTTCTACATCCTCCACGAAGGCCTCTTAGGTGTCTTCGAAGGCGTTTTGAAAGAAATTGATTACGACGAGATCCAAGAAGATAAGCTCATTCAAAACAAATCCAAAGGCGGTTGGATCGGCATCACCGATAAATACTGGCTGACGGCCTTAATTCCCGATCAAAATACCTCGGCGGACAATCGTTTCTCAGACCAAATTCAAAAAAATCTCGATAATTATCAGGTTGATTTCCGCAGCGATGCTCAGGTGATTAGACCCGGTGCAATAGCGGAGACCAGCAGCCGATTTTTTGCCGGAGCTAAAGAAGCTCAGCTGATCATCGATTATCGCGATCAGTTAAACATCACGCGCTTTGATCTGGCGATCGATTGGGGTTGGTTTGAATTTCTGACCAAGCCGATCTTTTTTGCCCTCATATACTTCACGGGTTTCCTCGGTAACATGGGTCTCGCGATCTTGTTGCTGACGGTTCTCATCAAGCTCGCTTTCTTCCCTCTCGCCAATAAATCCTATCGGGCAATGAGCAAAATGAAATTGCTTCAGCCCGAAATGGTCAAATTGCGCGAACGCTTTAAAGATGACCGCGCCCGGATGAACCAAGAAGTGATGGCGATGTACAAGCGAGAGAAAGCAAATCCGGCGTCGGGCTGCCTGCCCATATTACCTCAAATTCCTGTGTTCTTTGCGCTTTATAAGGTCGTGTTCGTGACCATCGAACTTCGTCATGCACCGTTTTATGGCTGGATTCATGATTTGTCGGCAGCCGATCCTATGACACCGCTCAACCTGTTTGGTTTGATCAATTGGTCACCGCCGGAGATTTTGGCAATCGGTATTTGGCCGATTATTATGGGCGTTACCATGTTCATTCAGCAAAAGCTGAACCCGCCGCCGCCAGACCCGATGCAGGCTAAGATTTTCATGTTCCTGCCAATTATGTTCACCTTCATGCTGGCGCGTTTCCCAGCCGGATTGGTGATCTATTGGGCCTGGAACAATGCGCTTTCCGTCTTGCAGCAATACTTCATTATGCGGAAAGCCGGCGTGCCAATCGGTAACCCTAAGAAAACTTAACATCAGGCTGCCAACCCCTTTAGGAACTCCGCATGGAGATCGACCAAAACGAAATGGAAACAGGTCGGCTGTTATTCGCGCAGAATTGTGAGTTTTTAATCAGCGCGGCGGCCTTTGATCAATTACCGGACAGCGACCTGCCTGAGATCGCTTTCGCCGGGCGCTCCAATGTCGGCAAATCGAGCCTTTTGAACGCCCTGACCGGTCGTAAAAACCTGGCCCGTACATCTAACACACCAGGCCGCACTCAGCAGGTGAACTTCTTTGACCTCGGCGGTCGGATGATGCTGACCGATCTACCAGGATATGGCTATGCCAGAGCTTCTAAATCGGTTGTTGATCAATGGACCAGGCTGATCAAAAGTTATCTGCGAGGCCGCGTTCAATTGCGCCGGGTTTGTTTGCTGATCGATTCCCGGCACGGCCTTAAATCAACGGATCGAGAAGCGATGGATTTGATGGATGAGGCCGCCGTAGCCTACCAAATCATCCTCACCAAATGCGACAAAATCAAACCTGCTGAGCTCGAAAAACTGCTGGCAAAAACCAACACTGAAATTTCTAAGCACGTCGCCGCCCACCCCGAGATTTTGGTGACCAGTTCTTTTAGATCCAAAGGGATCGAAGAAATGCGCGCTGCCCTTGCAACTCTTGCAAATTCGACGTCTAAATAATTCTACATAAAATAATTGGCGGTTTTCAATTAGTTAGGCTAAAGTCCGGCCCGAACAAAACCGCCCATATACCTTTTTAGATCAAAGAACAAAACCATGAGTAAAGCTGACGATGAATTGAAGGAAAAATCTCTCACCCAGGCAGCTGTGCTTGGCGAGGCGCTGCCCTATATGCGGCGGCATGCGGGAGAGACTTTCGTGATTAAATATGGTGGCCATGCGATGGGGGATAAAACTCTCGCAAGCCAATTTGCAAATGACATCGTCCTGCTCGAGCATGTTGGTATTAATCCGATTGTCGTGCATGGCGGCGGACCGCAAATTGCAGAAATGCTGGATCGTTTGAAAATTCAATCCTCTTTTATCGATGGACTTAGGGTTACCGATGCCGCCACTGTTGAAGTTGTCGAAATGGTTTTGGCAGGCTCCATCAACAAACAAATCGCGGCGTCTATCAATGATGCCGGCGGTTTTGCAGTGGGCCTTTCCGGTAAAGATGGAAATCTAATCAGAGCCACCAAAGTTCGGCGCACCCAGCGCGATCCAGATTCCAATATCGAGAAAATTCTCGATCTTGGGTTTGTTGGCGAGCCTAAAACCATCACCACTCATGTGCTCGATGTTTTCAAAGAGACGGACATGATCCCGGTGATCGCACCCATTGGGTCTGGCGATAAAGGCGAAACCTTTAACATAAACGCCGATACGGCCGCCGGCGCGATAGCTGCAGCAATGACGGCAAAACGGCTGTTATTACTCACCGATGTCGCCGGAGTCTTGGATGCTGATGGCAAGTTGATCCAGAAAATGGATGCAAAACAAGCGCGTCAAATGATCGAAGATGGCACCATACAAGGCGGCATGATTCCTAAAGTAGAAACCTGCCTCAATGCGGTTGAGGATGGTGTTGATGCGGCTGTTATCATTGATGGCCGGGTGCCACATTCGCTACTACTGGAACTGTTTACCGAGCACGGCGCCGGAACTCTCATCGAAGCCGATTAGCTCACAGTTCATTTGTTGAATTAAAAATCTTCGAAGGCAAAACCACCTTTGCCTTGGCGTTTGACTTTGTACATCGCTTCATCGGCCCGATGGAGCAAGTGATCGATATCTTCCTCGCTGTCCGAGGCGTACATCGAAACTCCGATTGATAGTCCGAGCGGGTGATCCATATCGCCAGAATGCTTTTTGAAAATTTGACTGTCTTCAATCATCGCCGCAGCGCGTTGCTCGGCGCTTTCGGTATCGATACCATCCAGCCACATCGCAAATTCATCGCCGCCGACTCGCGCCCGTTTAAACTTAACCGGATGGTCGCATTTTCGATGCGTCCTCTTTTTTTGGCAATATTGATAAGCTGCTGCGCCAAGGTACGATCGCTCTCGGCAACGAGATCAATAAAATTCTGGCCCATGAGCTCGCCGGGAGAGCACCCAATCAGGGCCTCGGTTGCACCGGCGACAAAAGTGACATCCTGATCTTCATTCAACACCAAAAGTGCGTCGGCCCAGCAAAAGGCAAACGCGACAAAACGATCACGCTCGGTCCGAGCATCGCCATTTAAAACATTTTTTTGATCATTTGGTGTTGTGTCAGGTGCCATATTTTAATCAGCAGGATATTTTAGAGAAATTCTATAATTACGCCGCTCAGCCTTCGCATAATTATTTTAAACGCATATTTGGGTATGTCGAACTATAGGTGATCTCCCAGGGTCGGAAAATCCGTAAAACCCCTTAAATTTATAAATGGGGAGAAAACGTACAATTTCAAACCGAAAAAAATAGGGATTTTCCCAGATTCGTATCGGATTCTGCTGGGTTTTTCCGAATAAATTTACGATATTCCCTAATATGACCAACCTTCCTTCAGAATTGCGCGAAATTGAGGCTTGGATATTTGATCTTGATAACACGCTGTATCATGTGTCGGCCAATTTATTTGACCAGATTGACCGACGCATGTGCGAGTACGTGGCCGAATACCTGAACATTCCCGCCGCCGAGGCCTATAAAGTGCAAAAGAGCTTCTTTAGAGAGCATGGCACAACATTGCGCGGCATGATGGATTGCCACGATATGGATCCCGGTCCCTATCTTGACTATGTCCATGACATTGACTTCTCACCCATTGAGACCGATCAAATCATGATTGATGCCTTGGAAGCTCTCCCAGGCCGCAAAATCGTCTTCACAAATTCAGCGACAAAATATGCCCGCCGCGTATTGGAACGCTTAGGCATAGAACATCAAATGGAGGGGGTCTTCGATATCGTCGATGCGGGTTATATTCCAAAGCCGGCCCCTGCCGTCTACGACCGGTTTGTTGAAAAGTATGAAATTGATCCCACGCGTGCTGTGATGGTTGAGGACATCGTTCGCAATCTCGCGCCGGCGGCGGTTTTGGGGATGAAAACCGTCTGGGTGCAGACCGACCGACCCTGGGCCGAAGCTGATCGTGAAGCCACCAATCCAGACTTCACGACAGACAATCTGTCAAAGTGGTTGGCGGAAGTTGTTCGGCAATAGCTCGGGCATTGACATAAGCGGGCTTTGCCACCACATTCCGGTCCTTCTTTAAAAATATTAAAAGGTATGGATTTAACGTGACCGATCAAAAATTACAAAGCACCATCGACGCAGCCTGGGACGCGCGCGATGACGTGAACACTGAAACAACCGGCGAGGTTCGAGACGCCGTCGAAGCGGCGCTCGATTTGTTGGATTCAGGACAAGAACGAGTCGCCGAGCCGATTGAAGGCAGCAATTCCGGCTGGAAAGTCAACCAATGGCTCAAAAAAGCCGTTTTGCTCTCCTTCAGCCTAAACAAAATGGAGACCATCAATAACAGTGCCGGTGACGGCAATTGGTGGGATAAAGTGCCGTCAAAATTCTCTGGCTGGGGTGAAAAAGAGTTTTCCGCAGCCGGTTTTCGCGCGGTGCCCAGTTGTGTTGTAAGACGCTCAGCCTATATCGCGCCGGGTGCAGTGCTGATGCCGTCTTTTGTCAACCTCGGTGCCTATGTTGGTGAGGGTACTATGGTCGACACCTGGGCTACCGTTGGTTCCTGTGCGCAGATCGGCAACAACTGTCATCTATCTGGCGGTGTTGGTATCGGCGGCGTGCTGGAGCCTCTGCAAGCCGATCCTGTCATCATCGAAGACAATTGTTTCATCGGCGCGCGTTCGGAAGTCGTTGAAGGCGTCATTGTCGAGACCGGGGCCGTTCTTTCAATGGGCGTATTCATCAGTGCCTCTACAAAAATTATAGATCGCGCGACCGGTGAAATTCACATCGGCCGCGTGCCGGCTTATTCGGTTGTTGTGCCAGGAAACCTACCCGGCAAAGATTTACCGGATGGCTCACCAGGTCCAAGCCTCTATTGTGCGGTGATTGTTAAAACCGTTGATGAAGGCACGCGTGCCAAAACTTCCGTGAACGAATTGTTGAGAGACTAAATAACCGCTGTGGCAACTCTAAATGCATTAGACCTTTCACGCGCCCTGATCGCCTGTCCAACAGTGACGCCCGAAAATCAGGATAGCGATGGGCAGGCGCAGAACGTGCTGCAGGAAGCGCTGGAAGGTCTGGGATTTACCTGCCACAGTAAAACTTTCTCAGATGTGAACACACCGGACGTGACCAATCTTTATGCTCGGCTCGGTTCTGCCGCGCCGAATTTCTGCTTCGCCGGTCACACCGATGTTGTGCCGGTAGGTGATCTTGATGCCTGGCATGTTGACCCGTTCGGCGCAGAGGTCACCGATGGCATTCTCTACGGCCGAGGCGCATCGGATATGAAAACATCGATTGCGTGTTTTGCCGAAGCAACGTCGCGTTTTATCGATAGACATGGCAGTGATTTCGGCGGCTCGATCTCGTTTCTGATCACCGGCGATGAAGAAGGCCCGGCCATCAACGGCACCCGTAAACTTCTCGAATGGACCAAAGAACAAGGCGAAGTGCTTGACGCCTGCCTCGTCGGCGAGCCAACCAATCCGACAACGCTGGGCGAGATGGTTAAAATCGGCCGCCGCGGCAGCTTGAACGGCACGTTGACGGTCTATGGTGTGCAAGGACACACAGCCTATCCGCATTTGGCCGACAATCCTGTCCATCGCTTGGTGCGCATGCTGGATATTTTGATTTCCGAGACGCTGGATAGTGGTTCTGATCATTTCCAAGCATCAACGCTCCAAGTGTCCACTATTGACGTCGGCAATCCCGCGACCAATGTGATCCCCGCCAAAGCGACGGCGGTCTTTAATATCCGCTTCAATGATCTTCATAGCTCGGCGACACTTGATAAATGGCTGCGCGAGAAATTGGACGCCATTGTCGGTGATTATGAGTTAGAAGTTTATGTCTCCGGGGAAAGTTTTTTGACGCCGCCGGGAGACTTGAGCGATATGATTGTTGCCGCCGTAAAAGCAGCAACCGGGAGAGAGCCAGAGCTTAGCACCACCGGCGGTACATCGGATGCACGCTTTATCAAAGATTACTGCCCGGTTGCCGAATTTGGTTTGATTGGACAGACGATGCATAAATCCAACGAATGTGTCGCGGTTGAAGATATGGAAGCACTCACGGATATATATACCTCCTTGCTCGAACGTTTTTTCAAGAAGAACGGTTAACGCCCATGGCCCCGATTGGTGAGATTCTTTCGTCACTTTTCGGTGCTTTTCGCCTCGCCCATGCCGACCCTGACGGGATGAGGTATTTTAATGCGAGCCATGAAGGTTTCTGGCGTTCATTCACCGCTGCCATCCTCATAGCGCCTTTATTCGCAATCCTGTTGACTGTTCGTTACATCGGCGGCGAAGAAGCGGCATCTGTATTTCGCTTTAGCGCAGTAGAAGCCATCGCCTATGTCATAAGCTGGGTCGCCTTTCCTTTATTGCTTTTTTATCTCACAGACATTCTGAGCATTGGCGCAAAATATATCCGCTACATTGTCGCCTATAACTGGATTTCGGTGCTGCAAAATGTGGTCTATTTGCCCTTTGCTCTGTTGGTCGAGGCGCATTTACTTGAAGGTTCTCCGGCTGCCTTTATCGGCTATATTTTGCTGGGGCTGGTTCTCCTGTACACGTGGTTTGTTACCCGCACGGCCTTAGAGGTCTCTAATTTTATGGCCGCCGGATTGGTGCTGGTTGATCTTCTGATCAGCATATTTATCAATACACTCGCGCAAGGAATGTTGCGCCTTAGTTAAAAGGACTTCGCATGCCGGATATAATGGAAGGACCAAATTGGTTTGATACCTACCGCGGTATTGTTCTGCCGCGCCATTGTGATCATTACGGCCATTTGAACGTTCGCTTCTATGCGCATTTTTTTGACGATGGTGGTTTCCAGCTATGGCATCACATCGGCATCAAGCAAAGTGATTTGACAAAAGATGGCATGGGGGTGGTCGTTGCCAACATCTCAATCGATTTCCTCCATGAGATCACAGCCGGCCAACTCATGGTCATCAAGGGCGCGTGGACAAAAATGGGCAATAAAAGCATGGCCCATGAACAGCGCATGTATAATGTAGACACCGGCACCCATTGTGCCACCCAGAAAACCGCAGAAGTTTTTTTTGATATGGAAAAACGCCAAGCCGCCGCCATGCCGGAGAATTTACGCAAAATTGTCGCGGCGCATGTTGTCGATGTTGATTAAGGCAGCACTTTAAACATGCCGATCGTTTGACCCCAGAGGAAATGCAACGGCAGAACCACCAAAACACCGAAAATCATATAAGTGACCAGCATTTTGGTGACATCCGCTATATTTAGGTTTCCAAGCGCGACAGCAACCACAACCGGCGGCGCCTGATAGAAAAATGGAAAAACCCCCCAGGCGGTCATCGATGCCATAATGACGCTCAATTGCGACCAGCCCGTTGCCCCCGCCAAAACTTCCGCCATCGACACCATGATTGAGGGCTGTGCGGGCATTGTCGTGAAAAAACCAACAATGATGCCGGTAATTGAGATTGAGGCAAAATTCTGAAAGTCTGCGCCTTTCTGAAATTCAAATATCTGCATCACCTTCTGGCCAATCAACGTGCCAAGGTCGGCATGGCTGGCGACCGCACCGAGGCCAATCACGCCTGCCAAAAACAAAAGCGGGCCGTAGTTGATATCGCCGCTGAGGACGTTTGGCGACAACATCCCAACGCGCGGTAATAAACAGACGATGGCGGCTCCCAAGGACACCCAGGCCGGAGACACGCCGTGCAAACTATCGGTAATCCAAAGAACAAGAGCCGCCAGCACAATGATCAACAAACGTTTTTCATCGCCGCTCCAAGACTTCGATTCTTTTTGGTGTTCCGGATAAGCGGGGTTCGCTTTAAATAAAAACGCAATAACCGCAGGGTAAACCAGCAACGCCATGCCACCAACGACGGGGAAATTTAACAAAAAATAATCTGCATAGGTGAGCTGAATGTTTAAAATACCGTCGGCGGCACCATAGAGTGCCATGTTCGGCACATTGGCGGGCAGGATGTTAAAAGCAGGTATCATCGTGCCCATTGAGGCGGCGAGTATTAAACCGGTGCGCCCTTTGCTGTTTTCGCCAAAGCCAAGCTCTGTTGCCAGTGCTGCCATAATCGGCACCAAAAGCGCAACGCGTCCGGAGGCTGACGGCACAATAAAAGCGAGCGCCGTGGAGACCCAAAAAATACCATAAATCATCGCGATATAGGTTTTCGGAAAATGGGTTAGGAGCGAGCGCACCAATCGGACATCCAGGCCAGACCGTTTCACGCCGAGACCAATCACCAATCCGCCAAAGACCAGCCACATCGCGCCCGAATGAAACCCTGAAAACACCACTTTCGGCGGCGCAACGGATAATACGACAGAGGCAAACAAAAAGATGAGAGAGCCAAAGTAGGACGGCACAATCGCCGATGACCACAATCCAATGGCCAATACGATGACGGCTCCGGCCTGCATGACTGCGGGTTCAACACCGCCGGGCGCGGGCAAAAGCAGCAGTGCCAAACTAAGCAGGAAAGATAGCCCAAACACTGTTTGAGATGAATTTTTCAAAATTATAATTTTGTGACCCCTTTATCCCTTTAGGCAGGCAATGAAGCGCAGTATGCTGAACGATGATGGAAGATGAAACCCAAAATACATCTGTGACCGCTGAAAATCCGCCCGACATATCACCGTGGAGTCCGTTCCGTCACAAGATGTTCGCGCTCCTTTGGGTGGCGATTGTTGTCTCCAATGTCGGCACCTGGATGCATGATCTATCTGCGGGCTGGC
>Ga0066376_10001322_pt1 | contig 24071 bp, 18 predicted proteins | sample Knorr_S15_td_Bot_FD_77009 | JGI IMG/M metagenome (GOLD analysis project Ga0066376, IMG submission 77009) | Marine microbial communities from Southern Atlantic Ocean transect - Knorr_S15_td_Bottom_ad_5009_LV_A | ecosystem: Environmental > Aquatic > Marine > Oceanic | place: Southern Atlantic...
CTCGACATCCTCGGTGACCTGCCAGACGGAAGCGGTGACTTCCAGCAGAAGCTGTCGTTTTACCGGGCTCTGGTGGACTGCTCGTTCCGCAGCGGGGACAAGGACTTCGCCTACACCGCCTACACGCACGCCAACCACAATCTGCTCGCCATCGACCTCTGCACCGACAAGCCCGCGGCCTGGCCGCTGAGCCTGCAACTCCATCGCGACCTGGTGCCGTTCCGCCCCACCTTCAGGCCCGACCCGTATCTGGCGGATCCCGAGTTCGGCCACGATCACAGCACCCTGTGGATGACGATGGTATTGCCCGATGGCTTCGCCTTTGCCGTGGTGGCGCAGGCCCCCGGCGTGGCGCTGGATTTCGAGGCTGTCAAGGATCGCGTCACCGCGCACCTAGCGAGTCCGTCGTCCAGACAGTTGCGCGTGCAGTTGACGATTGTGACCGGACAGGATACCGCCCCCGATGCCCTGGTGCGCCAGGGGAAGGAAGATCTGCTCAACTACGCGCGTGACGAACAGCCCCTGGCGTCACACCAGCGCTGGTGGGCGGACTTCTGGCGCAAGGGGTGGATATCGTTGCCCGAAAAGCTTATCGAGAATCTGTGGTACGCCGAGATCTACAAGATCGCCTCGTGCTCCCGCAAGGGCGGGCAGGCACCGGGCCAGCTGGCCTATTGGAGCGGCTTCCCGGACCCTCCATGGCGCGGCGACTACCACACCAACATCAACATCCAGGAGGTCTACTGGCCGATCTACACGGCGAATCGGCCGGAGCTGGGGTGGCCCTTCTACGATCTGTATCTGAACATGCTCGACTACATCGTCGAGGACACCGAACGCTACACGGGGATGCCGGGAGCACGCTTCGTGCGCGGCCATGGCAGGTCCGGCCGACCCCACGGTCGTGGCGCGGAGTGGGAGCTGTGGCCCGGCGCCGGGGCCTGGTTGTGCGCCCACTTCTGGTGGCATTTCCAGTTCACCCGGGACGAGACGTTTCTGCGCGCCAGCTATCGCATGATGCGCGCCTGCCTGGACTATTTCGTCGCCTACGTCGGTGCGCCGGACGAAAACGGGCGCTACCACATCATCCCCTCCGTCTGCCACGAGCAATCCCAGGACCCGCCAGTAGCCGGCGCCGGCAGTGACTGGGGCAAGAATTCACCGTACGACCTGGGCATCTTTCGCGATCATCTGATGCACACAATCCGGGCCAGCGAGATACTCGGCGTGGACGAAAGCGAGCGCCGGCAGTGGACGCAGTTGCTGCAGGGATTGGCCCCGTTTCCCGTATCCCCGGACGGCTGGCTCGAGGAGTGGGAGGGCGTCAGTCTGTGGAAATCACATCGCCACCTGAGCACGCTGTACCCGATCTTCCCCGGCGAGCAGATTCACCAGGACAGCGATGCGGAGACAGTGAGGACCGGCAGGCAGAGCGTGCTGCGGTTCCTGGCGCGAGGCTCGGACGGCTATAGCGGTTTCAGCTTCGGCTGGATGGCTGCGTGTGCGGCGCGGATGGGCATGGCAGAGGAGGCGCTCAGCTGTATCCGCAGCCACATCCGCGCTTTCGTAAACGTCAACGGCTACAGTCTTTTCGGCCCCTCTCGTTTCCCCGGTCTGGCGCCGTACCCCGGAGAGCGAAGGGGACCGGAGTGGAAGACCAAGCTGCCCAACTGCGAGTCGGGGGGAAGCTTTTGCGCCGGCATCAACGAGCTCCTGCTGCGCAGCCCCAGCGACCGGGTAGACGGGTCTCCGCTGATCCGTGTGTTCCCCGCCATCATCGAGGCCTGGCGCGACGCGCGCATCTCCCGCCTGCGAGCCCAGGGGGCGTTTCTGGTGACCGCGGAGCGGCGGGACGGGCGCACGGCGTACGTACTGATCGAGAGCGAGGCCGGGGTGGACTGCCGATTGGCAAATCCCTGGCCGGGTGAGGCGGTGGTGGTTGTGGAGAACGGCGAGTCGGTACCGCATGTTGCCGCTGCCGAAGTCATCTCCTTCGCGACGCAGCCCGGCAAGTCGTATTCGGTGTGCCCCGCCGGGACGCAACTGGACGATTTGGCCATGGTGGCACTCGATGGCAGCGAGGATGAGGGTTGCCGACTGGGCATCGGCGGACTCTTCGAGGCCATGCCATGGCGGGATTACGACCCGGCGCTGTGAGTGGTCAGCTGTGGATTACGAATGCGAGAATTCCGCTGTCGATCTACTTGCCGGCCGTGCCCATGCCGGTCAGGTGGACGGATTGCGCTGGCTGCTGCCAAAGGGCCACAGCAGACTTTCCGTGCGAACCGCCCGTAACCAAGAGTAGAGAGGGAGATCCGTCTTGACCTATCTGAAGCAGAGCCACATCTGTGTCGACACACCGATGGCACCGCCTGCGTGGGCGCTGATGGAGTGGGAGTTGATTCGCACCCAGCAGCGCGCCTGCGCCGATTTTTTTGATCAGTACTTCGACGAGCGCGGTTATCTGGAGTGCATCCCCCGCTGGGGCGGCAACGACGGCCCCGACGACGCCATCGAAAACCTGGTCGGCTGGCCGGTGCTCTACCTGCTCGGCGGCTGTGACGATCTGCGCGCCATGTGTGAACTGGGCTGGGAGGGGCACCTGAAGCAGTACACGGAGGCGAAGACGACACAGGTCCCCTTCGCCCGCGAGGGTATGTACTATCGCGAATTCCCGGTCATGTTCGACTGGGTCCACAACGGCGAGGGGTTGACGACCTTCAACCTGCACGGACTCATGGACCCGACGGCGCGAGACTTCGAGAAGCGTGTGCGGCGCTATGCCGGTTTCTATATGGGGGACGATCCCCAGTCTCCCAACTATGACAAAGAGCACAAGATCATCCGCAGTCTGTTCAACGGCAGCCGCGGCCCAATGCTGCGCAAGGCGACGGCCCTCGACTGGGCTGGTGATCCCCTCGACGAGGTCGAAGAGCGATTCAACGCTCTGCACGGCGAGCGCAACTTCGAGGAGATGCTGGCTCACTTCGAGGACTACACAGACGTCGTCGGCGACCACCCGTCGAATATGGTGGCCACGTCGCTGGGGCTGAACGCCTTCGCCCTGACCGGGGAGGCGTGTTATCGTGAATGGGTGATGGAGTATGTCGAAGCCTGGCGCCAGCGCACGATCGACAACGACGGCATCATCCCCACCAACATCGGCCTCGACGGCACCATCGGCGGCGAGTGCGACGGCAAGTGGTATGGCGGCTGCTACGGTTGGGCCTTCACGGTCACGGTACCGCAGACGGGGGCTCTGGCCAGCCGAAACACGCACCACCTGGGGATCGCCGGTTTCGGCAACGCCTTGCTGTTCAGCGGCGATCAGCGCTACGTCGACGTGTGGCGGCAGCAGATCGACAAAATCAACAGTCACGCGAAAGTCGTCGACGGCCAGACGATGTATCCTCACATGCATGGCGATGACGGCTGGTACAACTTCAGGCCCTCACCTTATGCCTCTGGTGCCCTGGAGGTCTACTACTGGTCGATGGAGCGCGACGACCTGAAGCGTCTCAACACCGACGCGGGCTGGATCGGTTTTCTGGAGGGCAAGGCGGAAGAGTATCCCGTGGAGGCGCTACAGCGCGACTTCGGGCGTGTGCGCGAGCAGATGGAGAAGGCCCGCAACGACCCGACGACACCGGACACGCGCCTGTCGGACAATCCAAACCCGCTGAACCCGGCCACCATCGGTTCCCTAGTGGAGCTCATGCTGGGTGGCATGGCGCCCAGGCATGGATGCCCCCTGCACTGCCGCCTCCGCTACTTCGATCCTGCTCAGAAGCGCGCGGGCATGCCCGAGGGGGTAGGGGCCCTGGTCGAACGGCTGGAGGTAAATTCGACGACGGTGGTCCTGGTCAACACGGATCAGGTAGCGGGTCGCGAAGTCATCGTCCAGGGCGGCGCCTACGCCGAGCACCGCTTCGACACGGTTACCATCGACGGCAAGGTATCCAAGGTCGATGGGACCTCCTTTGCCGTCGCACTGGCGCCCGGCGCAGGTGCCAGACTGAAGATCGCCATGAGCCGCTACGCCAGCCCGCCGACCTTCGCCTTTCCCTGGGATCGATGAGCCTGCCGCTGGACACCCATTGACGTGCCCTTCCTCAACAACGGATTCATACTGGAGAACGGATAGGATCCGTCAACTACCCGGAGATCGACTGACAATGACGAAAACATATCGAGTGGCTATTCTGGGATGTCGTGGCCGGGGTACGGCCGCGGCACGTGGTTACCACGCCCATCCGCGCACAGAAGTAATCGGGCTCTGCGACCTGGTTCCCGAACTCCTCAACACACTGGGGGATGAATTGGGCGTCGACGCCCGCTACGACGATCTCGATGCGATGATTCGCGAGACCGCTCCCGACATCGTCGCCATCCCGACGGGGACCGAGTTCCATTATGATCTTGCCATGCGCGTACTCGAGCACGGCGTTCATATCGATATCGAGAAGCCGCTGTGCGTCGACCTGATCCAGGCTGACGAAGTCATCGCCAGGGCAGCGGCAAAGGGGGTGCGCATCGCCGTCCATCATCAGGGCCGGACCGGGGCGATAATCCGGTCGCTCGCCAGCGCTCTGGAGGCCGGCCGTATCGGCGAGCTGCAGCACATCCACGGTTACGGCAAAGGCTATTACGGTGGCTATGGATTGATGAACATCGGCACCCACATGATCAACATGATGCTCAAACTGGCGGGCAGCTGCCGCGCCATCTCCGGCACAGCGATGACGGCTGGCGCACCGATCACTCCGGACGATGTCGTGCAATCACCCCAGGGCATGGGCACCATAACCGGTGAGCGACTGACCGGCCTGCTCGAGTTCGACAATGGCGTGACCGCTACATTGCTGCATCACCGTTATCCTCAACGCGTTCCTCCGATGCTGGAGTTTTGCGGCAGTGAGGGCCGCCTGTTGGCGGCCAACCTGTTGTATAGCTCCGGCAAGCCAAACGCGATGTACCTGCCGACGCCGCACTATGTGCCGGACTCGCAGGAGTGGCAGCACCTGGAACCCGTGTTCCCGCAAGGCTTCGACCGTCAGAGCGGTCATGACGTGGAGGAGCATTGGTACGTCGACGACTACGTCGCCGCCCTCGACGAGGGCCGCGAACACGAGTGCAGCGGAGCGGCGGGTCTCCACGTGTTGGAGATCATGATGGGATTGTTCGAATCCGTCGCGTACGGCCGCCGGGTGTCTTTGCCACAACAGGATCGCAGCCATCCATTGCTGCGCTGGCGGCGTGAGCACGGCCTCGACGATCCACCCTCCGTGCCGCGCCCATACAATGAATGGCTGGCCGTCGAAGACGAACGCCTGGCAACTTCGTCTGCCCGATCGGCAATCATCTGAGTCCCGGCCTATTGTATCAGACGCAAAAAAGTGTGTGAGCAACCATAAAAGCTGAAACCAGAACCACAGGAGCAATGGTACATGGCAGCTGAAAAAACCTACCGCGTCGGCATGATCGGCGTCGGCCGCAAAGGACACGGGCACGCCCGAGGCTACGAAGGCAATCCGCGCACCGAGATCGCCGCCGCCGCTGATTCGGACGCATCCAACCTGGAGATTTTCATCGAGCGTTTTCCCGTGACCGGTTATTCCGATTACAAGGAGATGCTCAAAAAAGAAGGTCTCGACATCGCTGCGCCCATCCTGCCGGTGAAACCGAACGCCCAGGTCGTCATCGACTGCGCCCGGACTCCCGGAATCAAGGCCATCTATTGCGAAAAGCCAATGGCACTCAGCCTCGAGGAATCCGACAGCATGGTCGAGGAGTGCGCCTCCCGAGGCATCCACCTGGCATCCGGCGACGCCTACCGCAACATGCCTCAGCACTGGAAGGTCAAGCGCCTTATCGACTCCGGCGAGCTCGGCGAGATCCAGAGCATCAACCTCTACCAGTCGACGAACGAGATCTCAGGCGGCGGCTGCCAGGGGCTGAGTGTCCTGCGCCTGTTCGCCGATGACGCCGACGTCGATTGGGTAGTCGGCTGGTGCGACGATGCCAGCAGCGATGACGACCAGAACATGGCCGGCCACGTGCGCTTCGCCAACGGCATCGAAGCCTGCATCCATGGCCAACGCGGCGCGCTCGAAGGCATCGAAGTCGTCTGCAGTGAGGGCGTCTACCACACCAGCTGGTCGACCGGACACCTGTGGCGCGGCAAAGCACATGCCGATCTCGAGGAGGACTTCTTCGACGAATTCGGTGACCGCAATGACTGGATCATGCCCAGCGGCACACGCCAGCGCGGCGGCATCCAGTCCATCGTCGAGTCCCTCGACCAGGGCATCGAGCCACGCTGCAGCGGCGCCAACATGCGCAAGGTGCTGGAAATCGCTATCGGCCTGCGCGAGTCGCATCGCAACGGCATCACGAAAGTCGATTTCCCGATCACCGACCGCAGCCTGAAGATCTTCCCCGTCCGAGGTCGCTTCCTCAACAAGAAGGAAGTCATGAGCCCGGAGCAGTACACGGAGCAGATCAAAGCATCGGCCGGCAAGCCGATGGGCGGCGCCGTAGGGCAAGAATGCGTATGAAGGATCTAATAGCATGCTTGCGGTTCGAAGGTGACTTGAAGGACGATTCAAAGGTTGCCCATCGTGTTATCAATCACAATGTTCAGGCGAGTGATAACGGGGCGGTTTTTAACGGCCGGGATAGTTACCTTGAAATCCCCAGTAGCAATGAATTGAACTTTGGGCGCGAAGATTTTACCATTGCTGCTGAGATTTATACTGAAGAGCATCTTGACGATGTTATTGGTGACATCGTCAGTAAGTATGACGAGGCATCGAGGAAGGGTTTCAATCTTACAGTAAAACATCATGCAGGTGTAGTCTCTACTCAATCAAATTATCGCAATGTACACTTTGGTATTGATGATGACATGGTGCCTCTGTGGCAGGATTGCGGCAGAGCTGGCAACGCGGTGGTCATAGCCGCTCTGGCGGTGTATGAGGGTAAGCTCTACGCTGGCACCTATGAGCCTGGCAAAGACAGAGGCCATGTATATCGATATGAAGGCGGGCAGGAATGGACCGACCTGGGCAGTTGCGACAAGAGTAATAAGGTCAGCGCCCTGGCGGTTTACCAAGGCAAACTCTACGCCGCGACACAAAAGCACGACGGTCATGGGTCGCTGCTGCCGCTTTCGCAAAATTGTAATCCCGGAGGCAGTGTTTTCCGTTTTGAAGGACAGAACAACTGGATTGATTGCGGCAGGGTCTGTGAGGCAGACAACCTGCTTTCATTGGTTGTGCACCGTGGCAGACTCTATACCTCGCCGATGTATACAAAGGGAATTTATCGCTATGAAGGGGGTAAAGAATGGTCAAAGTTCCCATCGCCTGACTCAAGGTTGTTCGCCTTGGCGCCGTATCATGGTTATTTGTATGCCACGGCAAACCGGCTGGAGTTGTTAAAGCCAAATGTCACACATGCCGGACCTGACGGTGATCCCGATGTGCAGAAGGTCGTGGGTACCGATGGTGTGTATCGCTACAAAGAGGGAATCGGCTGGGAGGGGTGCGGCAAACAGGATGAGGAAACACAGATATATGCCAGCGTAATCCACAAGGGGCAGATATATGTCGGAACATGGCCGCACGGAACGGTTTTTCGCCATCTTGGAGGGGACAAATGGCAAAACTGCGGGCGTCTCGGAAATGAAGAAGAGGTAATGGGACTGAACGTTTACAATGGTAGGCTCTATGCCGGAACACTGCCTACCGCCGAGATATATCGCTTCGACGGGGATGGTCAGTGGAAGCGTGTAGGCCGTGTTGACTGGACGCCCGATGCTCCTTTGCGAAGGGCATTGAGCATGGTGGTTTACCAAGGCAGGCTTTTTGCGGGAACCTTACCTTCCGGACGAATTTGTGCCATGGAAGTTGGAAAGAGCGCAACGTATGATTACGAGCTTGAGCCAGGTTGGAAGAAAATTTGCGCCGTCAAGGGCAGGATAAATTTGAAGTTATTTGTCGATGGCAGACTGGTTGCGAGTTCCACGGAGTTTGATCGCAAAGAGTATGACCTTTCCAACGAAGAAACGCTGAAAATAGGTTTTGGTCAGCATGATTATTTCAATGGGAAAATGAAGAATTTGCGCATTTTCAACAGGGCTTTGAGTGAGAAAGAAATATTGGAATTGTAAGTGATCAGGTCGGATACATGTGAATGCCACATGTGTCTGCTGCAACATTCGAGGTCGAACTTGTTCGTAAAGCGCTGGCAGTATAAAGAAGGGGAATTGTGATGCACAAGACATGGCGGTGGTCAGCATCCGGGGCAGATTTCATCCTGCCGCATGAGGAGATTCAGAAGATCTGCCTGCACGCGGGAATGGCCGGCATCGAGGGTATGCCTTCATTGTTCCCCAGTCAGGAGGCCAGTATGCTGGAAGAAGTCGCCGCTAGCTACCGGGCCGCCGGACTCGAGTTCGACAGCTTCCACCTGCCGCTGGGCCCCGAAAACGATATTTCCTCGTTCTACGAGACCCACCGGGAGGAGGCCGTGGCAATCTCCCAGCACTGGATGGAGTGTGCGGCGGCGCTGGGATGCCGTGTCGTCATCCAGCACCCGACCACGAGCCGCTGCAACGCCGAAGTAGAGGGTCTCGATCGTTATATCACGCAAATGGGAAAAAGCCTTGCAACCCTGTTACCGATGGCGGCCGGGCTCAACCTCACCGTGGCGATCGAGAACCTGCCCCCCGGGGAACGCGGCGGCCGTTTCAGCGCGCGACCGGAGCACTTTGAGCGCATGATCGCCGAGTTTGCCGGCCCGAATCTGGGCTTCTGCCTCGATACCGGACACGCCCTCATGGCCGGCGGGCCGGAGCGGGCCCATGATTTTCTCGATGTAATGGCCCCACACATGGCGGCCTTTCACTTGGCTGACAACGCCGGTGACCGGGATTCCCACCTTGCTCCCGGCCACGGATCCGTGGATTGGGGACCCGTTTTCCGCAAAGGAGCCCAGATCGAGCACAGCCACACAATGTGTATCGAGACGCCGCCTTTTGCTCCAGGTAATCATCCTTCGTACAGCCTCGATGCCTGGAAGCAAATGATCCTGGATACGGAAGCGCTGGTGGATGCTGCATTGAGTTGAACACCTCGCGCGTTTGGGGCGGACTTGCGCAACTTACGAGGATGCGAGTTACCGTACAGTTGAACAATCCCACCTTTTCATTTCTCGCGAGTTTTTGCCTCCCTTTTCTGCATTTCGGACTGTCTTGATGGCATTGCCGGGCGCATACCATGTCCAAGGACCAGACCGTCTATCGCATCAACGGCCGCGAGGTGGGGGAGATGTAGATCGTCGCCTACGCGTGCGGCCAGTTCTTGCGGCATTGAGGACTTTCGAAAGTACAACGGCATGCTGCATCCGGAACGAGAGCTCGGAGCCCTGCTGCTCAACTAGGTCATACCTGACAACGACATTGTCGTCGCAAACCAGCGGTTCGCGGATCAGGTCAACGACGAGCCGTTCTACCGTCGGTTCATGTGCGCCACACCTGATTGGGATCCGGACTTTGTCCGCCTTCTGGACGCACTGAGCAAGCGAGCAGGGCATCGCAGATGACGGAAACTTCAACCAGAGGAGGTCTGTGAATTGTCAGCATCCATCCAGGAAATGCCCAGAATCACCGCCACACAGATCAAGTCGCCGCCGGACTGGGCCCTGATCGAACGCAAGCTCATCGCGCTCATGGAGAAGGGGGCCACCATGATGAGCGGCAAATATGCCGAGCGCAGCGGCGCCTGGTATTGGTACGACGATCTGGACGACTACTACGAACGCTCCTACAACTGGTGTCTGCTCTACAACATGGGCGGCGGCGAGCATCTCTTCGATCTAGCGTTGAAGCACTGGAATGCGACGACCCGGCTGTTCGACGATCGCGACAACAACCGCGGCAACTGTCTCGACTACACCAAGGGCAAGAGTACGCCGAAGAGGCTTCGCCACAGCCTGCACAACGAGTATTTCAGTCTCGCCAACCCCGGCAACGCCGAGTGGCACCACATGGCGAGGGCAACATGGCGTTCTACGATCTGGCTCTTGGCGATCCGACGATCTCCGAAAACGCGCGCCGGGCGCAGCGCTTTGCCGCCATGTTCATCGGCGAGGACGAGGAGGCGTCCAACTACGATCCCGTGCACAAGATCATCCGCTCTCCCGTACACAGCAGCCAGGGACCGTGGTCGGGGGCGGATGTCGAAGACGCCAAGACCTTTCTGCTGGGCGGACACGCGCGCGACAACCCCAACTGGGTCCCCAAGACGATGGGTGTGCGCGCCTCTCTCTACCCGGCCGTTGTGGAACTCGAACCGAACTGGTGGGCGAACCCCGAGCGCGCCGACGAGATCGTGGCGCTGTTCAACAAGATCGTCATGGGCAGCGACTCGGCGCTGAATCTTGCGGCTACGGGGCTGGTGACCAATGCCTACCTCTACACCGGCGACGAGAAGTACAAACGCTGGGTCCTGGAATACGTCGAAGCCTGGATGGACCGGATCGAGCAGAACGACGGTATCATTCCCGACAACGTCGGACCTACCGGCAAGCCGGGCGAGCTTCGCGACGGGGTGTGGTGGGGGACGCTTTACGGCTGGAACAGCTACGTCGGCTGGAGCCACATCTTCCACTCCATCGCCATCGCCTCCGAGTGCGCCCTGTTGCTGACCGGCGACGATCGCTACCTCGATCTGCTGCGCTCGCAGGTCAAGGTATTGCTGGACAACTCGATCACCGATGAGAGCGGCGCGTTGCTGGTGCCGAATCGGGTCACGCCCGACGGCTTTGTCCACGCTCACGTGGAGCCGAACAAGTGGGACGCCACCTCGTCGACGACCCTGCGTCTGTACGAGCTGGCGCACCTGTACCACGCGTCGATGAGTCAACAGGATTACGATCTGATCGCGCGGGTGCGCGCCGGCGATGTGGAGCGGGACTGGAATGAGGAGAAAATCGGCGCCTCGAGAGCCGAGTGGGACAGCGAGTACAGCCGCTTCCAGTATTACGACGGCGAAAACCCGGACTGGCCGCGGAAGGCGCTGGCGCTGCAATATCAGCAGGCTCTCGACGCCTACCACAAGATGGAGGCCGATGACCGTTCAGTTGCCCAAATCATCGCCGACAACCAGGAGCCGACGAATCCGGTATTCACCAAGGTGCTCACCCAGGTCATGTTCGGTTCGCCGCAGTACATGTATCACGGAGGTCTCCTGCGAGCGACGCTCCGTTACTTTGACGCCGATCGCATGCGCCCCGGTCTGCCGCTGGATGTCGCCGCCCTGGTGGACGAGCTCAGGCCGGATGGCGCCGGTTTGCAGCTGGTCAACTCAAGCAGGGGGGAGACCAGGCGGCTCATCGTACAGGCGGGCGCTTTCGGTGAGCACGACTTCACTGAAGTGACGTTCGGCGGTGACGGCGATGACACGACGGTGGAGGTGAAGGGGAAGTACTTCCTCGTCGAACTGCCGCCTTCCACATCCGTTCGCATCGATGCCGGCATGCGGCGCTTCGTCAACCGGCCCAGCTACGCCTTCCCCTGGCACGGCGGCGAAAACCCCATACCTTTCCCATAGCATGAGCGAGTTCAACCTGAATCTGTTCGAAGACCGGCTCGAGGCAGGGGAGGAGATCAGATGGCCGCTTGCCCAGGGATACCGCATCATCTACGTGGTCGCTGGAGAGATCGACATCGCCGCGGCCGGCCAGAGCAGCACACAGGGCGAAAACAGCGCCTGGTTCGGGACCGGTGCCTGTGTCGCAAGGGCCGCGGCTGACGGAGCCAGGCTATGGCGATGGGAGCTCGTGGGCGCCACCGGACAGGCAGCTGAGGACAGCGTCCATCCGGGTCCGAAGGCCTCGCATGCGGTCAGCCTTGATCCCCGGGAGGAATACCTCATGCGGTGTGATCGCGTGGACTTCCCACCGGGGGGCATCGCCTACACGCACACCCACGCGGGGCCGGGCACCCGGTGTCTGCTGCAGGGGGAGTTGCGCGTGACGGTGCAGCAGAAGACGATCACAGCACGTCCCGGCGACCCCTGGTTCGAGAGGGGACCAGATCCGGTTCTGGCGTCGGCATCGGCGACAGAGCAGACGAGCTTCGTACGCACCATGATCCTGCCCCGGTCCTACAGGGGGCGCAGCTCCATCCGCTACGTGAAGTCCGAGGACGCCGACAAGCCGAAGCTGCAGGAGTACACCCGCTTCGTCGAAGAAGACATCGAGATCGACGCGCAATGACGAACCCCAATCTGCAGCCGCTCGCTCAGGATTTCGCGCTCGCTGCCCAGGTGCCGGACGCGGCCCGGTATTTCTTTCACGACCCCAATCTGACGCGGCTCTATTCGTTTCTTCCTATCTTATACACGCCGCAGTTCCGTTCGAAAACAAGAAGAAATAGATACTATGACGACGCCACGCTGGCGAATCTGGCCGTGTTGTTCCCCGACATGGATCTGACGGCCTACGCTATTTAGGGGAAGCGCCATGCGTCAGCGACACCAGGCACGATGTCGAGATAATGGGACGCCGGCCAATGCTACCCCTACACGGCGAGGGAGGTGAACGTGTTTGGATTCCCACGACCCATCGAGGGAGACAACATTGGCGACGGCTCGCCTCTGGTCCTGGGGGACGAGAGCGCAATCGGGGACTTGCACGCCCCGTGTGATCCCACGACGACGGTTCACGTTCTCGACTGGAATGGCGATGGAGAGGCGGAGCTGGTCTGTTCGGGCAATGACATCTACGTGCACCGGTTCGTGGAGGCGCTGCCGGACGGCACGCCGATAGTCGACAGAGGGATACGCTGGGGCCTGATGTCGCGCCAGGCGCAGCGCAACGAGAACGATCGGGGCCTTACCGGGTACGTCGTGGCGGCGGCAGACTTCGATGGCGACGGGCACCCCGAGGTCATCCTCGCTCCGCGGTACTACTCCCACCGTCCCGTCGTAGCCATGTCGCTGGTGGATGGCGTGCCGCCGAGCCGGGAGGGTTGCGCGCCCGTCACCATCACCGGCAACGCGGATGGAGTGGACTTCCGGGACAAGGGGGCCGTTGCCGCCATCGACTGGGACGGAGACGGACGCGTCGACCTGGTGCGGGTTCACCTGGAGATGGGGAAAGACTACTCCGTCGATCCTGCCACGGGGGTGTGCCCGGAGGACCAGCGGTGCCGCTATCAGCGGGATGGGAGGTGGACCGGGGCACTGCCCACCCCGGTCCTGCGGCTCTACCGCAACACCGGCGCCAACGGGCGGATCGAGTTCACCTATGCCGCGGAAGCCGGCGTGGTACTGCCGTCCCACACCATGTGGTGCTCCCCGGTGAACCCCGGCGATGCGGAGGCCGGGCTGCTTGTGGTCATGTACTACGGCAGGGTGTGCCACCTGCCGCTGAGGGTAACGGGCAAGTGTCCGCAGTGGGGAGAGATTGCCGAGCTCTTCACGCAGCACAACGAGCCCTTCAACAGGTCCACCAACTTCGACATCAGCATCGGGGTTGCCGACGCTCTGGAGCCGGGGCGCTTCGACATCTTCGCCGGGGACAGGTCGCAGACGCCGTCGTGGTGTCGTTACTGCGGTCAGGACGCGGACGGACGCCCGATATACGACACGCCGAGGCGGATCAAGCAGCGCAATCCCCACGTGGGCAACAGCTTCTTCAGCGTCCCGACCGTCGGTGACTGGCGGGGCACGGGCACGCCGGATCTGCTGGTAGGCGGCGTCGAGGGGTACATCCTCTGGTACAGGACCCTCTCGACCAACCCTCTCCGGTTCGCCCTCCCCGAGCGGGTGCGCTACGGGACCACCGAGATTCGGCGTTTGGCGAGACCCGATCCGGCGGCCGGTCATCACTGGGGAGGCTCGCAGGGCCCCTATGACGGCGAGACCGGTGGGTACAGCAACCCGGTGCTGGCCGACTGGGACGGCGATGGGCTGCTGGATCTGGTAGTCAGCGACATGGTCGGCTTGTACGACTGGTACCCCAACTGGGGCACGAAGACAGACCCTGAACTGGGGGCTCCTCAGCGCCTGCGCCTGACCAGCGGCGAGCCCCTGTTCGGTCCCTGGCGACAGCAGCCGGGGATCGGCGACTTCACCGGAGACGGCCTGCCCGACATCGTGATTCAGGATGCGGACCTGGACCTGGCGCTGTTCCGCAGGGCGGGTCAAGACGATCTCTCCGTGTTGCTGCCGGGCGAGAAGCTGCGCTACGAGGACGGCGAGACCATCAAGACGCACGGCATCTATACGGACGGGGGAGGCGATGGCCGGGGCCGAACCAAGTTCAACGTCGCCGACTGGGACGGGGATGGCGTCCTGGACCTGCTGATTGGCGTAGGGCCGCAGCACGGCAGCCCGTACCGCGGCAGCTACGTGCTGTACGCAAGGAACGTGGGTACCAGTGAGAGGCCCGTCTTCAAGCGTCCGGAGATCCTGCTTTGGGACGCCGACGGCCAGCCGCTGGAGTTCTGGCGTCACGGCGTCCATATGGCGCCCGTCGACTGGGACGGCGACGGTCAGTACGAGCTGGTCGCGGGCGCCGACCAGGGGCGCATCTGGTACTGGAAGCCGGAACACTTTGGGAAGCCGGCCGGTGGCGATCCATCCGCGCCGCTGCGTCCCGAAGGAGAGGAGGGGCTGGGCAGAGATGACTGAGCGCTGAGGTGCGGATGCGGAAGGCACGGATGCCCGGTGTAGAGCTAGTGAGCGGACGCCTGGATGCAGCGGCGCCAACATGCTCAAGGTTCTGGAGATCGCCATCGACCTGCGGGAGTCCTATCGCAACGGGGGAGTCGGCAACGGATCTGGATCTCGCCAACCTCATCGAGCCTCACGGAGTTGTGCACCGCCAGCCTTCAACGCCGCGACGGGGAGTGGCGCCACGGCCACTTCCATCGCTCCAACAATACCCGAACAAGGGTCGCAACACAGGTCGCTCACGTCGTATCGTACGCCGAATATGGCAGGTCCAAGAGAGGGAGGTATGAGCACTCAATACAGGGCCGCGATCATCGGCCACACAGGTCAGGGCAACTACGGTCACGGCCTCGAAATGGTCTATGGCCAGATGCCCGAGGTTGAGGTGGTCGCCGTCGCCGACCCCGATCCCGAGGGTCTGGCGGCCGCCGGCGAGCGGACCGGTGCGGCAAGGGGTTATGCCGACTATCGCGAGATGCTGGAAAAGGAAGATGTCGAGTTGGTCAACGTCTGTCCCCGCGTAGTCACGCCCCACGCCGAGATGGCCATCGCCGCCGCCGAGGCGGGAGCCAGGGGCATCTTCTGCGAAAAACCCGTGGCCGCGTCGCTAGCTGAGGCGGATGCGATACTGGAAACGTGCGAGCGCTACAATGTCAAGGTGGCCGTGGCGCATAGACGCGCCAATCCCTATGAGCAGCACGCCAAGAGGCTGGTCGACGCGGGAGAGATCGGCCAATTGCAGGTGCTCAGGGGGCGCGGCAAGTGGGATCAGCGCGCCGGGGCGGAAGATCTGGCGGTATTGGGGCCGCATATAATGGACAGCATGCGCTACTTCGCCGGGGCAGATGTCGCCTGGGCACACGCCCACATAACTCAGGACGGCCTCGAGGTCACCCTCGACGATGTGCACGAGGGCAACGAGGGGATCGGCCTGATTGCCGGCAACAGTCTGGCGGCCTATTACGTGTTCGCCAACGGGATCACCGCGCATTTCGAGTCCCGGCCCGGAGACACCACCGCCAAGGTCAACAGTCGCTGGTTCGGTTTCGAGGTGCACGGCACTGAGGGTGTCATCGCCTTGCGTAACTCGCCAAATGGGGAGATGTATATGCACCGCCATGGGATGTTTATTCCCGATGGCAGGGTCCAGTGGGAGCGGGTCCTGATCGAGGAGTGGGAGGCGATTCCCGAGGCAGAGCGCACACACCACAGCAACGTGCTGATCGCCCGCGAACTGATCCAGGCCATAGAGGAGGACCGCGACGTGGTCGAGGCCTCGAGCGGCAGGGACGCGCGGGCGGCACTGGAGATGATCATGGCGGTGCACGAATCGCACCGCATGCAGGGCCGGGTGCGGTTCCCGCTGGTGAATCGGGAGAATCCCTATGAGGTCTGGCGGCGGGAGTCGGCCTGATGAAGACGTATCGCGCTGCAATTATAGGATGTCGATCCCGCGGATCGTCCGCCGCCAGAGTGTATCGTGCGCATCCGCGGACAGAAGTAGTGGGGTTGTGTGATCTGCTCGAGGATCGACTGCTGCTGCCGGGGAGACCCGAGCGATCATCGACGGGAGAGGGCGGCGACTGCACCGTAGTCGAGACGGACGTGTCGCGCTCCGACCAGGTGGGTGCCATGATCGAGGCCTGGCTCGAGACCTACGGCCGTATCGACATTCTCCACAACAACGTCGGCATCCTCGAGGTGGGCGGGCCCGTGGAAGCCAGTGAGGAGAGCTGGGATCGCGTCTGCCAGAGTCCCATGAAAGGGATGACCTGCAAGGTCGTCTGTCGTGCATGAACATCGGTACGCTCCTGTCCAAGGCGGCTCGAACCTACCCGGAGAATCTGGCAATTGCCCGGGGGGCCAGCGAATGGACGTACGCCCGCTTCAATGGGCGCGTCAATCAGCTGGCCAACGCCCTGTTCAGACTCGGCATCCGGCAAGGGGACAACGTGGCGCTGCTGATGTTCAACTGTCCGGAGATGCTGGAGTCCCTCTTCGCCTGCTTCAAGGCAGGCTGCGCCGCCGTGCCGATAAACTTTCGCCTCCATCCGAGAGAGTTCGCCTTCATCGTCGATCACTCAGAGTCCAGGGCCCTCATCATCTCCCCGGAATTCGACGCAGCCGTGGCCGGCGTCCGGGACCAGATCCCGCGGGTCCAACACGTGATCGCGGTCTCGGGGGCGCGAGAGGGGGCCATGGACTACGCCTCCCTGCTATCTGCGGAGTCGGAGCAGTTCGACGACGAGGACGTGGCGGGCGAAGAGGTAGCGTGGATGTTCTATACATCCGGCACGACCGGACTCCCCAAGGGGGCCATGCTGACTCACCGCAACCTGCTCGCCATGACCATGAACTTTTACGCGGATATGTGTCCGGGCTTCGGTCCGAACGAGGTCGTCCTCCACGCGGCCCCGCTCTCCCACGGCAGCGGGCTATATGCCCTGCCCAACGTGGGCAAGGCCGGCGCCAACATCATCCCCGAATCCCGGTCCTTCGACGCGGAACAGGTGCTGCAAATCATCGAGGAGCGCCGCGTCACCAACATGTTCGCGGCGCCGACCATGATACGCCATCTTCTGGACAGCCCCGCTATAGAGCGCTGCGATCACAGCTCCATGAAGGCGATGAACTACGGCGGCGCGCCCATGCTGGTCGAGGACATGCGCGAGGCTGTGGAGAAGCTGGGGCCCTGTCTGGTTCAGCTGTACGGCCAGGCGGAGTCTCCGATGACCATCACCTATCTCCCCCACCACGACCACGTTCTCGAGGGGACGCCCGCGCAGACGGCGCGGCTCGGATCAGCGGGCATCCCGCGAACCGACGTCGAGATCCGGATTGTCGACGACAACGACCGCGAACTTCCTACCGGCCAGATCGGCGAAATCGCCACGCGGTCCGACATGGTAATGTCGGGCTACTGGCGCGATCCGGAGGCCACAGCCGAGGTCCTGAGAAACGGGTGGCTGCACACCGGAGACATGGGCTACCTCGACGAGAGGGGCTACCTCTTTCTCATGGACCGATCGAAAGACCTGATCATAAGCGGCGGGGAGAACATCTACCCCCGTGAAGTCGAAGAGGTCATCATTCAGCACCCGGCTGTACGCGAGGTGGCCGTCGTGGGCGTTCCTGACCCGAAATGGGGCGAGGCGGTCAAGGCGGTCGTCGCCGTCGTTCCCGGCCGATGCGTCACGGAGGGTGAGTTGATCGACTTCTGCAGAGAACACATCGCCAGCTTCAAGAAGCCCAGGTCCGTCGATTTCCTGGACGAACTGCCCAGGAACAATTACGGAAAGATCCTGAAGCGGGAGTTGCGGACGGCGTATTGGGAGGGGAAGAGCAAAGTCATCTGAAAGCGGCTATGGGAGCATGCGATGAACAAGACGCGCAAACTCGGTAGAGGAGTCGCCATCGTTGGAGCCGGCATGTCCGACTTCGGCATGTTCGAGGACAAAGACTCAAAGGACCTGTTCGCCGATGCCTTCCGTCAGATGCTCGCCTCGGTCGACAAAGGCGTGGATCCGAGGGACATAGACGCTCTCTACCTGGGCAATTTCACCAATGATTTTTTCGTTGGACAGTCGCACTGGAGCGCCATCATCTCCGATGCGATCGGTCTGGTCCCGAGACCGGCGACGCGCACTGAAGGGGCGTGCGCCTCCAGCGCTCTCGCCCTTCGCGAAGGGGTGTTCGCCATCGCGTCCGGCTTCTACGACATGGTCCTGATCGGCGGCGTCGAGGACATGTCCAAGCGCTCCACGCGAGAGGTGGCGGAGGGCCTCGCGCTGGCGGCCGTCCCCTACGAACGCAAGTCGGGGTTTACGTTTCCCGGCGTGTTCGGCACCATCGCCACGGCCTACTTCGAGAAGTACGGCGCCAGCCGCAGGCACCTCATGAACGTAACGATCAAGAGTCACAACAACGCGCCCCTGAACCCCAAGGCCCAGTACTGCGTGTCCATCCGCGACATCATGAACGACAAGATCGGCCGCGCCAGGGCTGAGGGAGCTCCCATCCCCGACTGGTCGGACGAGGTAGATTTCCTCAGCGATCCACGGGCCAATCCCGCCATCGCCTGGCCTCTGCACCTGTTCGATTGCTGCCCCATCTCCGACGGCGCCGGATGCATGCTGCTGGTCGGAGAGGAGATGGCGAAGAGCTTCACTGACGATCCGCTCTACATCGTCGGGCTCGGACAGGGCAGCGGCAGGGGGCTCCACGCCGCAGAAGACCTCACCACCTTCGAGGCGACACGAGCCGCTGCTGGCGAGGCCTACGGCATGGCCGGTCTCGGGCCCGAGGACATCCAGTTCGCCGAGGTCCACGACTGTTTCTCCATCGCGGAGCTGATCCACATCGAAGACCTCGGCTTTTTCGAGCCCGGTGAAGGGTACAGGGCCGTGGAGGAGGGCCTGACCCGTCTGGATGGCTCCAAGCCGATCAACACCTCAGGAGGACTCAAGTGCAAGGGGCATCCGGTGGGGGCCACCGGGGTGGCTCAGCTGATCGAGATCTGGCAGCAGCTGCGACAAAGCGCCGGCGAGAGACAGGTTCCGGGCGGAAACCTGCGCATCGGTGCCGCGCACAGTCTGGGAGGCACCGGTGGCACCAGCACCTTCACCATCCTCGAAAGAAGGTAGCGGCGTGACGGACAGGCCTTTCAGCGACCACGAGTTCGAGCAGTTTCTCGGACAGGACAAACTCATGGGGTCCCGGTGCGCGGCCTGTGGCGCTCTCTTCGTTCCGCCGCGGTCGATCTGCCCCCGGTGCTACGGCGCCGAAATGGAATGGGCGGAGATGAAGGGCACAGGCACCCTCACCGCCTTTACCTGTATTGCGATCGGGCCGTCCTTCATGGCCGATGAGGGGTACGACAGGGAGAATCCCTATTGCACCGGCGTCGTGGAGCTGGAGGAGAAAGTGCGGGTCGTGGCCCGAATCGAAGGCGTCGACACCCGCAACCCGGAAGGCATCTCAATCGGCACGCCCGTGACTGCGAGGTTTCTGCATCGGCGCGGCGACAGGGGAGACAGAACCTTCCTGGCCTTCGAACCGCTGTCTCGCTGTGACAGGAGAGGATAGATGGATAGAATCAGACTGGCACTGGTCGGTTGCGAGTTGTACGTCTACCAGGCCGAAATCGACCAGCTGTTGGCCGGATAGTGCGGGACCAGATCGGGTGAGGCGCTAACACTGCGCAGCGCGACGCCGCGCAGCAGGTGAAGGGTAATCTCGATGCTCACGACAGACCAGATCCAGCACTTCCGCACGATCGGATTCCTCCTGCTCGAGCAAGCCTTCGACGCGCCGGAGATCGGCGAGATTACCCGTGAAGCCGACGACCTGTGAGGGGAGGACCTGGCTGCGAACGGGGTTGACGAGCACGGGTACCAGCCCGTAGTCCCCTTCGCGGAGCGCCCTGCTCGCCTGGTGCAGCTCGTGGAAGACGACAGGATTTACGGCGTCATGAAGCAGCTGCTCAGGACCCGGTTTGGTCTGGGGCATTTACCCGGTGCCTCATCGATCAGTACGCCACGGCACCTGAGGCCGGTGTCCTCGAAGCGTGTACTGGATGATCGGGAACCTGGTGGGCATCGACGCCATCCACATGATGCGCGACAGGACCAGCGACCGTGCAAAGGATATCTGCGATCATTCCTCGGAGTAGAAGACACCGACCTCCCAGGGCCCTACTTCGATCTCGAAAGAGCCCTCCGCCTTCGCTGTCACCTCGCGTCCCTCGATCAAGTCGTGCAGCCGCGGGCTTTCCCAGGCAGGACGTAGCGCTGTCCGCACTGGCGAGCGTTCGAGATTGAGGAGGAAGATCAGCCAGCCTCCCTGGCGAGAGCGTCGCACGACCGGTACCAGGCCGTCGGCATCGAGTCCGACCGGAACTTCGACGCCCGCCTCCCGCACGAGTCCGAGCGCGATGTCGGCGCAGGCAGTATCGCCGAAGCCCGCCGACAGGGTCAGGCCGAACCAGGTGAAGCGGCCGTCGACGGAGCGCACGGCCACGGTCTCGTTTTCCAGAGTGGCGATGGGATGGGTGTCTCCACTTGGCTCCAGCACTGCATAGCCGCAGGGCGTGGTTACGCTCAAGTGTCCGTATGGCGAGCACAGCGTGTTCCTGCCATCTTCGATGTCGCGGTCGGTCACGGCGGAGAAGTCCGCTACGCGCACGCCCAGGCGCGCGCCCAGGCCCTCGGGTGGGCCATAGCTGGACTGGCCGTCGCTGGCGTAAAGGCCGAGGTTGCCCTCCGCGACCAGGCGGGTGGTCGTCTGCTGCAGGGTCGTTTCGATCCGCCGCCTCATCTCGTCCGTCATCAGGGCCACGTTGGGGAGGAAGAGGAGGCGGTACCGGGACCAGTCCACGCGGTCGGTGATTACGTCCACGGGCACGCCGTGTCGCCACAGGGTGCGGTAGACGCCGCGCAGATCGGCGTTGAAGCGCGCGGTTTCGTCGTTGAGGCCGAAAAGCTCCTGCGACTCCGGGTGATAGACGATGCCGACATCGGCGCGGGGACAGGTCAGAGGCAGGTGATCGGCCATGCCGTCGATGTGCGCGATGGCGCGGGTGACGGCCTCGAGTCGAGGTGTGGGCTCGCCGTCCAGGGCGACGAGGTTGTAGCCAGGCGACTCGAAGCTGAGGTACTCGGGTCGGTACTGCCAGAACATGACGCCGGACGCGCCACCGGCCAGACTCAACCACAGCAGGGCCGTGAGCTCCCGAGGATCAGACTGCTTTTTCCAGGTTACGCCGCCCCTGGACATGCCGGCGTAGATCTCCTCGTTCCACCAGCGTCCGGCCGATCCCAGGCTGCGGGACAGGTCGAAGCTGAAGGTGCGGTCAGCCAGCGCGCTGGCATCGTCGGCGGTGAGGGTGTGGTTGGAGGACATGGACATGCCCCAGCTGTCGACGCGGCCGGCGCAGGCCGGGTCCCAGGGACGGGGCGTGGAGGCGGCGTGGGCGCGCATCTCGTGGACCGGGTCGATGCTGCGGGCCTCGGCCACCATCCAGTCGAGCTGGTCCACCAGGTTATCGCGGTGAAAGCGGCGGTACATCAGCATTTCGACGATGTTGTGATTGGAGCGCGGAGGATCCACGTCCTCCCAGGACCGATAGCGTCGAAGCAAGCGGCGGTTCAGTTCGTCGAGAGAGAACCGCTCCTGCAGCCACTCCCGGTAGCGGGCCAGGGTGTGTGGGCAGTAGCAGTGCATGTCGCCGGCGCCAGTATGTACGGGGCTGACGCCGTCCCACAAGCCCCAGACGAGGAGGTTCGGCCGGTCCTTGTAGCGCTCGACGACGTGCCGCAGGAGGTCCCCGCCCCAGCGCCGCCAGGCGGGGTGGTCGTAGCAGTGGATCATCGAGCCCTGGGGGGCCGCGGCGCCGGCGCGGGGCGTACACGGCTGATCCCGGTGGTCGACGGCGCGAAGGTCCGGATACTGGCGGGTGAGCCATTCCGGACAGGCCCCGTGGGTGGCCAGGGTGATGTCGAGCCACACGTAGAGCTCGTGTTTCTCGGCCAGGTCGAAGAGGCGGTCGAAATCGTCGAGCTCGTACCGCCCCGGCGCCGGTTCCATCCAGTTCCAGAAGCTGAAGGAGCGGACGATGCGCAGGCCGGCGGCGCGTATGCGCGCAAAGTCGGCCTCCCACACATCGGCTCTTGGTACGGGTGCGCGGTAGTACTCGACGCCGACGGGGAAGGACGTGTCGGGATGCTGCAGAAAATCCGGCATTGGGGCTCTCGGGTTAGAAGAAGCTGGTCAGTGGTGGACGCAGGTGCGGAAAAGGTAGTGCCTGGAATCGGAGCTTTCAAGGCAGTGAAGAGGAGCCGTATATGCGAGCAGTGAGCGTGGTGGCACACCGCGGCGCATCCGGCGATTTCCCGGAGAACACGGCCGTGGCCTTTCAGGAGGCGATCGATCTTGGCGTGGAGATGATCGAGTTCGATGTGCAGCTGACCGCCGATCGCTGCCTGGTCATCTGCCACGACCCCAGCGTAGACCGGACTTCAGACGGCGCTGGCCGGATCGGCGAGATGTGTATGGCCGAGATCGAGGAGCTCGACGCCGGCTCCTGGTTTTCGGAGAGATACGCCGGTGAGCGCTTCGCCACTCTGGCCGAAACGCTGGACATGATGCCCGGAGGGATGCGTCTGAATGTCCACATTAAGGCCAGCGATGAGAGTCGAGACGCGCTGGTACGTCTGGTGGTAGACGAGCTCGTGCGGCGCAATTTGACCGCGTCGGCTTTTGCCACCGGCAACGAGGCCACGACGATGGCGGTTAGGTCGATCGCGCCCGATCTGGAGATCTGCACCAACCTGCCCGTCGCTCGTTGCCTGGAGATAGGCTGCCGCATCCTGCAACCCGCGAACAGCATTACGACCACCGATCTGGTGACGGAGGCGCACCACCACGGCCTGGAGGTCAATCCGTTCTTCGCGGACGAGGCGGACGAAATACGCCGCTTGATCGAATGTGGCGTAGATGGGATTCTGACCAATTACCCCAGGAAAATGCTGGATCTGCTGCGCTCCTGTTGATGGCGCCTGTCGCGCACGCCGCGGACGCGAATCAGGACGGCAGCTGGACGTGTAGACGTGGCAGTTTCGGGTCGATGGGGCGCCAATCTGCGCCGTGGAGAAACTCGGCCATGAGATGGCGTGGTGGAAGACACCGAGCACCCTGAACAAGGTGCGGATTCAGAGCGTTTATTCGGGGAAGAACTGGATCGACTCCGTCGCCGTGCGGCACAACGGGAAAATTCTCGCCTTTTCCAATTTTGAGAAGGCAGATGGATACGCGCCCGATGCGGTCATCGGCATCCCTGCGCAGCAAGCGGTCTAGCAGCCCGATGATAAAGTCGATTTGCCATCGCAGCGTCAATGGGCTTTAAACGGGCTGCTAGTGGACGTAGCGAATCGAGACGCGCACGTCCGTCAGCACCAGGGCCGTCGACGCGTCCGCCGCGCGCTGGGCCAGGCGGATCTCCAGGAGGTTGCGTCCCCGATGGAGCCAGTCGGCCTCCAGGTCGAATTCAACTGGCTCGCTCTCGAAGGGAACCGTGGCCAGCCTCGATGGGTAGCTCGCCCAGTCCGCAGTGTAGGCCTGCCGCGTCCACGGCTCGGCGGGCAGGCGCCGATCTCGCCACGTCAGATCCAGGCCATTCAATTTCACCACCACCTCGTCTCCGGCAGCCAGCCCCTCAAAACCCAATCCCAGAACGCAGCTGCCCAGCGCCCCGTTCCGCTGGGCGCCCGCGATGTCGTCGACGACGTCGAGGCGGAGGGTCGCCGACCGTTCGGCGCGTACCTCTTCCAG